>JAABUJ010000111.1_pt1 | contig 181728 bp, 214 predicted proteins | sample 5559131 | NCBI WGS metagenome assembly JAABUJ01 (sample SAMN10711875, study PRJNA513366) | rock metagenome | isolation source: Antarctica rocks | place: Antarctica: Victoria Land, Mt New Zealand nord | collected 2016-01-07
CCGCGGCGGCGGCCGCCGGGAGCGCAAGGAGCGATAGGTCAGGCCTAATTATGACTGCCACTCGTCAGACCAGCGCGGTCGACGCATGCTACGCACCGCCCGAGCGACGCGCGGCGGGCGCGCCCGGTGCGCAGGCCGTGACGAGCAACGGCGCCGCGAACGGGATCTGCAACCAGAACCTGCCCAATGACAGCGTGTACAAGCGCTTCCTGTACGTCATCAGCGCGCTCGCGAACAACGGCTTCTACGTCGGTGCCCCCCCTCCCCCCTTTTCACCCCCCCCCCCTTTCGGTCGCTCGCGGCGTTAAGCGGGCTGCGACGAGCGGCAGGGCGCTGAGCCGCACGCTGCACATGGCCAGACCCAGAGGGTAACAGCCCCGCCGTATGCGCGCCATTTTGCACGCGCTGACGCGTGGCGGTTGGCGCGCAGTCGTGGACAACCACATCCAGGTGGACGCGACCTACCAAAACCCCACGCGCTGGGTCGCGCTCTGGGCCCAGGTGTGGCTCCGCGGTCGCGCCGCCAGCGCGGCAGGCGCCGCAGCCCTGCCGCCCCGCAAGCCGCCGCTTCCGCACGCGCGCCAGGGGCCACCATGTCTTCGCCCAAGGGGCGTGAATCGTGCATGCGAGTCTCTTGCGTCTCAGAGAAGCGCTCAGTCGCGCGTGCGCGCTTCTCCCGGCCGGCTGCGTGACGCGCGGCCGGCGCGCAGCTGCTGTCGGACTTGATCGCGGACGGGGCCGTCAGGGACCGCTTGATGATCGACGTCATGAACGAGCCCGACTCGCGCTCGCTGCGGTGCGCGCCGGGCCGCAGTCTCCCCCGCTCCGCCCCCGCGATGCTCCCGCAGCACCCTACGCGCTTGACCGACATGCATCGCGCTCATGCCTGCGTTTGTGCATGATTGCGGCAAGGGCCCGTGTGTGCTCGCCTACGCTGAATGACAGAGCACCTGGGCCAGCAGGGGTTAGGGTAGGTTTGAGCGCGCAGGTGGTCGGGCAGCAACCCGACCTCCACCTCGCTCTACCTCCAGGCCATGGACGCCATGCACCAGGCGCGGCGGCCCATGCGCTTTCGAGTGTTGACCAGACATGCAGCACGTGGTGTTGTCAGCACATGTCATGGGCCCGGCGCATGCGGTGTGAGTGACGAGCTGGCCCCGGCTGCATGCTTGTTCGGGCCAACATGTTCCCTGCATTGCTTGCAGGCCAAATTTGCATCGGCATACTTATGGAGTGCTCAGGGTGCGGACAAGGCACTTTTGCAGGTGTGCCCGGCGCTGAGATCGGGCGGCGTGCGGGGCGGCGCAGGTGAGCCCGACCACACTGTTCCTCATTGAGGGCGGCGGCGGCCAGGGCCAGCAGAACGCGGGCATGAACTGGGGCGACGGCTTTGTCACCTTCCCGTGCGCGGCCCGCGTCCTGCCGGGCCTTGCATGCACATGCGCAAGCTTGCCTGCTTCGCTGCCCCGCCTGCCTGAGCGCGCACAGGCCGCGCACTGGTCCGGCTGTCCCAGTGCCCGGGCTGGCCTTCTAAGCGGTGCCGCCTTGCCTCAGTGTCAACTGCTCGCTGCCGAGCTGCTGAGAAAACGGCTTATTGCTGCTGCCACGGAGCGGGCCATGCCGTGACAGCCGTGCCTCTGGCGAGCAGGCAGACCATCCAGGACGACGGCATCTCGGACGCCAACCTCTTCTTCACGACCCTGCTCAGCAAGCCCTACCTCAACAACGTGGTCATCGCGCCGCACTACTACGGGCCGTCCATCTCCGAGCAGACCGTCAAGTGCGGCGCCGCCCCTGGGGCATGCTGCGGGGTCACCCGACAGCTGGGTCACCTGTTAGCTCGCCCTGCCCGACGTCGAGCTTTATGCTTGCATTGGCAAGAAGCTGGTTACAAGCGGGATGAGGAGGTGAGTACCTCAGAAGCCATTTGATAAGCCTGTCTCGTAAACCGAGGCAGACAGTGTCGGCAGGGCCTACCGTGCAGCGGCGAGCCGAGCGCCCGCCCCGCATGCCAGGATGCATGGAGAATCACAGCGGGCGTTTGCACCGGCCCTGCTGGCCCAGCCGCCGCTTGGAGGGGGCGCCGGCGTCTGGACGGGCCGCGCTGCGGCGGCGCGGCGGCGCCAACCGCGCGCTGCGGCCCGCGCGCGCAGCTTCCAGGGCCCGGGGCAGTGGAAGCGGGCGGACATGTCGTTCCAGCACCTTGACGATGCCCTATACCCTACCCTAGCGCTGCAGCCCGCGCGCGCAGCTTCCAGGGCCCGGGGCAGTGGAAGCGCGCGGACGTGTCGTTCCAGCACCTGGCGGTCGGCAGCTACGGGCACCTGTTCCCCATCGTCATCGGCGAGACGGGCAGCCTGCTCACGTCGGCGCGCGGCCCGCGCTGCCGTTCCCGTCCGTACGCTTGCGCGCCCTGGGCCTTCGCTGCTGCCCTTCGAATAATGCCGGGCCTGATTCCCACTTACATTGCCGCTGTCGCGGCCCCTCGCCGTGCCGCGCTGCGGCAGGCTCGACGCGCTCCCTGGGCGCCCCTGTAAACCCCCGCAGCCTGCGCAGCCTGGCTGACTCCAGGCCGCCGCGCGCTGCGGCAGGGCCCGGACCTGGCGTTCTACCGCGACTTCCAGTCCTACATGAAGAATGAAGACCCGGCCTACAACGGCAACCTGCTCGGCCACGTCCGCCCGGTGACGCAGCACCTGTTCTGGTGCGCCCTCCTTACCCCCCTGTGCTGCACCGGCTTAACCTGTGTCTGCCCCGCATGGCTGGAACGGCGACGCCACCTCCTGTCAGCCGCAACCCCACAGGGCGGGTGGGGGAGGCTGACCCACCCTGGCGCAACCAGGTGGGGCTGGAACGGAGACGCCCAGGACACTGGCGGCATCGTGGGACCCGACTGGTTCACGGTGCGTGCCCGGCGGCACTCCGCATGCAATATTGACAAGACACGCTCCGGCAGTGCACGCTGCTCTGCTGCGTGGCCAGTGCGATGCACTCAAAACGTATGGGCCCAATGTGTGCAGCGGGATGATGGAGGCCGCAAGAGTGCAAGACGGCTTGTGTGCTGATGTGCATGCACCTGGACGCATGGCTGTCATGATCACACTCCCATCCTGACGCTCTGCATGGCTGCGGGTCCGCGGCAGCTCGTCCTCTCCAAGATCGCCTGGCTGCAGAACACCATCGGCCTGACGCCCTGGTACCTGGCCTAGTGCGTGGCCCGCCGCGCCGCGTCCGGCTGCCGCCCCCCTGGCCTGCACCCCTGTGTGCGCGCTCGCCCTCCCTTATGGCCTGCGCACTGCTCCAGGGCCAACACGCACTTGCGTGCGCACATGGTGGCAAGCTCGCGCTTTGAGAGGCGGGCTGGTGCTCGTGCCTGAGCGTGTCATACGCGCGCACCTGCCGCATGCTCTTGCAACGAAGGGGCCCACTCACTGCTGCTGTGTCGCAGGGGCAGGGGCCCGCGTGGCATCCCTCCAGGCGGCTGCGGTTGCCGCCCGCCGCTGAGCGCCTGTCGCGCTCTGGCGGACGCAGGGCAGCTGCTCCGCATGCAGAGCGCGGTGCTCGGGCACCAGGGAGATGAGTGCAGCGGCAGAGCAGTCCGAGTGGGTTGAGAGCGTCGTGTCGCCACGATAGAGCATGCTGAGGTAAGTGTGCGAGGTCAGACGAGAGAGCGATGAGAGCAAGCAGAGCGCCGATCATGCAGGCGTTGGCCATTGTCAGCCAGCTGAGGCGCTTGCGCAGAGCCGGAGCGATGCACGCAAATGAATGTGGAGTCTGCAAAATGGGGCAGAGGCGCCTGGGCGTCCCTGAATGCGGCGCGCCCCTGCAGCGTGGCGCATCGCAGGCACGTCCGAGCGGCTCGCCCCTGCGCACTCGTTGCGAGCAGCGGGGTATGTGTTTAGGAGTGAAAAGCCGCCGCGCACGTGCGAGCTCGATGGAAATTACGCAAACGCAACGGAACCTAGTGGGAAGGCGCATGCATGGCTGGACTTGCGTGCGCCGGTGTGCATCCCTTCAGTTGTCCCCGTCCGATGCAATCTCTTGAGCTCCTTGTGGAACTCTTTGTGCATTTTCCACGGCGCCGTGCTTATGCGGAGCCAGACTAGCAGTGATGCTGCGGCACCCTCACGTGCAGGCGTGCCGCCAGTTGCCTTGACCAGCGCCCAGCTCCGAGCGCTGTGCTGTGACTGGCGGGCATGTCATATCTCGGCTGCCAGCGGCCCACCAGCCTACTATCTTCCCTTGACCTCTACTTGCGTGGCCAGTGAATGCACGACGCATCTATTTCATGCGTGGCCTGCGCTAGCAGCGCATGCTTGGCTGCGCGCTGGTCCGGCTGCTTCGGCATATTGCTGATACTGGCGGGCACAGCAAGCAACCTGCTTAATAAGATTAATAAATTCAGGTGCACTTTTGGACCAATCCATGTTTCTGGACGTGTTGCCATGGTGTTCATGGCACAGTGTGGTCTGCAGTGGGTTTGACAGCATTTGGTGGTGGTGCGTTTCATTGCCATGCATCGCATCTGCTGAACGTGCACTACCGGGACTGGCGGCATTACATTGGCAACTACCGGACGTAGCAACTGCGCTGCTGCTTAGCCTAGGGAGTGTGCGGGAACGTGTCTAGGTACATGATTGCAAGTAGGTCCAAGTCACCACTGTCAGCACGGACCCACCAAGTGCTCTGCATTGGTTTTACGTAGTGCGAGTGGTGACGTCCTGCATGACGACGCGTGGACGGCAATGCAAAGCCTGTGAAAGTGCTGTTATGTGGACGGCGTCCTGAGCACGAGCTCACCATTGCACGCTGCGTGAAGCGAGCCAGACACATGCCAGAGCTTGACGCAGAGCGCAAGACCGCCAGCGCACCAGCCCGCACAAGCATGCGTCGAAGAAGGCTGCGGCAGATGCTGTTGCGCCACATACACGCATGCATTGCGACAGTCTTGCGTGTTCACACATGCGTTAGCACTGGGGCACGAGGTCAGGGCAGCATAGTGTGTGCCAGCAACAGCGCGCCTACCCGAACCAGGCCACCGCGCAGCGCGCCTCCTCCGCCTCAGTCCCGCAAGCCGGACGCGCGGCGGCCGGCGGCGCCGGCTGCCCGCGCACGCGCGCGCGCGTCACATAAAGTCGCGGCGGATGCTGTCGCGCAGCTCGCCCAGGCGCGTGATGACCTGCGGGTCCACCATCGCGCTGGCCTGGCCGAGCATCGTCCCGGCGCCGCGGCTGCCGCCGTACGCGCCCAGCACCGCCTCCACCGCCGCCAGCAGCGTCTCGGGCTGCCTGCGCGCCGCGCCGGCGCGCTCATGCAGCTGCGCGCATTGCATCGCGGCGCGGGCGCCCTGCCCGGGCCCTTGCGCGACGGCGCCACAGCAGGCATGCCGCTTTGCACAGCCTTCCTCAATGGTCCTGTCACCGGGCCCCCCTCGGAGCTCGCCACTGAACTCCAAGAAAGCCCTGGCACGCGCGTAGGGTCACCCTGACCACCGCTGAAGGTCCAGGCCGGCCTGTGCCCGAATTGCGACCTCCGGCCGGTGCGGGGCGCGCGCAGCGGGGCGCACGTGGACAGGAAGTCCTGCGTGGCGGTGGCCACCTCGGCGCCCGGCTTGAACGCGTCCGCCAGCGCGCCGCGGCGCTCCACGGGGTCGTCCATGGCCAGCAGGTGCTTCATGATGCGCACCTCCGGCGGCTGCTGCGCCGCGAACGACTCCTTCGCCTGTGCGCGCCCGCGCCAGACTTGTTGTATGGTGCGGATTCGCATGCGAGCGGCACATCTGCATGCAGCCGCACGACGCACCCGGCCTGACGTCACGCGGCCTCGGCTGCGCACACGGATGACGCGGCCTAATCCTGGCTGGCGTCCTGTGCGGGCTGATCGCAACGCGTGCGCGAACCACGCCACATATTGGAGTCGCCCACCTCCTGGCGGGGCCGCATGCGGCTTCGCACAGCAGTCCAAGCGCCGCATGCAAGCAGTGCGCCGAGGGCAGGGTTTGCAGGCCCGCCTGACAGGCAAGCACGCCGTGCCATGAGGTCGACTCCTTTGTGATAGTGAGGCAGCGGGCGCGCCTTGATGTACAGGTGCGCCATGACATCCTTCGTCTCCTCCTGCGTGTACGGCGACTCCTTGGCGGCCGCGTGCGCCTTGGCCATGACCAGCAGCAGCGCCGGCGACAGCCGCCCGCTCGCCGCCAAGCTGTCCAGGCGCGCGTCCGCCTCCGCCATGCTTCCCACCTAGCCCCGCCCCGCCCAGTTAGGTTTAGGGTCGACCCCCGGATGTCAGGCCCAGGCACGCCGCGGGCGCGGCGAATGGCCGGCGCGCAGCGCAGTGGGCGCGCGCGCCCTGCCCGGCCCCGCGCACCTCGAGCAGGGACGTGAAATCGTCCTTGGCGGCCTCCTGCGCGGCGGCGTCCGCCTCCACCCGGTCGGCCGTCGTCGCCAGCGCCACCAGCCGCGCGGCGGCCGCCGCGAGCTCTGCCGCCCGCGGCCCGCTTGGTGCGTGCACGCATCTTGAGCAGGGCGAACTGCAGAGCATCCCTCCTATCACACTCTGTCGTGCGCGTGCAGGGTCGCCAGGCTGCGACACGATTCGGCTCGCGTCTCCCAGAGCTTATACAAACTGAAAGCAGGAAATAAGCGGGGCATGTGCACCCACAGATATGCCAGCTGCACAAAGCCTCGATGTTGGCTGTCACATCGATCAGCTCGGCGCGGCACCAGCACGCGCCTCTTGCCGCACAACGCCAGGGAACTTCCAAACCAGGCGCAAGCTCAGCGCAGCCGGAAAACGCTGTCGGAGCGCGCACCCTCACGCCGCGCGGCGTCGTCGCCGGCTGCGGCCGCGAGCGTCTGCACGAACTCAAAGAACTCGGCGGTCAGGTCGCGCCGGCGCGCGGCGGCCAGCGCCTCCCACTCGCTCGCCGGCGTGGCCTCGAACGCGGCCAGCGTGCCCGCGTGCGCGGCCATCTCCGCGGCGACCGAGCGCAGGCGTCGCGCAAAGCGCCGCAGCTCCGCCCGCGCGTCCGAGCCGGCCGCAGCGGCCGCGATGCGCTCGTCCAGCCGCTTCATGACCCTGCGGTGCTGCCACCTGGTTCTGGGCCGCGTGCCTGCCGAAGCTCGGCTGGCTGTGCGGATAGCGGGGTCGCACAGCAAGGCATTCCTCCTGCGCTTGACCATGAACGAGGATTTCGCAAGCACGGTGCGCCTCACTCGCGCGTGAAAGCGACGTACAGCAACGCAGCCCCAGCACACAGCCTACAGGCAAGCCCGTCTGGACCGATGCACGATACACTTAGGTGCGAAAGCATTTGCACTGCACCCACGCTTGCAACCTCATGTGCACACAAGAGCGCCTGAATTCACTCTCGCACTTGCCCCTCTCAGCCAAAACTCACCCCAACAGGCACTCTTTTTTACTCCAAGACGCACAAGCCCTCAGCGCGAGCCCGCGTGTGCGCGCCCGTCCTGCAGCGTCGGCCAGAGCCGGCTGGACGCGATCAGCCGGCGCCAGCCGTCCGGCTCACGCTCCCGGAACACGCCAATCAGCTTGTCCGCCACGTCGCGCTGGTCCTGCTGCGCCGCGGCGCGCACGCTGCCGCCGGACGCGAGCGCCTCCTCGCGCTTCCCAAAGCCGCGTCCAGAGGTCGAGGCCTTCGGCTGCGCGTCCGCCCTGCTCGCGTGCGGGGCGCTGGCGGGGGCGGCGTGCTGCTCAGCACCAGGAGGATCCGCGGCAGGCGGGCTGTCCGCCGCGCGTGCGCCAGCGGCCTCTGTGCTGGCTGGCTGCGGGCTGAGTGCGTGCTGCACAGCGCTCTCTCCAGCAGCAACAGCGGGGGCGCTCAGCCCTGCGTCGGCGCTCTCGTCGCTGTCAGGTCTGCACAAGCAGCCTGCAGCATCACAGCATGCGCACGTGTTTGCTGCATAAGCTCACGGCCCAATACAGGGCAACTGGAGAGCTCAGCCTCTCCCGGGCAGGCGCGCCCGGAGCCTGGTGATGCCACGTAGGCAGCCTGGCGCAGCCTGCCCGCCTGCGCACAACAGGAAGCCCTGCCGGGAGCATTCGTTGCAGTCGCAGCGCTGCAGAGGCTGTGCAAGGCTTGCCAGGCGCGCAGGACTGCGCACTGCTCACAAAGCAGTTGGTGTACAGCCCCGCCATTGCGTAACCGGTGCTGTGAACTGCTAGAATAATGGCAACAAGCACAGATGTCCCTTCTGTCCAGTAGCGTACAGAGCGCAGCCTTGGACCCTACCCTGACGTTGCTTTGTCACGTACAAAATAGTTAGGCTGCACAAGGCGGCAGCGCCACACTGTCGAAGGACAGGAACATTTGGAAGAGCCTCCTGGGTGGCATCCAACAGCATGGCGCTGAACAGGCGCTCGCAGGATTTCGACGACTCCTGCATGGCCGCGCACGGCGGTCTGGATAGAAAGTCAGCACTGGGACTTCACGAGTACCAGCTCCCTGTCGTGCGCCATGCGGCTCTGCAGTGCGTCCTCAAGGGGGAGGTGCGCCCCGTGCACCGCGCCCAGTGCCGGCGTCCCTATGGCTCCTTATGGCGAGAGAGCCTGTTTTCAGCACTGACCACGCTGCTACGCTTCCTGCTGGTCTTGCCCAGTGTCAGAGACGCAATACATAGGTTAAGAGCAAAGGCTGGCGTGCAGCATTCTGCTACCTATCCAAAGGTGGTAGCACACTTGTAAGGCGGCGTGCTACACTTAGCTGTGTGTCAGACCAGTAATGTACGCCTGGCAGCCGCTGCTACGTCACATGCGCACAAAGCGTTGGCAGCCCTGCTAGGCAATGTACTTGCCACTGACTCTGAGCCTGCCGGTGCTCCTGCTGCCAGGATGTGGTCCTCTGCCAGCCGTCGCTGGAGTTCCCAGAGGGAGCAGAGGATCACACGCAGAACGGCGCGGCCAGTGGCCTGGCGAAGCCGTCCGCTAGGTGAGTCCCTCCGTAACACGCAGCTGGACTGGCGGTGTTTTGCCAGCGGCTGCGCACAGCTTGCCGTTCGGCAAAGGCTCTGCGCCTGACCGCGGGTGCGCCGAGCAGGTCGGCCACCTACGGGCTCTTCTGCGTGTTTGACGGCCACAATGGCGTGGCCTGCGCCAAGCACACCCACGACTCACTCATAGAGGTGCGCAGCAGTTCCGCCGGCAGAACAGCATACGAGCCGCTACGGGTGCTGCCCGCCTCCTCCTGTGCCTGTTTGGAGGAACGCAGCAGCCAACATGTGTAGTAAACCTGGGGAGCGTGCCTCACTGTAAGCAGCTGCCCATGCTGGCAGCTGTGCGCGGGTGCCACGGAGCTGCGGCTTGCCTGCTGAGTGTTGGCGGTGCCGGCGTGCTGGTGCAGGCAAGGCCGGCGCGAGCCTCTGACGCCGGCCTCTCCTGTGTGCACGCAGGCGCTGCATGAGCGCCTGCCGCCCGGCGGGCCGCCGCCGGAGCATGATGCGGCGGCCTTTCAGCAGTGGCGGGAGAGCCTGCAGGTGCGCTGCTGCCAGACCCTGCAACCCTGGATAATAGTTGGTGCTCTTTAGCGTATGCCGAGCCGCCGCGCAGCCGTCCCTGCTGACCTGCATGCGTAGCCCTCGTCTGCTGCATCTGAGGGGCGTGCGGTGGTCGCTTGGAGTGACTCAGGGACAAGATTTGCCACCTGTGCAGTGGTGCGGGATCAGCACCGCACATGAACAGCTGTGCTGCGACGACTCTTTGATGGCACTGCAGACTCTGCGCATGCAGATGCGGCCGTTCTGCAGAGGCACTGCAGCTGATGGTCCCGTCGGCGCAGTGGGCGCTGGTGAGCGCGATCGACGAGGTGCAGCAGGCGTTCGCGTGCGAAGGCCGCCTGGCGGGCGCGACGGCCACGATTGTCATGCAGGTGCCTCATCGAGTCCTCGCTGGAAGCGGCTTGTCGGGCTTGCATGCGAGGATCGTGCGAGGCTGGCCAGGCGGTGTCGGCAGCGTGCACTGAGGTATAACAGGCGTGCGCGGCCAGCCCGGGCATGACGCGTGCAGCCGGTGCGGGGGTCGCCGCTCAGACCTCACCGCGCTGGGGCGAGCCGCCCGGCTGCCCGCCCGCATGCCCCGAGCGCCGGGCGCGCGCGCGCGCAGACGGGCTGGCTGGTGACGGTGGCCAGCCTGGGCGACTCGCGCGCGGCGCTGGACACGGGCGCGGCGGTGGTGCCGCTGAGCGTGGACCACCGCGTCGCAACGCACAAGGGCGAGCGCCGCCGCCTGGACGCGCTCGGCGTGCAGATTGCGCCCATCGACGTTTCCGGTGCGCGCGCCCGGCCGCATCGGCCGCGGGACCTGCGCTGGCCGCTGCAACTCACGCTGGGACTCGCAGTGTGTCCGCAAAGCCCACGCTGTGTCCTGCAGCAGGGACCGCCGTGAAGCGCAAACCTGCAAAATGCTGGGCCTGCAAGCGTGCTGCGTGCGGCAGCCTATGGGAGCCTGAGTGCCTCGCTCTCCAGCTCCACAGGGCAGGCAGGCTTGACCAGGTGCGCAGCATGACAAGCAGACATGTGTCGTGCGCTGCGAGCCAGCACTGGTGTCGCTTGGTCAAAAGGGGCCGCTAGCGCAGACGGCGTGCGCTTGGCACACGTGCCGAGCCGCAGCGTGGAGCTGAGCTAGCGGAGGGCGTGCCGCGCGCGCAGGCGTGGGCCCAGCGGACGGCCCCAATGCGAGCGGGTGGGGGCCGCTGCGCGTGTGGCCTGGCGGGCTCTGCCTCTCGCGCTCGCTCGGCGACTTTGACGTCGGCACGTGCGTGCTGGCGCTGCCGCACATCTGCCAGGCGCGCCGCACGCTGGTTCCTGCGGCCAAAGGGCAGCGCTTGAGGCAGATGGCTGCCCGGGGCTCATATCATATCGTCATCCATGCGTGCCCATCTGAGCTGTCATCTGTGTGCAGCCTGAAGCGCGACCTGAGGTCTTGCTCCCGGAGGTGCCCGCCAGCGAGGGTGCTGCACGTCCCAGCGCATTGCAAACAGCAGCAAATTCGACTTGAGCGTCTCTGCGAAGAAAGTCGCCGGCGGGGCTCTGCCGCTGACGCCGGTGTGCCCGGCGCGCAGGTGCGCGTGCCGGCGACGGGCGGGCGCGTGCTGGTCGCGTCGGACGGCGTCTGGGACGCGTTTGCCAAGCCGGAGCGCGTGGCGCGCATGTCGCGCTCATGGCACACCGAGGCGCGCATTGTCGCCAGCGTGTGCTGCGGGCTGCCAAGACCCGATGCAGGGCTGGCAGCGGTGTGCGGCGGCAATCTGGCGTTCACGCGCGCAGCACTCCCAATATGAGGCCGCTCTCTGGCGGCGCTGCCGCAGGAGACGCCGATGGTACCCTAACCCCCACCCTGGCGCCGCTGCAGGAGACGCCGGGGAAGCTGGTGGCGGCAATCCGGCGCGCGCATGGCGGCCTCAAGGACGACACGTCGGTCATCGTGCTGGACCTGCTGCCGCCGGAGCGCACGTGGCCGGCCATTGCGAGCCCGCCCGCCGCGCCGCGCAAGGCCGCTGCCTGCTTCTGCTTTGCGCCGTGCGCGCCCGGCCCGAGCAGAGAGCAACGCGCTGCCGTCAGCGCTGTTTGCAAGTACCTGCGCACCGATGTAGGAGCCATTGCGCTCGCAGAGCATGCTGAAGAGGAGGGAGGAGTCTCAGTCAGGAACCCCGACACTGTGAAAATGCTGTGGGCTGGTTTCGAATTGCGGGTGAGGCTGGCGCGGGACGTAGCGTGCCCGCGCATGCGCAGGCAAGTGGACGACGGGCCGTCCGTGCACGCATTGGCGCCGGCGGAGGTGCTGGCGGACCTGGACGTGGCCATGGTTGTCGGGCTGATGGGCGCGCCCGCGCCTGCCGTGCCCGGCTGGTGCACGCCAGCGGCCGCCGACGCGCTGCGCCGCTCCCAGGCGCGCCGGCCACCCCGCCCGGTTGCATGCCCGGTGCACCTCCGCTTGGCCAGGCGCCGTGAAAGGAGTGCAGGCGCGCCGTTGTTGCACTGATGCGCAGGCACGCGCACACGTCTTTGCGCACAGGCGGCAGAGGCAAACGCTAGACTCGCGTTGCACGAACTCGCGTGCAGCACCTCGAGGCAGCCACGGTGTGAGTTCGTTCCACAGCGCCAGCCAGGCGCGCGCCGCGCAGGGCGCCGCGGTGGAGGCCTGGAAGGAGGCGACGAGCATGCGTAAGATGGGCCGCGAGCCGTCGCGCGTGGACCTGGCCTCCTTCTTCGCGGCCGCCGACAACGCCGACCCGGCCGACGTCACCAAGGCCGAGGCGCTGCCCGGCGGGCCGCCGCACGCCGGCGCCGCGCCGGGCGCCGCTGCGCCCAAGCCCAAGAAGACCGCGCGCTTCGCGCCGGGGCCGCTGGACGACTACACGGTCAAGGCCGGCGTGCTCGCGCCGCCGCGCGCGCCGGACTACAGCGTGCGCGCCGGCGGCGCCGCGCGCGCCGCCGGCGCGGCGGCAACCGCACCGGCCGCGGGCGGCACAGACGCGATGGCCGACCGCAGCGTGCGCTTCCGGGCCAACATCGCGGACTCGCCCGAGGCGTTTGCTGCGCGCTTCGGGCCGTACCAGGGCCGCCTGGCCGACGGCGAGCACGCCGCCGCCGACGACGACGCGGCCGCCGATGAGGCGCACTGGCGCGGCCCCGGCGCGCCGCACCGCGCCGCAGACCCGAGCGTGCGCTTCCGCGACGCGGTCGCGGCGCCGGGCGGCGGCGGCTACGCAGCCAAGTTTGGCGCGTACTCGGACGACCCGCGCGCGCTCATCCCCGGCGACTCTGGGCACGGGCCCGCCGACGTCGGCAGCCCCCTGGCGGCCGCCCTTGCCGAGCCCGGCGCGGGCGAAGCCGCGCCCGGCGGGACGCCCGGCAAGCCCAGGCCGGGGCTCGGGCGGCGCGCGGGCGGCCGCGCGTCCATGGACGAGCGGCCCGCGCCGGAGCGGCACTCCATGGAGCGCGCCGCCGCGGCCACGGAGCAGAGCGCGCCGGTGCCGCGGGGGACTGCTGGCAGCCAGGCGGCTGCGATGGCTGGGGCCGAAGCGTCGGCGCCGCCCGCGGCGGAGCCTGGGCGTGAGGGCGGCCTGGCGAGCACCGGCCCGGGGGCGGCGCATGCGGCTGGGCTCTCGGGCGGCTTTGGGCTGCCGCAGGTGTTAGAGGACCGCCGGATGTCGATCGACGCCGAGGGCCGCGTGAAGGGCGCGCGCCTGGTGAAGAGCAGCCTGATAGCCGGGCCGGGCGGCGGCGCCGGGGAGCCGTGACACCGGTGATGCGATAGGGCTGGCATGCGCCCTACTGCCAGTGTTGGCAGCACCCGCCTCAGGCCTCATCGGCCTCGGGCTGGCACGACTGACAGACGGCATGTTGCCCGACGTGGTTGGTGATGCTGGGCCGTACCCCTCGCGATCGGGCGGAGTGATGGCCGCGTGGGGTGGTCGCGCAATTGCGCTGCCGCGCTTCAAGCAGCCGGTGAATATCACCTTTGAGGAGCATGATCGGCGCCCCCTCAAGGGTGCCTGACGTCTTGCAAAGCAGCAGCGTTCTGCTACAACCTGGTGGTTGAGGGTTCGGGGGCTGCCAGGCGAGCGGAGTGCTGCTGTCGACCAGGAAATGTTGTGCTTTGGGCTTTCGTTTCATTTGTTCCATTGGTCTCAAACCTGTCAGTTGACGCGCCGTTGCGCTGGTTACCATGAGCCGCCAGAGCCTTCAGCTTATTTGCGACTCGTGTGCCGCCATGCTGCCGCCGACTTGCAAGACACTGCGTGCTACCTGACAGGTGAAGGGCATGGTGGGCAAGTCGGGCCCTGATGTCGGGTGCCTGACTCTGTGGCGCACAGCGCGCTCATGCGTCTCGCGTCCCGGAAAAAGATCAGGTGTGTAGTTGTCGCAGTCAGCTTCTGTTTGCGGTCGCTGCTGGGCATGGTGCGGGTTGTCGGCACAGTCTGCAACCTGTCTTGAACATATGTCTGGCAGGCTCAGTTTTGGTGTGACGTCCAGCCAAGGGCAACGCTGGCTGCAGTCTGTGGCGTGCTGCGTGCTGTATGTCTTGGTTCCTGGCCATCACTTGTCTCAACCATGGGGCCTTTGCAGGGCAGTGACTGAGAGTGAGACAGGATTGCTGCTACATTTGTGTTTGGGTGTGTGGTCTGGCGGGTTTGTCACGTTGCGGGCCACTTGGCTGTGTTGCACCAGGTGTGTTGGGCACATGTCCTTTGGTTGGGCAACTTTGCGCAGCCAATAAGCTTTGCTAATATGTGGTCGCTGCATGATTCCCAGACGCTGCTCTTGGTGATGTCGGATTCAGCGCCTGCTCTCCAGCTTGCCATCCGATGATCGTCGGCTATAATAACAAGCAAAGAAGCGAGTGGAAACGAGATTATCTAAGGAAGAGTACGATCCGGGGTTTATTTTCGATTCGACTTGAGCCGGCCGTGACGAGCAGTCTTGGAGCGCGCTCTCCCCGCTTCACAGTCTGCCTTACCGTGTCTGTGCCTTCGCGCACTTGTGTGTGCTGTCGAGCACCTTAGTGAGATCAAGCAATTTCTAGCACCTCGGCACAGGTAGCAAGCCTCAAGGCGCAGATGGTCCCTGCAGTGCGGCGCTTGAGCTGCGCCAGCTCTTGCGGAGACGCATGGCGCTTACCCTAGCGCTGGACCGGGGCACCAGGACAGGACCGGGACGCTCTGTTGTCAGGCTTGGACCGTGCGGCGCCGCTGCCCGCACGTGCCCGCGCACCGCACGACTGCTCCACCGCCAGCCTCTAAGCAGGCCTGTGCGAGCACCACCCCGCAAGGCAAGCGGAGCAGCGCAGCGGCTGCCGTGCAGCATGGGGAGCAGCGAGGAGGAGCTAGCGCCGCTGCTGGACGAGCCTGCGCCGAGCTCGCCGGGGGAGGCAAAGAGGGGACCGCGCGGGCGGAAGCGGGGCGGGGCCAGCAACCTGTCACGCGCGCACTCGGGGCCCCGAGTGCTGCCAGCGATGGGCGCGCCCGAGGTGAGCACTGCCCCGCACTCGCTCGCACAGGCGCTGCGCTGACTCTGCGGCGCACTGCCCGCACCTCCGAGCACCCGCCACGCCTGAGAGACCCGCTGCGGGCGACCTGCAGTGGACCAGCTCCAACAAGCGCAAGAAGCTGCCCTTCGGCATCATCCACCCCAAGGACACCTGGTGCCCCCTCCGCTGTCCTGCACGGCACCCTCTGCCTCCAGACGCTGCCAAGAGTCCTGCTGTGCGGTGCTGGAGCGGTGCATGCCCATGGGAGGCCCTGTTACGGTGTGTGGTGCGGGCAGGCCTGGCTGTGCGCTGCCGCCCGAGCCCCCACTGCTGCCGCAACAGGTACAGGAACTGGCTGTACACCACGCTCGTGGGCGCGCTCTGGACGTCCGTGTACGTCCCGTACGTGCTCGCCTTCCAGGACAGCCCGGGCCTCTAGTGCGCACCACCCACGCTCCTGCGCACTGTTGTGCGGCTTGGAGGATACCGCCACGGCACGGCCGTCTGGCGCCCAGGCAGGGCGAGCACCTCATGCCAATCCTGGTCTGCCTGCACGCTGGCACGCGTACCGGGCAGCAGCATGCAGGATGCGTGCTCTCAGGCAGGCCATGCAGTGGCACCCTGTGAGCCGGCCCACCCTCGTGGCGCCCCGCAACGCAAGCCCCGCCGCGTGCCCGGCCGCGCGCCCTGAGCGCGCGCGTGCCGGCAGCCCCTACGACAACCCCAAGGCGCTGCTGGAGTACGCCACGATCGGGCTGTTCGCCGTCGACATGGCCTTCAAGTTCCGGCTGGCCTTCCACGATGAGGAGGTGCTCGTGCACGATGCGCGCGCGATTGCTACGAGATACCTGAGGTGCGTCCCGGACATACCCCGCATGCCTTGCAAGTGGTGCCATGCGGGCCTCCATGCTGGCACACACTAGAGTTATCTTTTCTTCCAAAAGCGCTTTCAAAATTTCTTTCAAAGTTTCCAATTGACTTCACATCTCGTGCATCTCATGTACCGTGGTGTATAGGCAGGGGCCCATCCTGTGAATCTGCGGCTTGCGCACGTGTCCGATTTATGTCACGGCAGCCGCGTGCGGGGCATGAGAGAGGCAGCATCCGCGCAGGGGCTGGTTCGCGGTGGACTTCCTGTCGACCGTCCCCTTTGCGCTGATCATCCTGGCCTGCCTGAACAGCGGCGGCTACGACACCGTGACGTACCGGTTCTGGGCGCTGCTGCAGCTGCTGTCCATGGCGCGCCCCTCGCCCTGGGCAGATGCCAGTCCTTGGCCGGCCGGGCTTGCATGTGAAAGACCAGCCAATGCGCCTCATGAGTAGGCAGGCAGCCAGGGAGCTCCATACAGCGCGGAGCTCGCTGCATCACCGCCGCGCGCGTGTGACAGCCCGGGGCACGCCGGCCGACAGCTGGCCGTGGTGGCTGTGCAGATGCGCATGTACCGCTTCGGGTGGCTGTTCGAGCAGCTGGAGATCAACCTGAGCATCAACCTGCTCTGGACGACGCTGTTCCGGAACCTGCTGGCGCGCGCGCGCCCCCGGCGACCAGCAGTGACAGCGCCGCCGACGTGACTACACTCGGGGTTTGCTCTCGAGCTCGACTGTCTGCAGAGCTGGGTTGGCTGGGCGGATGCGCCCGAGCCGCGCAATGCATGTGCGGCTGGCCTGGCGTGTCACACGGCGCGGTGTTGGCCTGCACGGCGGTGCACGCTCCGCGCGGCTGTGCTGGCCTGCGCAGCGATGCATGCTCTGCACGGCTAGTCGCCAATGGGCGCGCGCCGGGGGCAGGTGACGTGGCTGGTGACGCACTGGGCCGGCTGCCTGCTGTACTTCATCGCGCTGCAGGAGGGCGCGGGCGTCCGCACCTGGCTGGACCTCAAGCCCGACTTTGTGGCCTCCCTGGGCTCCTTCGAGCGGCGCGCCCGCGCGGGCCCTCATGCAGCGGGCCACACCCACCCGCTCGGCGTGCCTAGGTTACCGTAACATGTAATCGGAGGCGGCAAGTTGAGCTGCAGCTGTGCAGGCATCAGTGTGGAAGTGCCTGGAGGCTGATGAATGTCTCGTCTAGAATATAGATCTCTTCCTGTGATCGGCTGTCAAGGCTTCACATGCTGCTTTGCAGTGTTCAGAGCCTAGCCTCCATCGTCCATGTGCCAGTTGTGCAGACGGGCCCTTGGGACATGGCCTTCAGTGGGTTACATGGCTGACGAACAGGTCTGCGCGCGCAGGTACATCCTGTCGGTGTACTGGAGCATCACGACGCTGTCGACGGTCGGCTACGGCGACTGGAACCCCACCACGCCGGCCGAGATGGCCTTCGTGGTCCTCTACATGCTCTTTGTGCGCACCCCAGCTGGCTCCCACTGCAGGAGTCGACCATGGGCGGCAGCGAGCCACGCCGATAACACTTTTTGCTCTGCCTCGCGGGGGCCCTCTTTCACGAGTCGCAGGCGCCCCGCTCACGGCTGAAACATGCATTGGAGACCTGATATGCCTGGGTGCGCCAAAGGGCGCGCGCACTAAATGCCCATCCTTTTCTTTCCATGAAGCGCATCAGGAGCGACCACGGCGGCGCGGCTGACGCGCACGCGCGGCGCCGCAGAACGTCTTCCTCAACGCCTACGTCCTGGGCACCGTTACGCTGCTCATCGGTGCGCGCGCACGCCTGGTAGCAGGGCAGCCGCCCTGCGTGTCAGCCTGCAGCCATTGACAGTCACGCTCCTGATCGGTGCGCTCGCATGCCTGGCAGCAGAGCAGCCGCCCCGTGTGCTAGCCGCGGCAGTTGCTAGTCACGCTCCTTGTTGAGGCGCGCGCACGGTTGGTAGCAGGGCAGCTGCCTCATGCATGAGCTGTGATGGCTGCCGGCACATGCGGGAGTGCATCCGCCGTGCTCTGAGCGTATGAGCCGCGCCGCGCAGTCAAGCACGACCAGAGGCTGGGCCTCTTCCGCGAGCGCGTCGACAATTGCCGGCAGTACTCCGCCATCAACGGCGTGCCTCCTGTGCGCCCAGCGTCCTGCGCTCCCGGCGCCAGGTGGCGTGCGATGGGTGGGTTTTCACGTTTCTGGGCGGCTCTTCTAAGAAGGCGTGGACGTATGCCGCCTGACAGCAACGCACTGACAGGCTGTTCTGCACGCGCAGGACCTCCACGCCGCCATGATGGCCCACCTGCGCCTGAGCTTCAACAACGAGCAGGCATCCGACGAGAGGGTGCGGTCTGTCCGCTGCAGCCCGGCTGCCGCAAGCAGCCACTGCAGCCTGCTGCGCTCGCCCGTCCGCGCAGGACCCGTTCTTGTGCCGCACACGCATGCCCATGCTTTGCAGCGCACGCAATTGCGTGTGTCAGGCCGCAGCCGCTGTGCCTCGATGGCTCAACACGCAAGTGTCCGGCCGCAAGCCCCAGGTGTCATGCGCTGGGCGCGCAGGTGCTGTCGACATACCCCACAACCATCAGGCGCCGCGTGTTGAGGCATCTGTACTTGCAGCAGGTGCAGCGCCCTGACGTTTAGGCTTGCACCAGAGGAGCCCTATGTACACCCGCTGCAGGGAATGTGGTCTTATGACATTTGACCACTAGATTTGCTTACGCTTGCGGCCACGCTCAAACAGGCACACGAACCTGTCATATGAAGTACAGTACATGGGCTAGAGAGGGCGCGTTGTAGTATCATCAGCTCAGCAAGAGTCTGATTCTCAGACTGCTGAATCTGCGCACTATAGAGAATTTGATGAAACCCATGCCACAACTGCTACAATGAAGGACTGAGCTGCAGCACATGATGTGCGCCCGCCGCGCTGACCGCGGCGCCTGCGCTGCCCGTTGCGCCAGGCGCGCTCGTGCCGGCTGTTCGAGGGCGTGCAGACGCGCTGCATGGACGCGCTGCTGAACGCGTCCAAGGTCGAGCTGTTCATGCCCAAGGTGGCGCCCGGGCGCGGCTTCCGCCCGCCAGCACCCTGCCGTCGGCGGCTCGTGCGAGCGTGCACCTTGGGATGGGGGTAGGGTGAGATGGGTAGGGTTAGGATCACCCTGTACTATCTATGTACATCAGGAGGCTCCCCACCAGCGCGCTCTGCCTGCGCTGAGCACCCTAGCCCTAACCCCGCAGGTAGAGGTGATCAGCCTGGGCGACTACTCCAACGAGCTGTACATCGTTGTCAATGGCGAGCTACAGGCACGGCCCCGGCGGCCCCTGCGCCCTTGCTCGCCTGCGCGTCCACAGCTCTGAGCGCGGGCAGCTGCTCCCGCGCGCTGTGCATGCTCATTTGCGGCAAGCGGCGGGCGCGGCCCTGGCGACTCCACGTCACGGCTCCTGGAGGGATGTGCCAGAGCCCGCAGTGCGTGCATGAAGGGAGAAAGAGCTGGCGCGCGTGGCTGCACTGTGCTGCGGAGGAATGTGGTGCAGCGCGATATATCAACGCCACCTAGACTGACCCCAGCCGCTGCTCCTTCAAAAGGCAACCAGTGAAGCGCGTGTTATTAAAAAAAAAAAACCTGACGCCGGGCTTTGGCCTGGGCTCCGGCCTTCCTCGAAGGAGTGCGCCAGCCCGGCGGCGCTGGGCGCGCAGGAGCTGGGGCCGGGCGCAGCGGGCGACCACGCGGACGTGCGGCTACAGGTCGACCAGCACACCTCGGTGCATGGTGGCCAGTGCGCCGCCCGCCCCCCGCTCGCGGCGGCCGGGCCCCGCACGCACTGGCCTGCCCCCCTGGTTCAACCCATCCCTACCCTCGTGCTGTGGCAATCCAGGATGCCTGCTTGCATCGAGCGCGATGAGTGTAAAGTCCCATACCAGTGAGTCTGATGGGAGAGCATTCTGTCTGACGGGAGTCTGATTCCGATCTGGGTCTAGCTCCAGGCTCTTGTTTCTGATTATCAAGTGGAAAGTCGTGCGGGGGACGCCAGGCGGCCGCTGGGCGAGGGCGACACGTTCGGCGAGGTCGCCTTCTTCACGGGCGAGCGCCAGGCGGCCAGCGTGCACACGCTCACCGTGTGCCGCGTGCTCACGGTCACGCGCGCGGGCTTTGACGGCGTCGCCGCCGCCTTCCCGCCCAGCGCGCGCCGCGTGCTGCTCAACCTGCGCGACCGCGCGCAGGAGGCGCGCGGGCCCCCCGGCGCACCTCGCCCGGCGCCGGGCGTGTAGAAACGTGATGCCGGGCGGGAGGTCGAGAAACGGGCACCCTGTAGACGTCAGAGATCGTGCGAGGCGATGTGACTCGCGGCGTGCACACGGCGTGGCAGCAAGGGCGGCATTTATGCCTTAATGTAGGACAAGCTGGTAGGGGCTGGGCACCCGCGGAGGCACGCAGCAGGAACGGGTCATGCCGCGTTGCCGGGCAGCGGCTGCCACATAGCGCGGAGCATGCCAGGCCTGCCAGGCCGTGCATTGAGCCGCCTGGCCGCGCCTGCACGCAGCGACGCATGGGGCACGCGCAGCGCACATGCGTCGGTGCCGCAACCGGCACCGCGCCAGCGCGCGCATGGTGCCGGAGGCGGGCCCGGCGCGCGCGCAGGTGGTGGACCGGCGCTTCCGGGGCGCAGGAGCAGCCGCTATGCTCGAGAGGCGCGCCCCAACGCTCCGCTGGGAGCACAGGCCGCATGCTGTTCCACGGCAGGCCGTGTTCAGACAGGCGCGGCTACCTTTGCTGTGCTCCAGTGGCTGGAAGCGTGTGCGGACGTGCGTTGGTGACGCGCGTCATGCATGTCAGCGCTCGAGCTCGCGCCTGCACACCAGCGCACCCCTGCGGTCTAGATTGGCAGCTGTCTTGGCCAAGCCACGCACTCCCTGCACGGCCGTGCGCGCTGGCCATGCTGGCCGCGCGCGCTGCAGCACCGCCCGCCACGCCCCTCGCGGGTGCGAGGGTGCGACCGCCGCGGCCGCGGCGCCAGGGCGCCCGCGGAGCTTAAGTATGCGTTTGCGCACCCGGAGACCGCGGACGGCGCGATGCAGGCGGCGGCGCGCGACCTCTCGCCCGTGCAGCAGCAGGCGCGCCCCGGCCGGCGTGAACCCTGGCATCTCATACTGTTTGCGCAGCTGCCGCCGCCTGCACCCTTGACTCTGTTGAAGCGCAGCGTGCGCGCCCGTGGTCCCTGAGGCGGGGGCGTGCCGCGCGCGCGCGCAGTGCCTGGCGCAGCTGCTGCGCGTGCGGCACCTGGTCGCGACCACCATCGCCAAGCAGGACGAGGACCGCACGCAGCGCTTCCTGTTCGCGGCCGCGCGCGGCGACGCGGCCACCGTCCGCTCGGTGCGCGCTCGCACATGGTGGCCAGCCCAAGGCTGCGGGCGGCCTGGTATGGTGGGCCGTGCAGGCACGGCGGGGCGGTGAGTGGGGTCTCAAAGCCCTGTAAAGGGCACGGCGTGCGCCCTGGGTAGTCGATGCTGCAGTGCCGCGTACCCAGGCGCCCTCTCCACCGCTGCTTAGGTACTGCTTGAGGTTAGGGCATACCCAGGCGCTTGATTTGTTTACCCCCGCTTGGCGCCAACGTCGCAGATGCGTGCCATCACTGGGTGCTGCGCCAGGACACAGACTTCAAAGTGCCCAGCTTCACGTGGGCTGTGAAATAAGGCGAGGGAGGGTCTAGGGTACACCATCACCCAGTGGTAGTGTGCCAAGCACAGCATGCGGCTGCGGCTCAGCGCGCGCGCCCGCGCAGATGCTGGAGCAGGGCTTCTCGGCCGACAGCGCTGACTACGACGGTCGCACCGCGCTCATGCTCAGCGCCGGCAAGGGCCATGCAGGCGCGGCAGCAGTCCCCTGTTCACAAAGCTATGCCTGCGCGGCAGCTCGGCGGCAGCGTGAGGCCTGTCTTGTCAGCCGCTGCCGCCAGACCCTGGCAATGTACCTCCTGCTGCACCAACGTGCGAATCGCCCACGCGCGCCGCGTGTGCGCCTGCGGGCGCCTCCCCCCGCAAGGCCGGCGCCGCTGGGGGGGAATGGAACGCACTTGAAAAGCGCGCGTCCGTGCTGCGCCCGCCCCCGGTCCCGGCGCCGGCGCTGGCGACGGCCGCGCTTTTTGCCACCCCTATACTACCCTACCCTACCCCCCGCGACGCGCAGACGTGGTGGAGCTGCTGCTGGGCGCGGGCGCGGACGCGGGGGCGCGCGACTGCCTGGGCGGCAGCGCGCTGCTGGACGCCACAAAGGCCGGGCACCACGCGGTCATCGACGCGCTCAACGCGCGCGGCACCACGTGCGCGCCCCGCCCTGCGCTCTGAAGCCCCGGGCGCGCACTGCCGCGCGCTCTGCGGCGCGCCAGCGCCTGCGGCTGCCGCTGGGGGCGCCTGCTGGCGCACCAGAGGGAACCTGGTCCGTGTACAGCGGCGTGCATGCGGGGACGCTAGGCGTCTTGGGCACAGGGCTCAGGCAAGGCAGTTGCGTGCGAGCGGCCGACTGCTGTGTGCCGCGGCGCGATGCGGCGCATGCAAGCACATGCCCGTGCACCCGCGCGCGCCCTGATATGCGGCGAGGGGTCTGGGAGAAGCCGCGCAGCAGACTGCGCCAGGTACGGTCTGTCCGTCAGAGTATTACAGCGCGGGCGGACGCCTGGCGCGGCTCGGCCGCGCGCGCGGCCCTGACGCGTGCGCCCGCAGGCTGGGCCTTCTGGGCGCGGAGGCGGCGGGCCGCATGTGCACCTGCGTGCACGCGGGCGACCTGGTGCTGCTGCGCAACCTCATGCGCGCGGGCATCGATGTCAGCGCGGCGCGCCCTCCCCGCCGCCGCCAGCCCCGCCTCGTGTTGCGCGCGGTGTGTGGGCACGCTCTGCGCCCGGATTGGCGAGCGACGAGGTGGGCTGAGGAGAGGCTGCATGTGTGGTGGCGGTGCGTGTGAGTCGGTAGGCTGTCATTGCTTGTGAAGACGGCAAGTGCTTGAGTCATGCGAAAGGCTCTTAGATATGCATCGGCAATGATGCATAGGTTAAAGGAATTCTCAACCCTACTGCTGCACGGGGGCGAGAGCGCACCATGTGGACCTGCCGCAGGCGGACTACGACATGCGTACGGCGCTGATGGTGGCCGCCGCCGACGGCAGCCTGGCAGCGGTGCGCGGCCGCCGATCCTGCATGCTCGGAGGCGCCGGCCTCTGGGGCCCTGGTTGCGCCGTCGCAGCACGAGGGCCTGCCCATCATATCGGGTCCTTCGCGGCCGTGCACGAGTCGTGTGGGGTGCGATGTGTAGCAGGAGCAATTAGCGGCGCAGAGCAGCCCGCACACGGCGCGCTGACATTGTCCCTCCGCTTGCTATAGGTGCGGCTGCTGGTGGAGGAGGGCCGCGCGCCCCTGCACTGCAAGGATAGGTTCTGGCCCTAACCCTGCACCTGCCCCTGGACACACCCACGCCATGACAAGCAGCCAAGCATGCATGTGCCCTGCTGGGTCTGTCTGATCCGCACACCTGCCAACATCCACGTTTTGAACGAGGCGAGAAAGCATCATGCGGGACTGCATGCGATGACGCCAGTCAAACCTGCCAGCGGAGATGGATACGGGGAAGGCGCCTGGCAGTCGCCGGTTCACGACTTGCCAAATTGTCGCTGCACTGCATCGGAGCTGTGTCACACGGAGCGTGGGAGCCAGTCAGGCATCAGAGCTCCACAGCATGCCATGGCGCCGTGCAGGTGGGGCCACACTGCGCTGGACGAGGCCATGCGCGAGCAGCGCCGGGACGTCGTGGCCTACCTCCAGGAGCGGGGTGCGCCAGCGGACGGCCGACGCAAGGAAGCGTAGCCCCGCATGAGCTCTCCATGTAGTCCACATGGCAAGAGAGTCCGACAAGGCTGAAACCGGTGGCTCTTCATCAGCCGGTGTTTTTGCTCGTGTGCGTGTGATAGGATGTCTGGGCTTGAAGGACAAATTTGACTCAAAATGCCCATTTGTGAGCGGCGTGCAAGGACCAATGCAAAGGCGTGTGTGCATTGTGGGTTCGTCGACAATTAATGCTTGCGCCTGTGACCTGCATGATGCTAGTGATGATAGTTTTACTGTTGGTTCGCCAACCAGGGTTGACATTTCAATGTGCGCCTCCGGTCCATTGGCTGTTCAAAGATGTTCAAAGATGTGCATTCTCAAGACTAAATTTGGTGAGAGTAAATCGCGGTATGGACGAGATAAAAACAATCAGCGCCTGAATGCTGGCATGGCCAGGCCATCATGGCCTCATGAGCACAGTGGAAAACAAAAACACTGAACCCAGTGCAGAGCAAGCACCCGAGGCAGAGAGTAAGAAGAACAAGAACCTGCTCATGTGCAAGGGTTTGGATACGCAGCAAGGCTACCAGATAAGCACGGTCGCAGCTGAGTCTTTTGCTGCTCGTGCTTGACGTGTCCTTGGGTATGGTGTGCTCGACGAGCGCACCCATGTTGGCGAACGCTGGCGCCGCGCCGCGGCCCGCGATGCCCCAGCGCGCGCGGCGGTGCACCTGCCTGGCGCGCAGCAGCAGCAGCGAGTACCCGAGCAGCAGCTGGCCGCGCGCGCGGCAGGACGCGAGCCTGTCCGTGCAAGTGCGCGCGCTGTCCGGCACGCTCGCACGCGACGTGGATGGCGCGACCGCCGAGGAGCTCTCTGATGCCGACCTGATCGAGCGCCGCCGCCTGCTGGAGGACAGCTACCTGGCGGCGACTGCGCCCGAGCCGGTTTGGCGCACGGCGCACATGCTTTGAAACGGCGCGCTGCGAGCTTGCGACGCGCAGCGTCGTGCGCCCTGTGCTGACGCCCTGGCGCGCTGCGCAGGATACCGCGTCCACCAGCTGGTCCGAGCGGGCTGAGCGGGCGCTGGCCGGCGAGGATGCCGCGAGTACCCGGACGGCTGGCTCCGTGCAGCCAGCCCCGAGGCTGCGGCGGGGGCGGAGCCGGGTGGCGGAGCCGTGGGTGACCAATCGGCCTCGGTCGGCCAGCAGGAGGCGATTGAGCCGGAGGACGGTGCTCAGGCGGAGGAACGTTGTCCGTCGCCAACCTGTGAACGCCCTGGCGGGCACGCCGGAGGCTGCGAACGCCAGAGAGCTCGCGCGGTTGGAGCTGGCTCTGCGGGACGGCCAGAGCCAGGGCGGGTGAGCGATTGGCACGCCATGGCTTGCTTTCACAGGGCATGCGCATGACTGCATGCAGGCCGACCTCAAGAGGCGGCAGCGAGTTGCGTTGCAGCATACAGCACGCTCGGCATGCTCTGTGCATGGAGGGCGCGCACTTTTCCAGGAATAATATCTTGCGGGTAATAGTGCGGGGCGCGCGCGTATGCAGGGACCCGGCCTCTGCCACGGACAACCTGGCCGCCTTCATAAACAGCATGGGGCACACGGAGGTGCTGCAGCGCGAGTCCGAAGCCTCGCTGGCGCGGATGGTGCAGCGGGGCGCGGTCGCGGAGCAGCGCATGGCCGCGCAGCAGGAGCGCCTCGGGCAGCCGCCGTTGCTGGAGGAGGCCGCTGCAGAGCAGGCGCGCCGCTCTCACAAGCGCTTGGCCCTGCATAGCAGCCCAGCTGATGGCCCTGGATAGCAGTGGCTGCCACTTGGCTTGGCAACCATGTCCAGGCGTCAGCTGCTCCTGCCAGCTCTGCACCTGCCAGCTCTTCAGGAGCAACACACTGGTCGCACGACTGGCTGCATCAACCAGACAGCGCTGTGTTTTCCTGGACTAGTGCATATGAGGCTGCTCGTCTGATAATACCGTGCTCTGCGTATGCAGGGCCTGCGCTCAGCGGCGCAGCTGCGGCTGCTGCTGGCAAACAGCGCGGCCGCGCGCCAGCTGCTGATGCAGCACAATTATCGCCTGGTGATCAGCATCGCCAAGCGGTACATCGGCCGCGGCGTGGACACCGCGGACCTGGTCCAGGAGGTGCGCACGCGCGAAACGGGGAGCGCGCGCACCGCCCAAGCTCGGTCGCCGTGCCAACCAGTGCCAGCGGGCATCGATCAGGGTTAACTTTAGAGCAGATGCTGCCGCGTGGCTTGCGTAGCACGCGTTTAGGTCTGAAGCTGCTCTGGAGGACAGCGCTTGCCTGCGTGGGACACTCGCGCGCGCTGGCGAGATGGCGGCGGCTGCTGAGCTGGGGTGGTGTGCGGCGCAGGGTTTTGTAGGGCTGTCGCGCGCAATCGACAAGTACAGCCTGGACCGCGGCTTTAAGTTCTGCACGTATGCGTCCTGGTGGATCCGGCAGTCCATCTCGCGCTGCATCACCGAGCGCTCGCGCGTGGTCCGGCTGCCCGTGCACATCTACGAGGCGGCGGCCAAGGTCAAGCGCGTGCGCGACGAGCTGCAGGTGCGCCTGGGCGCCGACAGTCTGGTGCCCTTCAAAAGCGGGTCGTGGCAGGTTGCCATGCCAGGAGCCCGGTGCGGACTGCCCTGTGCACCTCAGGGTAGCGGGAAGGCCCGGCTGCAGCTGCCTCCGTCAGCAAGGGCGCAGGGGACGTGCTGACAGCGGTGCGGCGCCGCAGCTGCGCAAGGGCGGCACGCCGAGCAACGACGCGGTGGGCCTGCTGCTGGGCCTGACGCCGGCGCGCGTGGCGGCGTACCGGCGCCACGCCGCGCCCTCGCGCTCGCTGGAGGCGCCCGTGTTTGGCGCCGGGCTCAAGGCCGACGCCGCGCCGCTGCTGTGGGCCGACCGCGCGATGGCCGAGGACGTCGACGTGCCCGCCGCGGTCGCGGCCAGCGAGGAGCGCGGCGTGCGCGCGGACATCAACGCGGCGCTCAGCACGCTCGCGCCGCGCGAGCGCAATGTCGTGCGCATGCGCTACGGCCTGCACCGCGCGGACGGGCACGCGATGAACCTGGGCGAGGTCAGCGCGGCGTACGGCCTGTCCAAGGAGCGCATCCGGCAGATCGAGGACGCCGCGCTGTCCAAGCTGCGCCTGCCCTGGCGCCGCATGCTGCTGCGCGCGGACACGCTGGCCGCCGCGGCCGAGCCGGACGCCGCGCCCGCCTAAGCGCGCGCGCTGAGCGCGCATGCCGCAGCGGCTGCGGCGCCCGGAGCGCCTGCGCGGCGCGCGAGCGGGCCGCTGAGCGCGAGGCGGACGCATGAGCGTTAGGGCTGCGAGCGCGGTGGCGCAGCTCAGAGGCGCCCGCTCGCTTCGACAGAGCGTTTCGGATGGACCAGGTCCACAGGGCGTCCGTGACTTTGCTTCTGGTCGATGCTCTTGCCCTTACGGGCAGAGGTCTGCTTCTGGCCCGCGCAGCGGCCGCGGCAGATTGCCGCGCTGCGCCAGCTGCGTAGGGCGGAGTGTGCGGGCATCAGGGGCTGTAGGGACCGTGTACACCAATTACGTCGGTAGGAAGAGCGGCACTCATTCTTGCGTGGCGCTCGGGGCGTCGTCGCAGGCCTGGCATTGTACCCTTTAGGCGCCGGGAGTGTGATCTGGTTGCTCGCAGGTAGGCCTCAGCCCGCTGCGAGGGGCGTGGCTGCCCTCAGGCGCTCAGGCCCGTCTCTCCCATTCATTGAGCGCGCCTGGTCTGGTGCAGCTCGATTTTGGCTGTCCAACGGCGCAGTGCACGCCCTGTGCGGCCTGCCGCCGCATGACCTTTGTGGGATGGCTGTTGTGGGCGGCGCGCTGCCGAGTTCAGTGTGCGCGACCGATGATTAATTTGTGTTTTCGCGCCTGCCTGAGTCCGTGAACTTAATGTAAACGCATGCAAAGGTTGGGACTGGATGGTTTTCCAGTGCCGACAGCGCAAGCACGCGCTCCTTGTCACAAGCGAGGCAGCCAGAGGAGCTGCCCGTGCTGCATTGTCCTGCCCCTGGCGGCCTCCGCCTCCAGAACGCCTTTTGCTGCATGCCGCACGCCCGATACAGCGCCGTCCATGGAGCGTGCGCATGGCAACTCGCCCGCCCGCTCGGACGCCAACTAATGCAAGTATGCACGGCGGACTGCGCAAGCCCGCAGGGTTGGGGCCACCCTAGCGCCCGCAGTGGCTACACGCGCTTCATGAGCGGGAAGGCGATGACGTCGCGGATGGAGGCCGCGTCGGTCAGCAGCATGGCCAGCCGGTCCAGGCCCAGGCCCATGCCGCCGGTGGGCGGCATGCCGTATTCCAGCGCCGTCACAAAGTCCTCGTCCAGCACCACCTGGCGCCAGCGGGCGGGCGCGCTCACCCCGCGCTGCCGGCTCTGGACCTAGACTGACAAGGCGCCAGCGGCTCCGTGAGCCTCGGGCCTACCCGACAACTTGTCTCCTCTAGGCCGCGTGCGCATCCGCCGCACCCCAAGGCCGCGCCTCAATGCGCACCCGCGCCCACCATGCAGAGGGCTGTCGAATGGCCGGGGAGAGGGCGGCGCGTGCCCCCGGGGACCAGTGAGCATCCTGGAGGCGGCGCGGCCTCGCCCCTGCTGCGAGCTGCATACCTCTGCCGTGCTGCGCGCACAGCCCGTCCTGCAATGATCGTGGCAGACATGCTTGAACCTGTCCCTCTGCTCTTCCGGTCCCTGCTCCTGACCTTCGCCTCATGGCTGGGACGCTCGCCTGTCCGCGGACCCTGCGACCTACCGAGGAGGGCAACCTCCACACTCCCGGGCGGGCCGCACACCTCGTACGCGTCCTCGTCGGCGCCGCCGGCGCTGGCCGCGGTCTGCAGCTCGCCGCTGGCCGCGCCGCCGGGCAGCGCGCCGGCGCCCGGCGGCGCTGGCCGCGCGGACGCCTGCGCCACGCGTGCCGCGTACTCGGCCACCTGCGCCTCCAGCCGCCGCCGCTGCTCCACCGGGTCAGTCAGCTCGGAGTACGCATTGGCTAGCTCGCGGCCTGGCGCGCGCGGCGCGCGCGGCTCAGGGTAGGGCAGGGTAGAGGAGGGTTGGGTTAGGGCTGGCGCGTTCGCGCGCACTGCGCCTGGGCATGCCGCGCGCCCCCGCAGCGCCTGGGGCGCCCCAGCACGCATGGCGGCCTGGGCAAGCATGGCGCCCCGGGCAGCCCGCTTGCCGAGCGCCTTGTCAGCATAGTATGTCCGTGACAGAGAACTGCGGTAGGTGCGCAATGGCGCGAGGCAGACCGGCCTGGATCACGCCTGGCAGCGCCGGCAGCCCTGTTCGGCTGAGACTGCATTGCCATGCTGTGGTCGTAGCAGCAGACGCTGAGCGCCAGCATGCACAGCGCAGGGCGCAGGCGCGCAGGCCCCGCAGGCCGCACCCGCGACAAACAGCTCAAAGCGCTCCACCAGGCCGGGGCTGCTGCGGTGCGGCTTGGCGAGCGGCGAGATCTCGGCCGGGTGGTCCAGCACGAACGTGGGCTGCTGCAGCCGCGCCTCCACCACCTGCGCGGCCCGCCCCGCGCCTGTTCAGGCCGCCAGCGCTAGGGCCATGCTGACCCTAACCCTAACAGCATACCTGTCAACAGCAACAGCGACACCCCCGCCTTTATGCACTGCGGCCACAGCGCGTCCGCCTGCGCAGGGCGCCGCCCTCGCAGTCTGGCGCTCTCGCTCCCGCCAAACACTCACGTGCATACACAGCTCGCCCAGCTTGAGAGGTACGCACTTGACGCTTTGAAGCAGCGCTTGCGCTGGCGCTCGCGCCCAGCTTCCCAGGGCGGGGACTCAAGGTGCGGAGCTCGGGCGCAACGCCCGCCGCACACCCCGCCGGCCCTCGCTCTCACGCCCGCCAGGACCCCAGACGCCCAGCACGGGACGCCGACCCAAGGAAAAGCCACGCGCGTCTGCCGGGAGCCGGTGCGCGCGCCTCCTCGAAGCAGGCGTTCAGCGCGGTGCCCACGGTGCTCGCCGCGCCAGCCGCCGCCGCCGCGCGCTCCGGCGCGCCCGCCGCGCGCAGCGCCTCGGCCGCAGCCGCGGCCGCGGCTGCGGCGTCGTCGCCGAATGTGCTGAAGTCCACGCCTGGCCGGCCAACGGGGCTGCGTTAACGTGATGCTCTGCCAATCATCGTCTGCATTGCACCGCCGGCGAATGGCCAGGTTGCATGGGAGGCGCGGGCGCACCGCCTTGGACAGCCTCCTGCACAGCGCAGACAGGAACGGCAGCCCAGACAGCAATGCAGCCACAGCCGGACTGACATGGGCAGCCCATACCAGCAGCGACCCTGCAGGCACAGAGCGCCCGCGCGCCGAGCGCCACGCAAGCCGTGCAAACACCCCAAGCGGCCCCGTCTGGGCCATCGAGCGGCGGGCGGGCGCGCCGGTGGCCTCCTGCACCAGCGCGTGCATGGTCGCGCGGCGGAAAGGCGGGCCGAAGTCGAGCGCCTGGCCCTGGTAGGTCAGGCGCAGGCCGCCGGCGATGTCGGTCGCGCACGTGCGCACCAGGTCCTCCGTCAGCGCCATCATGTCGTGGTAGTCCGCGTACGCCTGCCGCGCGCGCGCGCGGGCACACGCTTCGGCCTGCGCTGCGCCTCGTCTCCACACCTTTTGACTTTCTGCACCAGCCACTGCCAGTCGCTCGCCCCAGGGCATGGCGTGGTGACTTGCGCGCTGTGCGGGGCACATGTGGCGCACGTGTTTCATGCCCCCGAGCGGCTTCACCCACAAAGAGGACCCCGCCCAGCGGGGGCGGGGTGCACCAGCAGCGTGCGCTGGGAGAGCAACGCCGTGCTTTGCAGCGGGACATGGACAGGCGTGCGCGCCTGGTAGAGCTCTACGGTCGTAAACTCCGGGTTGTGCCGCGAGGACGTGCCCTCGTTGCGGAACACGCGACCGATCTCAAAAACGCGCTCGAAGCCGCCCACGATCATCCGCTTCAAGTGCAGCTCTGCACGGCCGCGCATGCATCGTTGGACACGCCAGGGTTTCCATTTCACATTATCTATGATGACACGCACATCACCACTTACATTGTGAGCACCACACTTCGTGACCGCACCCAACTAGGATAGCAGCAGTGCATGGCCCGCCTCCTTGCCAGCGGCTCAGGCCAGCTGCCAGCAGACTCCTCCACTGTCGCGGCCCGGCATATGCGCGCCGTGCATGGCACCAGCCTCTCCGGTAGAAACTCGCGCCCGCTTGCACAGCTCTGCCCCCGCGCGCATGCAGGGCCCCGCCGTCGGCGGCCGCGCCTGTGGCGATGCGCAGCACGAAGGGCTGCTGCAGCGCATTGTGGAAGGTCACAAAGGGCCGCGCGTCCGCGCCGCCCGCGGCCGCCTCCAGTACCGGCGTCTCCACCTGCGCGCGCGCGGCGGAGAGGGTGCCGAGGTTAGGTTCAGGGTTGCAATAGATCGCAATGCATCCGTAACCGCCGCCTCCTGCATGCCGTCCCAGCACCCGCGTCTCCACCAGCGCGCGCCCAGCGCGCGTGCTCAGCAGGGCTTTCCCAGAGTCCTGCTGAGCATGCATGCACGGGCAGCACACACAGAATGTTTTCTTGCTTGAGTGGCGGCCGGCGCTCTCGGGTCGGGGCGTGCGCTCGGACGGAGTGTGCGCATGTGTACAGCGGGGAAGCTGGCGTCCTTTGGTCAACTGACAGCACATCAAACTAGACAGCGCGGTGCCGGCCCGCGCTCCGGCGCGCCAGGGGGCGGGCACCTCCAGGAAGCCACGGGCCTCGAGCAGGCGGCGCACGGCGGCGGTCATGCGCGCGCGCGAGCGCAGCGCGTCCCGGACGCCCTCTGTCACCAGCATGTCGACGTACCTGACACCCCGGGACCGAGCGTCAGGGCCTGCAACTGGAATGACGAGGCGTTGGTCGAGACCAAGCTATTACAAATGCGTTGCGCGGCATCAAACAGACTCCAGCGGCAGTGCACACGCTCGTGTTCCAGCAGTCTCCGACAACAGACACTGCAAAACAGTGTTGCCGCACGCCTCCGGGCACCAGTGCCTCGCACAACTGTCTGGGCGCAGGTGGCATTCGAAGCTGTCGCATGGGAGGCTGCTGAGCAAAGCCGATTAGCACTTTCCGAGGCAGGCTGGTGGGCAGAGGACCCTGGCAGACTCTTGTGTTTCGGGGCGCTGAGCGCATACGGCGGGGCTGCGCGGCAGGGCGCGCCGCTGGCGGTAGCGCTTCTCAATGTCGCCCAGGCCGTGCCACTTGTCGGGCAGCGGGCGCAGCGCCTTGGTGAGCACGGTCAGGCGCGCGGCGACCACGCTCAGCTCGCCCTTGTCAGTGCGCTTGATGCCGCCGTGCACGCCGACGATGTCGCCCACGTCCACCAGCGCCTTGAGCTCGCTGCGCCCGGGCGTGCGCACGTCACTCGGGGTGCTGGCGGCTCCGACATTCATTGGCAGCAGCTTTCAGGTGCGCATACATGTTGCAACGCACGCCCGGGATGTGCGAAGCTCACTGAAGGGCGAGCAGCGTGCAACATTAGTGCTGGCCCGCGCATCTCCAACCTTCCAAATTGCTGCACGACATTATTTGCCACCCAAACAAGCACCGGACACTCTACACGCCACTCACACAGGCGACTGATGTGTCTTCTACTACATACCCAGCCGACAGTCTTCAAATGTCCGACACCAGAGCCGCCGGTCGTCACGCAGCGCCCGGCACGCCCCACGCCGCCCCCCGCCAAGCAGGCCGGGCGCGCGGCGGCCGCGCTGCGCCTGAACCCTCCGGCACGCCTGCCACTACCCCCACCAAGCAGGCCGGGCCCCGGCGAGCGGCGGCTGCGCCGCGCCTGAACCCGCCCGGCTGCGCCGCGTCCAGCGTCGCGCGGTCCACGTACAGCTGCACGCTGCCGGAGCCGTCCTCCAGGCGCACGAAGGCCAGCTTGCCCATCACGCGCCGGGCCATCACGCGCCCAGCCACCGCGACCTCCTCGCCCTGCACGCGCGCTCGCAGCAACTTGTGCGCGCTCGCGCCTCGATGCCTGCTGCAAGACCGCGCTGCGGGCGGAGCGCGGCGGCGTCGCGTGCAAGCGGCACCCAGGCCCTGCAGCCCTGCATGAGCAGTCGACCGCCACATGGTGCGCTCCAAGCACGCTACGGCAGAGGCAGCCCGCTACGGCAGCCCACCCCCGCGTGTGAGTGCCATGTGGCACTCACACGCCGCATGCCCATGCGCATGCAGCGTTGCCGAGCTGCAGGTACCTCCCGGACATGCACCTGAGTCTCTTGCTGCGCAAGCGCTTGCCCACAGACCGCGCCAAAAACGAGAACCTGTCCCATGCTCCGAGCTGGCCCCAGACCTGCCGGCAGGCTGCGGAGCTGGCGCGGCCGGCGCGCCTGCAGCTCGGCCATCTCGCCGGCAGGCAGGTCCCGGAAGCGCTCCTGCAGCTCGGCTGCCAGGTGCGTGCGCGCAAAGCGGTACGCATAGGGCTCCTGCCCGGACGCTCGCAGCTCCTGGGCCTGCCGCGCGCCGTCCAGCGCTCGGCCGTGTCCAGGCGGTGCAGGCGCGGCGTGAGCGCGGAGCTCAACCAAGAGGGGAGGCTTGCAGGCGAGCTCGGCTGGCGGCACGCCTGCCGGCCTGCGCCTGGCCGTCGAGCGGGCTGCCGGTGCACACGGGGCAGGGCGCACCTTGTCTATGCGCAGCGCCCTTATGTCTTCTTCGTTTGAGGTCGAGGGCGTTTGCACGCGACTCCTGCTGCCCCTGTCCTTGCTGGCGCCGCCCTTGCCGGCGCTCTTGCCGGGCGGCGCCTCTGCCTCTGCTGCTGCCTGCGAGCTGCTGCCGCGAGGGGAGCAAGTCAGTCGCCACACTGGTGCTGGTAAAGGAAACACACCCTGGCACAAGCGCCAGCACTAATAACAGTTCGCTTTTTTGCAGAAAGTGGCGCACGTCTCGACTGCAGCACACACGGCGCGCCAATGCGCTGCTCTGCAGGTGCTGTTCCTGGCACGCTGCCCGCACGGCGGCCTTCCGCACAGGCTGCAGCTCCCCAAGACTCGGTGTGCAAAAGACATGCTCCTCAACATGCCGCAGCCTCACAGTGGGTCACGAAAGTGCTTGAAGCAAGGACCAGACACAAGCCAATTTCTGTTCCGAGCCTTTTCCAGAGGCCCGTCCACCTCCCCGTGCTTGTTGCATGTAGCTGCCTAGGGTCCTGGCAGGGCTGGTCTGGCAAAGGATGGGCGAGTCGAGTCATACCCAATGCTTGTCCTCAGTTCTTTCTTAGTATAGTTCTGCTATGTAGGCCTAGGTCTGCAGCGTCAAGCGCACCAAACAGCAACACCTGCACCTGCCATCTCGGTTAGTTGTGGAGCACAAGGTGAAAGCAGGCCTGCTTCCGCTGAGCGCTCGGGGCCGCAGGGCTCAGGGCTGATGTAGAGCCAGTGCATGGCCTGGCTGCGGAGGTCTGCCCAGCCGCTGCAGTCCTGGGGCCAGGCGTGCGTGGGCAAGAGCGCACCGAGCTGGTTGCAGCACCCCCTTTCCGCGTGAGCACACAGCCGAGAGCATCTCAGGCCGCAAGGCGCCCCGTCCTGCGCTCCACACTGACCCTTCTCTCCTTTGCAGGCTCACGTTTGATGCGGGCCTGCTGAGCGGCGAGGAGGCGGGGTGCGGCGCAGCGCAGCCGCGGGCGCGGGAGCCCGCGCCGGCCCCAGCATGGAGCCCAGAACGCCCTGCGGCGCCCAGCCCGGGAGCGGCACAGGAGGGCCCGTCGCTGGTAGGCGGCGAGCTGGCAAGCCCAGGCCAGTGCTGCGCCCGCAGCCGCGCCCCTCTGCTGACGCCGCGGGGCCCCGCTGCAGGCGCGCTCCGCCGCTGGGCCTGCCCGCGCGACGCTTACCGCGCGGATCACCGCGGCGCCCACCGCGGCGGCCGTGGAGCGGCTGTGGGCAGAGGAGCGGGGCGCCTTCTCTCACATTGACGCGCTGCGCGCCCTCGAGCGCCTCGCCCGCCTGTGCGTCCCCGGCTGCGGCGTGTAGGGGTAGGGTTAGGTCAGGCACGCTCCCGCGTGCAGGCCCGCTGCGGCGCCGCCCGCGCCCTGCGCCCCGAGGCTAAGTGTCTCCTTCCCGCCCCCTGCTCTGTGTGCGCGCTGAGCGCTGGGCCGCTCGTGCGTCTACGCGCCCGCTGCTGCGCTTGGCCGCATTGGCCCCTGCACACGAGCACGCCGCAGCTTCAAACGCTTGGCGTGACCGCATCTCGGACTGGGCACTCCTCTGTCCTCAAGTCTCCGGACGTAGCCTGCCGTGGCGGGCCTGCAGCACCGCAGAGCCGCGCGTCTGGCGCCGCCTCGCTGCGGAAGCCCGCAGTGCCAGGGCAAGGAGGGCCACGCATGCTCTGCGCGCCGCGCAGGAGCCTGCGGGAGCCGGGCGAGGGCAAGTGCGCGCGCGCGGGCGCACTGGTCCCGAGCCTGGCGCGCGAGCTGGTGGCCGCGCTGCCGGCGTACAGCGCTGCGCAGCATGCGTCGGGCGCGTGGGCGCTCGCAGTGCTGCGCGCGCACACGGGGCAGCCGGCGCTGCAGGTGGGCGCCGCAAGACCTGCGCCGCCGGCTCTGGGGCGGCGGCTGCGCCCGACCTCATGCTCTGCGTGCGCTGCGCTGTGCAGGAGCCGCCTCGCTGCGGGCTGGGGGAGCGGCGCAGGGTGTTGCAGGCGGGCTGGCTGGTCAGGCGGCGCCGGCCGCGCCCGAGCACACGACCCGCGCGTGAGCAGCGGGGCGGGCGCCGCGCAGGAGCTGGAGAGCGCACTGGCGGGGCGCCTAGCCGCGCCTGACACGGCCGCCGTGCCTGCGTGGGCGGCTGCGGCGCAGACGGCCAACGCATTTGCCGCGCACGGCTGGCAGCCCGGCAGCGCGACCGCCGCGTGCCTGGTCGCGTGGCTGGACGCCGAGGCGGCGCGGGCGCGGCCCACGCCGCGGCCGGCGCCGCGCGTCGGCCCGAGCGTGGACACGCTGCTACGCGCGTGGGTGGCGCTGGCGGCTCGCGCGCCAGCGGGCGCCGCGGCGGCGTCCCTGCCGCGCGTGGTCGCATTGGTGCGCCCGTGGCGCGCCCGCGCGGCGGCCGCGGCCGCTGCAACCAGGCGAGCAGCGCTGCCGAGGCTCGCGCAGGGGCGCGCGCTCAGGCCGCGCCGCCAGTCTGTCGGCCGGCTGGCGGGCGGCGGGGCGGCGCAGCGGCGGCTGGCTCGCGGGCGCAGCGCGCGCTGACGGCCGGCGCGCCCGGCGGTGCGCAGGCGGAGGCGTGCCTGCTCGCGTACGGGGAGGCGCCCGGCCTCGCGCAGCGCGCGGTGCGGCTGGCGCTCATGGGCGCATGCAACGGCGCGGGCAGCGCGGCCGCGCTGCGTGACATCCTCGCCACCTGCCGCGGCGTTTTTGGGCCCGCCAGCGCGGCTGTCGCGCTGCACAACCTGAGCCTGAGGCGCGTGGCTGCACCCGCTGCCAGGCAAGGGTCAGGGCTCGGGGTAGGCGGCGAGGCTCGTGTCGCTGATGAGCGCGGCCGTTGCCACGCGGTGCCCTGTCTTGCGGTGCGGGCGCCTTGTTCAGGCCGCCAGCCGGGCGAGCCCGGTGCACAAGTCGTGCGGGAGGTGCGCCGTAGCGGCGCAGAGTGTCAGGCAGTGCACGGCTGGAGGCCGGGTGCGGGCGGGCGGCGGTCTGCTGCCGGGCCCCACGCGCGCGGCGCACGCCCGGCGCTCGGCGCCATCGTCCGGACGCCAGATTATGGGGTCTCGGGCGGGGGGCCTGAGTGGCGACTGGCGCCCGGTCGCGGCAGGCCGGCCGACGAGCGGGGTAGCGCGGCGGGCCGCGCCGTGCTGGCGGACGTGCTGGGCATGCTGCGCGGCGGTCTCGCGCGGCTGGACGGCCGCCAGTTCCGACTCGTCGCGGGCGCGCTCGGCGAGTCGGCCGAGCTGGCGACACACGACATCCTGGGCGAGGCGTGCGGCGAGCTGGGCGCGCGGCTGGGACGGCCGGCGGATGGCGCGGGGCTCGCCGAGGCCGCCGCGGTGCTGCACAGCTGCTGGGTGCGCGTCCGGGCGTGATGGCTGGGGCACGGCAGTGTTCGGACGGGCGCTGGGCGCACACCGCGCGCCGATCGCTCGCCATGCGCAGCAGCTGAAACAGCACCGGCGGCCCTTGCAAGCGTGCTCAGGGACGCTTGACGGAGAGCGTTGCGTGTTGCGCACGAGGTGGTTTCCGCCCTGGGCGGCGGCACGTGCTGTCCGCGCGCATCAAGTCGCGCTCCGTCCAGGTGCACGGATGGCGACCGGACGAGGGGGCGCGCGCCGCGGTCGCGACCTGGTTAGCCGGCGCTGAGGCTTCCGGCGAGGCTGATGGGTTTGCGGTGAAGCCTGCGGCGCGGCTGCTGCGCGCATGGGCCAGCAGCGGCTGGGGGCGGCTGCCGGCCGCGGCGCTGCGGCCGCTGGTGCACGCCGCGGCGCCGCCCGCAGACGAGCAGAGCGGCGGGCATGCAGGCGATCGACTCGCCATCGACGGCCCAGACGCGGCGCACACGCTCTGGGCCATGGCCTGCCTGGCGCGGCGCGCGGCGCGCGCGGAGGCGCGCGCCACGGGCGCGGCCCCCACCATCGAGCTCGGTCAGGTGCTCGGGTACCTCCACGACGGCGGGCCCGACGCGGCCGGCGGCGCGCGCGCCCGCCTGGCCGCCGGCCTCGCCGCGCTGCTCGACGCGGCGCTGGCCGCCGTGGCGGCGCATCCCGTGCCTGGCGCGGCCAAGCGAGTAGCCAAGGCGGTGCTGGCCGCGCACCGGCTGCGCGTCGAGCCGAGCCCGGCGGCGGCCGCCGCGGCCGTCGCGTTGGTGGCCGCGCTCGCGCCGGGCCTGCGCCTAATGTGGGCGTGGCAGGTCGGCGACGCGCTGTTTGCATGGCACCACGCGGGGCTGGCGCCCGACGTGATGCCCGCCGCTGTGGCGCTCGCCGCGCGGCTGCGCGCCGCGGACCGCGATGCGTGCCGCGGCGGCTCTGAGAGCGGGGGGGATGAGTGAGGCGGGACGCTAGCCATGCGCCCACCCCACGCCTGTGACCTGCGCCTCGAGCAACCGGCTGTGGCTTGGCCGAGCGCGGCGCCGAGCGGGCGTGCACGGTGTGACGGCCGCATCGGCGCGCTCGCCGCGCGGCTGCACGCCGTGCACGCTGGTGTGGCGCATGTGGCGCGGCGCGGCGCGGCGCGGACGCGGACACTCAGGCGCACCAATGCACCAATCCCGGCGAGGCGCTGACGCATTGGCACTGGGACAAACTACATGCCGCGTGTCGCGCCTGCGGGCAGGCGTTTTTCGTGAGCGAGGTCAGGTGCCAGCTTTTCGGCTGTCTGGTCTGACCCATCTGGCTCGAGTGAGAGTAAGCACATGTGTGCGAGAGGTCCAAGCGCAAGTGAGAGTGCGCACATGTGTGCTAAAGGTTCAAGACTGTTAAGTTTCTAGACGTCGCACGGCAGCTTGTATGTGCGCTCTGCACAACATGGACCCCGTTATGCTGCCGTGTGGCCAGGCCGATATTGTCTTGTGACGTGCAAGTGCCGTGCAACAATGGCAAACCTGGCGCATATTTCACATGTGTAGCGCACGCCCACCTGCACACCCCGTCCGAGTGCACTGCACTACGCCTTGTGTACAAAGCCGGCTGGCTAGCGGGCTCGCAGCGGCGGCCGTGGCGGCGGGCCCACACAGGCCAGGTTCCAGACGTAGAACAGCACCATGGCGCCGCTCAGCAGCGACACCGCGCCCGCCGGCATGAAGCGCGCCGTGGCCTGCCACCGCCGGTACATGACAGCCGTCAGCGCGGCCGCGACCGCCAGCGAGGCGACCGTCGCGGGGCGGCACAGCGCGCCCTGGTGGTATCGCGCCAGGCTGGCCTGGCCGCAGCCCGCCAGCAGCACCTGCAGGCGGCCCCGGGACGTGAGCACGGGGTGGCCGTGCAGGCTGAGCGAGGGTGCTGGGCGGGCAGGCAAGGCCGCAGGCCCCGCGCAGCACCTGCCAGGCGCTCGCGGCACAGTCGCGCGCAGCACGCATACTCATGTTTACTTACTGATGACTGCTTATAACAAAAGGAGTACCGACACTGCAAGGACGGAGGCGCATCCTCCACATCCCACAGCTGGCCGTTGCTAGTATAGTACTCATCCGCACTCCTGTCCTCACGCCTCCGACATCCAGGCACCACAGGATGCCAGGCACACTCAGCACCATTCAAGTTTCACAGAGCCTGGGCCCCTCGCAGGCAAAGTCGCCCTGACTTGCAGGGAGCTCACCGCCGAGCCCAGGCCTCCTAGCAGCGACGGCAGGCTGCCCTTCGTGGCAAAGCCGGCCACGCCGCCAAGCGCGAGCAGCATCGCGTACGGGAGAGTGAGGCAGAAGTCATACATCTTTGTGCGCTGCCAGGGCCCTCTCTGCGGGACCACAGCTGTGCCGCCAGACTCAAGCGTCAGGCGCAGAGCCTGCGCATTAGTCACTGCGTCAGTAGGCACAGGCCTTGGTGTATTGCGCCAGGTGGTGGAGTGATGCCTATATAGAGGCAGCTTGCATATCCATGTGACAACAGGGTGCGTGAGAACCTGGTCGCAGTGCTACGCCGAGCTAATGACAAGGCGCGTGCAGATTGAAAGGTATGCAGTCGGCTACTTCCCGGTTGCACAACGCATTCAGCAGAGGCAACTTAGTAGCAGAGGCGCCTGAGCAGCTGAGCAGATGTGCAAGCGACGCTGTAGATGAGGGTCAATGCCCTAAATTATGTAATGCAGCTGCCGCTGCAGGGAAAGTGGCCATGCACATGCTCGTCGCCGCATCCAGCCACAGGCAGTGTTTTGGTCACTATCTGCGTCATCATGCCAGGCAAGCAGGTTATGGCGAGCCGCACGAGCCTGGGAGCAGCGGCCCTAGGCGTGCTAGCGCTGTGCTGCGCGCAGCTGGCCCATGGCAACCAAGCGTCCTTCACAACAAACTTTGGTGTGCCACGCCAGCAGAAAGTGTCTGCGCTGTCCCGCCAACTGTATCAGTGTTGAGGCGGCAGCAGACAGGTCGAGAGCAGTGCCAATGCTTGCATACCCCAGGCTCTATCGTTGACAGCCTTCCGGGTTTGTGTTCACAGGCGAACCGGTCTACAGCACCAACTACTCACTGACGGTCGGCAAGCGCGGTGCGGTCCCGGAGTGGCGATTTTATCTGAGTCAATGGTCGGCCTCCTTTTTGCCGACCAATGCTTGCGCGCCGCTCCTCAGAAACTTGATGGCGGTGTGAAAGGCGGATACTGACCGTAGCAGTACACACGGCACACTCTGAGCGGACGCTCCTGCACCGTCATTGCAGCACTGTCTGTGCTAATGCAGTCGTACCTTCACCTTTCTAACATTCCGCTCGGCTTTCTGCAGGCCCAGTCCTCCTGGAGGACTACTACACACAGGAGAAGCTGGCGACAGTCAACAGGGAGAAAATACCAGAGAGGGTGGTGCACGCGCGCGGCGCAGCGGCAATGGGCTATTTCAAAGTGCGCAGCAGAAACAGGCACTTGGAACTTGTTGAGAGCAGCGGGGCTCGGTATATGTGCAGAGCAGTACTCACGCGTCCAGTGCCTGTCCAGCACGGGGCATAAGTAGAGTGCAAGGGGCTTTATGATGGGGCCTCCATGATGAGGGCCATCTTATATTGCTTGCCCAGCACCATGACGAAGATCATCTTGCTGCCAGGGGAGACCGCCGTGCCACAGCACAGCGCATGGAACCGAAGTCTATTTGTGGCCTACCTGCCCGCGTCACCGGCCTAACTCCTGTCCTGGCGCGCACCCGCGCCCGGCGCAGGTGACCAACGACATCACCGCATACTCAAGTGCTGACATCTTCTCGGCCGTGGGGAAGACCACGCCGGTCACCGCGCGCTTCTCCATCGTCACCGCGCAGCGCGGCGCGCCCGAGTGGACGCGCGACCCGCGCGGCTTCGCCGTCAAGTTCTACACGCAGGAGGGCAACTGGGACCTCGTGGGCAACAACTTCCCGGCACGGCCCCTACTAACCCCTCCTGACCGGCATGTCCATGGTCCGACAGGGCCAGGGTAAGGTTCGCCGGCGGTGCCTCCTCTCCCTCAGCCTCTGCATGAAGTGGGACTCCGGCGCCCTGGGCGACCAGCAGCACTTTCGGGTGCCCTTTTGTTGCCTGCGTTCCTGCGGAGTGTGCGCACCTGTCTACGGTGCACCATGCTGGAGGTCATGCAGCAGCGGGACACTCGCGGCGTTGCCTGCTTCACCCTGGCATGCTTCACGATCACTCTGCCTTGCATGCCCGACGTCACCTGCTCCCTTGTGGGTACGGGATGAGTGCTTGCTTGCTTGCTCGACGACCCCGTTGCCTGGGCAGCCCTGGCTGGCTGAAACAGGCTCACAACCCTAACACGCCTGGGTGGGCCGAAGGGCGCGCGCACCCAGAGTCTTTCCTCTCCTCTCCACCGGCCCAACACGCGCGTGTTCGGGTACCTTCTCACCGGTCCAACAGATGCGCGTCTGGCTGTCCGGCGAGTCCACCTGGGTTTCTCACGTCAGAGCGCAAGACGTGCATGCATGTCATGCCTGCATGCCCGCACCCACCCGCGACGTGGGCAGGGCTGCCGTCGAGGGTGCGCGCCACAGCAGCGGCGTCCTGCCACTGTGCTGCATCCACAGCGCGGCGGCTGACAACAACCCGGGCTGCAAGCGACGCGCGCCCGACCTGAAGCTCGGGCCCTTATGTTTCGAGCGCGCGCGCGCGCCGGGCGGCAGGTCTTCTTCGTGCGGGACGGCAACCAGTTCGGCGACCTGGTGCACGCGGTCAAGCTGAACCCGGTCAACGGCCTGAACGACGCCTGGCGCGTCGCAGACTTCTTCTCCTGGCACCCGGAGGCCATGCACGTGCTCACGTACCAGTTTGATGATGTCGGCATCCCCAAGGTGCCGCCCGCCTCCGCCGCCCGGCCCGTGCATGGCGTCCCTTCTGTGCCGTGCTCCAGCGCATGCAAAGGATGTAAACGTGCGTGCGTGATAGCATATATCCATTCAAGGACTTAAAAAACGTATATATGTATATATATTTCCGCTCTGAGCTGTGAAGATAACAGTACGCGGCTGCGAGGTGCTGCCTCAGGCTCCTAAAAAGCATGCGCGTGGGCTGCCGCGTGCAGGACTACCGGCACATGAACGGCAGCAGCGTGCACACGTACACGCTGGTCAACGCCTCCAACGCGGCCACCTTTGTCAAGTTCCACTGGGTGCCCACCGTGGGTGCGCGGCCCCTGGGCCTGTTTGTAACAGGTATACGATTGGGTTGTTTATATCGGCCGCCGCTCTGAGCGCGCCTGGTGCCCGCCCTCCTGCCGCCCGCTGGCAGCGCCCGTGACCGCTGCACTGGCTGCTGCGCGCGTGCGTCCGGCAGACAAGATGATGGCACAGTGCGTGCCCCGGCTGCCGCGCACAGCAGCGCACAGCTGAAAAGCAGTGCACGATCTTCGCATACGATCGGACACGTGTACATAGATGCTGCACCATGGACCTGAAGGGTGCAGAGGTTGCGCCGCGTAGGCGTGGAGAGTCTGCTGGAGAGCGACATCCCCGCGCTCGCAGCCGCGTCCCCTGACGGCAGCTTTGCAACCGCCGACCTCTACAACTCGATTGAGAGCGGCACCTACCCCGAGTGGCAGCTGTGGATGCAGACGATGGCGCCCGCGGTCGCGGACACGCTCGACTTCGACCCGCTCGACGCCACCAAGGCGCGGCCCCGCCCCTGTGGCCTGCCTTGCGGGCCTGCCTCGCGAGCATGTCCGCGCATGCCTCCGGGCTGCGCATCTGGGCCCTGCAGCGGGAGTCATACCTGCAGGCTGCGGCAGCCTGGGCCTCTGGGCTGCGCCACCGCATGTGAGGGAACACTTCGACCGACAGCGCCGAACCCTGACGAGCCGAACAGGGTCATGGTGAACGGCATGCATGCTTGCGGAAAAGCGCCACTGCAGGTACGTGCTGCGCCTGCAGTACCTGAGTTGCTGTGAGTGCGGGCGACGGCTGCGCGCAGACGTGGCCGGAGGCGCAATTTCCGCTCATGCGCGTGGGCTCCATGGTCCTGAACCAGAACCCCGAAAATTTCTTCAACGACAACGAGCAGCTGGCGTACTCTCCGGGCCACATAGTGCCAGGCACGACGGCGGCCCACGCCTCAATGCTGTGCTGCTTTCCTCTGTACGTGCTGGCATGCATGCGAAGCATCAGCGGGGGAAAAGAACCCCCCCCAAAAAAAAAACAACTGGCCCTTGTGCCTTTTCACATGCGCTGCTCACACTTGCAGCCAAGTTAGGAGCGGAAGCAGCCTGGTGCTGGAAGCGCCGCAGGTATCACGTACAGCAATGACAAGCTGCTGCAGTGGCGCGTCGTGATGTACGACGACGCGCAGCGCTACCGCATCGGCCCCAACTTTGGCATGCTGCCGATCAACCGCCCGCGCTGCCCATTCCGCAACGACCGCCAGGACGGGTGACGCAGGCCGTTCCCGCCTGGACGATGATGTTGGTCATGCCTTGTCCTCTCAGCAGACCAGGGAGAAGCTCGGGCTTGCGGCCGACGCACACGGGTCCGCCAGCGGTGGCGGGCTTGACAAATCCAAGCGCGTGCGGCGATTCTGCGGATACCTTGCATACGTCCCGGCTGCAGCATGCTCAGGCGTTGCGCAGCCTGAGTGACCCAAACGCAGCTACAGCGTCAAGCGGCGAAAGACGCTTATGGAAGCATTGGCGTTTGAAGCGATGATGCCGGGCATGTGGATCGCTGCAAGGACCGCCTGTTGCGCTCTCGCGGCTCAGCGTGCTGAGCACGCGGCTTGGTGCCAGGCGCATAGAGCAGTCGCTCACGCTGTCTGCTGTCGCGTGCGCGGCAGGGCCATGAACATTCTGCGCCAACTTGGCAGCGTGAACTACAGCCCCTCGGAGTTTGCTGAGGCGGTGCGCCCCTCTGGCGCCGCTGCCACCTGCCGCTCACAGTCCCACTACTGCCTGCATGCCACAGCCCTGTTTTAAAGCCCCGCCCTGTACCATGCATCGTGGGTGGCACACTCCAATCTTTCTATGCATTCATATGTCGTCAACTCTCAGACGTGCATAGAGGCAAAGCAAGCTGTGGCTCAGGCTTTCCAAGGCTGCTGGGTGGGAAGGTTTGCCGCAGCACATGCAGCCTTACTTGGTCAGTGCAAGGCCCGGAGTCTCTCTGCAAGCGCCTCGCAGGCGCCTGTGGACCGGCCTCCCATGGCGGGCGCGAACATTGCAGCGGCGAACGGCCAGTGCACGGAGACGCGCACCGTCATCGACAAGCAGGACGACTTCAAGCAGGCCGGGGAGCGCTACCGGTCCTGGGACGCACCGCGCCAGGCGCGCCTCATGCCTGACGAGGCGCTGGGCGACGAGGCTTTAAGCAGACCCCATGCGTGCTGACCTGCTGACACAGCCATCTTCATCACCTGTGGCCCAATGGCTGGCATGACACCCTGTGCATAGGTTTTTCAGACATGCTCCCACGCGGCAAGCTCTCTGCAGATTTGCACACTGCGAGGCGTGTGAGCCCGCAGGCGCTGTGCAGCCGCCGCCGCTTCCCAGCGCGCACCAGAGCAGGGCCAGAGCGCCATGGGCTGCTGACGGGCATGCAATCATGCCTTGGCCGGCTGCACAGACCTGCTATTGGGCTGGTGCTGCTGCGTGGCTGGAGCGCGCCCGCGTGCGGCCGCAGGGCCGGTACGTCGCGCGCGTGACTGGGCTCCTCACCGCGCCCAAGGTCAACGCCGGCATCCAGGGCCGCTGGCTGTCCTACCTGCAGCAGATGGACGGCGGCCTGGCCGCCAAGGCGCGCCGCCCGCGGCCGCGCTTGCACGCCGCTCCCCCATCCCTGGCGCACCGCGAGCGCCGTCATCAGGAGGCAGAGGATGGGGCACCGCCCTGCATGCAGACTGCACCGCCACAGCTGCACCTGCTCCTGTCAAGCCGCCTATCCCCTCTGTGTGCAGCATGGCTCGTCGCGCGCAAGGAGAGCCCACTGCTAACACATGGCACACCACGCCATACGCGGCTGCTCAGGGAGTGCTTCCCGCCAGGCATGCGCGCTCGCAGCGCGCGCGGTCCGCGCCGCCGTGGGACCTGCACGCGCACGGCCGACGGCACAGCGCGGCGCCCTGCCACGCTGTGGTTTTGACAGCTGCTCATTCCCGCCGGCCCGGCGGCGCACGCGCGCAGCCAGATGGCACGCCTCAGCGGCCAGACAGATCATAAGTGACAGCCGCTCCCGCAGGTCCGTGCCGGCATCGCCGCGGCGGCGCCCGCCCCGGCCGCGGCGCCGCCCGGCGCGCTGGACAGCTCCTTCACGAGCTTCGCGGACGCGCTGGGCGCCGCGCCCGCGCCGGCCGCCGGGTCCGGCCGCATGGCGGCGCCGTCAGGGCCGGCGCCCATGGCCGCCATGGCCGCCGGGCGCCGCCTCAAGCAGTTCTGATGCATGCCCCTCCCTCTTGTGCGTGTCTCTTCCATACCTCCCTTGTGCGTATGGCTTCTCCATGTGGGCGCATTCATGCAGTCACACCATGCCTCCACACGCCGGGCCTTCACATGTGGTGATGGCAGCCACGGCAGGTCACATGTCAGCACATGCCTTCCAGAGCTCAGGCAATTTGGGTAGCGCGTCGCGCAGCACCCCCTAGAGCATCGGTTTTCACCTGATGACATTCCGCGTCTTTACACCTGCGATAACACCGCGGCATACATACATTGTCAGCAGGGCACGCTCTGGGCGGGTACGGTGCTGCCATGCGCGTGCGGATGAGTGGATGAGTGCGAGGACCTAGTGCTGTCTGGTTTTGCATTAACCCTAACCTTATTTGGATGTATTTCAGTTATGGCAGGCACGGCACAGTAGAAGCGCTGTCGCTGGCGTTAAATACATTTGTACATAAACCACGTGGTCCAAGGAGCCAGCCTAGAGCAACATGCCCTCTGCGATCGCAGAGGAGATGCACACTAAATGACAACGTTTGCACCTCGACCAGTGCATTCGCCTCTCTAAACCATATACCGCGTTGACATACGGGCATGCGCTGTTCAGACGACCGGGCCCATGCAGCCGTGCAGCCAACCGCAGGCGTGCAACGCGACAGGCCACGCGGCGGGCGGCGCCCCAAGCTGCTACACGCCCTGCTGCCCCGCCACCAGATCCAATGCGCGCTCGCCCGGCGGCCCCTTGCCGGGCGGCGCCCGCGCGCGCGCGCCCGCGCCGCGCGGCCCCAGCCCCGCGATCTCCACCACCGGCGGCAGCGCGCCCGCCCGCCCGGCGCCGTCCGCGCCCGGGCCCGCGTCATCCACCGGCGCGAGCGCCACGACCTCGCCGATGACCGCCGCGGACGCGTAGCCGAGCGCGCGCAGACGGGCTACGCAGCCGGCCGCGGCGCCCGCCGGTACGCCAGCCAGCAGCCCGCCGGCGGTCTGCGGGTCCAGCAGCAGCGGCCAGGCCGGGTGGCGCGCCGCGGCGGCCGCGTTGGCGACGGCGGCCGCGGAGCGCGCGTTGGCCGGCGCGAGCGAGCTCGCCGCGCCGGCCGCCGCGGCCGCCGCCGCGCCCGGCAGCAGCGGCACCGCGCCGAGGTCCAGCCGCACGCGCACCTGCGCGCGGCGGCCGGCGCTGACAGCACGGCCGCGCCGCGCCCCGAGCATGCCTGCCCCTCGGGGCTGCAGCCGTGCAGTGCATGAGCCGGCAGCCGAGAGCCTCCAGGCTGCGGACCAGCGTGTCAGGCCCGGGCAGAGCCGTCCTGGTGCCCCGCCAGGCACGTCAGGCGCGCAAGCGCTGTGACCGCGGACGCGCCAGCTGTGACGGGGGACCACAGCCGCTGCACGTGCCTGCACGTGCCACGGATGTGGCGGAGCCGCGCGGCGGGGGCCGCGCCTGCGAGGGCCGCGCCATCTCCACCAGGTGCCCCAGCAGCCCAAAGCCGGTGACGTCGGTGCACGCGGTCGCGCCGGCGTCCCGCAGGCACCCTGCCGCCGCCTCGCTGGACTGCTGCATGGCCGCCAGCGCGCCTGCCGCACCGGACCCGCACCCCTCTCACATGCCTGTCACGAGCGCGGGCAGGCCGCTCAACTAGCTGGCGGCGCCTGAGGCGTTGGTGCAAGTTCGCACAGGGCGGCAGGCGGCGCGCATGCGCAGCAGCGGTCGCAAGTGCCAAAGCGCCAGGCGCATGACCAGCCTCACGCCGCCGTCGCGGGCCAGCGCACAGCTGCAGACGTTCACACACGCCGGAGACATACGGCAGTGAGCGTGTCGCCCAGCACATCACCTTGCGCAGGCGCCCGCTCGACCATGAGCGGGTGGTCTAGGGCAGCGTCATAACGCCCCATGCGCACGCGCCCGCACGACCTTCACCGGTCGTGCAGGAACTGGGAGCAATGGGGCCTCGGCGATGTGACGCTTGCGCAACGCAGCGCGGCCCAGCATGTCCCGGCCCCAGGCAGGCAGCCGCAGGTGGCGCCGCGCGGGCGCGCGCCCGCCACATGGCGGCCCACGGCGGCGCCGCGCGCGTCCGCCGCCAGCAGCACGCCCGTGCCCAGCGCCTTGGTCAGCACCAGCGCCTGGCCGGGCGCCAGGCCGGCCTTGCGCAGCAGCGCCGCCTCCTCGGCCTCCCCGTACACGCTGAAGCCTGGCGCGCGCGGGTATAGGGTTGGAACCCCGGCCTGTGCACCCACAACCCTGCCAACGGGTTCACCGCACGGCAGCGCGGCCTCCTCGGCCTCCCCGTACATGCTGAAGCCTGGCGCGCGCGGCAGCAGCAGCCCATTGTGCATACAAACCCTGTCACAACCCTGCCAAGTGCTGCATAACACGCAGCAGGTGACGCAGCAGGTTGGTTATAGAAATGGGAACGCGCCCAGCGCCAGCTCGGGCCCCTCGCTGGAGTGGCCGCCGACGAGCGCGCAGCCGGCGGCGGCCAGCGCGCCGCAAGCGCCCGCCAGCAGCTGCGCGAGGTCCGCCTCCGCCACGGCCTCGGCCGCGTGCGGCACCACCGCCACCGCGAGCGCCGTGCGCGCGGCCGCGCCCATCGCGTGGCAGTCCTGGCGCCGCGCGCGCCGGGCTCAGCGGCCCGGCGGGCGGGCTGCTGCGGTCCGACGCAGCGTGACCCGCCGCCGCAGGCCCAGCGCCACTCGCAGCGAGCATGACACATCAGCTTGCCACCAGCCGACATCAGCCTCCAGCGCAAGGCCGAGCCGGCTGCCGGCGTCGGACGCGCAGGAGGCGCAGCGGCTGCGTCTCACCCCCGACGAGCGCGGTGGACGTGTGGTGCTAACCCTATGCCCAACACCAGCGCACCCCGAGCGCGTGGTTGGCCGCGATGGCGCCAAACACGTACGGGTCCTCGACGAACGCGGGGAAGAAGTCGACGGTCTGCACGCCAACGTGCCCCGGCGGCGGCCCGCGCACGACCGCCGCGTCGTCGCGCGCGTCCAGGCCTGCCAGCACGCCGGCCCGCGGCGGCTGCGCCGGCAGGCGCGCCAGCGCGCGCGACAGCACGCTCGCGCCCACCTGCGCACGGCAAACGCCATTGTGTTCATCTCCCGCCTTTCCTTAAACGGAAGCAGGCAGGCTTTTGCGGGCTTCACACATGAAAGTCGTCCACTCACTGGCGCTTCTAGGCGCCATAAGAAGACTAGGCGCACGGCCAGCAGTCCTGAGCACAGCCGCCGGTCTGGCGCGCACACGCGCGCACGCCGGCACGCCCGGCAGCGGCGCGCTGGCGGCGGGCGCGCCGGCATGGTAAACGACGGCGCGCCCATGCCCAGACGCAGAGCACGCTCATGAGGCGGTTGGTTGGCGGGTGACGTGACAAGGAGCGGACAGGAGCGCCGCCTGCCGCCGGCCGCACCTTCGCGCCGCAGCCGCCGCAGCGCATGCGGTCCGCCGCCAGCGCGGCGCGCGCGTCGGGTTCCAGCGCCGCCGCGACCTCGGCCGCCGCGCGGGCGGCGCCGCGGGCGCCCGGGCCGCGCGCGCCCGCTGCGGCCATGCCCATTGGCGGCAGGCCGGCGCCGTAGCCGTCCATCCAGGCGCGGTCGATGCGGTCCTTGAGCCGCCACAGCCAGGCGCCCTGCACCGCGCCGGCGAGCGCTCGGGCCGGCGTGTGCAACACCCGCCTCGAGCCCGTGCCCGGGCGGCGGCGACCCCCGCGCGCGAGTTTGCACAAGTGCGGCGCCCTGCACGGCATGGCTAGCAAGGCACATTGCATCAGGCGCTGGCGCACGACCGTCAACCCGGCCACGCTGGTGCCATAGCAAACGTAATTTATCACGAGCCGCAAGGCGAGCCGGGAGGCACCTCAAGGCAGAAGGGCCCCTTGGTGGCCACCGCGTAGCGGTCGCCCGTGGAGATGAGGCTGAGGTAGGTGCGCTGCGGGCTGAAGCGCTGCAGCGGCCTCCCGCGCAGCAGCCTGCGCGCACCGGCATGCATGCCCCCGTCGGCGTGCATAGCCGAGAGCTAGACGCATCGTCCTGCACCATTTTCACATCACGGCGCACGCTGCCACGCGTCCAGGCAAATCGGACATGCGAGCAGCAGTCGTGGTAGGTCAGCCATACTTCAGCTGAACACACGTGAGGTACATCCGGCCTGGCTACCCGCAGCAGGGCTGCGCGCCTGCGTAAGTTGGCGGCCAGCACGGGGCCCTGCCGCACGGCAAACACGCCCGCCTTCGGCCGCGGGTCGGTCAGCGAGGCCGCCACGTCGCCAACGGCAAACACGTTGCCCGGCCCGCCCGCCGAGCGCAGGTCGGCGCCCACAAACGCGAACCCGGACGCATCTGCGTTCGCGCCAGCGCAGACGCGTTTGCCGGGTGCATCTCGCTGGAGCGCCGCACACGGCCAGGCGAGCGGAGCCGCATGCAACCCCCAAAAGAGACCACCCTCAGACAGCTGCTGAGGCCACATAGCCTGCGACCTGAAGACGCGCTCGGTGACGCCCCGCAGAGGAGCCTGCGCATGGTCTGCCGGCGAAGTGCGGTCGTTTGCGCAAGCCCGCAAACGGGGCGCCCCGGGTATGTGCAAGCGGCCGCACCACACCACCTGCTCCCGCCCCTGTCGTTTGCTGCATCCCCTCGCGCGCGGGGCTGCCGCACCCAGCGGCAGGCCCGTGTCGCGCAGCCAGGCCGGCGCGGCCGCCTGCGTGCACCACAGGCACTCGTCGAAAGCGCGCACGGCGCCGCTGGCCAGCTCCAGCGCGCCCGCGCGCACCGCCGCCACCGCCGTGCGCTCGTGCAGCTCCACGCCGCGCTCCTGCGCGCGCGCTTCCTGGCTTGTCGAGGCATGCCAAGCCGCCCGGCCGTGCGCACCCGACTCATGGCCAGGCACCCCAAGCACTCCACCAGTGCCCGCAAGGTGTAGAAGCCAGCCAAGAAATGGCACAACAACGTCGGGCCTTTGCTGGTTGAAGTCCGCTTTTGAAGGCGGGAAGGCTTGGGCTGCGAGCAAAGGGGCCCCGTGCCGCATCCGCGCCGCATCAGGGTCACACAGGAGCCCTCAGCCCTCAGCTCGCAGCGCGACTGCGGCCAGGGCATGCAGGGCGTAGCCCAGGGCAGCACGGCGCGCACATGCCTGCAGCAGGCGCAGGAACTTGCGGCGCGCAGCCGGCGCATGCGACGTCAGGATGCGGCCCTTGCAGTACAGCCTGCGCGCCGCGCGGCGCGGCCCCGAGCTGGGCCGAGTTTTTTGCGCGCAGGGCGGCTTCACAAAGGCAGCGCGAGAGCATTGGCGCCGTCTGCATCGGCCTCGCCATGCAGCAGCTTTAGCGGCCAGCAGGCAGCCCACGCATGCGGGCCACGGGGAGCGCCGGAGGCGGGCAGGGCGCACGCGACGGCGGCGCGGCGGGCGGCAGGGACGCCCGCCGCGCGCGCCTCCGCGTCCAGGCGGTGCCGGACGGCCAGCGCCAGCTCCACGCCGCCCGCGCCGCCGCCGACTACCACCACCTGACGCGGCCCGCCCGCGCCTGTTTAGGCCGCCAGCGCATGAGCAGCACACCTGCCGCTGCCATCTGCGGAGCGCTGCTGCCGCGGCTGCATGCGGCGGCGGCACAGGCGCCTGCCCGGCGTGCACGCAGGCGGCGCGCGGCAGTACCGCACACACACCATGGCACTGTCCGTGCACGGAGAGCCACATGGCAAGGTCAGCCCCTCGACCAGCCTCCGAGCTCTGCTGCGCCCTGCTGTCGCGCTGCAGGCGGCGCCGCCCCGATCTGCTCTGCCGCTCCCAAGCAACTTGGCGATGACATACGCGCACGTGTCGCCCCTCACAGGAGCTGCCATGCTAACACGCATGCGGCGCCGCAGCAGCACTGCAGGTCTTTGTGCATAGCGCAAGAGCACCAGACAAAGGCAGGTCCTCGCGCATCATGCGGGCGCCGGGGCGCACGGTGAGGCCGCTGTCCACGTTAGCGAGGCGCTTGAGCAGGCCGCGAAAGCGCTCCACAAAGCTGCGGCCCAAGACAAGCACCTGATCAGCAGCGGGACATAGGCGCTGCCCCTGGTGCACACTTCCTGCCCTCATCCCGCAGCCAGCGGCAGCAGGGCATGCCGGGTGCCGCGCGCCGCGTCTGCCGTGCGACGCCCACAACGCGCCGTGTTGCAGTTGCGCGCGGCCTGCTGCCCTCACTCAACAACCACACACTCCAGCTGCCCGCCTCGCAACTGGAGCCGCCCCTCAGCCCTCAGATCATCATAATCTGCGGGCAGCCGGAGCAGCGCCAGGCAGCCAGCAGGCACTGCGACAGCACCAGCGCCGCCGGGCGCGCACGTTGACACGGGCTTGACGGGCGTCGCGTGCTCCAGCGCGCCCGGCACGCCCTGCCCCGACGGCGTGATGCCCACGTCCAGCGACAGCGCGTCGTAGCCCAGCGCCGGCCGCCCCTCCAGCAGCACCTCGCCGGCCTGTCACGCGCGAGCCCCCCCCCCGCATATCAGCCCCCGCGCACAAGTGGCTGTTGCTCGAGCAGCACCTCGCCGGCCGGCCGCCCCGCGCGCCGCCCGCATACCAGCCCCCGCGCACGGCTGGCTGTCACGGAGCTTGGCGCAAGATCTATTCACCTCACTACTGCATGTCCCCTCAAAAAGCGTACACGCGTCTGGTCAGGTTGCGCAGCACTGCGGATGAGCCGGGCACACGCGCGGTGCTGAGCGCGCCCACTGAGCCCCGGCACACCCTACACTGGCAGCCTACACGCCAAAGCCCGCTGCATAAGGACACCGCAGCGGGGGCGGCGCCGCCAGAGTCAGAGCCTGCCGGACGCTACGCATGTCATCAGTCCCTACGCGGTGCTCACAAGGTGCCCTAGTGCACTGCTCGCCCCTTCAGAACAGGCGCAGCTCAGCCGCAGACGCCATCCATGCCAGTATTGCGCATCGCCGGCCGCCAAGGTGAGCCAAACAGGGGTGAGGCCCACCAGCACCCGCATGATAACGCCACGCCGGCTTCACAGGGCACCGGCAGCACAGACCTCCAAGCTGAGGCCAGCTGCAGGCGCGCGCACAAAGGCGCGGGCGCGCCGGACCCCAGTGACCCTGTCTGCAGGCTCTACTCAGCAGCCCACCCACCTTCAGGTTGAGGCCGACCGCGGGCGCAAGCACCAGGCGCGCGCGCGCAAAGCGCGCGAGCCGCCCCAGGTCCACGTGGCAGTCATCGAAGCCGTACCAGCCGGCCACATAGCCGGGCAGCATCCCGCTGCGCGGAGCGCGCTCAGAGTATTACGTGACGCACGCTGGGGCCGGGTGGCTGACCAGAGACGCCAAGCAGCACTCCGGAGGTCTGGAAACTGAGGCCGGTCAGGCGCGGGCCTCCGCAGTGAGCTGTTCTGTGGGCCACTGCGTGCGCCGCAGGAGTGTGGACTGCTGGCCGGCTCTGCCAGGCTCCACGTAGGCGAAGACGGGCTTCTGGGCGTGCCTGTAGGCTGTGTGGGCGCTCGGCGTGACAAGCGTGAGGCGCACGCCCGGCAGGGGCTGCATGCCAAAGCTGCGCAGCACTGCAACGTGCGCGTGCCCTCCGCCGACCAGCACGATATCCTGTGCACGCCCGGGGGTCAGGCGCGGCAAGCATGGTGAAAGCGCCACATATGCACTACCACCGATGCAGCCCACTATGCAAATACCTGCACAATTCGCTAATGTCGCTGGTCAGTACAGGGAGCAGCAGTCCAGGCCTACACGCTTGAAAGTCTATTTAAGCAGCATGTCCCAGTGTTTCGCGTGCCTTAATGATGGGCGCTTGCATCTTGCGTGCTGCCTCCCGTCTACAGCAACAACGCTGGAAACGGCACGCAGCGACTTCCAACGGTCGTGCACATATCAGACGTGCGTATTTATAGCTGAGTTTTCTCCCTGTGGTTACCCGGTAGTTCGTTATTGGGCCCAAATGGACACAGCATGACGCCGTGAGGGTCTTGGGTTTCTACTCAGCCCAGAGGAGGCTTGGCGTCCCCCAGGAAAAGCCGCGCCCCGGCTGCTGCGGGGAGGCAGCACGCTGACAGAGCGCATCAAGGGGTGGCTGACGCGCAGGAGCTGGGCGCCGGTGCGCCGCGGCGGCTCAGCGCTGCTGCCCCCCTCGCCTGTGTATGCCGCCTGTCCCCACCCGGCTCCCACGCGGCTGACGGGGGGTGGGCGTGAGGCGGCGCGCAGCGATGCATCGCCTCATTCTCCTGGGCGCGTGCATGGTCGCCCTCCTTGCCGGCCAGGACGGCGCGGCAGGGAATCAGGCGCACCAGGCGCGCCCCGCAGGCGGCCGCAGCAGCCCACCGGCCGGGCGTACTACACGGGGGGATGGGCCAGTGACAATATCCGCGGTCGCGCCTGCGCAGCGCTGCGAGGGGCGGCCACTTGCGCGTCTGGCTGCAGCTCAGTGCCCGCCCACCTTGTAGCAGGGTGGGGTGGCCGCCGCAGCGCAGCATTGTGAGCTGCAGGATAAGGGCGTGCCGCCGCAGCGCCGTCGCCACGGGCCCGCGGCTGCGCCCGCTCGCCCGCACTTCTCGTGTTGCCGTGTTGCGGCATTGAGCAAGTCTGCTTAGACATGGGCAGGCAAGACGGCGCACGACGCAGCAGCGTGAGCCGCTGGCCACCGCCGCATGCCTGCAGACGGCTGGGACGTGTGCAGGGGGGAGGCCGCCGGGGCAGGGGCGCACCATCCTGTCAGAGCACTGCGCAAGGCGGCACCCGGTCGCAGTGGGCATAGCTGCTGCGCAGTGTGGCAGCGCTGAGCGGGCCGGGGTGAGCCCGCTCCGGCGGACCGCTGAGCAAGGGCCAGGGGTTGAAACCAAGCGGGCGACAGAGCGCTGAGCAGGCTGTGCCATGCGCAGGCTGCGCAGCCCCCCGCCGGCAGCGCCGGCCGCGCTGCCGCCTGCTGTCCGAACGCTGGCGCGGGCGCTCCGCTGAACGGCTCCAGCGGCGGCCTCGGGGGCCTGGCGGCGGCGGCCGCGGCCTGGGCGCGCGCATGGGCCGCGCCGGGCGCGGCGGTGGGCGCGCCCCGGGACGCTGGACGGTGTCAGGGCGCCGCCGCCTGGGACGGCGGCGGCGGCTGCGGCGGGGACGCGGGCGCGGGCGCCGCGTGCCTGGACGCCCGCGGCCCGGAGTCGCTTGTAGAGAAGGGGCCAGCGGCGGCGGCGCGGCGGTGGGGCGCCGCGCTTGGCCTGGGCGCGCTGGGCGCGTCCAGCATCGCGCTGTGGCTCTCGGCGCTGCTGGTGCGCCCGCCAGGGCTCGGGCTGTGCCTAGGCCACGCTGACGAGCTTGCGCTGTCAGCGTGTTGACTGCTTGTCTAGCGTCGTGCCGCCGTTCCTGGCAGCGCTGCGACACCGTGCTGAGGCTCACTTGCGGGGTGCCTGCGTGTCCGAGACGGCGCGTTCGACACCGTGCTGTGGCCTGTCAGCTGCTAGTGCGGGTGCTGGGGCATGCGCTGTGCTTGCAAGCAGCACCGCGACTGCTTTTTACAGCCACAAGGATGCGTGGCGCGCTCCGCCTTCAAGCAGTGGTGTGTTTGGTGTGGCGAGGCATGACGACGTGCGCACGCGCTGCACCGTCATGGAAGGGGTCAGGGGCCTGTTGCCACGCACTGCACAGGTGGGGAGCTGAGACGGCGTGTGCAAGCGGGGGTGTATTTGCGGGGCGCAGGTGCCCCGGGGCGTGTCGCGCTGGCTGGCCGCAAAGCTGCGCCTGAGCTGTGAGTTCCTGCAGCAGTACCGCCGCCGGCGCGCGGCCGCGAGCGCGCTGCGCGGCGCCCTCGCATCGGGTGCGCCCCGGCAAAGGCCCCCACCTTGCGGGTCCGCCGTGCCATGCAGGCATCGGAGGAGCTCCATGTGCGCGCATAGTACGCTGTAGTGAAGGCGGCTGTGATGACTGGTGTCGTCTGCCCTCCTCACTCGACCCTGGGCGCTGGGTATGGCCGCAGCGGCTGACCACTGCAGCCGGGCAGCGAGGCGGCCCTGAGCTGCGCTGGCCTGCACTGAAGGTGTCTCTGTCGTCCCTCCAGGCGCCGCCGAGGCGCTGGCGGCGGCGCTGGAGGCGGCGGCGGCGGCCGGCGTGGCGCCCGGCGCGCTGCGCGCCGCCACGCTCGCGCTGCGCGAGCGCCGCCGGCGCGCCAACCTGGAGGCGCGGCGCGCCGCCAAGTCCGGCAAGGCCAAGCGGCCCAAGCCCGGGCCGGCGCGCGCCGCCAGTGGTGGCGGCGGCCGGACCGCCAGCGCCGGCGACGACGACACCGAGAGCCTGTCGTCCTGCGAGCAGGGCGGCTGCGGCGCGGACGCGGGCGGCGGCGGCGCCGGCGAGTCTGGCGACGCGCAGCCCGACGCCCTTGACCTGAGCGCCCTAGAGGCGGCTGCTGCTCTAGGCCATGCGCCCACCACGCCGCCGCCCTCGCCGCGCGCGCCGCCGAAGCGCGCGCCTCCGGCGGCCGCAAAGCGCGAGGGCGCGCTGCTGCGCGATGCGAAGGACCCCGCCGCGGTGGCATTGTGCGCGGACGGCTGCGCGCACGCGCGCTCGCAGGCGCCCGCGGCGCCGGCTGGCGCCGCGCGGACCGCGGGGCGGCAGGGCGGCGCGGCCGCGGCCGCGCCCGCCCAGCCGCCCATGTGTACAAGGGAGGCCGCGGCGGCGCGGGCGTGTGCCACCGCCCCGGACCTCGGGGAGTTTAGGCAGTCTGCGGCAAGCCGGGCGCACATGCGCGCGGCGGCCTTCTTCCACCGCAAGTCGGCGCCGGCGGCCGCGCAGCGCGGCCAGGCGGGGCACCTCGGTGTGAGCCCCAGCCCGGCGTCGGCGACCGAGGCGCGGCGCCGGCCGGCCGTGCTCGTGGTGCCGCGGCGCGGCGGCGGCGGCCGGCGCGGCGGCGGCGGCGGCGGTGGCGGGAGGGAGGACGACGCTCGGGCGGCCGGGGGCGGCGCGAGGGCGGCGCCGGCGTCGCCGCGCAGCCCGGGCGGCTGCGGGCGGCAGAGCACGTCGGCGCCCGCCACGCCCGGCAAGGCGCCCGGCGTGCGCGCGGCGGCCGTGACCTCCGGGAAACCCTACGCGCAGGTCGCGCGCGAGGCGCTCCGGCCTGCGCAGCCGCCGGCGGCCGCGCCGCCGCCGCCGCCGGCGCGCGGCTCGCCGCCGCCGTCGCCGGCGGCCGCCGCGTCGGCGGCCGCCGCCGCCGTCGTGTTCCTGTCTGCCGCGTATGGCGGCGCGCCCACGCCCGCCGGCCACGCCGCGCCCCGCGCCAGCGTGGACCTGCTGCTGCCGCACGGCCCCGGCGGCGCGCCGGGCCTGGGCGCGCCCGGCGGCCCCGCCACCGGCGGCGCGCCCGCCTCCGCGTGCTTCAGCGCCAGCCCCTTCGGCTTCCCCTCGCTGCTGCGCTCGTCGTCGGCCGACTCGCGCCGCGCGGCCGAGCTGAGCCCGTTCCCGGGCATGGCGGCCAACCGGCTGGCCACGCCGCCGGGGCCGCCCAGCCCGCGCGTGGGCGGCCCGCCAGCCCCGCTCGCCAGCCCGGGCGGCGGCCCGCCCGGCGCGCCCGGCCTCGGCCTCGGCCTGGAGAGCATCTGGAGCGCGGCGCCCGGCGGCGCGGGCGGCTGGAGCCCCATGGGCGGCGGCGGCGGCGGCGGCGGCGGCGGCGGCGGCGGCGGCGGCTGCGGCAGTAGCAGCGGCGGCGGCGGCGACGGCGGCAGTGTGTTTGGCGGCGGGCCCGGGCAGGTGATGGCACTGCCGGCCTGGGGCGGCGTGTTTGAGCGGCGCCAGGCGCCGAGCGTGCCGCGCGGCGGCAGCCGCGGCGCCCCCACGGCCAGCCCCGGCCGCCGGGCCTCCACGCTCTCGCCCGCCGCGCCCAGCTTCTCGCCGCAGATGTCGTACAGCTCGCAGTGAGGCCGTGCGCGCGCATGCGCGCGCGCGCGTGCGCGCGTGGGCTGCGGGACGTGGCGGGCCGAGGTGCGGCGCGCCCGGGGCGCGTGCGGCGCTGCGCGTGTGGCGCGGCGCCGCGCATGTGGCGCGGGGCGTGAGAGAGTGGGATAAGCTAGGGTGCGCGGCCGGGCCCGCCCTCTGCGGGGCGGGCCCTGCCGCGGGGTTAGCTACCTTGTAGCTGGTGGGTGCGTGAGCGAGCGGCGCCCCTGTCCGGGCGCCCCAGGTCTGCCCTGTTTTCTGTCTTCGTGCTGACGACCCTGCGGCCGCGGTCTGCAGCCACGCGCGCCGGGGGTCATAGACATAGGTCTGAGAGCTGCTTTTTCCGTGCCGTCATGTAATGCGGCTCCGGCATGCACAGGGGACAAAGATCACAATGGTCCTGAGATGAGGAAATTTCCGCCTGCCCTCCGAGCAGCAGGGTCTATCCTCTGACACGCACCAACTGGCTCAACTCGCTCCTGCTTTTTTTCCTGGCTAGTTACAGTTCTGTGATTAGTAGGGCCACGCTGTAGCTGCTGGCAGACAACCAAGCGCGGGTGGTGGATGCTGGCAGGTTGGCACCCGCAGGCCCCAGCCGTCAGCCGCAGCGCGCCGGCCGTGACTGCCTGCCCGGCCTGCGGCGCGCGCCATGCCACGCAGGCCGCGGCGCCTCAGGCGCTGCTCCGTACCTCGCACACACTGCGCAGCGCGAAGCGCCGCCGCAGCAGCCTGCAGGCGCGCGGCGCGGTCTGCGCGCCGCCGCAGCAGCAGCAGCCCCTGCGCGGCCTGGGGCTGCTCGGGGAGGGCTGCAGCGCGGACGATGGGGCCGTTTGGCCAGAGCGTGCCCGGCCGCAGGACGCGCTCGGCGCGCTGACGACGTCCAGCGGTGCTGGGGACCCGTTCGATGACGCCGACGAGGCGCAGGTGAGGTTTTATATCTAGCGGTGTACTTCTCTGCCGCTCGCTAAGTGAACAGGCCGCGTGCACTGGAGTGGTGCGTGCGCTCAGCGTGTCAACATGTATCAGCATCGCTGCAGCTGAGAGAGCTGCACCAACGTGGTGCTGTGGTGCGCAGCTGGAGGAGCGCCGGCGGCGGTCGCTCGCCGACGGCGCCGGCCCGAGCACCGCCTGCCACGCAGAGGCCGAGGCCGAGGGCGCGTGCGACACGGAGCTCATCTTCAAGCTGGAGCGCCAGGGCGAGGGCTGGGGCGAGGAGATCCTGCCGCGCCTCAGCGTGGAGCAACGCCCGCTCGCGCGCCTGCGCGTCCGCAACCGCTCCGCGCTGCCGGACCCCTGGGCGGTGCGCTCCTGCCCCGGCCGGCCGCCCCCGCCCGCCCTCCCGCCCTGCACCCGCGCCGTTCTCGCGCTGCCTGGTTAATGGCGCCACTGCCTGGTCGACTCGTTCCTTGCCCCAAACCACGTCGCCTGGTCACAGGAGCTGTCTCCGCATGCGAGCTAGGCGCTTGGCGCGAGTTGTGCCTACGTCCGCGTGTGTCCAGCCCTGCTCTGCGCAGCCCCGCCGCCTGGCCCTCCCGGAGCGTGCGCCGGGGGGGCCCAGGCTCGCCGCCCTGAGGGCCCCCCCGGCCGCGCACAGGCGCGCCGTCGACCACCGCCGCTCGCCGCGCCGCGCCGCGCCGCCGCGCCGCCCTGCCGCGCGCTGCCGCTCAGCGCGGAGGCTGGCGGCGGCGCTCAGTACGCGCTGTCCGCCGCGGCCTTGGCCCCAAGCTCCGAGTTCGCAGGGGCCGCTGCGCGAGGCGCAGTGGCGCAGCGCCCTGCTCCCGGGGCGCCGGCTGAGGTGGGCCTGCAGCGAGCGCAGCCGGAGCCTGCCTGGGCTGAGAAGCATCGGCAGGCACACCAGCGCCGGCTGTGCACTGGCGCCCTGGCCGTGCCGCTGACCCGGCGGCGGAGCGGTGGCGGACAACCCTTGAACAACCCTCGCGCGCGCAGGAGGGCAGCGCGGAGCTGTACCTGCGCGACGAGTGCGGCGTGCCGGGCGGCGCGGTGGACCGCGTGATGGCCGATGCGGTGTCCTGGCGCGTGACGCCGGGCGGCCGCGCGCTGATCGACCGGCGGCGGCGCTCGCGCGTGGAGCGCAACATGCGCGCCGTCGCGCACTACCTGGTGCACGCGTGCGGCCTGCCGCCGGGTGCGCCCGCGCCTAGCCCCGCGGCCGGGCCAGGTCAGGCTGCTGCCGCGGCGGCTCAGCGGGCCTGCCTGCAGCTGGGCGGCTCGCCAGGGCGACCCAGACGCGGCGTGCCAGGCTGGCGCCAGGGGGCGTGCGCGGCGCGAGCGGCGCCCAGAGCCGCGCGCGCTCCGCCTGGGTACAAGGTATGGGTGGGGCACCCTGCCCTACCCTACCACATACCCCTTGTGACCCCGCCGGCGGCGGCGCGCAGGCAGCGACGGCGTGGGCGCCGTGTTCCAGCGCGCGCCGGCGGTGATGCTGTGCAAGCCGACCACCAACGACCGCTGGGACCGGCGCGCGACCGAGCTGGCCGCGTTTGCGCACCTGCACGGCCACTGCAACGTGCCCCGGGTGCGGCCTGCGGCCGGAGGCTCGGGCAGCGGGGTCGGGAGCGGGGTCTCAGCAGGGATCCTGGAGGACACGGTCGACAGAGGCACACGCCGCAGAGGCACACGCCAGCGGCGCGCGCTGAGGGGCGCCGCGCGCGCAGGGCTGCGCCGCGATGCCGGACCTGGGCGCCTGGGTGCAGCGCCAGCGCGCCGCGCGCCTGCAGGGCAGCCTGACGCATGATCGGCTGCTCGTCCTGGAGTCGATCGGGCTGGAGTTCGGCGACGAGGCGCAGATGACGCCCGAGTGGGAGGCGCGCTTCGACCAGCTGGTGGAGTGGCGCCTGTGGCAGGCGCGGGCGCCGCCCTGACCCTACCCTCATACCTCAGGCGCCAGGGTATTTGGCCTGTGGCTGCCAGGAGGGCTGGGGCGGGCGCGGCCCCGCGGCCCTGTCCCATGGCCCACGCCCGGGGCCGTGCGGGGGCGTGCACAGAGCTGCCACCCAGCCACGTGGTCATGTAGCCCCCGCTCTGGAGGGTAGCGCCCTCCCGTAGCAGCACCCTGTTATGAAATAGGCAGGTGCGCATGCATCGGCCTTGATACGCTGTATTTGTGGACACGCGGGGCTGCCTGCGAAGGGCAGCCCCGCGGGCGCGACCGGCGCCCGTCCGGCCGCTGTCCCGCGTGGGAGTCTCGCAGCGCTGTGCGGGCATGTGCGTGCTCTGGCCGGCGCGCGCGCTCGACGAGTCTGGGCGCCACGGGGCAGGAGGGCGAGGGCGTGGAGCGGCTGAGCTGGGTGGGCTTGGGCTGGGGCGAGGCGGGCGGGGCGGCGGCGCGCGAGGTGGCGCTCTGGGTCGCGCTGCAGCGTGAGTTCCACCGCCGCGGCGTGCTGCCCAGCGCGGCCGTGCGGCGCCTGTCGCTGCTGGGCCTGCAGTGGGAGCCGCAGGCGCGGGCCCTGCCCCGCGCGGTCTGCCACGCCCCGGCGAGGCCGCTTGCAGGCGAGCTGCTGGCTGCCCTGGCGGCGCCGCAGCGGGGGTCTCAACCCTGCTTGTCGTGCCGGTCGGCCGCTGACGCTGCGCGGCGGGCCACATGGCACGCAGAGCCCCGCAGCCTCCTTGCTGTGCTTACCCGTTCCCCCTCACCGCGCTGCGGCGACCAGGGCGGCGCTGCTGCAAGCGGCGCTGCTTGCAGCACCCTCGACCTTGAGCGCGCTGAGCCCCATACCCTATACCCTTGTGCCTTGCTGCAGGACGGGGAGGCCTGGCAGCGGGCGTGGATGGCGCAGCTGGGCCGCGTGGCGTACCTGGTGGAGCGCTACAAGCGCGTCAATGCGGCCGCCGCCAGCGCGGAGGCGCAGGTGCCGCGGCCCGGACGCGCTGCCCCAGCCCGCTGGCTCGGCAGCCAGTGCGGGGCCTGCGTCCGCGCACTCCCTTCACACCTGGCACCCGAGCCGTCCTGCCTCGCGGCCGTTCACCTGTCGTGCCCCCAGCGCGAGCTCAGCGTGGGTGCCAGGGTGCAGCTCGCTCGGCACCGTGCGCTGCCATAGGCGCGCAGACCCTGGTAAGGGTTTCAAAACCTGTGCAAGAGGGGGCGCGTCCGGCGGCAGGGCCTGCGGCGGCAGCTGGCGCAGCAGACGTCGCTGCCAGCCGGGCTCGCGGACGCCGGCCGGGCGCCGCCCGCGCAGCCTCTGACAGACCCGCTGGCGGCGCCGGACGGCGCGGGCGGCGGCGCGGAGCGCCTCGCGCGCAGTGCGGCCGTCGGCGGCGCGAGGGACGGCGACCCCGGCTCGCTGTCGGGCCAGGGCAGGCTGCAGCAGGTGCGGCCCGCGCGTGCAGGCACAGCGCGGGCATGTGCATGGCTGTCCGTGTACGCAGCTGCCAGTGCAGCGCTGCCCGAAAGGAGTCACGGGGAGATGCGGAGGCGGGCCGGCCGCGGCCTGGCGGGCCTGGCGCTGCTGTTGCTCGACGAGATCCTGCGCGGCGCTCGTCGCAGAGCGGGCGCCAGCCAGCGCAGGCGCATCGGCCGCACCCGGCGCCTGCGGCCTGCATGCTGTTGGCCCCTGAGGGTTTACGACCCTGGCGCCCGACGCGGCGCGCGCCGCGGCAGGAGGTCGCGGAGCGCCGCGCGGCGCTGGCGGTCGCCAAGCTGGAGGCGGGCCTCTTCGCCTGGCTGGCGCGGCAGCGGCGCGCGTGGCGCCGCGGCCGCCTCGGCCACGAGCAGGCGCGCCCGGCGCGGCCGCCGCGCGGCCCGCGGCCCCCTGTGCAGCCCGCCCGCTGTCGGGCGGGCGCTCGAACCCCCGAGTCCAGCCCGTGTCGCCCCACATGCGCAGCATCCCTGTGCGCTGGCCGGCCGGCCGCGCCTTGTCGTGCAGGGCTGCTGCAGGTCTGCAGGTGCCCGCTGGGCGTGCGCGCCCCCTCCTCGCCCCTGCAGTGGCCCCGCTCCCCTGCATGAGGGCGCCCCTGCGCAGTGGGCATGCAGTCGGCACGTGCACCCCAGATTGCCGCTAATTCATCTCGGCTGCACCTGTGAGCTTGGGCGTTCGAAACAGCATGGACTGATGAGGACGTGCGCGCCCGGCGGCGCGCAGACGCTGCTGCTGACGCTGGCGGGCGTCGACATGGACTGCTATACGCCGTCCGCCTGGCGCGCGATGGCGCACGAGGCGGCCGCCTACCTCAACGGCTCCCAGCTGCTACAGGTATCTGCGGTCCTGGCATGCCTACCAGTCCCAGCGGCACCCTCTTCACGAAGCTAAGCGCTACCGGCAGGTCCCTGGCGCATGTTGCGGAGACCGGCAGCCCGGCCGCTCAGCGCCCTGCCCGGCGCGCTGCGGCATGCCGCTGCCGTCTTGCTGCCCTTAGCCGAGCAGGCGCGCCGACCCGTCGCGCAGCCGAGCTGGGCGCCGCGGCCGCGCAGGCGCCCACGGACGCGTCGCTGGCGGCGCTGCCGGGCGACGCGGCGGCCTTCCGCGCCGCGCTCGCCGAGCTGGCCGACCGAGCGCACGGCGAGCCCGGCGCGGCGGGCGAGCCCGCGCGCCCCCGCGGCGCCACGGCCGCGGCGCTGGTGGGCGCATCAGCGGGGCGGCCTGGCGGCGCCGGCGTGCGGCCCGGCGCTGCAGGCCTGGGCGGCGGTCAGCGCGTGGCTGTGCAGCTGGGGCGCGCCGGCGGCGGCGGCGGCGGCCTGCTGAGGCTGGACGCGGTGCATGCGCTCCAGGTGACGCACGCGCCCGCGCTCTTAAGGGAGCGTGCGCTGCAGGGCCTTGGTCTGAAAGGGTCAGGGGCCTGTCCGGGTCGCAATCACGAGCACAGAGGGAATGATGCTCGAGTGAGCCGGGGCAGGTTGATTTGGTAGGCTGTGAAGCGAACGGTGCTAGCTCGGCTCAGAAGCTCGGCTGACTTGCTTCAGCTGAGTTGCTTCACCCCCCCAGTCTGTAGCAATTGTTGCACTTGAACCAGGACGCAGGGACATTGCACTGCCGAGCGCCTTCTTGCTCGGCCGCATTCCTGCCAGCGCCTCGGGCTGAGCGGCCTCCGCACGCGCGCGCGCCAGGGCACGGCGAGCAGCACGCCCGCGTGGCCGTGCGGCGCGCCCGTGCTCGGGCCGGCCGCGCTGCCGCGCGGGTGGCGCGCGCGCGCGCCGCCCGGGCGCGCGCCGCCCGGGCGCGCGCCGGGCCGGCGCGCGGCGGTGGCGCGCTGGGTGGAGACGCAGCGCGCGCTCTGGGCCGAGCGCCGCCTGACCCCGCCGCAGCTGCGCTACCTGGCGCTGCTGGGTGCGCGCCCGGCGCCGGCTGCGACGGCTGTTTCGGCTGTGAGCGCACCCGCCGCGGCGCGCGAGCATGGGGTCACGGATCGGGGGGCGCGCAGGCGTGACGTGGGCGCTGAGCGACGAGGTGGTGGCCATGGGCGACCGCGCGTGGGCGGCGCGCGCGCAGCAGCTGGCCGCGCTGGCCGGCGGCGGCGGCGGCGGCGGCGCGCGCGTGCCGCGCGGCGGCGGCCACGGGCCGCTCCGCGACTGGCTGGAGCACCAGAAGGGCCTGCTCGCGCTCGGTGCGCGCGGCCCCCTGCTCTCCCACTCGCGCATGCCCGTGCCCATGCTACGGAAGCGGCTGCGGCCGGCCAGTGCGCTGGGAGCACGCTCGGCGCGCGCCGCCTCTGGTGTCCCGCCCCTGCTCAGGCGCCTGTCGTGGGCGTGGTGCTGCCTGTACGGGTCGGGGCCCCGCTTGTTTGACGTCTGTGCGATCTGGGGGCTGGCATGGCCGCGAGATCGGTGGCGGCGGAGGAAGGCTCGTTGCAGCGAGTGGCAGCCTGTGCGCGTGGCTGCATGTCCAGGTTTTCATGTCATGTCAGTGGCGAAGTGGAAGGGTTTGAAATAAAACACCGTGGTGGAGAGGACAGCGCCGCCCGCCCCGTCGCGCCGCGCCCCACTCAGCCCGGCCCGCGCCGCAGGCTGGCTGCCGGCCGGGCGCGCGGCCGCGCTGGCCGCGCTGCGCGTCGACTGCCGCCCCGACCGCGGCGCGGCCGAGCGCGCATGGGACGCCTTCCTAACCGAGCTGCTGGCGGTCCGGCGCGCGCGCGGCGACGCGCGCGTGCCGGCGGAGTACGGCCGCGCGCCGCGCCTGGCGGCGCTGCTGGGCGCCGCGCGTGCCGCCTGGGCCGCGGGCGGCCTGCCGCCCGGGGCCGCCGCGCAGCTGGCGGCGCTGGGCGTGGAGCCGCGCGCGGGCCGCGGCGCGCGCGGCCCGTGAGCGACCCGCCGGCCGGCCGCGCGCGGCGTGCTGCTCCGCCGGCCGGAGCCGTCGCGCGGCGGGCGGCTTCGCGCGGCCGGGCGAGGGTGCTGTCAGGGTGTAAAATAGGGTACTGCATAGGATTTTGCCTAGTGATGCATAGGCTGCTGGACACAGATGCTCTGCATGCGGGAACGGGACAAGGGTGGCGCAGGCAGCAATAGACTGGACCCGCCGCGCTGACTCCCTGCGGCAGGGAGGCCGGCCCGGCCCTTGCTGCGGGCACGTGTGGGAGCAGCGCGAGGAGCAGCAAGCGCCCCTCAAGACGGTTGTTAAAAGTGGGCACGCGCGCCGCGGCGTGTGTTTCGCCAAAATGCCCCCTCGGAGCTGTGGACTGCCCTGGATGTGTGCTCGTTCAGCAGCGTGATATTCAGAAGAGTCATGCTTGGTGTTGGGCATGCCATGGATTTGTGCCAACAGGGTGCGGACTAGCGGTGACGTGTCCCGATCCGATCGGCACTGATGATGCATGCGGCCTGGCAAAACGTCAAGGAGCGGCCTAGGGTAGCAAGTGCAAGACCTACCAAGCTCCTGCAGAGATCCGATCTGACATTGGTGTCACTGATCATCGCAGTCAGCAAGTGGGACGCCGCGGGTTGGCTTTGGGGTCATTGCGGTGCAGTGCCGCAGCCAGGCGCGGGAGAGCAGCATGGCGCTCATTGGCGCTGCGCAGAAGCAGCCCGCGGCCATCGCCTGGAGCGTGGACGGCGGCGCGGAGGGCCTGGCTGCCGTGGCAGCCGTGGCAATCGAACGGGCCCGTGGCTGGGCCGCAGCAGCCACTGCGGACGGAGTCTGCGTGCGGCAGGTTCACAGCGGCGAGCCGGTGCTCCAGGCGGGCACAGGCCCGTTTGCAGCGGTCGCCGTGCTGCCGGGCGGGGCGGTGCTGGGAGCTGGCGAGCAGGGCCTGTTCCGATTTGTCACCGATGCGGGCGCCTCGTCCAGTGGCGAGCAGCTGAGCCCCTGCCCGGCCACGGCCCTGGCGCAGCAGCCCGAGGCCGGCCGCGTCGCTGTGGCATTGGGCAGGCAAGCTCCCCTGCTCCTGCCCGGTGTCTCGCCTGTTGCACGGTACCTGGGAGAAAGTCGAGCGCGTGCAAGCCTGCCAGGGCTCGGCGCCGGTCGGCTGCCAACGGCTGGGGCTTGGGCACGCGCGCCGCGCACCCCGGCCTGCCGTCTGCCCGGTGCCTGCAAGGGGTGCGGCTGCACCATGGGGCAGTTGAGAGGTTTGCGCGCCGGCGCGCAGGCGCGTCTGCCTGCTGGGCGACGACGGCGCGCTGGCGCCCGCGCTGGAGCTGCCAGAGGACGTGGCGAGCCTGGAGTGGCTGTCGGCCAGCGCGCTGCTAGTTGTGGGCGCGGGCGGCGTGCACGTCTGGGACGCAGAGGCGGGCGGGCGGCCGCACGCGCTGCTGCAGGTCGCCGACGTGCGCTGCTTCGCGCTGACGCCGCCGCTGCTGGCCGTCGGCACGGGCGAGCCCAAGGCGCGGCCCCATGCGCGCGCGCTGCGCGGCATGCATCGGCGCGGCCTGCCGCCTGACAGCGCCGCGTCACAGCCGCGCGCAGCGCTGGGCTGGCCCCGGGTCGGCGGCGGCCGCATCCCGCGCCCGGCTGCTCGAGCAGCTGCCGCTGTGCCGAAGCTGACGCAGCGGCGCGCGCGGCAGGTGCACGTGCTGGACCTGGGCGCCCACCTGGGCCCGGGCGGGCGCTGGCGCGCGGAGGCGCCGCCGCCGGCCGCGCGCGTCGTGACGCCCGACGACAAGGAGGCGCCGGTGCGCCCGGCGCGCTTCTCCCCTCATACACATGCCGATGCAAGCGTGGCGTGCACAGCTGCAGCGCCCGCAGCACGGCGGCCGCAGGCAGGGCTGCAGACCGGCTGATCATGGGCCTGAGCTGTGCCTGCCCGCACAGCCCGCCCTGTCCAGCCGTGGCTCTGGGCCGGGCTGGAGCGCGACGCAGAGCGGCAGCCCTAGCCACGCTCGGTGCCGCGCGCGCGGCCGCGCGCCACACGCGCCCGGCACCACTCCGGTGAACCTATGCAACCCTGGCAGGTCGCGTGCCTGGCGTGGGACCGCGACGGCTGCCTGCTGGCGACCAGCAACGGCACTGAGGCCAGCGTCTGGTGCGCGCCCGCGCGCGCGCGGCCCGGTTGCCCGGCCGACGCGCGCCCCCTGTGTGCCAGCCTGCGCCCGCCTGCGCACCGCCGCGCCGCGTCGGCTGCCGCCCGCCGCCAGCTTGTCGTGCATGCGGGGCCGCCCGCCCGGCGTGCGCGGAGGCTGCCGCAGGGCACCCAGCCGTCAAAGCCGGGGCAGGGGGCCCCGACCCGGACTGAGCGCGGTTGCGCGGCGGGCAGGAACGGGCGCGCGCTGGCGGCCGGCGGCGCGCCGGCCAGCGTGGCGTGCTGCGGCCACGCGCCGCGCTCGCGCATCACCGCGCTTGCCTTCCAGCCCGACGGCGGCCTGCTGGTGCGCGCGCGCGCGCCACGTGCCGCTGTCATCAGTCAGTGAGCGCGTCATGCAGGGCCCCGATGGTCAGGGCTTGACTGCCAGAGGCCTCGCATGCCTGCTGGGCTGTTCACGTCATCGTCGCTTATGTCATCAGAGCCTACACGAGCATCTGCAGCCGACACACAACAGCCCTGCGGGGATGGGGGTTGCGCGCAGCGGCGGCCGCAGAGTGTGAAGAGGGCTTTTGCAGCAGCGGGCGGCCGCGTCTGCGCAGGCGCGGTCTGCGCAGCCTTCAGCGCGGCTGCCGCGCCCCTTTTCTCAGGGCGGCGCTGAGATCATTGGCCTGCGGCGCGCAGGCGACCGCCGGCAGCGACGGGCGCGTGCTCTTCTTCGACGGCGCGGGCTTCGGCGGCGCCGGCGGCGACAGCGTGCTGTGCCCGGCCGCCGCGCAGCAGGTCGCGCCGCCCGGCGCGCCCGTCCGCGCGCTGCGCTGGCTGCCGGGTGCGGCCCGGCGCGCGGCCGCGGAGGCGGGCTGCCTGACCGGCCCGGCGCCGGCGCGCGCGTGCCGCTGCAAGGGCGGGCGCGTGTGCGCGGCGCGGGGGTTGGTTCTGCTGGGATGCGCGGGCGCGTGTGCCCGGCCGCGGCAGTCACGCCGCTGCGCTTGCTCGTTCGCTGGCCTTGCCACCGGCTCAGCGCACTGCGTACATGAACACAGCACCCCAGGTGTGTATGCGCAGAGTTGGTGTGCGCTGCCTGCGCAGGCGGCCTGCTGCTGGTGGGCTCCGACAGAGGCACGCTGGCGGCGCTGCGCGCGCCGTCTGCCGGCGGCGGCGCCGCTGGCGCGGCGCCCGGCGGCCCCGCGGCTGCCGTGGGCGCTAAGGACGCCGCGCAGGACACGGGCCCTGGCCCGGCGCCGGCCGCCGATGCGTCGGCCGACCCCGCCGTCGAGGTCCTGGCGGCCGAGAAGGCAGCGACGCCGCGCGGCGCCGAAGGCCTGCCGGCGGCGCCGCGGCGCGCGGCGGCGCGCGAGGGCGCCGCCAACCAGCCGGCCGGCAGCGTGGGCGCGGACTCGGTGCGCCCGTATCCGCCCGCTTCCCCGTAGAAGCGCACCGCAGCCGAACCCTCTGTTGCTTGCTGGTGACGGCGCGCTGCAGGCGGCACGCCCGCCGGCCTCTGGGTGCGCGCGCACGGCTAGCTTTCCCGGCGTGGCGGCAGCGCATCAGCAGCCGCTCTTTCCGTACGTTGCAATGCATTGCACGCCTGCTGCATACAACATGACGGGCGCGCGCGGCGGTCGGGCCTCCTCGTCATGGCAGCGGACGCCTTGCCGCGGGCACATCAGGCGCCTCTTGCCTGCCCTGCCAAGCGGCGGCGCCTGCCCTGCGCAGGCTGACCGGACTCCACCGAGCGGCCGTGTGCCGGCGGGCGCGCCGGCGGGCGCGCCCCCGTCGCCCGTGCGCGCGCGCGCGCCCGCGGGCGCGCCCACGCCAGCGCCCGAGCACGCGGGCGCGCCGGCCACGGCGGAGCTCAGCCTGGCGGCGTCCGGCAGCACCGCCAGCACCGCGCTCTCCTCGCAGGCGCGCCATCCCGCCTGTGCGCGCGCGCGCGGGGCCGTCTGGCCTGTCGCACACCCTGGCAGGTTTTTTACCTCGAGCCGGCTCGGCGCAGACACGCGCAGCTGTGGGCCACGGCGGCTCACCTGCGCCGTTATGCGCGGCGTAGCCAGGCTTTCAGCCGCCGCCGCGGGTGGGCAATGCTCTGCCGCCGCATGCAGGACTCCGTGGCAAGCGCGCGCGCGCTGAGCGTGCCGCCGCCGCACGACGGCGCGCCGTACCGGCGCAACAGCGGGTGCGCCGGCGGGCCGCCGCCGCCCGGGCGCACCGGCAGCAGCTACGGCCGCAGCGGTGGCGGCGAGACGCGGTCGCGCTTCGTCAACGCGGCCATGTGCGCGGCGCTCCCCCGCGCCTCATACGTGCGGCCGGATGGGGCCTTTTGCACAGGCCGTCGCCGGGTGCCAGTGCGTGGCGCCGCTTGCTCGGGTCATGTTGTCTAGCACAGCAGCAGAGGGCACTTGGGCAATTGTCATGCGAGGCTTTTGCAGCTGCTGGCCTTGAGCGGCTCTGCCGGCCCCGGCATTGCGCGGGCGCGTCTGGGCGCTGCACGGCGTCGTGCACGGCGCTTCAGGCTCCGGCGTATTGCGGATGCTCCAGCTGCCTGCGTGCTCGCACCAAGCGCACCAAAGCTTAGTATTAGCTGGCATCAGCGCATGCAACGTCCGCCTGCCCAAGCGTGGCGCTGGCCAGGCGGGACGCGGCAGCTGGGGGAGCCCCGCCATTCACGGGCGATTGCACGGCGCATCGGTCAACGCCGTGCCTCGCTGCGCGCGCAGGTCGGCCGGCCGGCAGGCCACGCGCAGCTGGGAGTCGCCGCAGGGCGCCGCCTCGGCCGATGAGGCGCTGCGCCGCGCTGTGCGCGCGGACCCGTCCACGCAGCAGGCCTGGCGCGAGGCCAACGGCGGCCCCGGCCCCAGCCCCGCCCCGATGCACATCAGCTACGCGCCGGGCGGCTACGGCCCGGGCGGCTACGCGCCCGGCGCCGGGGTCGGGCCGGGGTTTATGGCAAACCCTTCAGGGTTTGCCAGCAGCCAGGGCGCCAGCCGCAGCGCGAGCCGCTCGTCCAGCGGCGCCGTGCACGCCGGCGGGTCGCCGAACCGGCAGGGCAGCGGCGGGCTGGCGGCCGACGCGGGCGGCCGCGCCGGCAGCGGATTTAGCGGCGGCCGCTCAGGCAGTGGCTTCAGCGGCGGCCTCCTGGGGCGCGGCTCAGGTGCGGGAGCCTGTCCCGTGCGTGCGCCTGCGGCCTGCGCTGCCTCCAGGCCTGTCAGCGCTGGCAGGCCCTGCCGTGTGCACTCTCCCTGTCGTGACATGCCCCCGCCCTGATGCCTGGCCATAACTCTACTTTGCGCTGCAGGGCTGCGCAGCGCCAGCGGGCCGCTGACGCAGGCGCTGGCGGCGGCGGCGGCGCCGGGCGGCGCGCACGCGCCGCCGCCAGCGCGGCGGTCCGACCAGAACGGCTGGCCGCTGGGCGGGGCCAACAACCCGCCGCCGCCGCCGCCGCCGCCGCCCCCGATGCCGCAGCAGCAGGTAGGCCCAGCGCCCGCGGCAATTTGTACCGGGCGCAGCACTTCTTTGGCACATACCTTTGCCCGTCACTGTGCGGGAGGAATGTGCGGGAGGAACTCACTTCGCACTACCTGATCCCAGTTGGGTCATTACTTATGGGTGCAACCCCATCCAGTCAGTAACACCCGCAGCCCACGACAGCGGTGTGCGCTGCGGGGTTTTGCACGAGCGCCACGCGCTCCGCCGCTGAGCCGCGCGCGCCGTGCGCGCAGGTCCCTTACATGGTGCCGTACGGTGGCCCGGGCTTTGTGGTGCTGCCCAACGGCGGCGGCCTGCACCCCGCGCCGCCGCCGCCGTACATGTACGGGTACCCCATGCCGGTTCCGAGCGCGCACCAGCCGGGCGTCGTCCTCGCCGGGGGCCCTGGTGCGCGCTGGGGGGCGGCCGTCGCTCTCCTGTCAATGCAGGGTGACCGGGAGGCCGCCGTGGGCTCGCCATGCATCGTCGCCGCTGCTGCCATGCACCGACAGGCGCATGGCTGCGCCTGCGGCCGGGGAGAGCCTTCCGGCTTGTGGCTGTCCTTTGATGTGCACGGAGGTACGTATCCTGCGAACCGAGGCGAGCCCGTGTGGCAGCCGCAAGGCTGGGCTCAAGCTGTGCATGGCCGACTCCGAGGCGGCGGCCCCGGCCTGGTTGCTGCAGGTCGCAAGCCGCACCGAGGGGCCACATAGGCAAGAGCGGTGCGGCCGGCGCGCAGGCCACGGCAAGGGCGGCGCGCCATTTGCGGGCCCGATGTTGTACCATGTCCCGGGGGCGCCCCCGCCCCCGGGGGCCCTGCCGGGCCCGGGCGGCGCGCCGCACGGCTGGGCGGCGCTGCCGCTGCCGGCAGGCGCGCCGTGGCTGTACCCGCACAGCGGCGTGTACGGCGGGCCGGCGCCGCCGGCGCCGCCGCCAGAGCAGGGCATGGGCCTGGGGCTGGCGCCGCGCGGCGGCCGCGGGCCCGGCGGGCACCTGGGCGGCCTGGCGGACATGAGCCGCGCGGGCTCGCTGCCCTGGCCGCCCACATCCAGCGGCGCCACGCATGGCAGCGGTGCGCGTAGGGCCCCGGCCCGCTGCTCTCCGACTCTCCCATGCCCTACTTGCACTGCACTGTGCCGCGGAGCCACCAGGTCATGTCTGATGTCGCTGCGTACAGAAGTGGGTGGCTGAACAGCACAGTTGCCTCGCGGCTGGCGTGCCTGCATGCGAGGCCCCTCCTCTGATGGTCCTAGGAAGAACAGTGCTTGGTCCTAGAGACACTAGTGAACACACTCTGTTCCTGACCTGGGCAGCCATGACGGGCGTGGGCGTCCGCATTCACGAACGCGCCATGCCGGGTCACTCGTCGTGCAGTCTCTTGACATTCTGTCTCTTGAATGTCTACATGTATTGAATGTGCGGGGGGCTTGCCGCAGGTCTGACGGGCGTTGACATCCGCGAGCACGAGCGCGCCGTGCCGGGGCACCGCTCCACGCCCAGCGACCTGGGCCGCGACGCGCTGCGCAGCGGCGCGGGCGCGGCGGCCGCCGCAGCGGCCGCCGCGGCGGCCGCGCGCTGCGACGCGGTCGCGCTGCCGTTCTGCGCGGTCACGGGCGCCATGTACGGGGAGCCCGACGCGCCCGCCGCCGCCCTGCCCTCCCGTGCGCCCCCGCGCGCCGGCCAGCCCGTCGCGCCGCCCATGCCGTTGAGGGCGTGGCCAGGGTTGAGCAGGGTCTGCTTGCCAGCCGGTGCTCGCGCGCTTGCAACCAACCAGCCTGCGCACTGTCAAGACTATTTTACAACAGGAAGTAAGTGAGCACAAACCGGCGTGCTGTTTGTGCGCCAATCCTATTTTTTCGGTTTGCGCATGCATCGCAGGCGGCTGCTTCCTCCCACAATCGTCTGTGCTGACTGGGATGACTCGAGGCGCTGTCACCAAGTCTGTCCAAGCGATCTGAGGCGTGCTGACTTGGCCCTGCGCGGCGCGCGCGCCAGTGCGCGAGAATGGCCTGGAGGGCGGCAGCACCGGCGCGAGCGTGCCGGCGTCGCCCGGCGGCGGCGCCCCGGACGGCAAGCCCGACGACGCGCGCGCGGCCGACGGCGCGGCGTCCAAGCCGCCTCCGTGCGACGGGATGGCGCCCGAGGGCGCGGAGGCCGAGGGCGCGGAGCGCGACGGGGCGGCTGTGGACGCGGGGGACGGCGAGGGCGAGGGCGAGGCCGGCCAGCCGGCCAAGCCCGTGGCGACGCTGTACGTGGGCAACCTGCCGCCGCAGGCGAACGAGTACCACCTGACGGCCATCTTCTTCCACTTTGGGCCCATCCAGAACATTCAGGCGCGCGCGCGGCCCGTGCCTGCTGTCCGAGCGCGCCGCATCAGGCCCGTGCAGAGCAGTCCGGCAACGTCGCTGGCGCCGGGCTGCTTGTGAAGCGCGCGTCGCCGCCCGGGTGCTGCCGGGTGCGGCATATCAGGGGCTCCTGTTCAGGCAAGCGCTTGCGCCAGGCGCCCAACCGCGCCAGCGCTGGTTAGTGCGGCGGCTGCCCAAGGTACTCGGCAGTAGATCTGCACTGCAGCGCCTCGATTGCAGTCACCCTCGGCCTGACCCTGCCCGCGGCGCGGCGCGCCGCAGGTCATCCGGGACAAGAGCTCGCAGCAGTCGCGCGGCTTCGCGTTTGTGACCTTTGCCGACCCGGCGTACGCGGCCTTCGCGATGACGCACATGAACAACAAGGAGCTGTTCGGGCCGCTGTTCGGCGGCCGCGCGCTGCGCATCGGGCCCTCCAACCGCGCCAACCAGGTCTAGGGCTGGGGGGCCGCTGCCCGGGGCTGCCCCCTGCCGTAATCCCGTGGCCCAGGCAGGCGACTCGCCGGCGGCGGGGGCACGCGGCGCGCCGTGTCGGAGGCTGCGGGGCTGCTTGCTGACGCATAACTTTGGTTGCAGTGCAGCACCTTTCACGCCGGCCGACTGGAGGGTTGGGCGGCGGCGGGCTGAAGCCCGGGTGGGCTCCTCGGGTTTGTGGGTTGGGGCAATCTTTGGGTGGAACGCAAGCCCGCTATGTACCCTTGTAGGCTTATCAGTTGCATGCACCGCCCGGCTCCCGCTGTGGCGCAGCGTAGGCGGCCGGGGCAGGGACGGCCTGTTGCAGAGTTGCGGCTGGCCGCCGCCAGGTAAACGCGTCGGCGGAGCATGGGTGAGGTACATTGATGGCATCTTGGGCGGGGTCCTGCTGTGGCTGTGCAGGGCGTAGTGATCAGGGGCTGGCAGGCGGCTGTTACAGTACCGCGGCGCGCAGCAGGAAGCGTGCCCATGGGCCGGCAAGGTGGCAGAGCGGCCTGAGAGCGGATGCGCGCTTTGCGAGGGCGAGCCGGGGCACGCCTGCTGCGCTGGTGCGGAGGCACACCGCTGAGAACAAGTGGGGCACATGGCCGAGCTGGATCGCGCGTTCGGCTCAGCCCGCGAGGCTTTGGTGGGTGAAGGGTTGGGCGGTTACCTGGGGACTGGAGGGTTGGCTGTGCCGTGGAGATGCATCGTGTCAGCTAGACGTAGCGCTGGTGGATGGGGCAGTAGTTGGTGGGGCGGGTGCTGGCGAGCCTGCGAGCGGCTGTTAGTGGCGCCCGCTTGTCGGAGGTAGGTCGCAGGTAGGTCGCGGGGGGATGCTCATCACATAAGCCTGAGCCCCTGCCCATTGGTGTCTGGGGGCCCCAGGGCGCGGGGCTCCCAGCAGTCCTGTCGGGCCAGCACGTGAAGGACGTTGATCATGCACATCTGGCGCCCCGCCCCGCCCGTTTCGAGTCTGGGGCGGGGCTGCCTGGGCATCACGTGTTGCGCCAGCACTTTCCGCGTGCCCGCACAATGCCTTGCGCTCTCGCGCTTTCGCAGGAGTTTTCCGGCGCCGACATCTGCGCGCACCGGGTGGCCGGCCCCATGTGGGGGGCTGCTGCTGATTGGAGGCAGCCCTGACCCTACACAGGGCATAGTAGACCTGCCCAGCAGGGTGGCAGCGCTGGGGCAGCGCCAGGGCCGACATGGCGCGCATCTCCTCGGCGCATGTGTCCTGTCGAGCTTGGCCCGCGCTGCGGACGCGCCCCCGCGGCCGCGCTGGGGCGGGCCCGGCGGGGGTGGTACAATTGTTGGACGGGGATAGGGCGGCGCGAGTGACGTGCGCCGCCCTTGCTTTCCGCTGCCTGGTTTGCCGCGTGTGTGGGCGCAGCTGTCTATCTTTCTTCGCTTCCTGTGGTGCGCGGGCCCCCATACCTGGAGACACCGCATTGCATGCGGCTCGCGGCCGCGCGCAGTCTGGGTTCTGCTGATCGGAGGCACGTGTCCGGCCCTGCGCCGCTCTTGCCCGTCCGGGCCATTCGCTGTGCGCGTGGCGCACACCCCGACAGAGACCCCCGCGCCCCGCGGTGAGTTTTGCCCCTCTTCCGCCGGAAGAGACGCTGCGGCCTTTTCCGCTCGGGGTCGCTTGCGCTGCGCGCACCTGGCGGGTCTGTCTAGGTGGGGAGGCCGTGGGAGGGGGGAGGGGCGGCGGCGCCGTCCAGCCTTGCGCGCTGTGCGCCCCGCGCCCCCTGCTGTCGGCCTGCTCTTCAAATGCATCGGCGCCGCGCGGCGCTTTGTTAGGTATCCTAGGGCAGCGTTCCTGTACGAATAAGTGCACCGAGCTGTGCGATTGGCGCAGCTCTGAAGGCCTTGGCTGTTCGTTGACGGTGGTGGGCGGCTAGGCAGAAGGGGCCCGGGTGCCGGCAGGCTCCATGCAGGAAGTGTGATTTTGCTGCTGCGCCTCTCTCTTCTGGCTCTCTCTCTGTCTCCGCCCTGCGTCTCTCGAGCTGCCATCCGCACCCAGTGCGCTCTCTCTGCTCATGCACCTGCTCCTGCTGTTGCTGTGTGTCGCTGTGCTTTTCGTTGCAGAGCTGTGTCCTGTTCCCGCTGCTCTGGCTAGGTGGTCGAGCGCTGCTCGCACAGAAGGCATGTTTCCACGCTGCAGCGCCGCATGCGCATGGTGGTCCTGTGCTGCGAGGACACATGCCTGCGCGCGCACGAGGCGGCCGCATGGTCGCTGTTTGCGTCCTGGCAATTGCTAAGCACAAGTGTTACTACAGCTGGCACACACGCATTAATGATCGGGCACGCTCGTCGGGCACGCTCGTTCCTACGCCCAGCTACGCCGCGCGCACGCGCCCTGTTATGACGGCCACCAGGTCACGAGCAAAATCGGGCAGGTCAGCATCCGCGCGCCCCGGCTCCGCACACGCAGCTCTGCCCGCATCCCTCTCCGGCGCAGCCTCCGCCCGCCTGCCCGCCCCCCCTCCGCAGCCCTGGCTGCCTGCAAGCATGACGCCCGCCGCCATGGCCCCCGCGAGAGAGCCCGCATCGCCGCCAAGTACAGCACTGCCTGCCCCGCTGATGGGCGCCGCCCCGCCCCTGGCCCGAGGCGCGTCGAGCGCGGCGGCGGCCGCGCCGCCGCCATCGCCGCACCCGCCCGGACCCTGGTGGCCACCCAGGGCCGCCGCCGCCGCGCCGCCGCACGCCGCCGGCATAGGGCTCGGCGCAGGGCTGCGCGCTCCACCCGCGGCGTGCGCCGCCGGCTTCGGCCGCCAGGCCGTGACGTACGCGGCGTGGCCGAGGCGCGGGTAGACCAGGTGGGCGGCCGGCACGCCGCAGTCGACCAGCCGCCAGTACATCTCCGCGCTCTCGTGCCTGCCGCGGGGGCGCCGGCTCCTAACGGCAGGCTCCCAAGGCGCACATGCGCGCGGGCGCGGCGGCACGCGCCGGGTGCAGCAGCGCGTCGCGCGGCAGGGGGCCCGGCCCGCACCGCAGCCTGCCCGCTGCTCGCGTGCGGAGTCACACACGGGCAGGCATGGCGCAGGTTTCTGAGGCGCTCTTGCAGGCGGAGTCTGGCCGCGTGTGCCGCACCAAGGCGCTCTTTGCAGGCGCGGCGCGCACCAGGGCACAGTCACGTCCGCACAGCTGCTGAGCAGCACGCTGGGCGGCAGCCGCGCCGTGTCTGCCAACGTCAGCTCCTCGCGCCCGTCCGCAGCCGGGCCTGCCTCCCCGGCGCCGGCGCGCGCTCCCGCGCCCGCCGGCGCCCCGCCCGCAGCGGCCGCCGCGCCGCCGCGCTGGGCGCCACCTTGCGTGCGCGCGGCCCCGCTGCCGTCCCCGGTGCTGGCGACATTGCATGACCCGCCCTCGGGCCCTGCAGTGTGCGCCTCCCGCGAGCTCGTGCACGCGCCGGCATCGCGCGCCTGCCCACCAGCGCGATCTGGCCACGGGCGCGCGGGTCCGCCGCCGCCGGGCGCGCCGGGTGCCGGAGCGCGGCCGAAGCCCAGCCGGGCGGCCAGGACCTGGCCCGCCAGCGCGGGCTCCCTGGCGCGCGCGGACGGCCCAGACGCCGTCAAGGCGTGCAGCACAGAGCAGGCGGCTGTGCCTGTGCATGACGCGCTCGAGTGGACGGCTCGGCGGCGCTCTGCATGCGCCGTGACGCAGGCGGCCTCGGGCCATGCATGCAGCAGCGGCAGGTCCGCGAGCGGCGGAGCCCGCGCATGGTCTGACTGCCCCCTCTTCCCGCCTGTATTAGGGGCAGGGGCAGGGCAGCCGGGGCCGCATGCGCTGGAGGCTGGTGGGCCGCAGAGGGGCCCACGCCCTTGCGCTGCCACCCGTCGTGAACAGAAGAAAAGACAGGGCCAGGCGTGCCCCTCGGGGCGGTGCCTGCTGGCGGGCGGCGCGTCGGCCGCGCGCGCCAGCAGCCGCGCGGGCGACTGCGCCGCAAACGCCTTCGGCGGCGGCGGCGCCGCGCCGTCCCGCGCATAGTCCGCGCCCGCGACCGCGCGCGCCATGGTCGACAGCAGCGCCACGCCTGCGCGCGCGCGCGGCGCGGCCAGAGCCTCCTGGGGCCTTTGCCGCATGCCGCGGGCCACACCCGACCATGCCCCCAACGCTCTCCACGATCTTCCTGCGTTCTAACATCCAGCAGGTGCGGATGTTCATCAATTCAAACGCACCCCGTGCGTGCAACTTCTTCACCAGTGCCTTCCCTCCAGCACATCCCCTGGACCTCCCGGGGGTGCGCTGCAGGCGGCGTACCGCGGGCGGCCTCATAGCGGTAGTGCTGCCCAATGTCATACACGCCGGCCATGCCAACAAAGCGCGCGGGCATGCGCGCGTCCGCGCCGCCGCGCCGCCGCGCCGCGCGCGCGCGGCCCAGCAGCGCCATGAACCACAGGTGCGCGCCGGCGCTGTGGCCCAGCGCGGTGATCTGCGCGCGCGCGCGGCCCCTCGCGCCGACAGGCTGCCCGGCCATGCGCCAGACAGGGCGGGCAGCCGCGCTGCAGGCTCCATGCAAGGTCTGCAAGGGCTGCATATACACGTAGATGAGCCCCGCGCCAGGAGGGTGCAGCAGGCATACACAGGGCGCATGCACGCAAGCCTGTCTGCCGTCCTGAGGAGCTCAGACAGGGGTGGACGGGGCTGCAGCAGGCATGAGGCGAGGGTGCAGCATGCGCAAGCCACACACGGCGTGCTTAGCAATGGCTGGGCAGCATCGCACCTGCTCCGGCGGGCTCTTGCACACGCAGGCCCCTCTCGCTGACACAGCAGGCTGCGGCGGACAGGCGCGGGCGCGGCGAGGGGCGCCGCGCCTGGCCGGGGTCGCCGCCGTACTCCGCCGCATGGTCCAGCGCCCAGCTCAGCGCGGCGGAGACCTCGGCCACCATCTGCGGCGCGCGCGCCTGCGCAGCGCCCGCCCCTGCTTGGCGGCTGCGGCGCGCTGCCGGCGAGGGGCGCGTCGTGTGGCCAATGGTCTTTCTGCTCACACATCCACGCAGGTCTGCCGCGCGAGTGCGTGTCTAGAGTCCTCTTTGCCTGAATCGATGCAGAGTGTTTGCAACACCACTATGCTTGCTGGCAGCCGCTGACCTCATCAGGCACAGGCCACATCGCTCATGGCGGGGGGTTATAGGCTTATAGGGTTATAGGCTTAGCGCGACTGCAAATCCACAACACTCGCTGGTGCGGTTCTCCACATTGGCTGCAGGCACCACGGGCGGCACACCCTGCAGGCGGCGCTGTCCAGCGTGCACCGTTCCCAGCCAGGCCAGCGGCTGCACCTGGGGGTACAGCGTGTAGGAGAGCACGCCCACTATCACGCCCGCCTGCGCGAGCCTAGCCGCCATGGGGGCGTAGTGCCACTTCTCGCCTGCATTGCGCCCGCAGCGCTCAGGCGCGCGCCAGCTGCCGGTGCAGCCTGGCCTGGCCAAGCATGCCTGTCACACGCGGTTCTCGCGGTCAGGAGGCGGCAAAAATGCTGGCAGGAAAGTTCAAAGCATCGGACACGATGTGGAGCCAGCGGCGCACGCCAGGCGACGCATGCTGCGGGATCGGGAGGGCTGCGCGCGGGCGCGGGGCCAGCGCCCACCGCTCGCCCACACGCCGCCGTGGCAGAAGAGCGCGACGGGCGCGCCCGCGGGAGCCGCGGGCGCCACGGCCTGGCCGCCGGGCGCGCCGGCTGCCGCAGGCAAGTACAGGTCGAGCACTTCGCGCTGCCGCGGCCCGTACCTGCCGCCGCCCGGCGTCCCTCCGCAGGTGCCGGCGGCCCCGACACGGGTCCTTGTGGCTCACACGCGGTCTTCGACGTTGCAACGCTTGACAGTTAAAGAGCCACAGACAGCCGGGCTGCTTCGCGCGGACCTCACGTCCCGCACGACGCGCACGGCGCCGGGGCCGCCCCCGGCGCCCCCGCCGACCCCGCCCGGCAGCGCCCGGTACGTCCGCCACGCCCGCAGCCCTGCGCGGCCGGCCGAGCTCACACAGGGCGCACACGCACGGTGAGAGGGGCGAGGCAGCAGAGCGGCGGAGATCGCCTCACCGAAGCCCGCCGTGGAGGCGATGCCGGCGAGCTCGGCCGCGAAGATGACGGACAGGCGCGCGGCCAGCTTGAGACGCTCCACACCATGGACGCTGGCAAGCTCGACCTGCGCGCCAGCTGCGCTCAGCTCTGCCAAGACGCGCTCCAGGAAAGGCAGGTTAGGGTGCGCCTGCGTCAGCGCATACCTGCGCGCCCTTGAGGGCCTCCAGCACCACCATGGTGCCGCGCTCTCGGCTCACATGGCTCGCCAGCTCTTGTGGAGCCTCTTAGGTCTAGGTGCTAGGGTCTGAGCAGCACAACTCCTGCGACTGCCGCCAGGATCGGCCTCTTTCACCGTCTCTTTGAGACCCCATTTCCCAGCGGCTGCTCGGTGCGTCACACAGCTCTGTGTGGCCTCCAGAAGCGCCCCAGCCCTCACCACACACACCTTTCAGCCTTACTCAGGATGTCTGACACGCTCACGGCCGCTGCCCTGGCCAGCGACAGCCGCAAGATGCAGCACAGCCGTGCGAGCGACAGCGCCGCCAGCCTGGCCAACCTCTCGCTCAAGGCCGGCACGCAAGGCGCGTCCCGGCCGAACCCGGGCCCCCACCTCCCCTCGCGGTGCTGTGGGCACTGGCGGCTCCGTGCTGGCGGCTGATGCAGCCCGGGCGCGGGCCGGCGTGTTCCGGCGGCCGTCGTTTGTGGTGAGAAGTCGCCCGGGGCAGGTAAGCCGCCTGATAAGGCTGGTCAGGACGCCCGAGGCGGCTGTGATCGCCTGCCCGAGCGCGCCCGCGCCTGCTGGGCGGGTTAGGAGGGCGCAGCAGCCGTGCAGCGCCCGGCTGAGGTGTCCGCATGCCCGCGCGTGCGCCGCGCCGCGCGCCGGCGTCGCGCCGCGAGGCTGCCTGCCGGCGGCCGCGGTCGCGCCGTTGCTGCTGTGGAAGCGGCCGGCTCACAGCTGGCGCGCCCGTCGGACCGCAGGCAGTACCGACGAGAGCAAGGCCGTGCACGACCTGCTGGAGCGCCTGACCAGCGGCGGCAGCGAGGAGGAGCGCCGCGCGGCGGCCGGCGATATCGCCGCGCACGTCAAGGCGGCCGGCGCGGCTTCCATGGAGGTGCGGCGCGCCCTCGTTGTGAGCTGCCGCCGCAATCGCCGGCCGCCAGCCTCGACCTGCCTCCTTACGTCATTCTGGAGGCTTCCTGGCGCGCGCCTGCACCAGGATGCGCGCGGCGCAAGCGTGCTGCGCGGCGCAGCTCTCGGCAGTATATCTGGGCGGTATCTCACGCGCGGCCGCTGACATCCCGCCCCGCGCGTGCCGCGCAGTCGACCGGCCTGCTGGACATGCTCAAGGCGGCGACCGAGGACAGCTCGTCGGCGCTGGCGCGCGAGGGCGCGCTGGTGGTGTTCAGCTCGCTGTGCGGGGTGGTCGGCAAGCCGGCCGAGCCCTTCCTGGTGCCGCTGCTGGCCAACGTCCTGGCCTGCTACTGCGACAAGGCGCGCGTGCCGCTTGTGACTGTCGAGTCGGGGTGAGCGGAGCGAGTGTGCGATCGCCGCGTGTTGTCATCCAGGCACAGCTGGTGACTGGTGTTGCGCGTCTAGCCCTTGCGACTTGCGCCTTTACGAGCTTGTCACGCTTGTGCACGCGTGTGGGCTGGTGTCTGCCAGCAGCTCCGGGAGGCTGGGGCCCATGATGGTGTCCATAACCACCAAAGTTGTCCTTAATGTGGTGTCTACGACTTGGTGAGCGCACGAGCGTGCTCCTGCACTACCCGCCGCAACATCCCCTGTCTGTTGCCAACGCGCAAACGGGCGCTCGCGCGCAGGTCAAGCCCGTGCAGCTGGCGGCCGAGGCGGCCGGCAAGGCGCTGGTGGAGCTGCTGAGCCCGCTCGCGGTCAAGCTGGTGCTGCCGACGCTGCTGGACAACACGGAGACCAAGAAGCACTGGCAGGCGCGGGCGCTGCGGCGGGCGCCTGCCTGTCCTGGTTCTGTGTGTGCGGGCGCAGTTGACCTGCTGGCACGGCTGAGGTAGTGTGCGGCGCTACGGCCGCGTGGTGGCCGCGTTCCTGGTCTTTGTTCAGTGAAGGTTCGAGGTGCTTGCCCGGCAGTGTCTGAGGGTGAGGCGTCAGCAAGCCGGCACAGACCCTTTTGGCAGTGAGCCCCTGCGTATGCAGACCAGCCGCGGCACGGCGAGCCAGCCAGGGCTGCTGTCGCGGTGTGTCAGCGGGCAGTGCGTCCAGCCGGGCCGGCGGGGCGGGGGCGCTGATGTTTGCTCACGGGAGGGCGCGAGGCCGCTGAGCCGGTGCGCGTGCGCAGGTCAAGTCGGGCGCGCTGAACTTCCTGAGCGCGCTGTGCCACGTGGCGCCGGAGGAGATGGCGCGCAGCCTGCCCTACATCGTGCCCGCGCTCACCGCGGCCATGTCCGATGCCAAGCGCCAGGTCCAGGTGCGCCGGCGCAGCCGCGCCCGCCCTCGCCCCCTGCGCGGTGCCCCAGCTGCCTGACACCCTCTCTCTTGCAGGCTGTCACTCCTTGAACGCGTTGTCGTGTCAAAGTCCGTAATCTGTTCGCAGGCGCGGCCTTCTTGCAGGCAGGCCTGGCAGCGAGGCGCGCGTGGGAAGCCCGGGGGTGTGACGCGCGCGGGCGCGGCGCAGGTGGCGGCCGGCAAGGTGATGGGCGAGGCGTGCGGCGTCGTGGGCAACCGCGACATCGAGCCCTTCATCCCGGTGCTGGTCAGCTCGATCGCGCGCCCGGCGGAGGTGCCGGACTGCGTGCACAAGCTGTCCGCGACCACGTTTGTGCAGGCGCGCGCCGCGCTCTGTGGCGGGCAACGTGCTGCGGCCCAGGAGTGTTAGCATACACTCTTACTGCGCGGGGCAGCTCTGCCAGAATATACCCGTTCGTGTTGTGCTCACACAAGTCGTGCTGGAAACACCGTGATGAGGAGCTGTGCAGACACAGCGCGACGCAGCAGTGCAGGGTCTGACTCCATGCAAGACTCACCACAGGCAGAAACTGCAATACAAGCACTGCTTGTGAGGCAGCTTGTGGCCGTGCTGAGTCTCCTTGGGCTCAGAGCGCTGCATTGCCGCGTCGCGCCTTCTTTGCACAAGAGTGAACAGAGTAGGAAGAGACCGGGTGTTGCTTGGCAACCTAGCCACAAAGGCGCTGCAAGGAGGCTGCTACCCCTGGGAACGCCAGCGCTCTGCCCGAGTGCGCCAGGGATGCAAAGCTCCGGCAGCAGTCTCAGCTGACCCTAAGCTGTCCCGGCATGCGCAGGCGGTGGAGGCGCCGACGCTGTCCATCATGGTGCCCCTGCTGCTGCGCGGCCTGCGCGAGCGCGCGACCGCGATCAAGCGCAAGTCGTGCCTGATCATCGACAACATGGCCAAGCTGGTGGACAACCCCAACGACGCGGCCGTCTTCCTGCCGCGCCTGCTGCCCGGCGTGGAGAAGGTGCGGCCTCCCCTCCGCACCTGTCCAGGGCTCTGTTCAGGATTTCTTGGTCCCGGTGGACAGGCGTCGGTCGCAAGACTGAGCTCGGGCAGGCGCCGGCGGCCTGCGTGCGGGCGTCCCTGCTGGATCTGGCAGCCACAGAGCGGCCTAGCTTGTCACGCTGGTTCTCAGCAACGGGCGGTGCGGCGCTGGGGCGGTGCTGACGGCGGGAGCGCGCGCGTGCGCAGGTCAAGGACGAGGTGTCGGACCCGGAGTGCCGCGGCGTGGCCACCAAGGCGCACGCGACGCTGCTGCGCCTGGTCAAGGACGTGGATGCCGAGCCGCCCAAGGCTGCCGATGCTGGCAACGCGCTGACGCAGCTCAAGGCCGCGCTCGGCAAGGCCGAGGCGGACGAGACGACGCTGGCCTACGTCGCCGCGCTCGCCTGCCCGCTCATCGACCGCAAGATCTTCGACAAGGGCGACTGGGTGGAGATCGTGCTGCCCTACCTGGGCGGCGGCCTGGGCAAGGAGGGCGCACAGGGCGTCGCCAAGGGCTTCCTGGACCGCTGCTTCGAGGCCTCGATCGAGAAGGTCAAGGACGAGGACATCGAGGAGGGCGAGGACCTGTGCAACTGCGAGTTCAGCCTGGCGTACGGCGCCAAGATCCTGCTCAACAACGCGACGCTGCACCTCAAGCGCGGCAAGCGCTACGGCCTGTGCGGGCCCAACGGCGTGGGCAAGTCCACGCTCATGCGCTCCATCGCCAACGGCCAGCTGGACGGCTTCCCGCCCAAGGAGGAGCTGCGCACGGTGTACGTGGAGCACGACATCGACTCCGAGGCGTCCGAGATGTCGGTCGTGGAGTACGTGTACTCGGACCCCATCCTGCAGGGTGCGCGCTGACTCAACCTTATTTCGATGCGCATGTAGTGTGCAATCAAGGGTCGTAGAATATGTGTACCCGGATCTCGTTGTTTGCAGTGTGCGCGCCAAAGCGTGTTGTGTTGGAGCTTAGGTTAGGGTGGAGCTTGACGCTGCGTGCGCAGCGGCGGTGCGGTGGGCTTGGCGCGCTGGTCAGGTGTGTGTGCCAGGCGTGGGTTGTCGTGTGGGGTGTGCTCTGGAGCCCGCAGGGGGCGCCGGCCGGCAGCAGGGGCGGCGCGGGGCTGAGGGGCTGGCGGGGGCGCGCGCGGCCGCGCAGACGCGAGCCACCCGGGCCACCAGCAGGTGGAGGAGGTGCTGGGCAGCGTCGGCTTCTCGGAGATGATGCGGGCGCAGCCGGTGGCCAGCCTGTCGGGCGGCTGGAAGATGAAGCTAGCGCTCGCGCGCGCGATGCTCATGAAGGCCGACATCATGCTGCTGGACGAGCCGACCAACCACCTGGACGTCAGGAACGTCAAGTGGCTGCAGGACTACCTGTGCGGGCTCACGGAGGTCACGAGCATGATCGTGAGCCACGACTCGCGCTTCCTGGACGCGGTCTGCTCCAACATCATCCACTACGAGGGCCGCAAGCTGCGCCTGTACCGCGGCAACCTGGCCGAGTTTGTCAAGCAGCGCCCGGAGGCCAAGGCGTACTACGAGCTGGCGAGCGCGGACCTCAAGTTTGTGCTGCCCGAGCCCGGGTTCCTGGAGGGCATCAAGTCCAAGGACAAGCCCATCCTGAAGATGACGCACGTGTCGTTCCAGTGCGCGCCGCCGCCGCCGCCGCCGCCGCCCCCTCCCTCCACTCTGCAGGCTGGAGAGGCTGGGCTGAGCTGCTTGCGCTGTAGTGCTGCAGAGTGCGTGCCGCGGTCTGTGCCGGGGTTTTGATCTGGCGACAGAAGGCGCGGCTAGAGACGCAGCGCGTGTGCCAGGACAGTATTAGGGTGGGACTAAAGAGCGCAGTGTGTGAGCGCGGTCACACGTGCGCGCAGGTACCCGACCGCGGCGCGGAAGACGCTGGAGGACGTGTCCATCTTCTGCTCGCTCAACTCGCGTGTGGCTGTCATCGGGCCCAACGGCGCGGGCAAGTCGACCATGATCAAGGCGCGCCGTCCGTCTCGCGGCCAGCAGCCTTGAAAGAGAGACCGCATCGAAGCCCCATGACAAGCAGGCGGTGGTCAAAATGCAGCGAGTGCTGTGAGGCAGTGCGCGGGCAACAAGCCGCTATCCATCGCTCCGGTGCTGCGCGTTGCGCGGGCAGCGCCGCGTCGCCGGCCCTGCGCGCGCAGCGACCGCGCCCGCCGCCCCGGCACCCGGCGCGCCGACGCGGCGCGGCCGGCGCGCAGGTGCTGACCGGCGAGATGGAGCCGACGACGGGCACGGTCTGGAAGCACCCCAACATGCGCTTCGCGTACGTCGCGCAGCACGCGTTCCACCACATCGAGCAGCACCTGGACAAGACGCCCAACCAGTACATCCAGTGGCGCTACGCGACCGGCGAGGACCGCGAGAACCTGGTCAAGGTTAACCGCGTGGTGACCGCGGAGGAGGCGGCCGCGATGGAGAAGCTGGTGCTGCACGACGGCGTCAAGAAGCAGGTCGACAAGCTGCTCAGCCGGTGCGCGCGCGCGCTTCACACTGTAGGCTTAGGGTGTTGGTGTAGGGTATAGCACTGCGCGGCGGTTCCTCTCACAGGAGCGTCGCAGCGGCTGCTGTAGAAGGCATGCCGTGGCTGTGGCATCGTGGTGTGTTGTGGACAGTGGAAGTGGGTGTAGAAAACAAAACAACAACACGGACGTGTGGCGGACGCTCGGCGGTGGGGAAGCTGAGTCGCGGGCGGCGCGGCCGCAGGCGAAAGCTGAAGAAGAGCTACGAGTACGAGGTGCGCTGGGCGGGCGCGTTCTCGCACCCGGAGCACGACACGTGGCTCACGCGCGACCAGCTCATCGACATGGGCTTCGAGAAGCTGGTCAACGAGCTGGACATGAAGGAGGCCAGCCGCGCGGGCCTCATCACGCGGCCGCTGACGCAGAAGGTGGTCGAGAAGCACCTGGACGACCTGGGCATCGAGGCCGAGTTCGGCACGCACTCGCAGATGCGCGGCCTGTCGGGTGCGGCGCCCCCTTTTGTGGCTCCTTTTCCTCCCTTCCAGGTCGTGCGGCGCTTGTGCCAAGCTGCGAGTCCCCGCCCCCTGTCGGGCAAGGCAGGAGCGCACCTGCTTGTTGTTGTTCTCAAAAGAGAGGCTGGCGGGCCGACAGGCGCATGCGGATGCGTGAGTGGGCGCGGCGTGCGCGGTTACGCGCCCGTTCCGCAGGCGCCTGCTAGGCGCGCGCTCTGACGGCGGGCGCGCTCGGCTGCGCGTGCAGGCGGGCAGAAGGTCAAGGTGGTGCTGGCGGCCTGCATGTGGCTGAGCCCGCACATCCTGGTGCTGGACGAGCCAACCAACTACCTGGACCGCGACTCGCTCGGCGCGCTCGCGACCGCCATCAAGGAGTACGGCGGCGGCGTGGTCATGATCTCGCACAACTCTGGTGCGCCGCGCGGGCGGCGCCCGCGCGTGCAGCGATCGCCTGCGCACACCAAGTGGTGTGCGCAGGCGACCTGCCTGGTGGTCTGATGCCTGGCGAATGCAGCATGTATGGCCACTGCTGTCCTCCAACGCACTCATCTTGCGTGCGGCCCAGCGCTTGTTTGTGAGCCTTGGCAAAGCAGGATGTGTGCTGTGAGACGGAGCAGCTGCAGGGCTCTTGCCAAGCTTGCGGCCGCGCTGCAGCGCCGGGCAAGGAGAAGCTAGGGTGGCAGTTCTCTCGAGACTGACGCTGACCCCGCGCGGTCGCGCGCAGAGTTCACGAGCGCGCTCTGCAAGGAGCAGTGGCACATGGTGGACGGGCGGCTGCAGGTGGAGGGCCAGTCCGACGCGGCGGCCGCCGCCGAGAAGCTCGAGTGGAAGCGGCAGGAGGAGATGACCGACGCGCTCGGCAACGTGGTGCGTGCCCGTGTGCTCTCGTTTGCCTTAAATGGACCGTGGCTTGCGCTGTTGTGTATTGGACACCTCGTATGCATGCTTGCATGGCTGCCAGCGCCTGCCTGCAGTGCTGCTGCCCGGACATGACAGGTTGCGTGGGTCTGGGCTAAACACACATCAGAGACCAGCGATTGGCAGTGAAGCTGTGTGGTGCTTATATGCAGCACTCTTCTGCAAGGTGTAGGCTGCCTAGCTCCAACGTTGCTAGGGAGGGCCTGCCTCTGCTGGGCAGGACCAGGGGTGTCTGCCAGGCACGGTTCAAGCGCCAGACAGCAGTGGGTGATTGGCGCCGCACCGGCGCCGCGCAGATCAAGATCAAGGCGCCCAAGAAGAAGCTGTCCAACAAGGAGAAGAAGCAGCGCGAGCGCGTGCGCAAGGCCAAGATCGCGCGCGGCGAGGAGGTGTCCGACTCCGAGGAGGACGAGTAGGGCGCCTCGCGCGCCTGATCGGGCGCCGCCCCGCGCGCGGGGGGTCCCTGCACCCCGCGCCGGGGCGGCCGCTCGCGGCGCGCGCGCGCGCGCGCCGCCGCCGCTCCAGAACCCAAGAAACCAACGCGCGCAGCCTGCGCAGGGCCGGATATGTTTTTAGCACTTCGTCCGGGCCGCGCGGCGCGCGGGCGCCATCGCTCGTGCTGCCGTGCGGCGCTCCCGCGGCTCCCGCCCGCCCGCCCCTTTTGGGGTGGGTGGGTCGGGCGGTCGCGGGGGAGCCCTGCCGGCTGCGCCGGGGCCCATCTTTAGGCAGGCCCACGGGGTTGACAAGATGCGCGCACACCACGGCAGTTTTTTCGGTCGTGCGCGCTGCGTGCGCGCGACAACACGCGCGCGGCACCCCAGAGCCCCCGCATGCTTTTAGTAATTCGCGGGGGAGCCACGCCGGCCTGCGGGGGCCGGCGTCTCTGGAGGTCATGGCGGCTGTGAACTGCGGACAAAGTTCCTCGCCAGGGCAGCCGCTGCCGTACCTGCGCCAGCACACCCGTTGCCGAGAGCGGCAGTCCGCTGTCAAGGCTGCCGCTGGAGGCTTCTGGGTGTGCATGATGCTTGTACGGCAGGGGCTGTCGCCGTGCCCGCGCTGCATTGCTGGGCAAGCTGCGTCAAGATCGAGATGGAAGTTGCTTTGTGAGCACTGTTGCGTCTTGTCCAGGCCGCCTGCGTTGGGCAGGCTCCCTCCCTCTCCCCTCCCTTTTGGACCGCGCAGCACAGAAAAGCTTCATGTCTATTATATGGCGGTCGAGGCATAAATGGAGCAGTAGGCATTTGCATCAAGCAGCAGTGGCGTCTTTTTCCTGTGGATTACGGTATTTGCCGCACAGCTCCAGCGCGCGCGACGGGCACGCCTTGCTGCTCTGTCTTTGCGGGGTTGACAGGCGTATGCCTGGTGCCTGGGGTACAGCCTCCGCTGGTGCATGGGTATCCACCGTCGTTATGAGTATTGCCAGGTCCCGTAGATTGCGTACAGGGTGAAGTAGTGCGTCCCTCCCAGCGGCAGGGGTGGGGAGACATATGAACAACGCATTCGTGCCGCGCTGATGTCAGGCTGTGGCATTCATGCGAGTTGCTTAGCATTGCTATTATTATCATCATTGCGTGGTCATCTGCCACGAGCCCCCGTGCGTAGGGGCGTGCTTATGTGGCTTGCCTTGGTGTGTGTAACACTCTTTCTTCAGCGGCGCACTCCGTTGCAGTTCTGTGTGCTCTGGCCTGCTAGGCGTCGCAGTCCAGCACGCTCTGGCCAGCCGAGCAAGCACGTATGCGTGTCTTGTGGCACTGATGCACATGACAGACTTGGTCCAACAAGATTAACATGCACTTGGCACACAGCAAGCATGTCAGGCCCTGCCCTTGGCAGGACAGCTCTGCATTATAGAGCTCGTGCGGAGCGCTAGTCCTAGGATGACCTGTTCCCGTACTCCAGATTGCAAAACAGCCGAGCTATTGTAGCTAAGGTGCCGTGAAGCTTCGCTGAGTCTAGCAAGCACGGCCAATCCCCGGCGCGTGAGCATACCACCTGCAGTATCAGGAGGCATACTGTGAAAGGTGTGTGGATGAACTACCTCACTGGGCAGTGATGCCTGCTTGCACAGAGTCAGCATCAAATCAAGCGCCGCGCACAGCATGCGCAGCGACCAGGCTAGCATTGGGCTGGCCACACGCTACAGCCCCGGCAGGAAGCCCAAGCAGCGCGGGTGGTGGCGCCTGGAGGTGCCGTGAAGCTCACCCACTGCAGGCATCTTGTCGTAGTGTAGTTGCATCAGTGCACCCCTCCTCTGCTCATCTAAATACTTTTTATAGTGTGAGCGTTCGGAACGCCCTCTCCTGCCGCTTTAGTCCACCTGACCACTTATCTTTGCCCCTGACAAGTTTTTCCCCAGGCGCGCCACCGCATCGTGCTCGCCTGCTTCCTGGCGACGTTCACGGCATATGTGGAGCGCGTGGGCTTCTCGATCGCCTTCACAGCAATGGCCAAGCAGGCCGGCGTATCAGAGGCTGTCAAAGGCACCGTGCTGTCGGCCTTCTTCTGGGGGTATGCGGTGTCGCAGGCGCGCCACGCACCCTCGCACTCGGCCTCCCCTTGGGGCAGCCTGGGCTGCTTCCAGGCGGTGTTCGTTGCCTTGCAGGTTGCACATAGCGTCGCTGGCAGCATGGTGGTGAGGCAGGCTGCCTGGTGTGAAAGTCGCAGCCCCGGAGTCGCCGCGCAGATGCTGACGATGCATGGTGCATACCTTATGACCTCCGGGCACAGTACGCACAGAGGCAACATAGGCACGCGGGCGGAGGAGCTCTGCCTCCTCTCCACAGAGCAATGCGTCTGAAAGGCTGTCGCCGCTCGCGCAGGTGCCGGGCGGCTGGGCCGCGCAGCGCTGGGGCGGCCGGCGCACGCTCATGGCCTCCTTCGCGCTGTGGTCCACCGCGTGCCTGCTGACGCCGGGCACGGCGGCCAACGTGCCGGCGACCATGGTCGCGCGCGTGGCGGTCGGCGTCGCGCAGGGCCTGCTCATCCCGTCCATCCACACCGTGCTGTCGCAGGCGCGGGGGCCTCCCAAGCAGGCGCCGCCGCAGCGCCCCCACCCTACTCTGTGCGGATTGTTCGCCCGCCTGTCGAAAGCTCCTGTGCCCCACTCCTGTGGGGCCGTGCCGGCAATTAGATGGAAGAAGTGGGCCTGCATGCAAGCTCACCTGCCGCCTCTGCCCTTCACGATGCGCTGCCCCTAGGCCCTGCCCGCCTGCTGTGTGCCCTGACAAATGAACACCTAGGTCTGGCTGGCCATACCCGGCACGAATGCAGGTAGCACGGGCGCAGCAGCTGTGCTGGCGCATGAGCAAGCCGCTGACGCGTCAGTGGCCTGTGAGCAGCCTGAGCCCTCGCCCTGTCCTGACTCCAGGAGGCCCCTCGCGGCGCAGTGGGTGCCGCCGCACGAGCGCGCGCGCGCGGTCTCGCTGGCCACGTCCGGCATGTACCTGGGCAGCGCGGGCGCCATGGCCGTGCTGCCTGGCCTGGCCGACGCGTGGGGCGCGGGCGCGCTGCTGCGCGGCGTCGCCGCGCTGGGCTTTGCCTGGCTCGCGATGTGGACGGTCGTGGGCCGCGACGTGCCGTACAGGTGGCGGCCCTGGCCCTTCCTGCATGTCGAAGGCCCCGGAGGGCTCGTCTTCACTGACCTCAGGCAAGCTAGCGCTGGTGTTTAAGGATGCATGTGAAGCATCTGGTGGGTCTGTAGCCGACACCGGGAGGGCAGTGGAGGTGGTGGGTGCTTGCACATCGCCCAACAGAGTGGGGCTGTAGCCCATCAGGTCATGCCTCTGCGCTGCTAGCATCTGTACAGCTTGCAGGTCAGTGCGGTTACATGTATTCGCCGTCAACAACATGCACTTACTGTCCCTTGACACAGACTCTGGCGACGCGCCCAGGATGACGGTGATGCCGCTGGCCGCGAACGAGCCGCGCGAGCGCAAGGGGCGCCCGCCGCCCACGCCCTGGGCGCGCCTGCTGCGCCACCCGGCCCTGTGGGCGATCGTGGTCAACAATTTCACATTTCATTACGCGTTCTACGTCGTCATGAACTGGCTGCCCACCTACTTCGACAAGGCGCGCCGCCGCGGCCGCCTGGAAGGCTGACATATGCCGCGCCCTCACTGACCGCTCGCATGAGCTGGGCGGTGGCGCCGGGGCCGTGTCCGAGCCAGGTCTGCACGCGTACACTCCGCCTGCAGCATGCGCGGCGAGCTCAGAAGGCAGTCAAGCGCATGTGCAGACGCGGTTTGCGCCAAACCCTGGTCAAAACCCTAGCCCCACTGCGGCGCTCAGGTGCTGCACGCCAGCCTGGCCAAGGCGGGCACGGCCAAGGTGCTGCCGTACCTGGTCATGTTTGCCACGTCCAACCTGGGCGGCTGGGCCGGCGACCACCTGATTGCGACGCGGCGCGCCAGCGTGGCGGGCGCACGCAAGGCCGTCAACTCGCTCGGCGCGCGCCCGCACGCCCCACCGTGCCCTCTAGCTCCGGGCTGCCTGCGGCAGGGCGGCGGCAGAGACGCATGGTCGCGCGCCAGCCTGGCGCCCGGCGCGGCCTAGCCTTGAGCTCCCTGAGGGCCTTGATGTGACGAGGGCCCCGACTGTGTTGTGCGGCGGACAGGGTTTTGGGGCACGGCGGGCGCGCTGCTGCTGATGCCGGCCGCGCGCGGCGAGGCCGCGGGCGTGGCCGCGACCAGCCTGGCGCTGGGCGCGGCCGGGCTCGCGCGCGGCGGCTTCAGCGTCAACCACATGGACATTGCGCCGCAGTACGCGGGCGTCGTCATGGGCATCTCCAACACCGCCGGCACGCTCGCGGGTGCGCCAGCGGCCGGCTGGGCCGGCAGCGCCCTGCCGCTCGTAGCTGGTGCTGGCTTGCGGCGTGGCACGGTCATCGACGTGGGCGCGCGTCATATGTCTGGCACATGAAAGAAGTCGTGTGGGTGCCGCTACGACAGCGCGCCCAAGGACAGAAGCTCGCCCGCCAGCAGCAGAGGTGCAGCGTGCTGTGCACCACCTTGTCGCCACCTCGCCCCAGCAGGCCTTGGTGCGCATGCATTGTATATTTTAAAAAACTTGAGCCACCTGGAGCAGTGCGCCGCTCATGCTCACCTAGGGTCCTGCAACTGTGGCGCCGGTGATCACGTGAGGCGCGTGCCCGTGCGTCCCGCTCAACACCGCGCCCCGCGCAGGTGTGGTGGGCGTGCAGGCCACAGGGTGGCTGCTGCAGGCGGCTGGCCCGGGCAGCCTGGCCGGCTGGTGGCGCGCGTACGGGGCCGCGGCCGGCCTGTGCGTGGCCGGCAGCGCCTGGTTCCTGGCCGCCGCACGCGGCGAGCGCCTGTTTGGCAGCGATGCCGAGGCCTACTAGCGTAATGAGGACAACATACTATAGCTATACATGTTTGCTCTAGGCGCCTGCTCGTGAACGGCCACTTGGCTTGGCTATCTGGAGCATCTGTGTGGCATGCATTCAAATGCCTGCTGGTGCCGTGCACTACTGTGTCATAGCTGTTCTTTGGCCTGCAAACACAGACTGCTGCCTGCCACCATGTTAGTCGGTCGATTAGACTGCTGTAGCTGGCAGCGCCTATGTGAGCGGTCGCAAGCAGCATTTGCGGCAGTACCAACGCCCCCTGGACCGCCAGTTGAACTGCTTTCGGCCAACGCTGTGTCGTTCCTGGGACACCGGTTGGGCATAATACCGATCCCAAAAGTGCACTGTTACTCCATACACTGCAAGCTTGGTCAGGAGAAATGCCAGCAGCAATGCTCGATTTATAGCTCCTCGGTCTGAGGCAAGTTTGAAAATCTGACTCTGGTCAAGGGCCCATAGGGTGTGCTTGATAATAAATTGTACTGTGCGAGCCACAGTACATTGCAAGAGCGGCAATTGGTCCGTCTGCAGAAAGCAACGCATTCTGTTAGCTGCTGGGGACCTGCCTAAGGCGGACCTCTGCGCTGGGCACGTTGGCACCAAAGATGAGGTGTCATGCCTGGGGGCCTCCTGGGGCCCTGCTGGCAGCCGGCCTGTCACGAGCTCGCCTGCAAGCGCAGCCGTGCGCATACAGGCCCCGCCGCGAAGCATGCACGGCGCGCTTGGCTCGGAGCGCGCTGATGCCAGGCTCGCCCTGCCGAGGGGGCGCGCCGTGGCGCCAGAGCGGCGCAGGCGCCATCGGCCTCGCCCGGTGCCAGCGCCAGGGCCGGCCCTGGCGGCGCCTGTGCGCGCGGTGCGCGAGCGGCGACAAGCCGGGCAGCCGGCGCACGCCGCCGCGGCGGTCCTGGTGGTGGCCCGGCCAGTGGCTGCAGGGCCTGCGCGGGCAGCAGCCCCTGCGCCTGCTCGCCAACGTGCTGTTCGTGCTCATGCTGGCCTGGCTGTGGCCGACGAGCAGGCGCAGCACCTTCAGCTCGCAGCAGAACTACACCATCGAGGTGCGTGCCCGCCGTGTGTGCGCCCTGTGCGCTGCGCGGGAGGTTGACTTCAGGTTGATGGACACCGTCTTGGACACTGACCTTGGACACACAGCTTGAAGTATAAGCCTGGCGTGGCGTGGCATGGCGTGTTAGCGCTAAGTGGCACATGCTGGCCTCCTGACTACTGTTGTGGTGTGCGCAGGTGAACTTTTCCGAGTTCATGCGCCGCGTGCGGCAGAACGAGGTCGCGGCGGTTGTCGTTGACGACCGCCGACTCACCTTCACCGCGCGGCCAAGCAGCAGCCTGCTGCCGTGCGCCCTGCCCCGCTTGGAGCTCTTTCAGGGGCTGGCAGCGTGCAGCTGTGGTCCATCGCAGAGCATTCGCCGGCCTGAACGGGCTAAACCGCTGTGTGGGCTCTGCGGTGTGAGCTGCGCTGTGCGTGCGTTATTACTAGCGCACCCCTGGCATCCCTGCCTGCACCCTGGCAGAGCTGTGACTGCAAGAAGCTATACCAGCCTCACATGCGCTCGCTACAGCTGAGGGCGCCCCAGGACGCGACACGTCAGGGACATACGGAGCACGTCCCGCCTTCAGAGTCGTCGCATGCTCCTTGCGCTGCAGGGTTGTCAGCACGCAGCCACCGCCACACCCACCCACGCGCACGCGTCCACCCGCCCGTGCAGCGTCGCCGCGGCGCTCAGAGCAGGGGCCTGATGCTTGGATGGGGAGCGCGGCAGGGCGACGCCGGAGGGCGGCCGCGACGCGCGCGTCAGCTTCCGCACCGTGCGGCCCGCGGACTACGCGACGCCCTACGAGGCGCTGCTGAAGAACCAGGTCGCGTTCGCGGCGGTCGACAAGGGCCAGAACCGGCTGCTCAACACCATGGCGCGCCCGGCTCGAGACCGCGCACGCCTGATTTTGAGAGCGCGCGCACCGACACCGCGCACGTACTCTGCACACACGCGAGCTTGCGCCCGACCGATTGCGGGTAATGCAAGTGTGCTGGTCTGCCTCTCACCTGCCAGAGCAGGAGAGCTGAATGTTTCAACTCCCGGGTTGATGCTTCATTTCAATCACTCTGGAGCTGCCAGCTTCTCTCGCCAGGCGGTAGCACGAGGGCCCGCTGCCGCACGCGTCGCAGATGTACGCGATGTACTTTGTGATGACGCTGTCGCTGCTGGTGCGGCTGCCGCTGCGGCTGCCGCAGCGCGGCGCCGGGCGCCGGCACGGCGCCGCCGCGCCGGCGGCCGCCGTGACGTTTGACGACGTGGCCGGCGTGGACGAGGCGAAGATGGAGCTGGCCGAGGTGGTGGTGCGTTCCCGCCTGAACTGGCTCATCTCCCGCGTACTTCCTTCACTTTTATCTTCCGCTTTCTGAACAGAAACTTGTGCTGTGTAGAAAACTGGAGCCCTCCAGGACATGGCTCCAAGCTTGTTGGCGTGTTGCCTCTGTTGGGCTTGTCCTGCTTGGTGGCTTTGTAGCCAGGCCATGGCTCTGAGCCGCAGCAGGGTAGGCAGCAAAGCGCGGCCCTCGCTCGCAGAGATGTGGGTTGTGTGTGACAGGGCTGGGGCGGCCGCGGCAGCTGTCTGGCCAGCCGCGCGACGGGGCGGCGGAGCGCAGGGCGCAGGTCCGTGGTGTGGACGGGCTACGGCGGGGCATTATCACTCGTGCGGCGCGCCGCAGGACGTGCTGACCCTATCCCTAATCCTGTCACTCGTCTGGCGCGCCGCAGGAGGTGCTGAGGGCGCCGGAGAAGTTCACGCGGCTGGGCGCGCGCGCGCCGTCCGGCGTGCTGCTCGTGGGGCCGCCCGGCACGGGTGCGGCGCCGCCCTCGTGGCCTCCCTGAAGGCCAGAGAGCGTGCTGTCACTGTCTGTTTCTCGCAGGTGGAGGGAGGGGCAGGGGAAGGGGGTGGTTGCAGACTGCACAGGAGAGCCGTGATTATGCTGGGCGCGATCGTGATAGCGCTGGCTTCCTGATGGCTCGCAGCAGGGCATGTTCGGGCGATGCAAGCAGCGCCACGTGTCCAGAGGGCGGAGCTCGATGTTGCAACTGTTGCACAGTATGCCAGACGCTGCTCCTATCAGACGGCCGACTCAGCGGGCGGGCTACAAACCACCCTACCCTGACCTACCTTAACCCCCGCGGCCGCGCCCGGCAGGCAAGACACTGCTGGCGCGCGCGGTGGCGGGCGAGGCGGGCGTGCCCTTCTTCTCCATCGCCGCGTCCGAGTTCGTGGAGCTGTACGTGGGCATGGGCGCCAGCCGCGTGCGCGAGCTGTTCGCGCAGGCGCGCAAGGTCGCGCCAGCCATCGTGTTCATCGACGAGGTGGATGCCGTGGCTAAAGGTGCCCCCCGCCCCGAGTCCCCCTGGTGCCCTCCACGGCTCCCGCAAAGCGATGCGGTCATTAATGGGCGGGCGCCGTGGTGCGCTGCGCGTGCGCCCGTGCCCCAGCCAGCAGGCGAGCCCCTCTCTGGCCATCAGGCGGCGCCGGCTACCACATGGGTCAGAGGTAGATGAGACGGATGTGGCATCAACAGTTCCAGGCATTGCACTGGTAGCTGCCAGAGTCGGGCCGCCTAGACAGCAGCAGTGCGGTGACTGGCCGAGGTGAGACATGGCAGCGCAGCGTGGCAACGACGAGCGCGAGCATACACAGAACCAGCTGTCGACCAGGCCGGGCGGCGCTGACGGCGGCGGCGGCGCGCGCGCGCGTAGGCCGCGACACGCGGCTGCGCAGCGTGGGCAACGACGAGCGCGAGCAGACGCTGAACCAGCTGCTGACCGAGCTGGACGGCTTTGAGAGCGGCGCGGCGGCCGCGCCCGTCATTTGCATCGCCGCCACCAACCGCCCCGACGTGCGCGCCCCGCCCCCTGCATGGCCCTTGGGTGTGGCCTCGGGTGCATGAGCGCTGCCGTGTCCAGGGTGCACCCAATCGTCTGTGTCGCCGCCACTGACCGCCCCCGTGCGCGCGGCTCGCCCTCTGCACGGCCCTGGGTGCACGACCCCTGCCGTGTCCGGGCGCGCTCGTCGTCTGCGCCGCCACCACTGGCGCGCGCATAGCTTACCCTTTGCAAGGTCTGGCGTGCGTGCGCGTGGCCTTGCTGTATCCAGCGCTGCAAGCCTGGAATGGCCCCTGTGCGTGGCACGCAGCAGTGCTGCGCTGCAGTGCGCGCGCGCGGGCGTGGCTGAGCCGCTGCCTCAGAGCAGCGCCTGCTCTGCTGCGCCCTGAGCGTCCTGGCCTGGGCTGTGCTTGCGCTGGGGGTGCCTCCTGCGGCAGGTGACCGGCCCTCATGGCTGCGCGCTCGTCCGGCGCTCGGAAGCCACCAAGAAACAAGGAAGGTGAGTAGGGTTGAATACCCTGCGGGCCTGTGGGGCATGCGCAGGTGCTGGACCAGGCGCTGCTGCGGCCGGGCCGCTTCGACCGCACTGTGAACGTGGACCGGCCGGACCGCTGGGGCCGCGAGCAGATCCTGGATGTGCGCGCCCGGCCGGCCCCCCCCCCCCGGCGCTCAGCAGCCGGCTCTGTGTTCACGCATGCACCGCTTAGAGGACCCGACCATTGAATTTGTCCCCCTGCTGCGCGCGCGGCTGTCTTGCAGTCATCGGCTGTCAGTGCCCTCCAGACTGAGCACGGCTCAAGCAGGCACTCGCGTTGGGCAGCAGCCGCGGCGCCTGCAGCGAGAGCTTGGAAGCCTGAGGAAGCGGACCACAATGCGATATTCTGCACGCAGATGCACAAGCACGAGCATTTGCTTTCTTCAACGGGATGCGCGGTCTGCTTGCACGCTCGACAGAAGGCTCTCTGAGGTCCTGCTTGGCTGGCCAGGTACATATACAGCGGCGCTCCCTGCCGCTGTCGCGCGACGTGTCCCTGAACGACCTGGCGCGCCTGACGCCTGGTGCGCGCACGGCAGCCAGCTGCAGTCATGCTCATGCATGGCGCGCATGTGACATCGCAGAGCTGCTGGAGCTCTGCGTGCATCGCGTCACAACTGGACATGAGCTCCCGCACGGCTGCCGCAGGGGCCACCGGAGCGGACCTGGCGAACATGGTGAACGAGGCTGCGCTGCTGGCGGGCCGCGCCAACAAGGGTGCGCGCCCCGGATGCCGGGCGTGCGCACAGGATAGTGGAGGGGGCGTCAAGAGCGCTGGCAGGGCCTGCAATCAGGCTATGTACGCAATTCGCACCTCGCCTCAGGGTATTGTGAGCGGGTACAGCAGCAGGTCTGTGTTTGCCTGGTGTGCAAGGATGCAGCAAGGAGCCCCGGGTCATTGGGAAGCTAGGGGTGATAAAGAGGTTGCGCACACGCTAGGCAGTGTTAATTTCAAGAGGCTGTTTTGGCATCCTGCGCATGGTGACTTGGCGTTGAGGGCGGAGCAGTGCAATCTGCAGTTAAGACATTTGTGACATGCCCAACAACTGATGTGTGTGTTGAACCTGGCAGCGGACGTCGATGACTGTGAGGCCCACTGCTGGGAGCCGCACGAGCGGGGCTGTGACCCAGGGGCCTGCCCTCTGCGGCAGGCGAGGTGGGCGTCGAGGAGTTCGAGCAGGCCATCATGCGCAGCATGCTGGGCGTGGAGCGCAAGACCGGCCTGCGGAACGCCAAGGATCGCCAGAACGTCGCGCTGCACGAGGCCGGGCACGCGGTGGTGTCCACCGCGGTCGAGCGCCTGCTGGTGGGCTGGCCGACCGTGGAGAAGCTGTCCATCGTGCCGCGCTCCAAGGGCTCGCTCGGGCGCGCGCCCCGGTGGCCCTATAGTTAAGCCCTATATCCTACCTGTACCCTGACCCCTGTGCACAGCCTACCTGCTATCCCATCGTGGAGTAGCTGTCCTTCGTGCCGCGCTCCATGGGCTTGCTCGGGCGCGCGCCCGAGCGGCGCAAGGGGGCCAGCGTGCCTCAAGGCTGCCCCCTCAGGGCGAGCGAGTGCTGTGCAGTGTGCTCTGCTGTGTGCCCTGCGGTGCCCACGGTGATTGCGGACGCTGCCATGAGGCTGGTGTGCTGTGCCGCTCTGCGACCACACATGCTTGCAGCCTTGCAGGCGAGCTCAGAAGAGGTGCCCTTCATGGGAGAGCAGCGTGAGGCAGCAGGCTCTGTTTCGGCCCGCCTGGCGTCCATCGCCGCCAGCGAGCCCCTGTGAAGCGCGCGGCCCCGCTGGAGGCGCCGGCGGGCGCATGGGGCGCAGGCGGACACAACGGCCGCACGGCGCGGCCCGCGTGCTGGCGCATGCGCCCGGGCGCTGCAGCCGGCTCTGTCGCGCCCAACTCGGCTCTAACCCTAGCCCTAGCCCTGACCCTGTACACATGCGCTCGGGCGCTGCAGCCAAGCTCTGTCGCGCCCACTCGGGCGGGCGCGCCGCGCGCAGGTTCACGTACGCGCCGCCGAATGAGGACAACATGCTGACGTATGCGGACGAGCTGCGCAGCCAGCTGGTCGTGCTCATGGGCGGGCGCGCGGCCGAGATGCTCACCTGCGAGCAGGCGCGCGCCTGCCGGGGGCGCGCCTGCCCAGCCAGGGTCTGCGCCGGTGAAGCGAGGCGCGGAGGTGGTGCGACAGGCACGCTGACAGGCTCACTGTGCACCCCGTGCCGCCTCCCTGGGCTCGGATGAGGTGCGCGCCAGAGCGGGCGCCGGCGGCGCCCGCGCCCCGCGCGGCGGCGCCTGCTGACGGCGCGCGCGGCGCGCCGCGGCGGCAGGTGTCCGTCGGCGCGGGGGATGACATCCGGCGCGCCAGCGAGCTGGCCTGGCGCATGGTGGCCGAGTATGGGCTGTCGCCCGCGATCGGGCCCATAGCGCTGGGCTCCATGGCGCCGGGCGACGACGGCACGATGATGCTGCGCGACGCAGGCGCGCGGCGCATCCTGAGCGTCTGTCAGGACGTCCCCAGCGCTTGCGCCAGATGGCACGGGCGCCTGCGGGGGACGTAGCGCGGGGTCGGTGCCGCCAGCGGGCGCCCGGCCAGGGCTTTGCTCTGATGCTGCGCAGCAGCGCCCAGACGCTGCCAGGCCCCGGCACGAGGCCGCCCGTCCATAGATACTGTGTGCTGTGCACAAAGCATTGTGGGCCATGCGTCTCAGAAGTTCGGCCGCTCGCGGCCATGGGCCTGCGCGGCTGGTGGCGAGGATGGCGCCGTGCTGCAGGCCGGGCGTGCACAGGTGCCACAGCCCAGGTGCCGTCTGACGGGCGCGCTGCCCGGCCGTGTGCGGCCGGCGGCCGGCCGCCCGGGCGCCGATGCAAGGCGCGGCGCGCGCGGCCCGGGCGGCGCCAGGAGCGCTCAGGCTTCTCGCCTGCCCCCGCCTGAAGGGTCCCTCCTGCCCGCCGCGCCGCGGCGTGCACAGCAGCCGGGCTGAGCTGGACAGGAGCAGGATGCGCGTGCGGGCGGAGCAAAATTGCGCGCGAGCTTGGCCTGTAACCCGTCTAGGAAACCCTAAACCCTAAACCCTGGCCGCAGGCGACCTGGCGCGCGCGGTGGAGCGCGAGGCGCGCCGCCTGGTGGAGGGCGCGCTGGCGGCCGCCGTGGCCGCGGTGCGCGCCAACGCGGCCGCGCACGCGGCGCTCGCGGCCGCGCTGCACGAGGCCGAGCGCATGGACGGCTACGAGCTCGAGCGGCGCGTGGCCGGCGTGGTCGCGCCGCCGGAGCTGCGCGCCTTCCTCACCGAGGACGCCGCCGTGGGCCCGCTGGTGATCCCGCTGCTGGCCCTGCCCGGGGTCGGGGGCGTCGCGGGCGGGGGCAGCCGCGCAGGCGCGCTGCCGTGCGACCGCGCGGCCCCGGGTGGGGCCCTGCTGCCGGCGCCCGCGGGGGGGGCGGCGCACGGGGCCGTGGAGGGCGGCGTCGGGGGTGCGGCGCTGCTGAACGCGGGGGAGCCGCCGAGGGGCGGCGGCGCCGGCGGGGGGGCGGGCTGGGGGCCGGGTGGAGGCTGCTTCGGCGGCCCAGCGGAGGCGCCGGCGAGGTAGCGCTCTCCGGGGCTGGTGCCGTGCTGCGGGGCGGGCCGCGCACAGGCGGCGCTGCCAGGCGCGCGGCGCTCCCGGCTGAAGCGCAGCGGCGTGGCTGCCTGGTGGCGCCCAAGCAGCGCTCCCACACACCTGGGAAGTTGCCAATACGGACGTATGCTGCTGAGGCAGGCGCCGGCGAAGGACGTCTGGCTTGGTAGCCTGTGAAAGCTATTGCGCTGAGTTGCGCAGGGTGAGAGTAGTGCTCGGCAAGGCCCTCCTTGTTCCGCTGGCGCAGAGTACCGACTTGGTTGCAGCTCATAGCCTGCGACGTGCAGTTGTTCGGGTCTCTGGTGGTGTATGTATGTGAGTCAGCTTGCGCCAGAGTCCGCCGTGTCGTTTATCTTTGTGCAAACAGCGATGCAGGGAGGTCATGCCTTACGTCATAGCTGAGGCGCAGGCACCGTGTCCAGGGGTCTCTGCAGCAGTAGCCGCTCTGCACTGGGTCTGGACACTCTCGCTTGGCATTTGTTGCTGCACCTGCAAGCAGGTTTTGCACACCGCTTACCCGAGGTTCCAAGCTGCCTCGTGAATACGGGCCTTGTGTGTTATGCCTTGGTTGTGCGATTTTGAACTTTATGCCCGCGTGATTGTGAGAATGTGGTCTGACAAATTATGAAATACAGGCGTAAACCCTCACAGTCTCGTCCCCACACCAAGTCTCCGACTTGCCCTGCACTCTGGCATCCTGGCCGTGGTTGACGCGCCGTGTTCGACGCGCCGTGTCGGCCAGGTATGTCCTTGTGTTGCTCGTCCGTCAGGTTGTTGCCAGCTCGTAGCACTGCCGCTGACACGCTGGTTTGGAGGTAACCCCGGCAGGCTCTCTCGCGTTACGGCGCAAAAATGGACGGCATCGAACAGTATGCAAGCCGCACAGACCTGCGGCGCACAGCGGCGCAAGTCCGCGCAGACTCCTCCCACTGTGGCGCTCTGTGCCACAGTGCAGCGCCGCTGGAGGCGCAGAAGGCACGCCTGCCGTGCTCGTGTCGGCCGCGCTCGCCGGGACAGGACGTGCGTGCCGTATTTCCCAAGGTGCGAGGAGGCTCAGCGTCCGCCTGGGCGCCGTACGCATGCCGAGGCACCTTGTGCAGTGCGAGGTAGCGCTGCAAAGCAGCGTCGGAGCTGCGCCTGTGAAAACTCTGTTGTCGGACCAAACTAGCTGCAATCTGCGCACCGCATACAAGTCCTGACCTGCATCTTGCAGGCTGCAAGCGGTCGTACTGAGGGCGCACCAGTGCCTTCCAGGCATGCACGCGTAGCTTGGTGTCCGGCGCAGACCAGTGTGCAGTGCAGGCAACAGCCCTTATGCCCCAAGCCCGGCCTGCAGCGGAGAGGACGACGCCAAGCAGTTTGGCAGGACTTGCGCGAGACCACAGTGTACCCCTTGATGCATGGTTGCGGCGGGTGCGGCGCTCGCGCATGCCGGCAGCGCCGCAGGCGCGCGCGCGCACTGCCCAGAGACGCCCGGCGTGCCTGGCGGCTCACCAGCCGGTCGGCGTGCAGGACGTGGAGGGCGTGCAGGAGGCGGTGCGCGACGCCGCGCAGCACCCCTCGCCGCTGGGGGCGGTCAGCTCCGCGCGCGGCCTGGAGCGCGCCAGGCGCTCCGGCGCGGCTACCGTGCTCGTGCTGGCGCACCTCGACGGCACTGCCGTTGTGCCGGGCGCGCCGGGTAGCCCACCGCAGGCGCGCCTTTATGCTGTCTCGCAAGCACTCACCGCCATGGTTGCTTACCAGTACCGCTTTGGTGGACGCTTGGATGCTGCTTTATGCGTGCACATATGCATGACTGGGTTTCCCGCCCGCCGAGTGCCAGGTCTGCAGAAGCACTGACCACTCAGACCGCCCTCTTCGCATGCAGGCCGTGCGCGCGGAGGCGGGCGTAGCGCTGGGGCCGCTGCACGCCTGGCTGGCGGCGCGCGGCTGAGAGCTGGCCGACGGCGGCGCGCTCGCCGCGGGCGAGCACTCGACGGTGGGCGCGCTGCTGGCGGGGGGCGCGGCGGCCGCGCTAAGCCCGCTGGTGCAGACCGCGACCTACGTGGACCACCATGGCCAGGCAAGCGCGCCTGTCGCCTGAGGCGCATGCGTCAGCATGCTGCCGCACGCGCGCTGGCGGCCCAGCATGGACGCGTGCATGGCCTGTCAGGGGTGGAGACCCGCCGCACTGGAGGCAGCTGTGCGCCGTAGGTCTACAGCATGCACATGCAGTTTAAAATTGTGCGTGCGCTTTTTACGCTGGGCTCCAGCGCGACCCTGCTGCGGGCGGGCGCCAGTCCGCGCCCCGCGCGATGGCCAGCAGTATGGCGCAGGCTGGTGCAGCGGCGCCGGAAGGCTGCGTGGCGCGCATGGCCTGGCGCACCAATGGAGCTCAGGCTCACGTGCCGCAGCATCGTGCACTGGGGAGCCGGCGCGTCACCGCGCGTCGGCGCGGCTGCGGCGCAGGTGGTGCGGCTGACGCGCGCGGCGGACGCGGCCGCGCTGGAGCGCTGCCTGGGCACGCACGGCCTGCTGGGCGTGTTTGTGGACGCGACGCTGGCCTGCCGCGCCGCGGCCCTCGTGCGCACGCGCGCGCGGTGCGCGCGCACTGCGGGCAATCTCGCCTCCTGTGTCGCCTCCCGTGGAGCAGCCTGCTGGAAACTGCTGTGCTTGGAGCAGGCGTGCCGTGTGCGCACCGGACACATGTGGGGACACGTGTGGGGTCGGTGCAGACTGTGCTGCAGCGTGCACGCCGCCAGCTTGCGGGGTGCTCGCCCGGGTCAGCTCCGCGCAGGGCGCGTGACCTGAGATGCGCCGCCGCGCAGCTGGCTGCCCGCGCGCGCCGCGCGCCAACCCTGACCCCGCGCGCGCTCTGTCCGCGCTCGGCCGCGCGCGCGCGCGCGCGCTGCGCGCCGGGCAGCTGCCCTGGGCGCTGGGCCTGGAGGTGCCGCTGCCGGGCGCGGTGCACGCGCGTGGCGCACTGCCGAGCCTGAAGCTCGGGGGCCCGTGGGGCCCCGCGCCGGACGGCCTCGCGCAGCCCGGGCAGGAGGCGCCGCCTGAGGCGTCCACCTACACATTCCCCGCCAGCGACTGCCTGACGGGCGCCCTGCCGCGCGCGCTCGAGTGGATGCGCGCGCATGCGCTGCGCACCGGCTTTGCGCCCGCCGGCGTCTGCGTGCACCTGCCGCCGGGCCGCGCCGACACCCGCGCCGCCGGCTGCGCAGACGGGTGCGCCATGGCCTGCTGGAATGAGGGTTCTAGTCGGGTTATGCACCTGATCCAGATGACCACGGGCCCTGAATGCCTCACGCTGTGTTTGCTGTGCCTGTGAGGAGCATGCGGATGGCGAGCAACGGGTTGGCACTCCCGCTTTGCTGACATGACAGGGTCCGGTGTGGCGCGCCCTGGCTGGGAACGGGATCACCCAGGCTCAGAGATGCGGACCAGACAATGAAATGCGCACCTCCTCGTGCGCAGGGCCGCGGGGGCGGCCACGCTGGCCGTGCTCTGCCGCGACGCGGCCGACGCGCGCTGGCCGGCGTTCTGCCAGGCGTTCACGGCGTGGGCGCTCGGCGCGGGCGCGCGCGTCAGCCTGAGCGGCACGCTCGGCCTGGCGCCGGGGCAGGCGGCGCTGGACGCGCGCGCCGTGCGCCGCCGCTTCCTCACGCCGCGCCTGGCGGCGTTCGTGGGCGCGCCGCCGCCGCGCGGCGGCCTGCGCGCCGACCCCGAGCGCTCCGAGCTTTCCGGCGGCGCCGAGCGCCCTCCTGGTCCGTTGGGGGGCGAGCGGGGTCCTGATCCAAAAGAGTGGCCTGCGGCTGGCGAGCACGCCCGTCAAGACGCGGAGTCTGCGGAGCAGTTCAGCGCCGAGGCCTGCAGCGTGGGGGCGGATGTCATGCAGCGCGAGCCTGCTGAGCCTGCGGTCGGCAGGTCAACGGAGGGCGATGGCCATGGCCCGGAGACGCAGCCGCTCAGCGAAGCGTCGGCGCCTGGGGCAGAGCCAGGGCCGCCGGGCGCCCGGCGGGCTGGGCCGCTCGGCGGCAGCGGCGGCCGCAGGAAGCCCGCCCGGCCCGCATGGGTAGACCTGATCACATCCGGCGCAGCCTGATCGCGTCAAGGCCCTAGGAAGTGCCCGGGTTTGGCTGGGCCACGGGGCCACAAAAAGGAAACGCATGCCCTCCTTACTGTGCATCACGTCTGCGCGCATCCTGCATGCTGCTCCACTGCCGGATTTATTCGCCCGCGCTTGGCCGACCTGCGTCAACGCTTTTGGGGTGGTTTGTCGGCAAATGCAGGCTCCAGGTTGCTGGAAGTTGCTGCTGGTTGGGTCGGTGCACGTTGCCCGCCACTTCAAGGTGATGCGGTGGTGGTGGAAGAGCGTTCCAGCGTTTGGCTAGGAGAAGCATGTCAGCGGCGCAGCTCATCGCCGCCTCTCGGCAGCTGGGCGCGCGGCCCGCGTTGCGCCCACCATTGTGGCCACGATCAGGCCCGGGCCGGCAGGTGGGTGTCTGGCTTGCAGCATGCCGTACCCCCGGTCCTGGAGCGCTTGTTCTGGGGCATGTGGAGGGTCTGCCTGCCTGCTGACCCCAATGTGAGACGAGTCCCAGAGTGCAGCACATGCCCTGCAAGTATGCAGGGGCGCAGTGATCGCGCAGGTTGCTGGTCAGCACAGACGTATGGTACCATGCAGCGCCTGACCCATGAGTGCTGCTTGCCGTCCCTTTCCGGCATTCTCAGCACGCTCTGCTCGAACGGCCGTTGCTCTGCAGCGGCGCCGCTGACCAACGAGCATGACTCCTTTGCACATGTCCTTGTAGTGTTGGGCAATGAATGCAGCTTGTGGCAAACGGGTCGTATGTGTAGCCGGCACCTACCTTTGACCCTGTGAATGTCACTGCAGTGTCTCGACGTCTCGTCCCTGCAGATTTGGCGTGTTTCGGCTCCGCAAAGCTGTCCATGGGTTTGCTGCCAAGGTGGGCGTGACTGGAGCGCAATTCTTGTTTAGGTTTGGGGAGCGCTATGTACTTAACATACCGCCTTTGACACCCAGTTGACTGAGCATGCTTGGCTATTGCCGCATGTTGTGCTGCTGAGGTGGGCGTGACTGGAGCGCAATTTTGGTAAGGAGAGGGGATCGCTACATATTGAACATACCGCCTTCGACACTATATTACGCACATGGATAAGCCGCGTATTTTCCTTGAAACACCTGTTCACTGGCTGCCGCATGCGCTGAGCATGCATGCGCGGAGGATGTGCGTGCTGCGGGCACTTGTTGATGCTCATATGGTAGGCGTGGCACGACAAGGAGTACCCCTGCGGCTCGAGCGTGCCCAGACTGGACGTCCTTTGTAAAGAGAGGTGGTGGCCAGCAGCCTCAGGTGCAGGCTTTCTGGTTGCATGGTGCACTCCTGACATGTTGCACAGTGCACTCCAGACCAGTTGCATGGTGCATTCCCGCCCTGCTGGCTCGGTGTCTGCCCAGTGCAGCGCATTTTTTGGAAGTATTGGGAAGCAGCGACTGTAAAGCCTGCACTGATGCCCAAACATGTGTTCTCACAGATTACTGGGCGAATAGCTCGTGAATGCCGACTGTGTGCAGATTTCCGTGCAGGGCGCCATCACAGGTGTGCATGCGACGTTGAAAGGGATCACTGACGTGAACTGTCTTACGTCCACAGAGCGAGGCGCAGAGACCTGTGCCTTCTGGACAATTCATGAAGGGAGCCTTCGGACCCTACTAGGGTACTCGGTACTTCTGCAAACTGGCGGAACTAGTCGGACACCGCTTGCGTAGCTCCAATCCACCCTGGCAATATGTGCCTCATAAATACATAACAGAGTATATCTGCAGCCGCAAGGAGTCGTGCTACAGCCGCTCCGTCAGCCCTTCCGTGCAGCCGGCATGGCGAGGCGCGAAAACGGCCTGTATGCAGCCAGCCCCAATACGCAGAAGGCCAACGGTATGGTGGAAGCCTGCAGCGGGCTCCCCTCACCGCCCGAAGCCCGGCTGGCCAGCTTGGGGAAGTGCTCGCCGGACGGCGCCGTGGCGCTGAGCACCTGGCACCTGGGGCACACAACGAGGCCGGCGCGGGTGGTCATACCGAAGGTGAGCCAATCCTGCGAAACCGTAGGCGAGCCCACTGCGACGGCACTGTCCTGTTTGCAATCTGCAGAGATGGCCGATCTGGGACTCGACCGGCAGTACACCAGTGATCTGGCAGAGCTGCGTGCTGCAGTACTCACGCTGGGTGCTTATACGAGCGGCAAGGAGGCGGTAGCAGGGGCGAGACGTGAAGTTCGGGAAGCATGGTTCACCTCCTTCCACCCAGCTCCCCTCGCCCACGCTCTGCACCCGCAGCAGCGCTCAGCAGGCAGCCGTGCGGACCTGCACATGCCCGCTGAGAGAGCAGCGCGACTCAGCGGGCGGCAGCAGGGTCGGGGAAGGATGTCCGCGCGGCGCTTGGCTCCCAATGGCCCTGGCGCGCGTGCGCGCAGGACGTCGCCGAGGTCGTCGCGGCCGTGCGCGACCCGGTCGCCTTCCCCAGCCCGGTGCTGGCGGTGGGCGCGCTGCACAGCGTCACGCGCTGCATCGAGGCGGACCGCGGCACCGTGCTGTGCATGGCCGGCTTCGACCGGCTCGTCGGCCTGGCCGGCGCGTACGACAGCAGCTTCCAGGCGCGCCCGCCGGCGCGGCCGCCGGCTCCCGCGCCGCCAGCCTTAGCGAGCCCGGAGGGGCGCGCAGCTGGCCGTTCCTGCTTCTCCCTCCTCGCTGCTTCAGCGCCGCCTGACTCCGAGCGCGCGGCGCCCCCTCCGCGCCGCGCAGTCACGCCCGCGCGGTCGCACCGACAGGGTCCTGTGCGCAGCTGTGTCCTGGCTTGCCTGCTGCCCTGCCCACCCGTGTGCAGTCCCCCGTCCACCACACGTTTTGGGTCGGGAAGGGCACCGCAGCTGCAGCCTCGTCTGGCTCGCTGGTACATTCTCCACCCGATCTTCATTCATGTGTTTTTGCATGTGCATATCCTCCCCACGGCGTGACACAGGGCGCGGCTGAGACGGAGCGGGCGCCGAGCTGGGCGCGCTCGCGCGCGCTGCAAGTGGTGCATGCCGAGCCGGGCGCCCTACCCTAAACTACCCTATCCGCTGGACGCAGGTGGTGCGCGCGGAGGCGGGCGTGACGCTGCGCGCGCTGCACACGTGGCTGCTGGCGCGCCAGCGCGAGCTCAGCTTCTGCCCGGAGATTGGCGATGCGACCGTCGGCGGCCTGGTCACGACCATGTGCAAGGACAGCTCCATCAAGGGGCCGGGCTACCTGGGCGCGCTCGTGGAGGAGCTGACCTACGTGGACCACGAGGGCAACGCGCGCGCCCGCCCGGCCGCCCCGCGCATGGCTCCCCATGGGCCCGATCAAGAGTAAAGAGCTGCCTTCCTGCGGCTCCAGAATTGAATAAACAGCTATTTGATGCTGCCTACACACGTGCCCTGCACTGGCTGCAACAAGCGCAAGGTTGCTTTATCGGAGGCGCTGTGGCGGCGGCTCTGCCGCGGTGCTTCTCTGTGCAAAGCGGCCTGCGAGCTGCGAGAGTGAGCGAGTGAGCTCTGCAGCGCGCCAGCGCGAGCACATCTGACGGCCTCGGCGACTGGCCTCGCCCGCCTGGGTGACGGGGCGCGCGGCGCGCGCGCGCGCAGATCGTGCGCCTGAGCCGCCGGGAGGACGAGCTGGCGCTGGAGCACTACATGTGCAGCTACAGCACGCAGGGCATCACGCTGGACGCCACGCTGCGCTGCCGCCCGGCCAGCCTCACCCGCTCCCGGCTGCAGTGCGCGCCCTGGGCGCGCTTCGGCCTGCGGGAGGCTGCCTCACAGCCGTGCGCACATGGCGGCAGGTCACCCTGCCTGCACAGCAAAAGGGGGGTGGAGCACAACCCCATACGTCTGATGCCTGCTACGCTCGTAACCGCTGAGTTTGCACATCGCGAGGCAGCCGCCTGCCCAGTGCTGGAAAGTACAGAGCAGTCCCAGCCTCAGACAGCGCAGGGTTACAGGATGATGTGTTTGAAGGTTTCATGCTGTCGTCCAGACTTGTTTACAAATACCCCGGCAGCTGGCACATGCTCGACCTGCGAGCGGAGGAAAGCCTAACGTGGCGTGCGGTGCGAGTCTCTGTGCAAGTGTACGCACAATCATGACGCTGCAGCCTGCCCTCGGCCTAACTTGGCCCGGCCGCGCCCGCGCAGCTCGCTCTCGGTGGGCAACGGCCGCAAGCTGGCGGAGCGCATGCTCAAGCTGCGCGCCAAGTGCGACAACGTCTGGGCGGTCATCACGCTTGACGGCTGCTACCTGGAGCAGGTGGGCCGCCTGATCTGGCCATGACAAGGCTGCATGGCCATGACAGGCCAGGTTTGTGCGATTATGTCAGGGGTCAGCGTGCAGCATCCGGCCATGCGCATTATGGCGATTCAAGGAAGGGCGCACCGCCTGCAGACGTGGCAGAGCGCGGGATGCGCATGGCAAGCTGCCGGGCATGCGCGTGGGCGTTGCGGAACTGTGCTTGGCTTTGTCCAGAATGGGCAAAGATGGCTTGCTTGCACACCAGCGGTGCGCGGCGCCCACTCGTAGCTCAAGGCGCCTGTGCCAGTCGCGCGGCGCCCCTGCACCTGACGCCGTGCCGCGCGAGCGCGCGCAGCGCTGGGACGCGCCGGGGCGCGCGCTGCACCGCACGTCGCTCGCGCTGTACCTGGAGATCTACCGCCGCATCCGCTACGAAATGTTCCTGATCGGCGCGGTGCCCAAGTGGGCGCTGCTGGGCACGCGGTACGTGGGGCGGCCCGGCACGGGCGCCCTTCTATGCACGCTGGGAAAGGGACGATCTCATGTGTGCGCGGAAGCCGGCGCGCCGAGCCGGGCGCTCGCCTGACAGCAGGGCGCCCAGGCACCATGCTGTCGGCTTTGCGCATGCGCCCCCCTGGGACAGCTGACTCCGCTTGTGCAAACGGGGGTGCTTTGCATGCGTCCCAGTTCTACGTAACTGGCACAGGCGTCCTCTGAGCGGCCTGAGCGACCTCTGAGCTGCCCGAGCGCCAATGCTGCCGGCGCTGCGGGGGCAAGCCAGGGCCGGCCGCGCAGGCTGCCGCTGCCGGACTTCATCCACCACCGCAGCCTGCTCGTCAACTGCTATCCGGCCGTTGGCGCGGCGCAGCCGCGCCTGGACTTCTCGTACTATGAGTACCCCGATGTCGGCCATTTTGTCGAGGCGCGCCGCTTGGACGTGGGTGTGGCATTTGCAGTAGTGGGCGATCTGCCTGAGTGTGCCGTATGAGTTGTGATGGTGGTGTCACCCTTAAGACACTCTGACGGTTTGAGGGGCATGTCTGAGGCGCTTGCTGAGACGTGCGGCCGTGCCGGGCGTGCAGGTGGTCGAGGGCGCGCTTGAGTTTGCCCGCGCGTTCCGGCGCGCGCACGGCTTTGCGCCCGGCGGGTTCGCCACCTACTTTGTGCACCGGGAGGGCGCGCGCACGCGGCTGGCGGCCGGCGCGTACAGGTGCGCGTGCGGGCCCTTGCCGGGCCCGCCGCGCGGGCGGCATTGACTCCCCTGTGCTGGGTAGAGGTGTGGCATAAAGGAGCATGATGGCGCGTGGGTTGTGAGGTGGTGGGAAACCGGGCGGGCGACGACTGCGGACGGCAGGCGGCTGCCAGGGCACGCATTGGCAGCGAGGGCCCACGCGGTTGCGTGACTGGGCATGGTGGCAAGGCATGCCAAGAAGGGCATGCTTTGGCGTGCAGCAGCGCAGACAGGGCGCTGGAGAGTGGGGTTGCCCTGGCAGGCCTGCTGTGCACCTGCGGGACGCGGCGTGCCTCGCGCCGGCAGGCAGGCTGACCGCTCACCCCAACCAATCCGCGCGCGCGCAGCGGCTCGGAGGGCTGGAGCTTTGTGATGGACCCGCTCTGCGGCGCGCCGGACGACGCGCGCTGGCTGGCGTTCTGCCGCGCGTTCACGCCGTGGGCGCTCGCGCGCGGCGCGCGCACCAGCCTCACCCAGGCGCGCCCAGTGGACGCGCAGGCGCTGCGCGCAGGCGCCGCCGCCCCCTGCGCTGCCCGGCAGTGTGCGGGGCTGGGGCTCAGGGCACCCTGTACGGTCAGCCCTCACCCCGCCCTGGCCACTGAGCTGCTAGTGAGGGCCGTTGACGCGCCCCCTTGCTGCAGGCGCGCGGTCATCACACGGAGTGCACATGCTGCTCTGCACTCTGTAGGGCATTACGTAGGGTATGAGGGCGTGGGTGCGAGCAGCGCAGGCAGTACAGCACCGCGCGCCCGGCGTGGCCGCGGGCGAGCCCGCATGCGAGCCCCGCTCCGCCGCGCGCGCAGACCAAGGAGCTCGCGCGCGGGCAGTACCGCCTGGACAGCCGATACGCCCGCGCGCGCTTCACGACGCCCTACTTTGCGCAGTTCCTGACTGACATGAAGGAGGGCGCGGAGGCGGCGGTCATCGATGCCCGGGGCGGCGCTCCGGCCCCTGCGCCCGTGGTGGCCGCAGCCTGAGGCAGCCGCTGCGGCTCCCTCACGCCCCCCCTCCGGCGCCAGGTGCCTGGGTGGCAGGAGGAATGCTAGCCGGGCAGGGTGGAGGGGTAGGGTGGGGTGGGGTAGTCCTACTGAGGCCCCCGTGTGAGCCGCCTGGAACGGCTAGACAACCAGACTTGTACTTGACTTTTCTTGACCTGCGATCCATGCGCATGACATGGGTACTGGTGTGCGCTGCAGCGCAGCATCTGGGGGCTTCCACGCCCGCCGGTCACCCTCTGACACCAAAACACCAAAGTTTGGCACCACCTTTGACCTCACTTGGGGTGCTTCCCGGGGCATCAAGACTGGTTGTCACATGTATCTGTCCTAGCTCGTCTTCTTTAGGGGCCCAGCAGGCCACTGCGTACTCGGTCCCGGGCGGTGGGCGGCGGTGTCCCCTCACACGGCTGTCCTGCCGCTTGTCAAGTCGGTGCTCGATCAGGCGTTTCCATGGCCTGGTGCCGCGCGACAAGCTTGCGGGTGTGCAGCAGGCGCTTCAGGGGGCGCTGCAAGCTCCGACCTGCTAGGGGCCGATGGGCGGGGTTTGCTGGGCGTGTCAGGCGCTTTACCTTTTCCTATGACCTCTATCTGACGACAGGAGCAGCACGAAGTGACAACATGACAGGTCGAAGTGCAGAAGGGTAGGCAAGCGTTTTGGTGAAGAGGTGTACTCGCTGTGCAGGGAGTGAGTTGCGCACCTCCGTGCTGGCAGTTGCTAGGTAGACCGTTTTAGGCTTTGGCGGGTGCGACACTTTGCTGTTGGCTCTTGCGGCACCGCCGCATAGCCTGACGCACTGCGCCGCCCATGCCAGCTCTCCTAGGTGCGTTATGGCTCCATGCTGTGATGCAACGCGTGCCACTGGAAGGGCGGGCAGATTAGCTGGTGTCGACATGCCTGCGGTGCGCACCGGGCAGCTGTTGCTGGGGCAGCCCCATGCAGGGGCTGCCGCCGCCGCCGCTCACGTGCCTGCTCAGCGCCACCCCGGTGCCGTAGGGTGGGGCTGGCCCTGCCGACATGGGGGCGCCGCCCGTGAGCGGACCGGGCGACAGCGCCCGGCCCTGGAGGCTGGCTGGAGCCAGCGCGCGCGCCCATGTCAGGACGACTGCGTGCCATTTCTCAAGACTGAGTGTTTTGCTTGGCGAAGGTAGCTGAGCCTGCCACTGACCGCCGCCTAGACTGATTTCGGGGGCCCGCCCTGCTGGTTCCCCCTCGGCGGGCCCTGTGCTTACGGTGCGTCCGCCTGCTGCCGGGCAATGTTGGGGGAAATGCCTCAGCTGGCAAGGGCGCCCATGTTCATTACTTTGCAGCACTAGGTAGGGCTGTGGGTGCGGCCTCTGCTGGCAGAGGTCGTCAGAAGGCGAGGAGCGATTTGCATGCATGAAGCTGTACTGATGTGTTATTTAACTTGGGACCCAAGAAGAAGCAATGGTTGCTAGGAGCAAGGGTAGATGTTTGCGAAATGTTTGCGTGTCTGGATGGGAACTTGCTTCCTAGCCGAGGTTTCCTGGGTGCTGGGTGTAGGTATTTGGATATGAACCAAGACATATGCAGGATAATTACGTACATACACTTGCGTATAAGCATGGGCCTTTTGTAATGCATGCGCCCTGCACTTGCGCATACCAAGCCGGCCTGATAGTGCAATCTAGGTGGCTGACCATATTACTGAAGTGGTCACAACTGAAGAGCTGTGAGTTTCAGACCGACCTGCACATTACCCCGGCTAGCACCGCCCCAGATGTTCACCCATGATGTTAAACGGTCATAACAGTGAAATATGCACTAAGCGTTGTTTGGCATGGCGCCTAGCACCTGGCGCGCGCAGCACGCCTGCGACCCGGCTCGTCTGCCAGGGCCTTGGCAGAGGGCTGGGCAGTCCCGGCTCCCAGCCGTTGCCGCGCGTGGCTACCAGATGCTGCCACTTGCCGCGTGTGGCCCTGCCCCCGGCCGGGCGCAACAGTCGCCGATACGCTGGGCTTGCCGGCGGCTGGCGTGGCTGCCGACGGCGCGCCCTGCGCCAGCCCTGTGCTGGTGCGGCGTCCGCGCTGCCCAGGCGGTGGTGCTCGCAGCCCTTGCCTGCCTGCGAGGCTTGACTTTGTCAGTCACCTGCCTGGTTCCGCACTGGCGCTAACGGCAGGGCACATAGGGCTGAGGTGGCCTGACAGCTCATCAACTATGAAAACGTCTCTGCACTCTGAACAGGCTGCTGGCAACGATCCTTTGCTTATGGTTGGGATAGGAGCCGGGAGGTGAGCGATGTTCACTGTTCCAGCGAGGCACTTGCCTGTGCGGACCGGAGTGTCTGGCAAGACGTCCTCAACGGTGGCCGCCTGCTTGACAATGACTCTGAGAGCGCCGCGCATCCACGGGTCTGGCGGTGGCGCCTCAGGTTCTACGTCCGGCAGCCACGAAGCGTGCAGGTGCACGTCCGCGGGGGGCGCCTCGAGCGGCAGGTACGCGGCCTGCAGGTGGTCCAGGGCTGCGCACACGCTGTCCTCCACCGCCTGACGGCGCGCAAGCGCCTCAAGCTCCCGTTCGCGGGCCGCGGCGGCCACGCGCGCAAACAGCTCCTCGTGCACCAGGGCGACGGCCTGCTCGGCGCCGCTGGCATCCTGCGCATCCATGAGAGTGGCGATCAAGCGTTGCTGCGCAACTGTGGAAGTGACCCTACCTGGGACCTGGCGCCCAAAGAGGCCAGCAGATGTTGTGTCCCTTGATCAGCATGCAAAGCGACAGGGAATGCCTAACGCCAGGAGTGCATTGACATTTGTGGTGCAGGACACGTACAAGTCATGATCTTGAGATCATGACCAGGTCGTCTAAAGTCTTACTACCCACCAGATGTGTTGATAACCTTGCAATGTAAGGCATATCCACATCGACACTCGCACTCCCATGCTCTTCAAAAGCTTTCACAACAGCAAGAGTCCTGACAACAGTGCAACAATCAAGCGCTCATTACAGATGCATGCACACCGTCTCAAACAGCACAAACAGAACATGGAGATACACAGACGGTTGCCGGCCAGGTTGCAGGACATGCTGACGAGCAAATACACGGCCGCAGCCACAACTCAGACCCGGCACATCAAGTACCCGCAACAGAGCACCACGCCTCTCACACAGCAACCCTATGCCGGCCCACTGCACGGCCACCTGGGCCCCGCTCACACGCTGCGGCCCCAGCGTAGTCAGCACGCAGCGCACGCGCGGCACAGGCCCTCTCCACCAAGCAGCAGGGTCAAACCAGGGTTTTGCTTGGGCTTCCCCCATGCGCCCGCCCCTCTTCTCCACTCGCCTCAGCGGCTCTTCGCAGCCCTCTGGCTCACTGCGAGGGCCAGCCCGGCCCCGCCCACAGGCGGCCGCCGCGCGCAGGCGGCGAGCGGCCCGCGGGCGCAAAGAAGCGATCCAGCGATGCCTGCACCACGCGGCGCGGCCGCGCGGCACCTGCCGCGGCCGCCGCATCGCCCGCGCCGTCCGCCTGCCGCACCGCGGCCTGAAATATTTCACCAAAGCAGCTCGCAGGCCTTGCCATGACGGAGCATCGTTTGCACCAGCGAGGCGCAGCCCTCCCTATATTGTAAAAATCTGCAGCGCCGCATGCAGCTCACGCACTGCAGGCGCCTGATGCGTGCGGACCCTCACCTGCCCGCTGTTGCACTCGTCACTGTCGCCGCGCCGCGCGCCGCCCGCTGCCCCGCTGCCGTCGCTGCCGCCAGGCGCGCCGCCGTCGCTGCCGCCAGGCGCGCCGCCGTCGCTGCTGTCAGCGCTGGCGGGCGCGGAAGCGCTGCGAGCGGCGGCGGCGGCGGCCGCGGCGACGCACCCCGGCTCGGGCGGCGCGGCGGGCGGCTCGTCCGCTTCTGGCCGTAAGCAGAGCTCCATGGCGAGCTCGCGCAGCTGCGCGACCACGGTGCCACTGCTTATAGCAAGCCTGGTCATGCCTGCAATGCCGCACTCCAGAGGGCTTGCGCCTGCATCCCGCTGCAAATGCATATTGGATGGGCCAGATCTTGGTCGTCCCAAAGTACACCTAGTTGCGCACCTGTCAACACTCACAACTAGAGGAGCGACAATGTGCAGGTGCATGAACAGGCATCATTAACGGTAGGACCATGCAGCACGGCATGTCAGGACTACGACCGCACAGGCGAACGCGCAGAGCGGCGCGCCTTGTTGAACACGCGGTGGCCGCCGGTGCTCTTGCGGCGCTCGGCGACCTCCATGACGAAGCGGTGCACCTCGCCGACGGTGTCCTTGAAGTTGCGGTACAGGCGACCCAGCAGCTCGCCGCGCAGCGCCAGCGCCAGCGCCGCGGCGCCCAGCGGCGGCGCGGGCCGCCGCCGCAGCTCGCGCCTGCGCCCCCGCGAAACGCATGCCTGTCTGGCCTGTTCTGTCTGCCCTCTCCTCTAGTCCATCTTGTGCAACACAGCGCTTAGTGCCGAGGCGGCTGGGCTCCACTCCCCTCGCCCTGTCTTGCCTGAACACAACCCTACTTGAGAGGGCGGGTTTCAGGAAGCGCCTGGCACTGTTGTGGCTGGGAGGGCGGGCGCGCGCCGCAGCTCCTCGCGCAGGCGGCAGAGCAGCCGGCGCTCAAAGTGCGCGAGCGCGTGGAACGCCGCGATGCGCGCGAAGCAGGTGCTGCCCACGAAGAAGTGCTCGAGGTGCGGCGGCGCGCCGCCGCCGGGCGGGCCGGCGCGCGCGCGGCCGCCGGGCGACAGCGGGCCCGGCGGCGGCGCGCCGGGCGCGGGCGGCGGCGGCGCCGGGCGGCCGGAGAAGGTGATGCGCGCCGGCCAGCCCCTACGCGCCGGGGCGGGAGCGCCTGACAAGAGTGCTTCGTTTCTGCATTATCTCGGTCCCACCACACACCCCGTACCATGCCTTTCCCGTTCCATGATGTAGCATGCCTTGTGTGTGTGTGCGTGTGTAGGGGGGCGGGGAGGGGAGCTTGCATGAGCGATGTACTGGCAGCGAATGCAACAAAGCAACAGTATGTCTGGCACCATATCAAACAAGGGCTGCCCCTGACACCATGTGGCCCACACCCAACTGATTGCGCCAGCCTACCCACTCATACTGCACTGCCAGCGCTCTAAGTTGCTTTGGCAGCCCGGCGCGCCCTGGGGGGCGCGCACTGGCAGCGCCCGCACGAGCTGCAGCGGCCCGTGTCGCGCAGGTCCTCGGCGCCCGGCTCGCCGCCATACCAGGCGCTGTCCAGGCCCGGCAGCTCGCGCATGGCCCACAGCAGGCGCGCCTTCTCCTCCGCCATCTCGCCCTTGAGCGTGCCGCCCCACACGAAGCCCTTCGCCTGGTTCCTGCGCGCGCGGCGCGCGCCCGGCGGGTGGCACCAGGATGCCCGAGCCATCAGGCAGGCGTGAACACTTTCATCACTTCTGGGTGTGCCAGTGGCCAACACCAGGGTCTCTCAAACAGCAGTTGTACTGCAGACATTGAGACTTGATTCGTGCCAGCCCTGCCAGCCTTATACGTCAGGCTTAAACCGTGGGAATGGATCTCATGTGCGTCCTGGTGGTGCCAAAGAACTGGGCCAGTGCTGGCCGTGCCTGGCGGCCGGAGCGTGATCGGTTGCGGGCGCCCTCCCTCGCCCCACATGCCGCTGTGCTCCAGGGTGCCAGCCGCGGAGCCAGAGGCCGAGCTGCGACCACATGCTGCAAGGGGGGTAGGGTTTATGGTTAGGGTACCCCTGATTGCGGGAGCAGGGCCGCCGGGGGGTGCGGGGCGCACTGGTAGTACTCCAGGTTCGTCTTCACGACCTTGTGGTGCGCGCGGCGGTGCGCGGCCAGCTCGGCCGAGCCCAGCGCGGCCGCCCAGGCCGGGTCCACGTCGGTCAGCAGGAGCCACCTCACGTGCTCGTCGAACTGCGCACCCCCGAGGGCGCTTAGCACGAGCCACTGCACATGCTCGTCAAAGTGCGCGCCCCCGAGGGCGACAGGCCCTCCGTGCCCCGGACCTCGTGCGCAGGACAGCTGTGCGTGCTGGCGACTGACAGCGCACATGGGCAGCATGTGGCTGGGCTGCCTCTCACTCGCAGGTGCTCAGCGTGGCCCGGCGGCATGCGCTGGCAGCGCCGGGGCAGGGGAGCTGCACCGCAGGCCCCACCATGCCTCTCACGGCGACTCGCTTCGTGGCGAGCATGCTTGCTGTCACAGATGCGCGCTGTGGGCTCTGTGTTCAATGACAGAAACAGAGCATGCATACGGGACGGCATCCTGTGAGGAGCAATGGCTGCGTTTAAAGCCCCGAAGGGCGTTTGCCCGCAGCCCCGCACATCCCTCAGTCCGTGCTGCAACCCTCGTGTGCGGGCGCCCACAAGCCCCCCGAGGGCGCGCCAGCTCGGTGTCCGGCTTGTGGCGGGAGGCCTCCAGGCAGGCGAGGACCTCTGCGTCACCCAGCTGCTCGTCGCCCTCCTCATCGTCGATGAAGCCCTCCAGGTCGCTGCCGCTGCCGCGCGGCGCAAGCGCAGTTAGTGCCAGCACCCTGGCCTTTGAGCGTGTCGTCATGTAACGCACTGCTCGGTCGTCAGGGCACACGAAGAGGGGCGCGCCTGTCAGACTCGAGGCCGAGCGCGCCATTCCCCGCGCGCGCGGCGCCGTCGGGGCTCGAAGCGCCGCTGTTGATGTCGTCAGCGCGGCCCTGCCCTGGGCGCTCGCCGGCGTCCCCCTCGGCCTCGGCCCCCTCTGCGCGTCCCCACGCCCCGGGGCTCTGCACGACCTCCCAGGCGCCCTCGTCCTCCTCCATCGCCGCGACCGCCGCCGCCACCTCGTCCGTCCCGCCGCTCCCCGAGCTGCTCTCCCCGCTGCCGCCGCCGCCGCCAAGCACGCGCTGCCGCGTGCGCGCCCGCAGCTCGGCGCTGGTGAGCGCCGCCGCGCGCGGGCGCCGCGGCCGCCGCGCGGGCGTGTCGGCGCGCGCGTCGGCGGCGGGCGTCGCGGCGGCAGCGGGCTGCAGCTCCTCTGCGCGGCGCAGCCTGCGCGGCCGCTGCCTCTGCGAGGCGTCGAGATTGCCAGGGGCAGGGGCATCGTCGTCGGCTGCGCTTGGGCGGGCGTCGGCCGCTGCAGCGCCCGCAGCCCGGGCGCGCAGCTGCGCCGCAGCCTCGCCCTCCTGCACGGCGAGGCGCCTGCGCAGCCGCCGCGGCGGCCGCGCTGCGGCCGGACCAGCAGCGGCGCCGTCGCCGGCGCCCTCCTGTCCCGCCGAGGCCACGTTTGCGTCACGAGCTGGCCCGGCGCCGCGTGGGCCAGCCGCCGCGCCGGGCGGCGTGTCGCCGCGCTCTGCGCCCGGTCCCGCCGCGCCATGGGCAGCGTCGCAGCCAGGTGCAGGGTCACGGTCAGGGTCAGGGCTGCACCCGCTGGCCAGCTCATCGCCGCCCTCGCCCAGGCGCGGCGGCCCCCGCCGCGCCCTGGGCACAGACGCGGGCGCCAGCCCGACGTCATCCGTGAGCCCCGCGCGCCGCCCCAGGTCCGCCTCGCCCCCCGGCGGACTGCCGCGGCCTGCGCCAGCCGGCCCGCCGCCTCCGGCGGCGCCCCCGCCGGCCTCAGCACCGTCGCCCTCATCCAGGCGGCGCGGCCCCCGCCGCGCCCCGCCGACGCATGCAGGTAAGGCGTGCACCGCCGGCGACGCAAGTTCCTGGCCGCCGGGGCCGCCCGCATGCGCCCTGGTCGCCCCGCCCTCGTCTTCGCGGCCGCTGGCCGCTCCCGCCGCGCCGGCCGCCGCCCGTGCAGTCGCAGCGGCCGCTCCCTCGCCAGACTCAGCGCACCCGCCGCCGCGCGCGCGCGCGCGCACCGGCTGCTCATGCTCCGAGTCAGACAGCCCGCCGCCCGGCCGCCCGGGCGCCCCTTCGGCGGCGGCGGCGCGCGCCGCGCGCGCGCCGCCGTGCCGCACACCGTTGGGCGCCGCGTCGCTGGCGCTGCTGGTCATTGTCACCACGTCGCGCGCGCCCACGGCCTCGCTGGCGGGCCCATCAGCCTCCTCGCCGCTGCCTTCCCCGGACGCGATGAAGGAGTCCATGCCAGAGCTGGCCTCGGAGCCCGAGCGCGGGCCGCCCACGTCCACCAGCCGAGAGCGGCCGGACCGTGGGCGCGCCCTCGCTGCTCGCGCGGGGCCGTGCGCTTTGGCCAAACTCCGCGGCCGCTCCCGCCGCGACCCCGGGCCCGGATCCGCGGCGCTGCGGAGCTCAGCCTCACGCTGGGCACGCGGCGGCGGCGGCGGCGGCGTCGCCTTTGAGCCCGGGGCGGGGCCCGCCTCGCGCGCACGCCGCGCACGCCGCGGCGGCGCCGCAGGCTCAAGGCACGGCGAGGCCTCGCGCGACGCCGGGAAGGGCTTGCGCGCCGACCCGCGCGTGCGCCCCTGCCAGGTCCCCGCGCCGCCCCCGCCGCGCCCGCCCGGCTCCGGCGAGGAGGTCGATGGGGTGTCTGACAGGGCCACAAAAACAGGCCGCCGCGCGCGGCGCGCGCCGCGCGCAGGGCTGTCCTGCAGGGCCGAGGACACTCCAAGCCCGGCGCCGTCGGAGGCGCCGCGCTCCCCCTCCCCCACGGCCCCAACCGGTGACTCGCTGCGGAGGCGCGCGCGCTCGTTCGCCGCGCCGCGGCCCGCACCCAGCGCGCAGGGCCACAGTCGCACGCCCGCATCCTCCAGGTCCGGGTCAGAGGCCCCGCCCCCGACCGCCGCGGCTGCAGCGCCGGCCCGGCGCAGGCGCTTGCGCGCGTGTGCGCCCGGGTGCGCCGGCGCGCCCTCGCAACCGCAGCTGCCGCCGCGGGCGCGCTGCATGGCCGCGCCGCGCGTGCGGGGCCGCGCGGCGGCAGCGGCTCCGCCGGCGGCGCCCCGCCGGGCGCGCTGCGCCGCGACGCGCCCGTGCCCAGGCTGCGGGGCCTCCCCTCCGCCCGGGCCCGCTGTGTCGGCCTCCTCACGGCCGTCCTCATCCTCGGAGTCAGCAGCGAGCAAACGGGGGCCTGCACGCCGCTTGCGACCCTGCGCGTGCGCAGCAGCGCTGACGTGCGTGCCCTGTTCGTGGGTGCAAAGGTGTCATGGCGACTATGGCACCGTCCTCAACGCCCGTAGACAGAAAAGCTGCTCCAGTCCAAGTACTGTAATTGCCACACGCTGCTGCGTTCCAACAAGGCACTTGAAAGCACAAGCGGCTGCACATAGATGCTTGGCTGCCAGTGCGCGCCTGCACCTTGCGTGCCGCTGTGACTCTGCTTGGTGAGCCAGACGAAGAAGTGTCCGTCCCAGGAGCCTCGTCGGGCGTGAAGTCGTCCTCCGACTGCGCCAAAAGAAGCATCTTGTTGACGGTGCAGACAACAGGGAAGAAGAGAGCGCAGCCGCACAAGCAAGCAAACCAGCAAGCAAGCACAAGCAAGGAAAGCCAGAGGGCCACTGGTAGAGGCGCACTGTGGCGAGTTTGTACTGGTGAGTCATGTTGAAGTATAATCATTTGCCCTGCAATGGAGCGCGCTGGTCGCCTGCGCAAGGCATCTTGCAAGGCTTCCAAGGCAACTTGCTTAAGGAGCAGCACCCTCGCTTTAGGTTTAGTAGGAGCAGCAGTTACCTCCAACCGCCTGAGCAGCCTCCTGAGCAGCCTTAGTAGGCTGTTGGCATTGTTGTCCTTGGCTTTGTGCGGTGCTTTTACACAAGTATTGCTGAAGACCTGGTGTTAATCACCCATATTGGGCCGCCGCGCTGGGCACACCTGACACACATCTCAGCCCGCTGCACACAGCGCTCAACGGCGTCCTGCAAGCAGGCCGAGATATGAAGTCATACACAGGGACTTGCATAAAAAGGTGACTCGTGCATGGCCTTCACCAGGCTCGGCTGACCCCTGTTTTGCGCCTTTGCCGAGCTTGGCAAAACGTCAAGGCCCACCGCTCGATCGTCCAGGCGTTGGAACGCGTGTGCACGACGCCAACGCAGGGCGACCACGCAGGCCAGGCAGCACAGGGCAGCCGCGGGCAGCAGGAGCAGCCACGCGAACAGTGCGCGGCCGCTGCGCTGTGCGCCCGTGCTGTGAGGCCCGGCAGCGGCAAGCAGTGCCGCGGCCGCGTTAACAACACCGGCGTCGCGCTGGCCGCCGCGCGCGGGTATGGCACCGTGCCAGGCAGGATTGCCGGCACGACCTGTACGGGCAAGCGCGTTGCAGCGCGCGGCGGCAAGGCAGGTAGCGCGGCGCCCGGCGCGGCCGCCGCGCCGCCGGCGGGCGCCCGGGCGGGCGCGGCGGCGGCTGCTGACGCGGGGAGGCTGCTGCCTGCCGCTGGAGCAGCGGCGCCGCCATCGAGCGGCGCCGTGCTGCTGGACGCCTGGAAGGCGCCCTGGAGGTCCAGCCGGTCGAGCGCGCGCGCCGCGCCGTGCGCCATCGGCGCCCCGTCCGCGGCGAGCGGGCCCAGCGCGTACATGACGTCCAGCGGCGCTGCGAGCGATGCCGGCGACTGCACCAGGCGGTCGACGACCAGGCCAAAAGCGCCCTGCCGGGCGCACGTGTTGGCGGGTGCCGGGCCGCGACGCAGCTCAGCTTGTTGGGTGGCACGCTCGGCGCCGCATGAGAGGCGCGCCTGCAGGCGGCCCGACGTGGTGTTGAATGCGGCTACAGGCGTGCCGGCAAGCTCCAGTGAGCCCTGCCCCGCGAGGATGTTGCCCATGCTGAAGCCCTCTAGGAACGTGTTGCTTGCGGACGCGCCTGTGCGCCCCGCCACATGCGCGTCAAGGCGAGGAGCGCCACGCTATGGGTGATTCATTGACACACGAATATGGACTGCTCTCTTCCTTGCACATAGAAAGGGATGTTTGAGGACACTGGGCGCACCGCTGGGGCTTGTGGAGTTGACCGAGAATATCAGCGCGCTGCCGCCCACCATGCCGCCGTCCTGCGGAATGCCAAAGGCAAAGTATCCGGCGTCCGGCCACAGCGCGCTGTCAAAGGCGATCGACAGCAGCGCCTGGCCGCTGCCGCGGTTCTCCACAGTCCAGAGCAGCTCGACCGGCGCGCCGCCCAGCAGCGGGGCCAGGCTCCTGCATTCTGCGTACAGGCTCGCCGCGCGGCCGCCGGCCAGCAGCACGCCGCAGGCGGCCTGCTGGCGCAGCGCCCGCCGCGGGCTGGCGTACCTGCGCGTCCAGAACCCTGCATGAAGTCATTCGCGCTGCTGCGGCGTGCCTGGGGCGTGCTGCTACTAGAAGGCTGGAATGTGAGGGGAGCCGGCTGGACAGTGCGGTGCCAAGCAGTGCCTGACCGTGCATACACCCGGAGCGTTGCAGTGCTGGCACGATGTGCCTCGCGCAGCACGCACGTTGCAAAGTACGCTGTGCACCTTGCTACATATTGACAAGAAATGGACAGACACGCCTGGCTGGCAGGTGAATGCTTGCCTATTTTTATGGGCTGCGCCTCGAAACACGCAAACGCACTGGAGCACAGTCAGTAGGAGACTTACGGCAGCAGATCGTGCAGGCATGGCCTTCATGGTGCGATTGTGACGCGATGCTTGTTATAATTTTCCCCCGCTCGAATGTACGACAACACCCTACGTTAAGCGCACGTGTGATGCCCTAGCCCTATCTTCTTGGCTGAAAACTCAACTAGCATGTTTGCATGCGCTTCTGCGAGGCCCTTGCCACATCCGGGGAGACCAGGCCTTTGGTACTCTACCCAGACGCACAGCCACAGCACTGCCCTGCACTGCACTGCCACAGCCCGCTTGAACCGTGCAGACAAATGGAATGCTATGAATGTGCTTGGCCCAGTCTTACTAGTCCTGGAAGGGCTTGAGCCTTCAGTGTGGGATGCGGGATGAGCCAAGGAGGAAGCGGTCCTGTTACCAAAAAGTGTGCCGCCGTGACGTGCATGTGCAGCAGGGTGCTTGCTGTTGCTATTTCATAACCTGATGCATCACATGAACCTGCAAGACTGTACTGCCCACGCACTCTCCATGAACACCACTTGACTTGGTCAGCCCGATCAGAGCGAACTTGACCTTATGCAAGACCCACTAGCAACTGCCTGCACAGGGCGCTCCAACGCGTATCTCACCCCCGTCGACGTTGCACCAGGCCACGGCAAGGCGCGGACCAGCGCAGGACCGCCCGCTCACTTGGCGGCCGCATACCGCTCGGCGACGTTCTTCCAGTTCACCGCCTGCCGCGCCACGGGCCGACACCGTCACGCACTTGAGGAGCACCCTCGCATGCGTCCTGTGCAGCATCCCGAGCCGCAGCGCATGATGCATCACAGCGCACTCCCCGTACAAATCCGCGCGCACCGCGCCGCCCGGCCTGCCGCCGGCGCCGCGCGCGCGCGCATGCAGGGCCGCCCGAGGGTGCGAAACCTAATGTGGCGCACCTTCCAGATGTTCTTGAGGTAGTCTGGCCGCACATTCTTGTACTGCGCGGCCCGGAACCACAGCGCAGTCAGCGAGGTGCGCGAGCACGGCAGCAGTGGGGCTCGCTGCACTACATGACAGACATGCACAGGCGCTGCCGTAGAGGCGGGGTGGCACGCCGAGCTGCCCTCTGCACCCTGTCAGCACGCCCTGTCGGAGCACGCTCAGCTGAGCTGGGTGCGTCTTTGCTTCAGACTGCGAGCCACGGTCCGTGGCGGGTGCTGCGGGCTGTGCTGCCCGCCCGGACTACCCCACCAGGCCCGCACGCGCTGCTGCTGACATTGGCACCGCGTGCACTCGCACCCATGGCCTCACAGCTCGTCCCACAATTGCGCGCACCTGCAGGTAGTAGGCGTGCTCCCAGACGTCCACGCCCAGCAGCGGCACCAGGCCCTAGGCGCGCCCGGCCAAGCGCCGGTCAGGCCACCGCAGTTCCCTTCCGACAGATCGCTTGCCTGCCCCATACAGCAGGCTGCACCAGCTCACAAGACATGCACAGGAGCGCCCCGCAGCTGGCGCATCAACACAGGGCGCACTAACCCTCACCTTGGTGGACAGTGGGTCCTGGTTGGCGGTTGTCTCCAGCACCAGCTTGCCGCTGTCCTTGCTGTAGCCCAGCCAGCCCCAGCCGGAGCCCTGCGACGCGGGCGCACGCGGCCTCGCCCATAGTGCGCACGCTTGCAGGTCGTGTGCGGAGCTGGCATGAATTCCCACAGACATGTATCACACGTGCTTGCAAGCGAAGCTGCTGGCAAGTGCCCATGCGCAACGCGACGCCCACAAGGCTGCCATGTACCCCACCAGACCTCCCGAGCACAGCGCTTGCAGCAGGCATGCTCGAGGTCCAGGCCTGGCAAGCGCTCATGCACAGCCTGCTGCACCCGGCCGCGCGCCCGCCCGTATGTGCAAACTGACACCAAGACGCATGCTGCATGGTGCTTGCTGGGACGATCAGCAGGCGGGCCGCGAGAGGCTGCCTGAACGGCGGCGGTCTTGGGGTTGAACTTGGACACCATGTCGTCCAGCGAGCCGAAGTCGCGCTCGATCGCGTCGAGCAGCTCGCCGCTCGGGGGCTCGTAGTCCTACAGACGCGCGGCGCCCGCGCTCAGGCCCGGGCCTCGCCTCGCGCCGCCTGCGAGCTCACCGCCCAGGCAGCATGCCCGTACAAGCACAGCTTGCCGGCGGGGCGCAGGCAGGGTGCGCACCTTGGGCGGCATCAGGTTGGTCCAGAAGATGCTGTGGTTGACATGGCCTGCGCACAGCAATAGCTCTCAGCTGAGGCAGGACCCAAGATGCGAGGGACTTCTTGCGTGGCACACCGCCGCCGTTGAACTTGAGTGCGCCTTCCAACGCAATCATGGTCGCCACATCGCCCTTGGAGTCTGCCTGCCAAGCACAGGCAATGACTTGAAACATATGCAACCACCCTCAATAGCTGGTGCCTTCCAAGTGCCAAGAGCCACACTGCGGACCTACCTCTGCATACTTCTCTGCTGCGGCATTGAGCGCGGTAACGTATGTCTGGTGGTGCTTCTTGTGGTGAAGCTCCATTATCTCCGCCGACACGACCGGCTCCAGCGCACTTTGCACAGTGCGCACTTCTCAGGCCGAGAAAGACTTGCAGAGACTTGGAACAGACCATTGGCATTAACACATATGAGCAAGGCGTGAACATACTACAGCGGGCTGTACACTTTGCTATGATAGGACGACAGGCAAGCTGCCAACGATCACAACCAGCACCTGTAATCATAGGGCAGGTCCGGCAGCTTTTGAGTCACAAGGGTCCGGCTCTGCTGCTGGGCCCAGGCCGCCCTTAGGCTGCGCTGCAGCTGCCCGCTTGCTGCATTCCGGAGAGCCATCGCCAGAACAGTGAAATTTGCGAAACAGACGTTTTTCTGGACTTGCACTTGCACTATAGACCGGGGAGCTGAAAGGGGGGCTTTGGCCCTATGACCACCAAATGTGGATATTGTAAACGCATGCCTGCATGTCCATTCCTACTGTCCAGGCCGCCGCAGGTTGCCACCATGCACATGTAACACGCGTGGTCACAGGTGCGGCGGGTGCACTGTCGCGTAGTAGCTCGGCACGCCCTCCTGCGCCAGCGCGCCGACGCTCTCCTGCAGCGCGCCCAGGTTCCCTGCCGATGGGCAGGACCTCATTTCAATGGGAGAATGCTACGCCTGCACCACCCTGCCCCATGACTCATGGCACCACACTCTGCAAATCGGCAAATGCGCAACGCAAATCACACATGCGGGAGCGCACCCAGCACCCCCGCCGCGTCCGCACGCAGGCGCTCGCCGGCCGCGCCGGCGGCCACGCGCTGCAGCAGCGGCGCCAAGCCCGGCACGGCCGCCGCGGCGGCCTTGGCGGCGTCGGAGGCGGCCGTCGCGCTGCGCAGCGCGCCGGCCGCGGCCGCCGCCGCGCGCTCCGCCGCGGGCGGCAGGCCCAGACCCGCCTTGGGCTTTGCCACGCCTGGGGCGAGCACGCCGGTCACGCGCGCTGAGAGACAGAGTGGCAGTGTGTACACCAGACTCTGCACTTAATGCGCACACTCAAAATGCTTGGCAGGCAGCTGCATGCGGACATGAATGCCCCTTGCTGCCCACATTCGGTGAGTCATCACATCAATAAGTTGTCACTGATCCTACATATATAAAGAGCTAGCCGATGGCCACGACGTGGCCATGAGCTCATGGGTCATGCAGGCAACTGCAAGGGGTCCAGACCCTCCGCCAGCGCGGCCACGCCAAGCTCCGGCGGCGGCGCCGGCGGCAGCGCGGCGCCGGCCGCCGCGTCCCGCAGCAGCGCCGCCAGGCGCGGCACCGCGCCCGCGGCCGCCACCGCGCCGCCGCCGCCCGGGTGCCGCGCGAGCCAGTACAGGCAGCCCGCGGCGTGCACGCGCGTCGCCAGCGCGCGCGGCGCCGCCCAGCCGGCGCGGATGCTGCACACGCCGGGCTCGGCGGGCTCCGCCGGCAGGGCGAGCGTGGCCGACGGCCCAACCCTGGACCCAAACGAGTGACGCGGGCGGTTGACCGCAGCGGGCTCACATGCGGCTGCAGACATCGGTGCGTCGCGCGGGCGTGCCGCGCTGAGCGGCCGCGCGCCGGGCGACGGCGGGGTCTGCGCCGCGGAGGGCGGCGGCACCTCCGCCCACATCACGGTGCGCTTCTCGGCCGCCTTGGCCTCGGCATCGGCGGCCGCCGCTGCGGCGCTGGCGCGCCGCGCGGGCGCCGCCGCGGGCAATGCGCCGCTGCTCCCTTCCGCGGCTTGCTCTGCAGGCGCACCAACCTGCATCGTAGGGTGCTAGTTGCAAGGACTAGGAGGCTGTTCAGGACACGCACGCACGCTGACAGCATGGTACCTGCATGCCTGTATTCTTCAACACAGGGCATCCACTCATGCTTTAGTACCATAATGCAGGGCAATGACCGAGATGCTGCGTCGTTCCCGGGCACAGCCCACACCTGGCTCCACAGCTGCAGCAGGCGGCTGCGCAGCCGGCATGGCATCCGTCTGCCCTGAGGGTGGCGGCGGCGGCAGCGGCAGCGGCGGCGGCGGCGGCGGCAGCGGCGGTGGCGGCCCCAGAACGTCCACCAGGGTGCGCAGGGCGCCCGCGCCCGCAGCGCGCTGCGCTATGGCGCCGGATGCCAGCAGCCGCCGCAGGCACCATGCGGCGGCCTGGGCAATGCAGTGAAAATCTCTCAACACATGGCATGAAGCATGGAGCGCGACAAAGGCAACCACGATCGAGACTGGGTCAGCGCGGCTGCAGCATAGCTCGCGGCTGGGAGGGCAGCGGGCTGCCCAGCACCAGACAGCGGGCTGCAGTGAACCCTGCTCTGCCATGTGCGCAGCTTGTGGGGCGTGCATCCCGTATCTGCCCCGCTGCCATGCTCGCGCCTGCAAAGCGGGCTCGTTCGTCGAGCTCCGCAGGACGGCCAGCAGCGCCTCCACGACGCCCGCACGAGCGGCCTCCTCCCGCAGTGCAGGCCGCTGCCGGCAGGCCGCGGCACCACGCTCTCAGTGCTTTGCACAAGGCGCTCAAGATATGCTATTTGCGTCCACTGCATGTGCACGAGATCTATGTGCAAGGCAGGCCTCTGCCCGGCACTGATGCCCGTGCGCTGCCAGCCGCCAAACAGGCGGGAGCGCAGTCACCGCCAGCGATCCGCCCCGCCTCCCCTGCTTAAATGCATTTTATTAGTCACATGCTTTGCCGAGCTGACACATGTTGTCGCCGGTGCGAGCGGCGCCCAAGCAGGCCGGTCGGGGCCGCGGGGGCGCGCACGCCGGTGGCGAGCAGGCGCACGAAGGCGGCCAGCTCCGCGCGCGCGCGCACCGGGCAGGCGCTCGCGCCCAGCGCGGCCACGTAGACCGGCCACTCCAGGCGGCCGCGCGCGCCCCTGGCCGCCTCGGTCCATGCCTGCAGGACGGCGCCCGGCAACGTTGGCAGAGTAGGCATGGGCAGGGTAGGGTATAGAGTAGGTTAGAAGGTGCGCGCGCTGGGCTCGCGCGCCCTTGCCGGGCTGCGTCCCACTGGGCCTGCCTGCCTATGAGCATGCAAGACAGTCACATACCCCTGCAGGGCGTCTCCTGGCTCGGCAACTTTGGCGGGACCACATTGTGCGAACACAGCCTGCGGCCATGAGCCTGCAGAGAGGGCATAGCGCTGAACCCAACGCCTCAGGAGAGCGCGGGTCGCGGGGGCGTGCAGCTGGGCTCTCGGCGAGCTGCCGCAGGATGCTGGCAGCCGCTATGCAGGCGGCGCCGCCCGCGCTGCAGCGGCGCACGTGGTCTGTGGCCTGCCGGAGGGTGCCGGCGCCCTGCGCGGCACCCGAGGACCGCACATCGCCCCAACGCAACCTGATGTGCTGCCGCCAGCCTGCCGGGCAGCACTGTCATGCATCCAAGGCACCTCCACTGCTGCCGAGAGACCAAGCTGGGTCATGGTGCAACCTAGGAAAGGGTACGCTGACACCCAAGACCTGGGACCTGGCCTCCAGGCGGGGCGGCCGGGTGGCAATCGGGCCCGACCTTGCGTGTGCGTGCCGCCGCGACGTCCGCGCGGCCCGCCTCGCCCGCGCGCGCGACGCCGGCGAGGATGCCCAGCGCGCAGCAGCGCTCGGGCGCGGCCGCGCCTGGCGCCTCCAGCACGCCCAGGCACGCGCCGGCAGCGCTCGCCGCCACGAGCGCGGCGAGCTTGCCGGCGCCCGGGTTGAGCGCGTGGTGCCACAGCAGCACGCCCGCTTCTTGCTGCACAGGAGTGAAAGAGCTGTCACAGCTCTGCGGCTGCAGCCGCTGGTGGCGCTCGCGTGTCGGTAAGGGGCGGCGCTCAACCGCAGCGCGGTGTGCCACGACGGCAGGCCTGCCTACCAGAAGGCGGGCGGCTTACTTGCTTGACCGCGTAGCAAAGCGCGAGCCTGCAACAACTCTCCAGGCAGGCAGGCAGGGGACAAGGCAATGGAGCCTTGCGGCGGTCTGGCCACCTGCCAAGTGTGCTTTGCAAATTTAGGGCGCGCCTGTGTAGCTGGTCCGCCTGCGGTCCTCTGCGGGTGCAGCGCAGCAGCCATGTTAGACATCAAGATGAGACCGCTTCCGACAATACCCAAGGTGAAGCGCTTTGTTGCAGACCCGCGCACCAGGCAGGCTACAAGAGCGGCCACATCGCCTTTTATGTTGCACGTGGAAGCCGCAAACGTGCCCGGCTCAAACGCAGGCTCGGCAACCATAGAGACAGCCAGAGCCCAGCCAACCTCGCTGCTCAGGTGGTGAATAACCAAGGTCCCACTCCCTATTTATGGCGCTCTGTTGCTGGCACCAGTGCTAGCTAGGACAGCTTTACCTCTGGCTTCTTGGGACGTGTGCACCCTCAAACCCGCTTGGTTTTTACAAATACCATCTGCTCAGCTGGTCTGCAGAGCAGATAGTAGTGAGCTGAGCAGGCTATTCACACGCAAACTGATAGCACTGTGAGGCGTTGTTTCTGCAGAAGCCAAGCGCACCATGACACCCTCCGCGCTTGGGCCTTTGGAGCGGGTGACCAGCAGGCTGGTGGACGCCCGCACGGAGCTGGCGCGCCATGAGGCGTACTGCCTACGCACGGCGCAGCGCAGCAGCGATCGCGACGAGGTGTGGAGTCGGTCATTGCTGCAGTGCTTCATAGCAACGGGTCTGTCTCCTGCGGGCGGTGCTTGTGGCTCTGCCAAGTGCTGGTGGGACACAAAGGCATCAGTGCCACCTTACCAGGCCGTATGCCGTTCCCGCAGAGTGGCGGGAACCGTGAGCCTCGCTGCATGTAGCCATGGGCCTGAAGCCGTTGTCATGGGCCAGGTGGGCTGGGCCAGGGCGCGCGTCAGCGAGGCAATACGGGTGGTTTTTAGCCTCGAGCGCCTTCAGGCGCGATCACCCTGTCAAGCCCCTTGCCAAGCAGGTCCATGTTTACCCGGACGACTGTGTGGCTCGTCCGGCTCACCACGTTGCGACGTCAGCGCAGGACAAGCTGGCAGTGCTGGCCGTCGCCGCCGGCATCGACCCTGCAGCCATTGGCGCGGTTGTGGAGGCCGCGCCCGCCCGCTCGCATGTGAGGGGCCGCACCGCGCACACCCCTGTGTCCGCGCTGCGCGCCGTGCCAGCCTCCGCTTTGGCAGCAGCGGACACCGCCAAGCTGCAGGTCGCAGAGCTCGCGGTGCGTGCCTCCGCCACGCGCAGTCTGGCAATGCTTCCAGCGCGCACGCACTGCGCGGGCCCAGCTCTGCTTGCCAGACCTTCACGCTACACGCGCTGTGCGCGCAGGTGCCCGGCAAGTCCGCTGCCGCAGCGCCGGACGCCACCAGCGCGCCAGCTGCAGACCTCGCGGTGCGTGCCTCCGCCAGGCGCAGTCTGGCGTTGCTTCCAGCGCGCACGCACTGCGCGGGCCCAGCTCTGCTTGCCAGACCTTCACGCTACACGCGCTGTGCGCGCAGGTGCCCGGCAAGTCCGCTGCCGCAGCGCCGGACGCCACCAGCGCGCCAGCTGCAGACCTCGCGGTGCGTGCCTCCGGCAGACGCAGTCTGGCTTTGCTTCCAGCGCGCACGCACTGCGCGGGCCCAGCTCTGCTTGGCAGAAGTTCACGCTATATGCGCTGTGCGCGCAGGTGCCCGGCAAGTCCGCTGCCGCAGCGCCGGACGCCACCAGCGCGCCAGCTGCAGACCTCGCGGTGCGTGCCTCCGGCAGACGCAGTCTGGCGTTGCTTCCTGCGCGCACGCACTGCGCGGGCCCAGCTCTGCTTGGCAGAAGTTCACGCTATATGCGCTGTGCGCGCAGGTGCCCGGCAAGTCCGCTACCATAGCGCCGGACGCCACCAGCGCGCCAGCCGCAGACCTCGCGGTGCGTGCCTCCGCCACACGCAGTCTGGCACTGCTTCCTGCGTGCACGCTCTGCGCGGGCCCAGCTCTGCTTGGCAGAAGTTCACGCTATATGCGCTGTGCGCGCAGGTGCTCGGCAACTCCGCTGCCGCAGCGCCAGACGCTACATACGCGCCAGCCGCAGAGGTCGTGGTGAGCGCCACTCTGGCAAGCGCTCGTCCGTCGCAGCCATTTATTCGCGCACATGCCTTGCACGAGCCCCTCTCTGCTTGATTGAGCTCCATTGCGCGCAACAATGCGTGCGCGCAGGCGCCTGGCAAGACGAAGGAGGTCGCCAGTCACGCGCTGACCGACCTGGAGCCCGAGGAGCTCGAGGCCGCGGCCGAGCCCGAGGCCGCGGCGGCGGACGACACCCCGCACGTCCAGGCGCAGGCGACAAGCCACCCGCCCTGCACAGCTGACGGTCAGAGCGCCGAGGCGGCGACCAAGCCCGCGCGCGCCGTGGCGCACCTGCTGCGCGGCCTGCGCGGCGCGGCGGGCCGCCTGCGCCCGAGCGTCGGGGTGGAGCACGCGCGCGTCGCAGCGCGCCTCGTCCGCGGCATCCCGGACGCGGTCGGCCGCGCTCGCGACACGGCGCTGCGCAGGCCTGTGCGCGGCGCCGCGCGCCTGCTGCGCGGCCTGGCCGGCGCGGCCGGCCACAGCGCGCGCCCGCGCTCGCGGTGCCTGGCTGCGGCGGGGCTGGGCGTGGCGCGCCTGCTGCTGCGCCGCTAGCACTGTGCTTGCCCTGCACGCGATGGGAGTAGCGCTTGACAACAAGTCTTGCTGATTTTGGCAACATACCCAAACCACAGCGGGCGGCATGATGAGATGGTCGCTGTCCAAGCGCGTCTGCTGATGTGCGGCGCATCACCGCCAAAGAATTGTTGAGGGGTACTGTGGCTTTTGGTTTTCTGCCACTGTGGTTTCAGCCTCTGAAAGGTTTGCGCCGCACAACAGCCGCTGGCGCGCCAGTCACATGCATGTGGGAGTATTGCTGTGTATGGGAGTATTGCTGCGTGTGCGTCCGTTGGCGGTCTGCAACTGCTTGATATACGCAAGCCTGCATGTTTGTGCAGCTTCAGCACGCACTCTTCTTGGTCTGCATGCCGGGCAAGGGGCAATGCCGGGAAGTCTGGCCAGTGTGCTTGCCACCCCGCAGGAGTTGTTAGTGAAACACAAGATCTGTCAGCGTGCTTCATGCTGCATGCATGTTACGTGCCCGGCCGTGCCCAGGGGCGGTAGCTAGGGCCATGCGCTGGTCAAGCTGTTTCGGCACTAGCTCAGTAGTGGCACGGCAAAGGGCTACTGTAGGCAGTGCTGCTTGTAGCAGAACTCAGGTAGTCAGACAGCTTGAAGCAAGAGCTGAGATGCAGCATGTCATCGTCGTTTCCCGCTGCTTGCCGACATCAAGTAGGCTCGCTGTAACCACTGGCAGCCACCACCTGAGGGCGCAGTGGTGTAGCCACAACTCCGACACACCGGTACCCAGGCTGCCAGCCAGGCTGCCCGGCCCGGCCGCATCCTAATCGCCGCCCAGGGCAGGCGCCAACGCACGCAGCAAAAGCCCGCAGCCGCGCGCGCGCTTGCATCAGCCAGGCCACCCTGAGCGTCCGGCGCGCGCATAGAAGCCGTTGAAGTCCAGGCAGGCGGCGAGGTCGTGCAGGCCGGCCGCGTCCGCGGCGCCGCCCGGCGCGGCCGCCAGCAGGCGCAGCAGGAAGCGCAGCCGCTCGCGCCACTCGGCCGCCAGCGCGCCCAGCGCCGCCGGGCTGCCCTGCGCGCCGAGGCGAGGCCGTGGTGGGTGCGCCGGTCAAGCGCTACGCGGCTTGACACCTTAGCAAAGTGGCAGACTCACTGAACAGTTATACAGCGCTCGGCTGAAAGGTGTGGTTCGTATTCAGAGCTTCTCTGTCAGCGCCAAGACGGCGGCAAGGCGGGGGCAGGCGGCGTGCGGCATCACTGACCCTGCAAAACCGCCGTGTGCGCCCGGCGGTAGCTGGCAGGTGGTGTTGATGTGACCCTCTGTCGGAGGGCTGCGTCTGCGCCTTGTTAAGAAACCCATGTTATTCAAATGTTGGCCGGCATTGAGGATGCTGTTAAGGCGTGATGCGCAGCTCGCACGCTGGTCGCTAGGCAGTTTTGTAGCGGCGCTGTAAGCCGTACTCAAAAGCTGGCAGAGGTGTCGGGGGGAGGGGCGCGCCGCATCCGCGCCGCCCTGCAGCGCCGCAAAGCGCAGCGCCAGCGCCAGCAGCGCGCGCACCGCGCCGCCCGCGAGCCGCGCCTGCTGCGCGCCGCCCGCGAGCGCCGCGGCGGCCGCGCCCGCCAGGAAGCGCGCGTGCGCGGCCGCCGCGCCGTCCACCAAGCGCGCGGCGGCCACCGCCTGCCGCGGCGCGCGCCAAGCGCTTCATGTGCGGACTGGCACAGCGCTTTTCTGTCACCGCCTTCGCACACCTCGCTGGGCCCTCCACAGCATCGGTCCGCCTTAAGGGGACTTTGGCGCTTTCTCCCAGCCAATCAACCATTTTGCCCGCACGAGCGCATAAACTACACGCGATCGCGCTGGCTCGCAGCTGCAGGAGCAGAACCGAGCTCCGCGCTCCGTGCGCCGCCGCACAGGCGCTCGCGAAGGGGGGCGCGCTTGCCTGGTCGAGCTCTGCGGCCAGGCTGCCGGCCAGGCGGCCGGCCACATGCGCGTGCACCGCCGCCACCGCAGCTGCCATCTCGGCGCCCAGCGCATCGGCCGGCGCGCGCGCGCGCCCCGCGTCGCGCGAGGCGCTGCCTTGCATGGCGCGGCGCAGCGCATACCGAGCCCAGGCAACCTGCGCGCGGGCGGCGCATGGAGTGCGGCGCCCCTGAACAGTCTGCTCGACATTGACAGCAGCGCATGTCTCCCGCACGCCCGCCGCACGTGTGGGGGTGTCGACACCGCAGCCACCAGGCGCAAGTATGTTCTGACCAATGAAGGTAGCACAGACATGCTCACCACACCCTGCATTGACATTTTTCTTGACATGCAGACCGATAAAGAATGAGACATGCAGGCACAGGTCATCCGCGCAGGCACCACGATGGTCGCAAGCAACAGAATGCCCAACAGACCCAGCTGGCGCGAGGCTGCCTAGCGACGGCAGGAGACTGCCTAGGTCACAAGGAGCCGCGCGCCTGCAGTAGAAACGTGCAGATGGTGTTGTACTGCGCCACCTCCGCCTCGCCGACCACGGGCGACAGCGGGAGCTCCAGCGCGACGCGCAGGCGCAGGCGCGACAGCGCGCCCAGGTCCGCCTCGCGCGGCGGCCCACCGGCGCCCGCCGCGTCGGCCTCCACTGCACGCAATCACCAGCGCGGGCTGGCCACGAAGAAGGATCAAACAACAGCCAGAGCTGTATGTGACATGTGCGCTCGTTCGTGAACGGCCGCAGGCTGAGACAGGCTACCTGGTCCTTAGTCTTCATCAGGCGATGATCCTCCACCTGCCACACCTTAGGATAGTGGTTTTCCAGCAAACGTGCCTGAACGCGAGGAGTCGTCATGACCTCAGGCATGCAGCAAAGCATGGGGGCACGTGCCTGTGACAGTCAGGCCGAGGCCCTGGATGCCGCTCGCCGTCGCCGCCCTGCTGCCGACGGCGTCTGCGGCGGCCGCCCCAGCCGGCGCGCAGCCGCCGCCCTCAGCGATCGCATCGTCCAGCAGCTCCTGCACGTCCGCGGCCGACAACCCCAATAGGGTAGGGTAGGGTAGCTCGCGCTGGGCGGGGCCGGGCGGCGCGGCAGCAGCCGCCAGGCGCGCCCCCTCCAGGCGCGACACCAGCGCGGCCGCAAAGCCCTGCGCCTCGGGTGCGGCTAGACAAAAGGCGCCGCGCAGCGCGGCAAGCGCGGCGCGCAGCCGCCCGTGCGCGGTCAGCCGCGCCAGCAGCGCCAGGCCCGAGCGCTCCGCCTGCGCGGGGCCGCGCGCGGTGGGGTCTTCAAGGTAGGAGGGTCCCTTCAGGGTAGTGTCTGCAAACCTGTCAAAGTGCGAAAGCGCATACTGGGTGCCTGCGCGCCTGCAGCCAGCACTGCCAGCGAGGTCTGCAAGCAGTGGTCCGGCCTGGAGCCAAGCGTTATTGAACTTGGACTGTTGGCTTTGCTTTGCATTGATTGAAGCAGCGCAGGTGCAGTGGCTGCATAATGGAAAAGGTGACTCCATCGTCAAGGTATAACAAGCGCTGCTGACACCCTGGGCGTGCGCCTGCAGTAGCAGCGGCCGGCGCAGGGCGCCCTCGAGCACCACCTCGACCGGGACGCCCCGCAGCGGGCTCGCCCCCAGCAGCCAGGCATCCGCAGCTACGCCCCGCGGCTGCGGGCGCGATCCCCACAGCTGCGCGGCCGCCGACCCTGGCGGCCGCGCGCACCACTGTCACTCCTCCGTAGGGAAGGTACCATACTGATGCTGGCCCTGAGCATGACTGCATCACGGCAAGCACGGTGCGCCCAAGTCAAGCCTTTCTTCACACTCTCAGGACTGCGGGACTTTGCCTGTGCGAGCTGTGGACGCCCAGCCGCGGGCCAAGCGCGCACTGCCGGGGGCGGCACTGTGTGCGCCACGCAATTGCAGGCCCCATGCAGGGAGGCCTGCGCGCCCGAGTAGGCTGCGACATGCAGCGCCGCGCCGCACTCGGCGCCGGGCGCCTGGTCGGAGTCCGCTCCCCTGGCCAGCAGGCCGCCGCCGCTCGCCATCAGCCCGCCGAGCCGCTCGCGCCACGCGCTTGCTTCGAGCTCGTCGTCACCTGCTTCATGTCCCTGGTCCCCGGAGCTGCCGCGGCCGGCCCCGTCCAGCAGCGGCTGCTCCCACGCGTCCGCCCACGCCAGCACGGCGTCCGGCGACTGGCGCCCGCCCGCGCCCGCGCCGGATGCTGCCGCCGCGGCTTGACCAGCGTGCGACGCCGCAAGCTCGCCCGGCCGGCCGGCGGCCGGCGGCGAGCCACCAGCCCCGGGGTCGCGCTCAGCCTCCGCGTGGCGAGGAGCACGCGCTTCACTCGGGTCCCCGCCCGTCACGCCCAGGCCGGCGCCCGCCGGCGCGTGCGCCTCCGCAGTGCCATGCGCTCGCGCTGCAGCCTCGGGCCCCGCGCCGCGGCTGCCGCGGCGGCCGGCGCCCGCACACGGCACTGCCGGGTGCGTGGCTTCCGCGCACGGCGCTGCGGAGCGCGCGGTGGCAGGGCGAGCGGGGCCGCTCATCCCGCCGCCAGGTGGCCTCGGGACGGCGGCTGCGCTCGGGCCCGGGCCAGGCGAGAAGGCCCCAGCGGCGCTGCCGGGCGCTGCGGGCGCGGGCGGCGCGGGCGCGCTGGCGGCGGCCATCTTGGCGGCGATGTCGCTGCCATCGTGTTCAGGCGGCACCGCGGGGGCGCCCTCGCCCTGCGGGCCCGCAGGGGCGGCGGCGGGTGGGTGCGGCTGCTGCGCGTACACCTGCGCGGCGTGCGCTCATCACGCAGCGCGAGGAAGGACCCGGGAAGCGGGACGGCTCTGTGCGCTGGAAGGCATCAGGGACGTTCTGCGCCTGTGCAGGGCGCGCGCGTGGAGGCAGACGCGGCATGCGCAGGCCCTGTGCTTGGCGGACATGCAGGGAGAGCACAGCGCGCCGGCGGCGCGGCAGGCGCGCGCCTCGCAGAGGCGCGCTGCCGCGCATGCGAAGCGCTCGTACAGGCTCCCGCTGGGCTCGCTGCAGGGCTGGCTGATGCCGGACAGCGCACCGGCCTTACTTCCCGCATTGTCCCTGCATGAAGCATTCAACGTGGTCTTCGCCTAGGCTTTGCTTGCTGCTGCTCGGACGTTCAGCACGCGCATCGTCCGCTGGACGTGCTGATTGGCGCCACGTTACAGAGGGGCGACCAACACCGCGATCAACATTACAGCACGCGTTAGCATGCAGCTGTGTAGAAACGTGCTCACGTCTGCAGCAGGTGCGCATGCGCGTATCGCAGAGCACGACGGGGTGCTTTCGTGCGCGCGACTCCGGTGCTGAAGCCAGCTGTGCAGGCCCGGCAGCATCGCACATGCGCCTGTGCAGAGACACATGCAGGCGGCCGCGCGAGCGCGCCTGGCGTCCAGGCGCGCGCGGGCCGCGCGGAGCAGCAGTGCGGCCTTGCCGGCGGCGAGCAGGTCGGGCGCGGCCGGCGCCAGGAGGGCCGGCGCGGCGACGCCGCCGCCCGCCCCGCCCCGCCGCGGCCGCAGCCGGAACGCCGCGCGCCAGAAGCGCGGCGCGTCTGCCGGTATGTCCTCTCCTGCACCTGGAGCGTTTGAAGTCACGGCGTATACATGGGTTTGTGCATGCCAGGCATTAGCTGGTACCTCCCGTGTCATGAGCATGGTTCAGGTATGTGGACATAGAACAGCGAGCTGGCCTTGTTGCCGCTTGTGCGTTGGACAGCCAGGCAGTGCAGCTGAGTGGGCTGCATAGCAGACTCCCAGGCACGGCTGTGCATGCAGGCATGGTCGCCCTGGGAGGCGGGACAGCATCAATTGGCTTTGCAGGACCAAGCAGGCATCAGTGCCTGACTCTGGCCACCCCCGTCATCAGGTCAGGGGAAGGCACAGGGCAATGGTGCAGGAGCTGCCCGCGGCAGGCGTACCCGCAGCGACGAAGAACTCGTCGTGTGAGGCAGGCAGCCGCCCCTCCGCCACCCAGGCGTCAGCCGCCGCCAGCAGCGGGCGCGCGGAGCGCGCGAGCAGCCGCAGCAGCACCCCCGCGTCCGCGCCGTCTGCGCGCTGCCGCGCCTTTGCAGCTGCTGCTGCCCGGCGCAGACCCTATCTGACTGCATATGCAGGCGTGGCGTGCCTGACTAGAAACCATGCACAAAGTTCAATCCCTGATGTCAGGGTTTCACTGTGCAATGTCACGTCACGCATAAACAAAGCACGCGTCATGGCAGCTCTGCAGAGGCCGATGCCGTCTGACAACCACAAACCCTACTGCAATCCGCCGGGCATGCGCCTGATGCTGCCGGGACGCCGCACCGCCGGGAGTGCCCTGGGCGGCTGCCGAGCGCAGCAGGGCGTGCAGCGCGTCCAGCAGCGCGGCGGCGCGCTCGGCCGCCGCGCCCGGCCCATCGCCCGCGGCGGCCGCGGCCGCGCGCGCGGCGTCGGCCGCGGCCTCCAGCAGCGCCAGCCGCCGCATCGGGGCCTAACCGCTGGCACATGCGAGTGTGAGCAAATATGCAATTCAGGCGTATGTCAACAAGCAACGGAGTGCATGCAGACAGTGACCAAGAGGATGAGACACTGATGCACCTCAGTCCTGCGCATGACATACACGGTCAATGCGCTGACTGCGCAGCCGTGCCCCATGCTGCCCAATGCGCTGCTCAAGCCCTGCCGCACCTGTACCATTGCTTCCCAGCCAGCTTGCAAGCAACACTCCTGCTACCTGTACTCACTGCATAACATGCACACGCTACCCTCTTGTCTGGTGTGCAATACTCAAACACTGTGGAGCTGCCCAGCTGCGTGTGGCTCGGGCCGGCGCACCCGTGCAGCGGCCTCGAGCGCCAGCAGCGTGGTGCCCTCGCCGCCTGCGGAACGCGCCGCGAGCGCCGCCAGCTCCGAATCAAGCGCGCGCAGCTCGCAGCGCAGCGCGGCCGCAAAGGCCGCCTGCGTGGGCGCGGGCGCCGCTGGCGCGGCATGCGCGTCCTGGGCGCCAGGGGCTAAGGCCGCTGCGGGCCACCGGCAGACCTCCTGCAGGCTGCGCGGTGCGTAACAGCGCGCTGTCTATAATAATGCGCTGTCTTTTGTCAGCTCTTGCAAGCCCCACTACAGGAAAGTGCTCATAGGATGAACAGCATTTTAGAGGCAAGGGGCGGAAGTGCTGCCCGGGCAGAGGGGCAAGGGTGCACCGGCGCGCAGTCGCGCCGGCGGCCGTGAAACGGTCCAGCAGCGCCCACAGCGCGCCGGGCGAGAGGTGCGGCACATGCACGCCGTGCGCGGCGCGCGCGCAGCCGTCAGCGCCTTGCACAAAGGCGCTGCCCGGCGCCGCGCTGCCCCGCAGCAGGTGAAGCACCTGGCAGACCCGCCAGAGCATGTCAACCGCGAGCGAGGACGCGCCAGAGCAGCGGCAGGAACGCTAGCGCCTCCGGCGCACATGGTGCCACTGGAAGCCGATGAGGTCAAGGGAATCATCTAAATCTGCCTGTCTACCCCATGGCATGATAACATGGTGAAGCACAGCTGCAGGCACACGCTCATGCATGCGCCAGCGCCGCAGACCCGGCCTGCTGGCAGAGCAAGCGCGCGGGGATGTTTGGGCGCGAGGGAAACCCCGCAGCACGCTAGGTTGTCGGGTATCGGCGCGCCTGGTGCACCAGGGCGGCCTCTGTGGTGCATGCCGCGGCGGGCGGCGCGGCAGACGGCCGCCCCGGCGACCGCAGCGCCGCCAGCCGCTCCACCAGGCAGCCGCGCGGCCGCACAGCGGGCGCCTGGTCAGGCACGGCCCAGCGCCTGCGGCGCTCGCTCGCCGGCGGCTGCGCCAAGGCGTCCGCCGCGGAGTCTGGCCAAGCCATGGCGGCGCTGGCAGGACTGTCCTGTGCAGCTGATGCAGGAGCGCGGCTGCTGGCGCCCACGTCCTCGACGGCACGCGCGTCGCCCGGAGCGCTTGCATCGCCGGACGCGTCGCTCCAGGCGGACAGGGACGAGCGGCCTGCGCTGCCCTCGCGGTCCTCGCCCCAGTCGGAGTCGTCCGCGTCTGACGCGTCGCCCGCCGCTGCCGCCGCCGCGTCGCCTGGTGCGCGCAACAGCCCTCATGCGACCTGGTGCGAATCCTTCACTGTCAGCTGGACGCCACCACACCCTTGCTGGGGCTCCGCGCGCACCGCTGTCAGAGGCCCCGGCCGGCGGCGCGTACGCGGTCGCCAGCGGCCGGCCTGCGAGGCTCAGCAGGAGGTGCAGGGCGCGGTGATGCGCCTCGGGCGCGGCCAGGTTGGCGCTGCTGAGCGGCGCCGCCGCAAAGCGCGCCCGCAGGGCGGCCAGCGCGCGCGCCTTGGGCCGCTGGTTGTGGTCCACCAGGCGCTGCGCCAGCCTGTGCACCGCAGGTTGCCCAGGCTGTGAAGGGTGCAGGCGCTTGGCAAGCCTGAGACGTCAGGCAACTAGGTTCAAGGCCGCTACACAACGCCAACAGTGTGGTGACCTGGCCTTTCTCTGTCAGGAGGCACGCGGGTCAGCTGCACGGAGAGCACTTGAGGTATTTATCATTGAAAGGCAAAAACAGCGCGTGAAGGGTGTGTATGGCTTCCTCAAAACATGGACTGCACACGTGTACGGCGTGGAGAGCCAGTCATGCAGGCTACTACACTGGCCACTCCCGTCAACTACCGTCAGCGTCACATCACGGTGTGGTTGTATCGCTGTTACATTGCTGAGTGATGTGCAGGCCGCCCCACATTGTGGGGGCCGCACTCGTCCAGATGCATATCGGCCTCGCGAGGGTTGGTGTCCAGGTAGCCATGCACGCCGGTGTGGTGCAGGCAAAACTCGAACGCCAGCTCGTGGTTGTCATCAGCAGGCTGCGTGCCAAGCACAGCTGAGATCAAGCGTGAGAGCAGGTCGCTGCGCTGCAGCCGCAGCGCATGGGCCAGCTCAGATGCAGCCATTGTGGATGCCCCGGCAGGGAGCCGTGCGCTCTGTATTCACTGGCATCGGCGCGCTCCCAGAACTATAGATTAAGATGGCCCCCTATGCGAGGGCAACATAAGGGGGCGAAATGGGGCTGACTCCAAAGCCAAGGCTCGCTCGAGTCGTGCGCATGTGAGCAGCCTTCAATTTCTTGCTGGTCCTGCCCCCCTGCTAGCGGCAGGCACGATGGTGAGCCGAGCTGCGACTCTGGGTGCGCTGGGGCCGGCCTGCCGGGGCTGGTTGCAGCGCGGCGTCAGCTCCACAGCGTGCTGCCACAGCAATGACGGGTGTGCACACAAACCAGTACTACTCGACCAAAATGGGGCTGCAGTCCGGCGCACTGCAAGCTGATGGTGGATAGAGTTGGTATTGTACGCCGGGAGTGAGAGTGCACAGTAAGCACACTAAACAACAATCGCATTCCCAGGTGGCAAGAACGCATGGCTTCATCCACTCTGCGGGAAGAAGCGCAGAAGGGCTTACAGGAGACACCCCTGGTGCGCCTTGGCATGCTGTGTGCACAGCTTGTGCACCGTGTGCGTCGACCAACGCGAGGGACCGCAGGCGGCAGGTGAGCCCAGCGGCCAGGAGAAAGAGAAGGTGACCAGGCGGAAGGGCGCGGTCGTTCGCGCCTGGCTGGTGAGCTTCTCTCTGCTTTTGCTATCCCAGCACAACAGAGCAAGGGCTTGATACCTTTGCTGGACCACAGTGAGCGAGCTGCCACTGTGCAGGAGGAGCGCCTGGGAGCTGAGCAGGTTGCACTGGTCAAAATATTGCAGACGCACGGCGTGGTCGTGCGCGGTGGCGCGGAACATGGGAGGAAACTGGTTGACGCGCTGCTGGTGTGCAGAACGCTTCTTCTGGCTGAAAATCATGCCTCCTACCGCGCTTGTCCTGCATGGCTATATGTTGCACCGCTTGCGGCCAGGTTGCTCAACTTTTGGTTTGAAAGGGTTTGGTCTGCAAGCAGGACTGGAAGCAACAGGATGCGTTGGACATGCAAAAGGCCTGGCGGCAAGAATACGTGGAGGAAGAACGTAAGGACTGATGCTTGTCTCCTTGCTTCTTTGCCTGTCATGGGTGACTCAGCTGGTGGGCTTTTTTTTTATGGGCCTTGCTGCCGCATGGTATGTAATGCTTGGTTGTATTCAGCACAAGGTCCAGCCAACCAAGGTGTGGGGCTCTATGTCCTTGAGCAGCGCACAACACCTTTCCATCGTATTGACTGGTGCCCGACCTGTGTCATGAGCAGGCCGGATCGTACTTAACAGTGCACTTGCGTTCTGTAATATTAGTGTCATGGGGCTGTCTGATCTAGGACCGTGCTGATTACTGTAAGTGGCACAAGCAACTGTTAGTTCCCGGACCCTGCGCTGACGCGAGGTTGACACGCTGAGAGCAACACTGGCCCAACAACACGAACTTTGACAGGCCTTTGCCATAAATTGTGATACCAGCAGGCAGCCCTCAGAAAGAACCTACATGTTGCGGCCCTGTGCAGCTCACCTCTTGGCACTTGTGCTTAGTTGACGAGCCACAACAGGTGTGCCATGCGTGGCGCCCGAGGCACGACCAGGCTCAGAAGAACTTAGATGTGCCAGAGCGTTCCTGCGTGCATGCCCGCTGCATGGCTGGCCACCACAGCGCACTGAAGCAGCCGCCGCGGGAGCCTGGCATGACCCCACACCCTCAACATAGCTGTTATATAAGCAGTTGCTACCTATGGCGCCAGCAGCACATGTGCGCGCGTGCAAGCGCCAGTGCGGCCCGGGCAAGACCACCGCGGCAATTAACTTGGCACCCGGCAAACAATGGGTGGCACAGCCTTCCCACCGCAGCACTACTTTTTCTTTTTGCTCTCGGGCAGCTGCGGCCGGCTGTCCACCGACGCGGCCGCGCTCGCGGCCGCCCGGCCCTCGGGCATGGGCACGCGCGCGACCGCGTGCGCCAGCGCCGCCAGCGGGGCCGTCCAGTCCAGCGCGGCCGCGCACGCGTCGGCCAGCGCGCCGTGCGCCAGGAACAGCGTGGTCAGCAGCGCCTTGCCCTCCGCGGGCGTCAGCGCGCGGAACACGTGCACGGCCAGCCAGTACCCGGCCGCGCCCGCAAAGCCCGAGCGCGCCGCGAACGACGGCACCGCGATCTCGGGCGGCCCTGCGCGGGCCCCGCGCTCCCCTTTGGGGTCGTGTGCGGGTCCCGTGATGCCCAGGATGAAGTGGGCACGTTGGGCCGCGCTGCTGCCGGCGTGCGATTCGTATGCCAGCCTTCGCCCGCCAGTGAGCGTCCTCAGTGACTATGCCACAACAAGGGCATTGCAGGAGCGAGCGGGCCCTGCGCGGCAGACGCGCGGCCGCCTCACCTCTGTGGCAGGCCGCATGGACAGTTTGCTGACCCTGCTGGAGAGAACTATGGCTGAGCAGACTCCCCACTCCGTCTCAGCGCATGGCTCCAGTCTGGATGAGCAGACTCCCTGCATATCCCCATGTGCGGCCTGCCCGACTAGCGTGCGCCGGCCGCACATGCTCGGAGCGGCTCCCCGCTGCCCTCTGGACTGATGCCAGGGTGTGCAAGCACCATACATCCGCACGATGTGATGCAGAAAGCAAGCCGGACAGCCCAGAGTGGTCGCCAGACATATATCTGTGAAGTGGCATGTAGAAGCAAGCCAACCGTTTGGGGACAAAGACCCTAGGGTTGCCTCCGTGGCGCGCCCGGCAGCTCGCCGATGGCGGCCAGGATGGGGTCAATGCAGAAGCGGCCGCCGGTGCCCGCGATGCTGCCCAGCAGCAGCGGCGCGGCCACGACGCCCGGGAACAGCTCCACCGCCAGGTCCACGCGCGCGGCGATCAGGCCCGCCCGCAGCAGGTTCAGGCACGCCTGTCCCGCCACGCCCGCTCAGCGCGGCGGCCGGCCGGCGCGCGCTCGCAGGCGCGCCAGGCCGCGCCAAGCAGGCGCGCTCGCACCCCGGCAGCGGGCGCAGGAGGCAGGACCAGGGGCTGGCTGTGCTGTGCGCACGGGCGCGCCGGCGTGCGCGAGGCGGGCGCCGCGCCTTGGCGGCCAGGCGGAAGGGGAGGAGGCGCAGGAGGTAGGCGACCGCGCCGCCCGGCAGGTAGTTGACCAGCCACCAGCAGAGCGTCCAGATCACGCCCACCGAGTTGCTGGCCAGCAGCGCCACCGGCGCGCGCTTGGGGTCCTGCAGCAGCAGCGCCGACAGCAGCCCGCCGCCAAACGCCCCCAGCAGGCCGACCTGCGCATGGAGCTGCCTCGTCCGTGCCGCTCACCTCATCCCTGGCTCATAGCTGTGTCAGTTTACTTTCATGACACCCTCCGCACGCTTCGCGGAGCACTACCCAGCATTATGCTTTGTGCTTAAAGCAGGTGCGCTGTCAGCAAGGCATCATTAACATTTGGGGTCACAAACATGGCATGCAACCGCGCTTCACGTGCTGGCACCAGACACAGCGCAAAGACAGGAGCATCGTGTGCTCACTGGGTCACCAAGGACACACAACGAGACTGTTCAGGAGCTGTGTGTGCAGAAGGTCAGCGCGTGCATGAGCAGAGCGCACCCAGTAGCTGAGCAGGTACCGGTCTCTGAGCCGCGGGAACCAGCTGGCGACGATCAGGCAGTGGCCGACCAGGATGTAGTCAAACGGCAGGCTCTCGTAGAACTCTGCAAGCGTGTGCAGCAGCGGCGGGTCCGCATCAGCGCCCATGCTCCGACGGGCAGGTGTATCTTAGCAGGGCTAGAGCTGCTGCATTGCAAGTACTCCCTTGCGCTGTTTAGATCAAGTTCATTTTTTGCGCTGGCGCAAAGAGGACACATGCCATCGACAGTTGTTTGTGGACCTACCATGAGGGTGTGCCATCAATCTTGCCATGAACATGTCCAGCATGTTCATGGCAAGCAGCCAAGTTGGCTGTTACACGGTTGTCACTCGACATGAGCTCATCCACATTATTTGATGTCCAGCAACCCAGTGGCTGCCTGGCGCAGGAATGCTGTCATGTCTGCAAGTCTGCCTGTGGTATTTGTGGTGTGCAATATTGTTTCGTGTCTGCGCAACGCGCTGCGGTGCGTATTCATTCTGACCGCGTTAAGGGATAGCAGGTTTGCAGCAGCCAGGCTTTCTGCCTGACTGTGAATGATGTCTTGCTGCTGCAGGGCGCCGCCTGCGTACAGCCGTAGGGTGTAAGAGCAACAAGGCCATGTCTATGTTCTGTCGGGCCTTCACACTCAGTCCAGACAGCTCAGCTTGCATGCATGACGCATGTGCGCTCGGCAATCCAGAGATTTAGCGGGCGCCGTAACATCATGCATCAGCATGCTATGCCTTAGTCATCGTTTCGAATGCCCTAAGTACAAGCCCTACCCTGGATGGCACATGGGCCCATGTGCCGTAACAGGCGCAGAGCCGCCTACATACAGCGCAAACAGCAGCAAAGCGCAGCATGGGGGGAGAGTAGCTTGAGTGGAGTGGGGCGCAAAAGTTCAGCAGGAAGCATCATGGCAATGAATGCCGCGCCTCCAGCGCCGGGCTCCTTGTACGTACTCCTGGCTGTCCCTGCGCAGCTCAGAGGACTACCACTGTGCTCTACTGCATAGAGCTCGCAGTGGCATCCGCAAGCATGCCAAGGTGTGCGGGCGCCTGCGCAGGAACTTCACGGCGGTCAACGTCTTCGGCCTCAACCAGTACGATGGGCATACGCAGTTCTTTGACCCAAGTAATCCACTCTTGCCAGAGGTGAGAGCTCTGCTTCAGGCCCGGCACCCCACCGCACCTGTGACCAGCAGCGCCCCGGCCCCTGGTGGCCAGGCTGGCTGAGTAAGGTTGCCCTGCTCGTGGAGCGCAGGCCCACATTCCAAGCTGTCCATAAGCTGACGCCCAGTTCGGCGGGGGAGCTAGGCGTCAGCTTAGCATGCTGCTCCCGGCAGCTAGGTCGAGCCTGGCCTGCCTGTGCACTAAGTGCACCCGGAGGCGAGCAGCCTTGCTGCAGTTGTGTGGAGCATGCGGAGCGCAATCTCGGGAAATGTTCGCACGGGGCCCTGGCTGAGGCGCCTGGAACAGCGTGCAGCTCAGCGTCCGGAGCTCTGCAGGGAGCCGCCTTCCTGAGCAGCACGTGCTTGCTTGCAGGGGCAGACTCGTCACTCGAGCATGCCCTTTAGCATGCTTGGCCAGCCCCACTTACGGCCCGTGTGCGCGCCGCAGTGGGTGGGCTGGGCAGCCGTGCTGGGCTTCGGCGTTGTTTTTGCATTCCTGGCGGTTGCGCTCGTGTGGATGACGTCACCTTCAGCGGCGTCATCTACAACTCGGAGCAGTTCAACACTGCTGGGCGCAGCATCAGCACCGGCCTGCTGGCCGTGGACCTGGTCAGCCACTGGACCTGGGCGTCCATCCTGCTGCAGTCCGTGTCGTACGGGCAGTTCTACGGCATCACCGGCAACTACTGGTATGCCGTCAACGACGTGGTCGTCATGTGGCTCTTTGCGGTGGTCGCGCTGGAGCTCAAGCACCGCGCGCCCAAGGCGCACACAATGCTGGCGCGCACCCGCCCTCTCACGTAGGATGCTGTTTTCCGCTCTCCTGCATGCATGCTGTTTTACGCAACTGCATTGCAGCACTGGCAGCATCAACGGCGCGACTTGACACACCCACGGTGCTGCCATGCAGGAGATCGTGGAGGTCCGATGGGGCACATTCGCCCACTTCGTGCGCCCCCCACCCTGCCCTGCACACCCCACGCCATCTACTTGGGCTTGCAGCCCCCCTTCGCGGTGCCGCGCTGGCCGCCCTGCTCCTGCCGTCCTAAATAACCGCCTTGTGCGCCCGCGCAGACGTTCTTCTGCTTCGCGGTGGTGACAAATCTGCTCGTCTCGCTCTCCATGCTGCAAGGCTGCGTGTCGGTGATCAACACGCTGACCAACGTCAACCTGTACGCCATCAGCTTCCTCATCCCCATTGGCGTGGTCGTGTACGCCACGATCGGCGGTGCGGCCCCGAGAACGCGCGCCAGCCGGTAGGGCGAGTGGGCGTGCGGCAGATGCGCGCGTGCAGATGACGTGTGATAGGTGTCCAAATCTTTTGCAAAAGAATAAAGCAGGTTAATGCTTGGTTAAATAGTGTAAAGAACAGGGAGTGCTTTATGGGCCGCTGTACATAATAGAGTACCGCAGTACGGGGTGCGTATGATTACCAGGGCTGGGCATACAATGTGGACCACTTTCAGCCCAAGGCCATTCCTAACGCGCAAGCGCTGTATGACATCTTGCGGCAGGCCTGAAGGCGACATTCACAACGTCGTACATGCACACAGTCATCATATACATCGTCTGCCTGGTCTTCGCGTTCAAGGTGTACACGCCCGGCAACCTGCTGGCCGGGATCGATCAGGCACGCCGCCCCCGCCACTGCATATGCTGCAGTCAGACATTGGGCAAAACATCCCGTACTTGCGAGCGGCAGGCCGCAGCATCCATGCTGGCGTCATTGACTTGCGCACGCCCGCCATGCCTGCCAGAGCAGCCATTGGGGTTCAGTGCAGGGAGATGGCTGCGCAAGAGCTCTGATTGCTGCATGGCAGGCTGTGAAGGCTGAGCGCGCTCACATGTCGCGCGGGGCGGCAGGTCTATGACCGGCTGCAGGCGATGGCCCTGTACTCGCCCGTCGCCGGCAATCAGGACGGCTCCTACCTTACCATGTGGTCCGTGGGCGGCCTGCAGTTCGAGATCATCTTCTTCTTCTCCGCGGTGGCGCAGATGGTCGTGGACCAGTCGTACTGGCAGTCCGCCATTGCCGCCAAGCCGACGGCCGCCGTCAAGGTGCCCGCCCCTGCCAACGCAGCTGGCCTCCCGCCCCGAGTTGCTGCGTCATCTGTCGTACACCACCCTTGCTTTGTTGATTGCCTGCCTAGTCAGGCAGTGCGTGAAATAGAGCGCATTGCATTACAGGTATGGCATCAGCACTACAGTAGTGAGGTGCGCACGGACGCACATTGAGCGAGCAGCGCAAGCCAGCCAGTGCATGGGTCACCAGCTGTATGCCGACATCGCTGCGTGTTGTCGCTGTGGGCAGACGGGGCCACCGCAGGCGGCCGCCCCCGCGCAGGGCTATTTCCTGGGCGCGTTCCTGTACCTCGGCATCGTGTTCTCGCTGCCCGCCACGCTCGGCGTCGCCTCGCTCGCGCTCGACTTGCCGGCGCGCCCCGGCTGGCGTGCAGGGGTGGCCAGTGCCTGCTACTGAAGACAGGCACACACTGGGCACAAGCGGGCTTTGGGGCCATGGGCTCCCCGCCTTGTGCTCGACCTGCCGTCAGCCTGGTCACGGTGTTTCAGCCTAGCTCCACTTGACACTCGCTTCAGCTTGCAGCTCCACGTCACAGAGGTTCCAATTTGCTTACTTTGCGATGCTCATGGACATATGTCTGCGCGGGCAGTTCTGTCCGTCACTGCCGCCCTGGGGAAAATGCACATTGCGGTGACAGCCTGCAGACATGCAAACGCGCTGGCAGTTCGATCCACGCCCTTGAATCAGCAGCTATCACACTGCGCTGTGCGCGAGGACGCACGTCTGCCCTGCCGGGCCGCGTCTGGGTCGGCTCGAAGCAGGGTACCACCTTCATGCGATGGCCGCGGCCCGACGCCAGCGCGCCCGCCTCGGCAGGTCTCCACAACGGAGGCGCTGCAGGGCCTGGTCATGCCGGCCGCGTCGTATGTGCTGCTGGGCAAGGGCGGCGCGGTGCTCGTCATCGTCATCTGCTTCATGGCGGTCACGTCCAGCGGCGCGTCTGAGATGGTCGCCGTGTCCTCGCTCTTCACGTTCGACATCTACCGCAAATACATCCACCCCCAGGTTCCCCCCTTTGTTGCCCACCCCTCACCATAGGAAGCACCTCTTGTCTACAACCCCGATGCACACATTGCGCGCAGAGTTGAAGAACGCCTCCTTTGTCCTCCTGTTGCGTTTGTATCACTGCTTGGTGCGCTTCATGCCCGCCGCACAGACCAAATGCAGAGCCTGTCGCCATGATCTTGACAATAATGCCTGTCACTGTGCACCATCATCAGGGGCTGCTACGAGAGCATGCCTGCCCTGCAGGCGTCCGGCGAGCGGCTGGTGCGGGTGAGCCGCGTTGCCGTGTTCGTCTGGGCCGTCATCATGGGCATCGCCATGAGTGTCGCCCAGGTGGCCAACATCAATGTCAACTTCCTCATCACCATCATTGGCGCGCGCCCGCCCCGGCCCCAGTCCGGCACCCCAGGCCCCCATAGCCAGGGTGCACAAGCACACTCCTGAGCGGCCGGGACTGCCATGATGTGGCGTACGAGTGCAAAACTGTTTTTTGAGTCCTCACTGCCTGTGTGCACAGTGCACACCTGCCCAATAAGACTGCCACGTGCTCAGCACGCGGGGCTGCGCCACGCGCAGGCGTGATCGTGGGCAGCGCGGTGCCGCCTCTTGTGTGCGCAATAACCTGGGCGCGCTGCACGCGCCTGGCCGCCATCATCAGTGCGCGCCCAGCTCACAGTGCCCGGCTCGGACGGTGCCTGGTTGCTAGGCACACAGGCCTCGCCGCTGCGGCGCGCAGCGCTATGCCGGCATGCCGGGGAGCGGCTTGCCCTAGATCTGTAACGCAGGCACCATCATAGAGCGCTCGCGCGCGCCCATGTGGGAGGAAGCGGTGCTGCACGCCTGCAGCCTGAAGTGGGTACATGACACACAGAAATACTGGAAACCCTGTCCTGGTAGATTTTGTGCACGTGCGTGTGTTGTTATATCGGCCTGTGCTGAGCGCGCGTGGCGCGCCCGGCGCAGGCGCCATCGTGGGCGCCGCGTGCGGCATCGCGAGCTGGCTGGCGTGCACGCAGATCATGTCGGGGTCCATCACCGTCGACACGGCCGGCCTCAACCCGCCGCTGCTGACCGGCAGCATCCTGTCCGTCATCGTCTCCGCGATCCTGGTGCCCGTCATCAGCCTCATCGCGCCCTGCAAGCCCTTCGACTGGGAGGAGCTCAACACGCGGATCACGACCACCGAGGATGTGGTGCGCGGGCCATCTTTGAACGCCCACCCACGATCCAGTCAACCCAGTGTCTGCCCCAGGGCGCCTAACGGCCGGCGCGACTACCCACAAGCAGCTTTGTTGGCCAGTTGGCAGAGCACCTTTCGCACGCCGCCCTTGGATGTGGATGTGGATACCACGTGCCGCAGGACAGAAAGGTATACCAGCAAAACCCCGCCCATAGGCTGGGGCACGAGACCCGGGCTTGGATGCGCGCAGGTCCGGCGGCCGGGCGCCGCCGACGCCTCGGTCAACATCAGTGAGGCGGACGCGGCGCAGATCGCGCGCATGCGCAAGCCGGTGTGGCTGGTCGTGTTTGTCGGCGCGTTCATTGGTCTGGTCGTGTGGCCGCTGCTGTCGCTGCCGGCCAATGTGTTCCCGCTCGGCTACTTCCGCTTCTGGATCGTGCTCATGTTTACTATTCTGATCCTGGCGTCGCTCACCGGCATCTTCCTGCCCGTCTGGGAGGCGCGCGGGACCATGCTGAAGCTGTTCCACTGGCGGGTGCGCCCGCGCGCCCCGGGTCGCGTTACCGACATGTGGAGCTAGGGTTTGTGCAAACCAATAATATTTGGCTAGTGATGATTTGCATTGGGCTTGCTAGGTACGCGCAAGCGTGCAGCCTGATGCGGTTTATATGCACGGCCGGAGCCTGCACCTGCATGTGTGGACAGACAATTGCGTCGTCGGCCGCGAGGTGCGGGCATGAAGAGGGCCCGTCGCGTCAAGCCCGATGTGGCGCGCAGGTGTACAAGGACATGGTGGAGCGCAGCCTCCGCGGCGGCTCCCGCAGCGGCAAGGGCGGCTCCTCAGTGGGAGGTAGGAGCGCGGGCGCCCCGGACGACACCGCGCACGGCCCGGATCACGCGAAGGCCGCCCTCGGCCAGAGCGGCGCAGCGCATGCGGGCGCCCCGGCCAAGCCGGCTGCCGTGTAGGGCCCCAAGATTTGCGCATGCAAGACCAGCCATGAGGCGGGCCACGAGCGTGATGCAGCAAACGGCCGCGTACTTGCCTGGAGGCGCCAGGTCGGCCGCACCCTCAGGGCACGCCGCTGTCAGGGCAGTGATGGGACCTGCTGTGGCAAGGGGCGTTGCCTGAGGGTGCGCCGATCGCGCCGACCGCTTGGTGAGCGCGCATTTGCGCGCACAGCGGATACGTGCTGCAATGCGCTACGTTGCCACCTGGTTTTACTTGCGCATGAACTGCGGGCCTTGGCAATGACTGTTCCCACGGCTTCGGGCAGCTTCTTACGGCCTTGTGCAAGCCAGTGCGCGCATAGGGCGCCCCTCCCAGCACCGCGATGCTGTGCACCCCTGCCCTTGTGCAGGTGCATTTGGGGTCCTGTTGCACCTTGCACTTTCTGGAAGGTGGCACCTGCAGGGACAGGCACATTGCTGGGGTCGGTGGCAGCAGCGAGTCATGTGCGCTGCACATGCGCACATAGCTCTGCTGAGTCAGGTGGCCGGACCTGTGCATGTACAAGTCAGCTGGTCCTGGTGCGGCTGCACCTCTGTACATGTCATGTGTAACGACAAGGACTGCACCCCGGCAACTGTGGGTGCGGGGTTTGGCACTGTGGCTGATTCGGCTCCTTGTCATGGCTTGCCTGTCTATGCGCTCTTGCCTGCCGTCGCACGACCGGCGCCCCCTGCGCCAAGAGTGTGTTTGAACGGTTGAGCGGGTGATACCTGAGCTCTCAGGTCACGTGGTACACTGCTTGCAGGCGTGCCAGGCTGCAGCTGCATCTCTGGCTCGCTTACATAGCCGGATTGGGGCCAGCCCAGCGCGCTTCGATGCGTGCCCTGGCAGTAACGCAATTGCACTGCCGCAGCTGGGAGCCTGCATAGTCTGCTGCCATTTCATCATTGAAAGCCTAGGCCACCGGAGTGAGCTTGAATATGTTACGCATAGCACTACATGCATTTGTGGCTGTAAAGGCGTAGGCAGCCAGCTTCCGGCCTTTGCTGGCTGGTGTCAGGGAGGACGCTTTTCATGTCAGCACTGCAGAGAGTGAGCACTTCGTGCTCTCAGCCACTGGAGAGGCGCTGAAGGTTGCAGAGGCTGCTGGCTCAGAGTCATACGTCATCTTTAAGAGAGTGTGGATGATCACCGCACCCGTGTATGGCATCCATAAAGAGCGCAGGTCTACAGCGGCACATGTTTTTCAATGCGCAATTCCACACTCTGCCAATTGCATAGCATGCGTTCAACATACGCAATCTACGCAGATTCAGCGCATGTGCTGCTGATGAGGTGTTACAAATGGGTGTAACGTTGGCCTCCAATGCAGACCGCATGAGACCCATGTGCGTGATATGACCGAATAGCAGCAGTCGTCCACTCGTAGGTGTACTGCGCAGAGCGGCGCGCTGTCAGATCACAGCGCTGCGGACCACATCGAAGCCGAGCTTGTGCAGAGCGAAGCTTGAGTGGCGGGGGGCAAAGGCAGCAGTGGGGAGCGCTATGGCCATGAACGCAGCGCCTCCAGCGCCAGGCTCGTTGTACGCATGCCCGGCGGCCACTGTCTGCTCAGACAGCCGCCCAAGCTCCTGGCATTATAGCGCTGCCCAACTCGTGTTTGAAACACAAGCTTGTACTAGTGCCGCCGGGCCTGCGCAGGAACTTCACGGCAGTCAACGTCTTTGGCCTCAACCAGTATGACGGCCAGACGCAGTTCTTTGACGCAAGCTGTCCGCTCCTGCCAGAGGTGGGAGCTCGCTCCACGCCCAGCACTGCTCAGCACCTGTGGCCAGCAGCGCCCCGGCCCCAGGTGGCCAGGCTAGCCGGGGTGGGCACGCTGCAACTGCATTTCAGGCTTTTGCACCAGCTTGGCGTAAGCTGACTGCTGCCCTGTTGGCGCGTTGCGTTGCAATTAGTGGCATGCAGCGGCTGCCGCAGCTAGGTTAAGCCTGCTCTGCCTGTACGCCGAGTGTATGCAAGCAGTGCTGCCGTGCTCTCCAGGCACGTGCAAGCAGCAGTGCTCTTGCAGCAACCCGTGCTGGGGCGCCTGCAAAACTGCACCTGTTTGTGCTGAGCCTTGTTGAGGACACAGCAGGCTGCGGCAGCGCGCGCTGGCCTGCGTGGGAACAGTCTCTAAGCGCGCGGGGGCCTCAGCCTGCTAATCAAGGGACTTGTGCGCGCAGTGGGTCGGCTGGGCAGCCGTGCTGGGCTTTGGCGCCGTCTTTGCGTTCCTGGCGGTCGCGCTCGTGTGGATCGACGTCACCTTCAGCGGCGTCATCTACAACTCCGAGCAGTTCAACACCGCGGGGCGCAGCATCGGCACGGGCCTGCTGGCCGTGGACCTGGTCAGCCACTGGACCTGGGCGTCCATCCTGCTGCAGTCGGTGTCGTACGGGCAGTTCTACGGCATCACCGGCTCCTACTGGTTCGCCGTCAATGATGCCATCATCATGTGGCTCTTTGCGGTCGTCGCGCTGGAGCTCAAGCACCGCGCGCCCAAGGCGCACACGATGCTGGCGCGCCTCCCGCCCTCTCGCAGCCTGTCTTGCTTCCTGCGCAGGTGACATGCAGCGCATGCTGTGCAATGCACCATGGGCGGCCGAAAAGTGTTCTAACACACCACCGTGGCCGCCATGCAGGAGATCGTGGAAGTGCGTTGGGGCACGTTTGCGCACTTCGTGCGCCCCCGCCCCCGCCCCCGCCTGCCGCGCCTGCGGTCTGCGCAGGCAGCTGTGCCCGGGCACACGCGCACCCCCTCACGTCATGTCCGGCCGTCCCTTCATGCACACTGCGGTGTTGCTGCTTTCAGGTACCCTGCCTATCACAACCGCTGCTTCCATGTCCCTTATCACAAGCGACGCTTTCAGCTACCCTATTACAGCTAACTGCTCTGCTTTCAAGCACCCCGTCACAGACGCTCCTGCCGCCCTGACACGGCCGCCCGGGCGCGCCCGTGCAGACGTTCTTCGGCTTCGCGGTGGTGACCAATCTGCTGGTCTCGCTGTCCATGCTGCAAGGCTGCGTGTCGGTCATCAACACGCTGACCGGCGTCAACCTCTACGCCATCAGCTTCCTCATACCCATCGGCGTCGTCGTGTACGCCACGATTGGCGGTGCGGGCCTGGGAGAGCGCGCCGTGTTCCTTGCAGGATGGGGTATGAGCGAAACATGCTTTCAGATTGAGCTGAAAAGGGACAGGATGAGTGCTGCTGTTGGAGGGCCAAAGAGGTGATGAGCAAGCTCCAGCAGGTGCTGCCATGCTGCTCTGCACAGGCACAAGCAGCGTCATCGACAATCATCTGAGTTTGATTTGAAGACGCATGGCAGTGGAACTGTGCAACCCCACCCAGCGCAGGTCGTTCACGCAAACCTGAGCACTCCTGTGACTGCCCGCGGCAGGCCTGAAGGCGACGTTCACGACGGCGTACATGCACACGGTCATCATCTACATCGTCTGCCTGGTCTTCGCGTTCAAGGTGTACACGCCCGGCAACCTGCTGGCCGGCATCGACCAGGCGCGCCGCCCCCGCCGCATGCGGGGGTTCAGAGGGCTGCATCGTGAGCCGCAGCTGGCAGGATGCAAAGCGTGGTGCCGCGAAAGGGGGTTTGTATTGGTGCGAGCGGGGTCTGCATTGGTGCGCACCTCAGGCGCCAACACAACAGTCGTCAGGGAATGGGCAGCATGGCACACCAGCCGCACACAACCCACTCACTGCTGCGAGGCGGCTCGGAGCTGAGAGCCCGTGCGCGGCGCGGGCCCACGCAGGTCTACGACCGGCTGCAGGCCATGGCGCTCTACTCGCCAGTTGCCGGCAACCAGGGCGGTTCCTACCTCACCATGTGGTCCTCGGGCGGCCTGCAGTTTGAGGTCATCTTCTTCTTCTCTGCGCTGGCTCAGATGCTGGTTGACCAGTCCTACTGGCAGTCCGCTGTCGCCGCCAAGCCGTCGGCCGCCGTCAAGGTGCCCGTCCCACGCCGTCTCCCGCCCCGAAGACCCGTCCCGCTGTTGTGCGGCTTTTTGGCTGCTGCGCTGACACGCCAGCCAGCCCGTGCCATGGCACACTTCCCGTCAGACACAACTTCTGCCGCACCCAGGCGGCTTGCAACAGTACTGGCGGGAGACATGCAGTGAGATAGCAAGCAGAAGCAGACGGCGTTGTGATCAGGTGTCGCTCTTGCTGCACCGTGCGCAGCCTCCATGACCTGGTACAGCATTTACTGTATCAGTTGCGCCGCCTGGTCCGTGCATCAATGGCATGGCCCTCCCGCGCAGGGCTACTTCCTGGGCGCCTTTTTGTTCCTCGGCATTGTCTTCTCACTGCCCGCCACGCTCGGCATGGCGTCGCTCGCGCTCGACCTGCCGGTGCGTCCCGGCTGGCATGCAGTAATACGTTTGTACTTGTATGTGTGGGTGTGACCCTCGAAGGCGCGGAGTCTCAGAGTCTGCCTCAGCAGGCATTGTTGTATATCGGCGTTCTCATTTCTTTATCGGCCCTGCCCCGTGATCCGCAGCTTCTGACTCATGTCGCGTCAAGTGAGCCCGCAAGCCGGATGGCTGGGACAGATCCAAGTCATTGAGGAAATACAGTGCTGATGGTACTTGCCCCAACCATGCGCCGTCCACATGCGATGGCTGCACCTCGACGCCCCCGTGCGCGCCCAGGTCTCCCTCACCGAGGAGCTGCAGGGCCTGGTCATGCCGGCCGCGTCCTACGTGCTGCTGGGCAAGGGCGGCGCGGTGCTCGTCATCGTCATCTGCTTCATGGCGGTCACGTCCAGCGGCGCGTCCGAGATGGTCGCCGTGTCCTCGCTCTTCACGTTCGACATCTACCGCAGGTACATCCACCCGCAGGTGAGCACGCCCTCTTATGACAGGGTTACACTGGGTACCTACAGCTCTGTGGAGACATGTCTTTAATGATTGTCCTGTTCAGAAATTGAACCTGTCCTGTGGGCGGCACATATGGCATGCTTTGACTGTCCAAATGTGACACCCGACACCTTGCCCATGCTAGCGCAGGTGCCGCACAGAAGCTGTGCGTGTCGCCTCTTTAGGCCGTAGTGTCGGCCGCTCAGCCGTCTCCTGGCCAAAACAGGCGTCCGGCGAGCGGCTGGTGTGGGTGAGCCGCATCGCGGTGCTCGTCTGGGCCATCATCATGGGCATCGCCATGAGCGTCGCCCAGGTGGCCAACATCAACGTCAATTTCCTCATCACCATCATTGGCGCGCGCCCGTCCCAGGCCTCTGCGCCGTACCTCAGGGCCCGCATCGCCAGGGTTCTTGCGCTCGCCGCCGCCGGTGGCCTGGAATGCTCTGTGCGGCGCTCGGTGGGAGGCCGTATTGTCGTCGCACGCGCCCGGATTGCACCGCGCTCCACATAGAGATAGCGTGGGCTAACCCTATTGCACCCTATCCCTGCAGCCAATCACAGGCACGCGGGCCGCGCGTGCAGGCGTCATCGTGGGCGGCGCGGTGCCGCCGCTGGCGTGCGTGCTCACCTGGACGCGCTGCACGCGCCTGGCCGCCATCATCAGTGCGCGCCCGGACTGCTTTTGCCAGGCAGGGCATCTGGGCTGCAGGGCCTCCCACGGCGCATGCTGCGACATGCTGACAGCCACAGAGCGCGGTCCGGCTGGCAGCACGTCCCCCTCCCTCCCGCACATGTGCGCCCAAGTGCAGGAGGGCGCAGAGCAGAGGTGGGCCGGCAGGCCAACACCCCGCATTGTAACCTGAAAGATGACTCTCTGCATCCGTGTGCCCGTGTTTGCGCGTGGGCTGCGCTGAGTGCGCGGCGCGCGGGGGCGCGCAGGCGCCATCGTGGGCTCCGCGTGCGGCATCGCAAGCTGGCTGGCGTGCACGCAGATCATGTCGGGGTCCATCACCGTCGACACAGCCGGCCTCAACCCGCCGCTGCTGACCGGCAGCATCCTGTCCGTCATCGTCTCCGCGATCCTGGTGCCCGTCATCAGCCTCATCGCGCCCTGCAAGCCCTTCGACTGGGAGGAGCTCAACACGCGGATCACGACCACCGAGGATGTGGTGCGCGGCAGCCCCAAGGCTTGATTCGCCTCAGGCGCATGGCTGCTGCCTGGTGGGCGCCATTCCACATCCTGTCCTGGCCTGCAGCCCTTGCGCATGTAAAGCTCGTGTGGCCTATGGGCCCAGCACAGCAAGCCTGCTGGTAACTGGTGGACCCTGTCGCCGAGACCCGCGCTCGGCGGCGCGCAGGTCAGGCGGCCCGGCGCGACCGACGCCTCTGTCAACATCAGCGAGGCGGACGCGGCGCTGATCGCGCGCATGCGCAAGCCGGTCTGGCTGATCGTGTTTGTGGGCGCGTTCGTCGGCCTGATCGTGTGGCCGCTGCTGTCGCTGCCGGCCAACGTGTTCTCCCTCGGGTACTTCCGCTTCTATGTGGTGCTTACATTCGTCATCCTGATCCTGGCGTCGCTCATCGGCATCTTCCTGCCCATCTGGGAGGCGCGCGGGACGGCCATGAAGGTGTTCCAGTGGCGGGTGCGCCCCGCGCGCTCAGGGTCTGAGCATCTTGAACCCTGCCCTTGATACCTATGGGGCAGCCGGAGAGGGGCGTGTGGGGCTGCTCGGCGCGCTGCCGCGAGCAGACTGATGCAGACATGTGCGCATTCGCCCTACCCTACATTTGTTACGTCGTGCTTCCTCTAGCTGGACGGGCGCTCGCTGCGGCCAGCCCTGGGTCACGCGGAGGGCCGGCGCGCGGGACGGCGCCCAGGGCCCGGTGCCGGCGCGGCAGGTGTTTGTGGAGATGCTGGAGCGCAGCTTCCGCGGCGGCTCCCGCAGCGGCAGGAGCGGGTCCTTCTTCGGCAAGGGCGCGGGCTCGCGGGACGCCAGCGCGCACGGCCCGGACGGCGGCAAGGCGGGCCTTGAGCAGAACGGCGCAGTACATGCAGACGACTCTGCCAAGCGCGTGCCCGTGGCGCCCAAGCTGGCCGCTGTGTAGGGCTCGTCAGGGTTTTTTTTTGGCGGTTTCAGGGACGGGCCGCAGGGCGCGGAGGTTGCCGCAGATAACTCATGCCTGCGGCGGTGCCAAACCCCGCAGCACTCAAGGCAGGACCGGGTTGAAGCTGCAGCAGCGGGGGCCGGAGCAGCTAGAGCGCAGCAATGGTGCCCGGAACATTCTGACGCACATTTGCGCGCGCGTGGTGTTCACGCTGCATGTGCGCTTTGCCGGACATTTATATGCGGGTCTGGCATGAGTCCGGCCTGTGCAGCTCGTGGTACTGTTGTCTTGGGCAGCATGTCTGCTACCCACTGCAGCCGGATGTGCGGCTGAGAAGTCTTTGCCGGCGCTGCGAACGCTGTGCACCTGGCACTAGGGCAGATGCGTGTAATTTGGTGGCAGAGTCGTTGGAGGGTGAGCATGGTTTAGCCACGAGCGCTGCGCATGCGCAGAGCACCGCCCTGCGAGCGCCGCACAGCACTAGGTAGCGCAGAGGGGCCTGAACTGATGCGTCCGCATTGCTGTACATTTGAGGTTCGCAAACCGCGCTCCGGCACCTTGGGGTGCGGGGCGCTGCTGCTGACCTGGCCTCTGGTTCCCGCTGGGTTTTGTCACCAATCTTGCCTGCTAGGGCCCTAGACCTCAAGACATGGCGGGAGGCTCTGTGCGAGGGTCAGCGCTGTGCAGCGCCGGTCCGTTCATGATGGTTGCAGCTAGAGCGCAGCAATGGTGCCCGGAACATTCTGACGCACATTTGCGCGCGCGTGGTGTTCACGCTGCATGTGCGCTTTGCCGGACATTTATATGCGGGTCTGGCATGAGTCCGGCCTGTGCAGCTCGTGGTACTGTTGTCTTGGGCAGCATGTCTGCTACCCACTGCAGCCGGATGTGCGGCTGAGAAGTCTTTGCCGGCGCTGCGAACGCTGTGCACCTGGCACTAGGGCAGATGCGTGTAATTTGGTGGCAGAGTCGTTGGAGGGTGAGCATGGTTTAGCCACGAGCGCTGCGCATGCGCAGAGCACCGCCCTGCGAGCGCCGCACAGCACTAGGTAGCGCAGAGGGGCCTGAACTGATGCGTCCGCATTGCTGTACATTTGAGGTTCGCAAACCGCGCTCCGGCACCTTGGGGTGCGGGGCGCTGCTGCTGACCTGGCCTCTGGTTCCCGCTGGGTTTTGTCACCAATCTTGCCTGCTAGGGCCCTAGACCTCAAGACATGGCGGGAGGCTCTGTGCGAGGGTCAGCGCTGTGCAGCGCCGGTCCGTTCATGATGGTTGCTGCTCGTCACGCAAGTGGCTCACGTCTGTCGGTGCTGATGCGGACGGAGGTGTTTGGGGGCAGGGCCTGATAGCCAGCACTTTGCAGTGCATGTATGTTTCAGCCCGCGGCACTGCATGCCATAGTGTTGGCATGCACTGTCGTGGGGTCCGGGTTCTGTGCTTCCCAGCCGCAGAGGTGCCAGGCTGCAGCTGAACAAACGGTTGCTTGCCTGCTATGTGCGGCGCATTAGGAGCTGTCCAGCGAGCTGTAGCATGCGCATTCTGGCAGAGTGCGCGGGTCAGCAGCTGGGAGCCTGCAGACTGTGCTGCCACCATAGTCTGGCAGAGAGTCTTGGGGCGAGGCAGCCAGCCTGAGCTGTCTCAGAGATGCATGGGGCTTGTACCCCTGTGCCTGCACGGCGCGCATGCAAGTGGGGTCAGAACTCGCCTGGCGCCTGTGAGTCTCAGTAGTCGTGTCAGTTCAAAGCAGGCGCTGCGACTCAGAACACTTGAACCGCGTCTACCCACCTGATAGGCGCTGGCCATTAACCTGTGCTGCTACTCCGCAGCACATGCGTCAGCACTTCACAGGTTCCAGGTTGCGCACTGTGTCCGCACTAAGCTTCGTTGTATTTTGCTCAGGTCGCATGCGCCGAGGTCACACGCATGCAGTTGCGCATGTGCTGGCCATTTGATGCGTCGCTGTGCAGGTGTGTCTGTGCTGGCCGCTTTGGGGGATATTGCATGGAGTGATGCATGGTTGGGCAACGTAGCCACGCCGCCAGATCTTTAGGCTTTGCCTGCGTGAGATGGCGCATGCATGAAGTCAGACGTCTTGGGACAGCACAGGCTGAGCTGACCCCTGAGCTGAACTCTGCAGCATATTGAGCCTGGGTGCAGCGGAACGGCGCATTGCCATGTATGCTCTCTGTAAGGGGTGCAGCTGGCAGTCAGGCATAGCCTCAATTTTTTTGGACTTGAACTCCTGGTAGTCAAACTCGGTAAATGGCTGCATGCCACCTCACACGGCGCTCTGCTGGCATCTTGCGGCACAGGCTTATCGAGCGTGCCCTGCCCATGCCCTGCATGTCTCAACACTCACACTAAAGTCACTGCATCATAGCTACTGGAATGAAATCAGTGACTCAGCAGAGCAGTATGAGAGCGCGCACACTTGAGGACCTGAGCAATGCACATGCATGCTCCGGCCAGCTTAGCAGCGCAGTATGACGTGCGTCTCGGCGATGCATGCGCATGCTTGCGGTCTGGCAGCAAAGCCTGTCACAATCAAGTACAGTACATAACTGCAAGCGAGTCTTGGCTTGCCACCCAGACCAATGTTGCCTCTTTGCTTGACAAGGCGGACATCCAGGCAGATTCAGGCCCTGGCCCCTGCCAACGCAGGAGCAGAAGGTCCTGCACAATGCAGACACGCCGTTCAGAAGCATTGCCCGAAACCACGTGCCACCCCGCTGACCAATCAGTTCTGGCTGCGAGCACCGCTGCGTCTCGCCCTTGCCTTCATCCTGTGTTCACCCTGTCTGCACAGTCCTGCCTGACAACAGGCATGCAGACCCATGCTTGACTCCATTCCATGTCACATACATGCCCAAACATCAACCAATTTCCATGCACCAGCATGGGCACAGCTCGCCCCGCTCTTGCACACACAAGGGCACATCCTGCATATCAGCAGGCTGGCAATGCAGTAAAGAAGCACGGTGGCGCTGCTATGGGCGACAGAAGTCATCAGCCTGCTCTTCTGCCGGCCTCGCTAACCAGACCGCACTTTGCCGATGGAACCAGACTTGCCACACCAATACACTCACAATGCCTGATACATGCACACTCAAACATTGCATGGTTTTCCTGCCAAGGTTCTTGACGCGACGTAAGCTCCCACGCTGCCTCGCAACAGGCCGAGCGGAGCTGCTGCGCGGTGTCCAAGCTGCCCACACCTCACTCCATGCACTCCCTGGCGGCCGCGCACACCCCGGCACACACGGCACCTCAGCGTCGCGGCCCTAGGGCTGCGCGCCCCCCGCATCCGGCGGCGCGCCCGCCGCGGCGCCGCCGATCCCGGCGGCGCGCACGGCCACGGTGGTACCCCCGGGCGGCTCCTCCGCCTCGCCCAGCGCCGCCGCCAGCACGTCCGCGGCGGCGGGCGAGCCGCCAGCCGCCCCGCCGGCCTCCAGCACGAATGCGGACGGCTCGCAGTCCGCGTCGGCTGCCGCAAAGAGGTCCGCGGCCGCGCTGAGGTCGGCGGGCGCGGCGGGCGCGCCGGCGTCCGGCGCGCCGTCCGGCGACGCGTTCGCCGTAGGCGGCGAGGCCGCGGGCGGCACCAGCACGCAGAGCGCCTGCGCCCGCTGCGCGCGCGTGCGCAGGCGTCTGGGCTCGTCTGCGGCGTGGCAGGTCTCGGCGTGGCCCGCAGCGTGCACCTGTGCCAGCTGTGCTGGAGAAGTGCTGAGCAGGCAGGGACGAGTGGCAAGTGCACTGTATCTGCTCAGGAGGGAGGACGCGGTTGTGCGCTGGGGACGCCTTGTGTTTGGCTGTGGCATGCAGCGCATGCCGCAGCGTCTCGCCCCTGGCGCGGTGGCGCAAGGACAGAGCCCCCATGCTTACGACAACCCAGCTGGCCTGGCCGCACGCCGCTCAGCAACCCAGAGGCACCCGGCCCTACCCTACAGTGGCCCACCTGGTACTCGTTGAACTCCTGGAAGCACAGCCGCGCACAGCGCTGCCGCACGCTGCGCTCTGCGGCGCGCACCAGTGACGCCGGCAGCTCCCGCAGCACCTGCGCCCGGCGCGCAGCAGCGGCTCAACGACAGGGAACAGGGTACTGCGACGGCAGAGGTGGGCCCGAATACAGAGAAGGCTGTGCGCGGCGGCCCCACGCGCTGTGCGGTGCGCACGCACAAGGGAGCCGGCAGCTCCTGCACCACGAGCGCCAACACAGCAATAGCAAAGTCACAGTATCAAACAGAGTGTGTGATGGTGGGGCAGAGAGGCGGGTCAGTGCGCTGCCAGGTCGGGCACTATGCATGCTGCAGCGCACAGCTCTGTGCAGAATGTTCAAGCTGGGGTTCCCGAAGCGGTCTCCAGGCTGCCCAGCGCTGAGAGCAGGCCATTCCTGGCTGGCTGCAGTAAGGCCTGCCGTGTCGATCTCTGCGGTGGGGCGCCCAAGGGCCATAACCAGGAAGCGCACCTGCTGCGGGACTGCGTAGGCCGAGGAGCGCTCGCCCGGCATGCGGCGCAGCAGTCGACAGACCTGCACCAGATGGTCCAGCGCGTCATCATCGCTCCGCGCCTGTACGGCGTTGCCTGCGCTCAAGCGCCGCGCGCCGGTCCGCTCCGCCGCGGCGTCCTGCACCCCGCACGCCTGCGGGCAGAAGTGGTCCACCGGCGCGCCGTTGCTGTCCAGGCACAGCACCGCCTGGTAGGGCTGGAAGCCGGCGCGCGCGCCGGACGCGCCCGCCGAGCCCGCCCGCGCGCTGCCGGCGCGCTCCAGCGCGCCTGGCGCATCACGCCGACCGTCAGCGGCGGGGCGGGTCGCGAGGTGCCGGCGGGGCTCTGCTGAGGCGGGGGCCAGCAAGCATGCGCAGGGTCTGGAGCACGGCGCTGGCCAGGGGCGTTCGATAGGGCGGCCCAGCGCCTGCGGTGTACAGTGCTGACATGTCAGGCTTGCAAGGCCATGCATGCAGGCCGCGGGGACGCACAGCCGGAGGCCTGAACGCCGGCTGCATAGCAGGGCTTCGCGGGTAACACGATGGATATGCTGGCCGTCGCGTCCGGGTTCGCGTGGGCTGCTCCCAAGAACATGGCGGGCCCGCCGCCCTTGCTGCCGGGGCGTCACGGAGAAATTTTCAGAACTGATCTTGTTATATATGATGGCCCGGCGCCACGCCAGGTGCTCGGACAGCGCGGTGCGGGGACGCAGAGCAGATGCGACGACGGCAGGGAGCACTTCACAGCGACGGCTGGAAGGGACCGGCCTGCCTTTTAAAAAAGAAAAGGTGGCCTGCAGGGCCCTAGGGCCCGAGGCCTCGGTCGCGCAGGGCCGAGTGAGGATGAAGAAGATGAGATATTGATTGGTGCCAATCAATCAGCTGCCAGCAGCTGGCTCCAGGTTGATATCGCGAGGAAGGGACGGCAGAGCGTCCTGTGCACTCACGCAAGGGGCCTGCTCGCAGAATGCAGGCACCCCGGCCACTTTCACTTTTGAGAGTGCAGGTTGCCAGCGTCCCGGGCGCCTTGCTGCAACAAGACCGGAGGCAGCTGTGTGCAAGGCGGGGACGCAGCGCAGCCACGCAGGCACTGTTTGGGAAGAAGCCACAGCAGGGCGGCGGGCAGGTATGCGCCAGCAGTGCATGCACGTGCAGCCAGCAGCACCTTGTAACCGTTCACAGGTGAAGCAGTAATGCGTGCAGGCATGCTCAAAATGCAAGAGCAAGGGGAGTGTAATGTGTCCGGGCTGCAAAGGTGCGCGTGAGCACAATCTCTTATGCTCTTTGCAAGCCCGCTACACGATGCCACGCACTAAGTGCTACCACATATGCGTCAGGAACGGGGAAAAACAAAAAGAACGGCAACGTATTCGAACGATATAAGTGCGCGCCTTCTGCTCAAGTCCCTGGCTGAGAGTTCCTGCACCTATCTTGGGACTGACTGGGCACATGGCTGGCTTTGCAGGTGCTATGACTGTCAGGTGCGTTGTGCCTGCCCCTTGGTTGCTCTTCTTGTGAGGTCAGACTTGCTAGCCCCGAGTATCCAGCACTGCATGTCAAAGTGCCAGGCCCACTCCATGCATGGTGTGTTTACTGTAAAATTTCGGCGGCATCCAGGGCTTTGGACTGGTGACCTGCCCTAAGTGCGGCGGCGGGCGAGGCTTGACCCCGGAGCAACGGGGCGAGCGCTGACACGCATGCCTCACGCTGAATACTGCGCTCTCCTGGTAACCTATGCCGGTCGGTGTGTGAGTATGCTCTGGTCTGCTTGACAATTTTGCCCATGACCTGTCTAAAAAACAAATAGCATGTTAATATGGCAGCAATATTGGTGAGGGCCCCTCACTGAGGGGTGCACTGGGGGTATGACTTCACACTGTGGGCACATTGTGGGCACATTGTGTCACCCTCGACCCATGTAACAGGCTTCAGCACAGTTGCCCGGACAGGAAACATGGACTTTGTATAGATTGTATGGCTGGCCGGGAGAGTCACACATGCACACCTGGCCTGTCAATCCTGCACCGGGCAGAAGGCCGCTAGCGAATCCGTTTCCAGGGACCATCCGTTTGCATGCAACTCATCGTGCACCGTATTTGCACCGTCTGTTTTACACCCGGATGTAGCTGGCGTCCCACTTCTCGCATGTAATGTGCAACGTGTGTGCTGTATACAGCACTGCATGCCCTTATGCGGACAGGGCGCTAGGACGTGAGGGGCTTTTTGGCATACACCGTGGAGAAGCGAAGCCTGTGGCAAACATAGCACACAGGCCGTGTGATGACCATGGGAGTGGTGAAGAAGTGCAAGGTCTTGAAGCAGCCGCCATGAAGCATTTACACATTTGCTGTGCCACCAGGGCCGCCCGCAGCTGCCACCATTGTGAGAGGGCAGTGCTCAACACTTTCGCGCCCGCTGCTGCACAGACTCTGCTAGGGGCAGCTCCCAGCTGACAAAGTAGGCAGCAGCAGGGCACAGACCTCTGCAGCTCGCATGTGCGCTATATCAAGCGTACACATGGGATGCCCAGTAGCGGGGGGGAGCTGCTCTTCAGAAACACGGTCCTCTAGGGTTCCAGCGTCGCTGCGGCGCTCGAGGCACTCAGCGCCCGCAGCCGCGTTGACGAGCTGCTGGGCGTCAGCACGATGCCGGCCGCCTCCGCGCGGTCCACGGCCTCGTCCAGGCGGTACCCTAGCAGGTCCTGCACGAGCACAAACACACACTTTGTGCTGGCCATGCCCCACAAAGTAGCTCCATTTGCAGGCACTGTGTGGGTCGCACACGCTCGGTATGTCATCCACTGCAGAGCAGCACAGTCACAGCCGCATGTGCATGACCCAGATCGCAAGACAAGGTGACTGGTGCGGACACTGCGCACGTCGATGCAGCAGTGCTGGCCAAGCACGCATTGACATTCCTGCACTCCGCAGCGCGCCCAACCAGATTAAAGCAGCCGGTGCGCACGCCCAGCCACAAGCGCGGGTGACGTGCCTTGCGCGTGACGACGCCCTTGACGCGGTTGTGCTGGTCGACGACGGTCAGGTGCCGCGCGCCGAGCGAGCGGAACAGGGCGTACGCGCGCTCCAGCGAGAACGTCTCGGGCACCGCGGGCGCGCTGGTGTGGATGTAGGGCGTCAGGTCCAGCTCGCCCTCAACCTCGCGGCGCGCGCCGTCGCCCGCGCCGCCGCCCGCGCCGCCGCCCCGGCCCTGCCAGGCGGCGCGCTCACGTCACCGAACGTGTCCAACATGTCACAATTGTGTTTTGTGCAGTACGGCTGTCGAGACACATGCTGCAAGTCTCTTACAGCAGTACCAACGAGCAAGTCCCTCACAGCAGCATCAATGAGCGACTTGCACGTGAAAAGTCGTATTCCAGCCGGCAGCAGCCCCTGCCGCAGCCGCCTGTCGCGCGAGCGCCCGGCGCGCCTGCAGCACCGCCAGCTGCTGCTCCAGGATGAGCGAGCGCGCGGCCGCGCTGACAAAGTTGCGGCTGAGGTCCTCGAATGACACGTCGTCGGCGGCGGCGCCGCCGGCGCCGCCCGGCGCGGGCAGGCCGCGCGCCATGACGCGCCGCAGCAGCACCATGAGGTGGTCGCGCGCCAGCAGGCCCACAAAGACCTGCGCCGCGCGCCGTCAGCCCGCTTGCGGCCCTCCCTGCAGTGGCAGTGTGAAGTGCTGAGCAAGCAGGGGCGCTTTCATGCGCGCCGCGAGCTACAGATGCACCCCCAACATGGCAAGCGTTGCCACGTTCTTCGCGGGCGCGACGCCGTCACCAGACGCGCATGCACTCGGCATGTGGTAGGCAGAGCAGGCTAATATCTCACTTCTTCCATATGAATAAAGTGTACATATGGAAAAAGTGTGTACATCACAGGTCCTGCAACTTCCTAGGCCAGGGTGAGGCAGAGGCAGGCGCGGGGCTGCGCGAGCCAGCGAGCATCGGCGGGCGGCGGCGCTGCGCCAGGAGCGAGGGGCCGCGCACGCTGCTCGGCTGCCAGCAGAGCGTCGGGCAAAATCCGGCAAGCCTACGGGGCGCCGGGGCGCGCGCCTGGCCGGCGGGCGTCGTGCGCACAACCGGGAAGCCAGAGTGGCGCGTGTCGCGCAGGATGCCGCGCAGCGCCTCCACGCGCATGCGCTCGCCCAGCGTGACCGGCGGCGCGGCCATCGCAAAGCGCACCGGCACCAGGTCCAGCGGCCGCCGCGCGCTCGGCTCCGGCGGCAGCCAGGGCACGCACTTGACCTGCGCGGGGGGCGCGCGCCGCGGTCACAGCGGATGCCCCATGCAGCGATCAGCATAGCAGCATTGTGCAGGGGGACTCTCGTACGGCGCCTGAAGGGGTCGCAACAGCCGCGCCGCGTCTGTCCTTGGTGGAGCCTGCTTTACTGCTTGTTCCCCACGGTTGGTGATCTGAACATGGTGGGTGTCACGGCGCGCCCCAAGCTGCACAGAAAGGGTCCACAAGCTATGCATCATGCGGCCACCACAGCATTGTCATACACAATGGGTTTTATGAAGTCGCCCCTGGTCAGGTGCGCGGCTTTCAGAACACGCGCCCAGACATCACGAACACACTGTTGGTCCATTTCTTGCCCAGACTAGAAGACGGGGTGCATGCCTCCAGGAGGCCATGGTACAGCGAGTGCGTGGCTGCGTCGGCCACCCACTTGGCGACCAGGATGCCAACCAGGATCGGCAGCAGCATGCGCACGTCGTTGCTCACCTGCAGCGCGGGCGGGGGGGCCTTCAGATCAGAAACATTAACCAGACTTGCTCCGAAAGAGGTCTGTCTTTCACAGACACACAAGCCGGCCAGGTGCGCGCTGGCCAAGCGCAGGACCTCTGCTTATTCAGGCTGCATGTAGAGCGCCCTGCCTCAAATGTACGAACCACGTGTGGCTTCCTACCCTTGGGACATGCCGGCTAAATCCGGGGGACATTGCGCGCCTCCATCATGATGACGGCCAGGCTGATGGTCAGGCGCGTGACGCCGCCCATGAAGGCGCCGGCGCCGATCAGCGCGAATGCGCCCGGGTCCACCCACGCCCAGGGGTTCGGCGGCAGGAAGACGCCCGGGGGCGCGCTGCGCGCACGCGCGCGTCAGGAGACGCACGCAGGTCACCAGCCTGTCGCGTCACGCTGGTGCGCACTCGTGCCGCACTTCCTGCTGCAATTACAACTGCAAAGGATTGCACGAGGCCCGCTGCAGCACTGCCGGCAGCCCCACACCTCTCCTGACTTTGATGCGTCATGCCTGGGTGTCCCGGCATGTTTTGTGGCACCTAGGGCCGAAAGCAGCCCTGGCGCAGTTGCTCAGGCATTGCCAGCACGGCCCAGCCGCCTGCACGGGGCATGCATGAGGCACTGCTTGGCCAAATGACAGACCTTTTCAGGGAAGACCCGTGGTTGACCCCATTAACCCTACCCTACGTTACTCCTGAGACCATCCGGGGCGCACTCGGCCGACCCGCGGCCGCCCGCAGCGGCGATGTCCACGGCCGCCAGGCCGACCAGGCGCCCGATACACGAGCCGATCAGCAGCATGGGCACGAACAGGCCGCTCGCGATGGCCGATCCGGCCGCCCACACCGCGCCGCCAAAGTAGAACACCAGCATGACGACCAGCGCCGCGTAGCCGAACTCGCGGTGCGTGCCGCGCGAGAGCAGGTGCCGGATGGCGTCCTCCCCTGCGCGGCGTCGCCGGCGCCGGCGCCGCAGCGTGAGCGCATGCGCGACTGCTGAGCGGGCCAGCGCGGCCCATACCTGCCCAGCATCTCAGCAGGCGCGCAGCGAAATGGTCCAATTTGCCACAAGAGCAGCCCCAAGGGCTCTCACTGGCAGCCCCACTTTTCACTATTTGCTAGCCACTCCCAGCGAAGTCAACATTCGGTACAGGACAACATTCCAAATTCCCGCGGTGCACGCAGCGTTCATAAGGTTTTTGGTACAAAACCCAGCAGCGTCCGGTTTTACTATAGCGCCTGCACCCCTGCTTGCGTACGTGCTCCTCTCATTGCGTACGCGCTCTGCGCATCCGGGAAATAATAGTTCGCTCGCACCCGTGACCGACATGAGCGTGGCCAGCTCATTGTAGGAGCGCGGCAGCGTGCCGTTGCGCGCCTCGGCCGGCGTCTCCGAGTCCGCGCCGGCCGCGCCGCTGCACGTGTACAGCTCCAGCGACTGCTCCACGATGCGCCTGCCGCGCGCGACGAGCCATGGGCGCACCCAGACAGCCGCGCGACTCCCCGACAGACAAGCAGACTCGAGCCGGCGAACTCGCGTCTGGGTCGCCCGTGCTGCTGCACGCGCGCTGCTTCGCCGAAGCGAGTGAAGCTCTTTGAGTGGCAGGGCGTGGCCTGCACAGCAAACACCAGCGCTACCAGTCGCAGCAAGCATGTCGGCGGCACCTGTGCGTCGTCTCGTCCCACCCGCAGGAACCTTGGAATCCGTGACAACCAAGTTTGGTACGCCCGGCATAGCCAGGCCGTGGGTCCCCGCGCACCCAGCACCACTGGAAAAGGAGAGCGGCGCGCCCAACCCCGGGGCAGGTCGCGCACTGCACGTTGGGCGAGACGCCGGGCGGGCACACGGGCGCCGTCGCGCCCTGCACGATGTAGCACTGCGTGGGCGTGCACGGGAACGCGAGCGGCAGCAGCATGCCCAGCGTCACGAACAGCGCCATGAGCAGGCACGGCTCCGCCATGCGCCACCAGCGCTTGCCCTGCGCCCGCAGGCCCTCAGTCGCAACGCCCGGCGGCACGAAAAGTGCCATGAGCAGGCACGGCGCCACCATGCGCTGCCAGCGGTATGCCCTGCGTTGGCGCTCTGGCTCAGGATGACATGAGCGGCCATTGGGAGCGGCGCCAGGACAGGTACCGCACGCACCAATACCTGCTCTGCAGCTGCTCTGCCGATGCAGTGCAGGGCGGTGCGGAGCGGGGTGCGCCCCCGGAAGCTCACAGCGGCAAGCAAAACGCCCACGCGCTGTAAGTCTCCGCCTGTGCATGCTTCTACATGCCTGCCACAGCCAGGCTCTCAAAGTGAGCACGTGCAAGCTGCGGGCCGCGAGCCGCGCAGCGCGCGCGTCCTGTCGGCGCGCGCGCGCGCGGGGGGCCGGCGCCGCGAGCGCCGGGCCGCGCCTGCAGGACCTGTATCCGCAGGCGCGCGACCTTCAGGTTGATCACCGTGAAGCCGATGGCCAGCAGCCCGGCCAGCACGCCGATCAGCGCCGCCGGCGCCATGGCCGCTACGTGGTTGGCCAGCACCGTCTGCACCTGCGCGGTGGCGGCAACGCAGCGTTCGCGCCGCACTGCAAGCAGCGCGCTGCGACCCACGAGCGTATGCGTGCCGGCTGCGCGCCAGGCGTCGGTAATGTGGGGTCCTGGCAGGGGCGCTGACGCAGTCTGCCTTTACGCAATACCTAACCCTGAACCTGTTGCCCCTGACGCATTCCTACCCTAGTACCGAACCTGAAGCCCCCGACTCAACACCATGCCGCACGCAAGAGCCACTAGCTACATTAACAGATTCTGTGCATGTCCGCTGCCGCTGCTGCACGTGACCTGTCAGCGCCAAGCGCACAGCCGCTCTGCCTGCCTGCAGCAGCACAAAGCGCTGCCGTGCAGGTCCCGGGCAGGAGCAGGCGTGCCTCGCGCTGTCCTCACTGCAGCGGCGGCGGGCGCAGCTGACCGCGCGCACCTCAAAGAACACGGTGGACGTGTCGCCGTCGAACAGCCCAAAGTGGCCCTTGCCCAGCGAGTGCTGGGCGGAGCGCAGCGTGTCCAGCGTCAGGACCTGGCGCGCGCGCACGCACACCCTACGGTTAGGGCTAGGGCGCACACAGCCTACTCCTGCCAGCCCTCGAGGCTGCAAACGGGAGGGCCGCTGCCGCCTGCACATGCTCCCTGCTGCTTCAGCGCGCTGGATGGAAGCGGGCGCGCCCGACCGCCCGCCTGCTCCACACCACGGGAGCAACGCGCACAGCCTGACGGAGCGCAGCACGCTGGCAGCAGGGCCCCCGTGCTCGCCCTCACAAGGGCAACATTAGGCTGCCTCAGGGCGCGCGCGTTACGATGCAGGGAGCCCGTGCTGTTGGTCAGAGCCTGCGGTCCGTGTGCGTTTGCGCCTTGCTGACGCGGCAGCACAGCACGTCGGAAGACGAAAACAGCGCGAGGGCGCGGCCAGCGCGCGGCGCGCGGGCGCGGGCGCGCGCCGCGATCATGCACGCGAAGAAGATCTGCCAGCCCAGCGCCTGGCTGAACGAGTTGGCCAGCTCCTCGAACGCGAACAGCAGGCCGCCGATGGGCGCGCTGAAGGCCACCGCGATGCCCACCGCCGTGCCTGCGCAGCGCACTCCCTGATGAGCGCGTATGTGCAAATGCACACGAGTTGCTCAGCTCTTGACCCGCATCCACGCCCCCCACACCATACATTAAGGTTCCTGCCCCATGCACACGTGCGCCCCTTTACGACCCGTCCCACACCTTCCCGCGGCTACTACGTATGCCTCTGCAGCGCTGCCTGGCGCTAGCCTGCAAACCACGGCCCTGGCAGTTGCGTGCGCATCCTGGCCATTACTGCCACCCTCCACCCTGGCCTTCATGGGTTGCCCCCCCCCATGATAATCAGTTGTGCCGGCTAAAAGCTACAATTGAGAGCCCGGACCCATGCCTGTCGCCCCCTCGTGGGGCTGCACCTCACTGACGCGACGAACTGCGCGACGTGGCAGCCGGCGCGGGGGCGGGGCGGCACCGCGCGGGCCGCACCCGCGGTCACAAAGTCGCGCTTGTCCTTGGGGTTCTGGAAGCGCTGGAAGAGCCCCGTGGAGAAGCCGAGCGTGGTGGAGTGGCCCTGGCTCAGCGCGGCGCCGGCCATCGCGCCGATGTGCACCATCGGCCCCTCCGGGCCCACCGGCAGGCCCGAGCCCACCGCCGCCGCGCACGAGAAGAACTTGACCAGCAGCGTGCGCACGTTGAACACCTGCGCGTAGGGTGGGGTAACACTGAGCGCGCCCGGCGCTGTGCTCAAAAGCTCATCCACCGCGACACACTTGGCCCTCGCGCCCGTCCCGAAACTGCTGCTGCGGGCCTCCAGACACGCGCTGCGCCATGGCATGCAGCAAGGCTATGCTCCGCGAGGGGGAGGGGGAGGGAGGGTGGGTGACAGGGATACTGAGCGTGCTTGTGGCCCCGCCCCACTCGGCAGCTGCCCACAGCTTGCACACCTGCACGCCTACCAGCACGCCACCTCGCGCGCCGCGCCGCGCCCGCCCCACAGGCAGGGGCCCTGCGCTGCACGGCCGCCGCACACGGGGCCGCCGCCGCCGCACCCGCGGCAGGTTGCAGCCGTTGAGGTAGGCCATGACCTCAGCCACGCCGGCGCCCGCGGCCTCCGGCGCGACGGCCACCACGGCCCAGGTGGACGCAAACACCAGCGCGACCGAGTACGCCAGGTTGAACAGCCAGGCGACGAACAGCTTGGCCACGCCCAGGCGCTCCAGGGACAGCAGGTACCTGAGGTTGGACAGAAGTCTGCTTGTTTTGCTGATCCGCCCTGATCTGGCGGGGCGGCCACTGCGGGACATGCGCGGTGCGGACAGGCTGATGCGAACGGCCTGATGTGGACGGTTGCGGCCGCAGCATTGTGAGCAGCGCAGAGGCGGCGCAGCGGCCAGGCAAGGCGCGGGTGGGGCGCGCGTGCGCGCGCGCACCGCACGGCGTGGTACTTGCCCTTGGCCAGCTGCTCGATGGCCAGGAAGAGCGTCCAGCCGATGAGCGCGACGGTGATGCCGATGCTGCCCATCATGAACCAGCGGTCCCACAGCCGCCTGCGCTCTGCACTCAATTGCTCAGTGTGTAGCACTTGCACAATGACGTGACTGTGCACACCTTTGGCACAGACAAACCGCGTCATTACATATATGACAGGACCCAGCCCCCTGCTGTTGACACCTGGGCCTGCGCGCGGCACCAGCGCATCAAGAAGGGGCGTTGTACAGCCGAACCTATCACATTTCTGAACAGCCTGCTGCTCGGTGGCTGCGCCCGCGCCGCGGGCGCGCCGCGCGGCCTGCTTTAGCAACAGAGTGCGCCCAGCCGCGCAGCAGGCCCTCGCATGGATGTGCCACGCCACGGCCAGGTTCTGGCGCGCACAAGAGCGGGCCAACGGGAATGCGCTTCGGCAGGCCTGTGGCGGCGGCGGCGGCGGCGCCCTGCAGGGCGCGGCGCGCCTGTGCGGCTGCTTGGCGAGCCAGCGGCGGAACACGGCCGAATTGGGCGGCAGGTAGTCGATGCCGTCAATGTCCGCCAGGCGCAGACGCTCCTCGCGCGTGTAGTGGTGGTTCACACCCTGCGCCGCCGCGCCGTGTCGTTTTCTTGCCGTGGACCGGTATCGATGGCTTGCTGCGTCCGCAGGCGCGCTCAGCACGAATAGCGCTGCTTGCGGCCGAGCGTACTGTGGTGCTGCCAAGCAAGGGAGCTGCTCGTCTGCTGTCTCGCGGCAAGCGGTTTGCTGCTCCGCCGTCGGACTGCAGCGCTCGCGAGCAACAGCGCGCGCTGGCCGCCCGTAAAGCCTGCTGGCCAGGTTCGCGCCGCGCTGCTCGGGCCTCGGCACAGGTCAGCGCGGAGCAGGCCATGCAGCACCAGCCATGGCCCTGCACATACAGCCGCCCAGACAGGTGTGAGCGTGCGCCTCTTGTCGCACTGGCTGCCCGCCGCGGCCCAGCGGCCTTGCTGCCGCCGGTCGTCGGGGAGCGCACCGCGCCCTCGGCGTCGTGCCCCACATGGAGCAGGCTGCGCAGCGCCGACCACAGGCCGCGCCCGCGCCCGCCCGGCGCCGCGGTCGGGAACCCGCCATCCGCGTCATCGGAGCGGTAGCTGGTGGACGCGTCGTCCGAGCCCTCGCCGGCCCGCGCAAACGGCTCGTACGCGCCCTCGCGCCCTGCGTCACCCTCATCGCCTGCGGCCACTCGGCCACTCAGCATCAGCGCGCGCCGCCGCCGCTCCAGTGCGTAGCGTGACGCTGTGCTCCACCCCCGCGCTGCTATACAGACTCCAGGGAGTCCAGGACCTCCGGGCGGGGCCGCACCAGCTTCGAACGCGGCGCTGCCCTCCGGCAGGGGGACCAGTGGCACGTTCAGCGCCAAGAAGTTGCTTGGCATGGCCGCACGGCCTGCCGCCTGGCGCTAAGGCCTGTTCAGCCCGCCGCCTTGCGCAGAGGCCGAGCACGGGTGCGCCAGCACGGAGAGGCTCCTATACAACACGCTCAAGAGCACAGCTACTCTTCGAGCGTGCGCCAGCAGCGCCTGACAGGCATTAGGAGGCGCTTCGCTGTTGCCCAGCACTTGCTCAATGGTTGCCTGGCAGTGCTTGGGCAGACCCTGATCACACAAGCATCCGTTATGCTCAATACACAAGAGAGACTTTTGAACGCGTCACGCACACCTACAGCTCTGCAGTGCCGCCATCGCCGCCCTGGACAGAAACCAAGAATGCTGGGACAGCTCCCGGGCCCGTGCACTCGCTCAGATGAGCGTTCAGCATATTCCTGAGCGCTGCAACTGAAGCTTCAGCGTGCGTTTGCGGGGGCCGCGATTGGAACCAACACCCCACCCAAGGGATATGCGGGTCTGAGCGGCGCCCGGAGATGCGAGAGCAAGACGCAGAGGGGCCGGTGGCGCCGCTGGGTGTCGCGCTGCCCCTGACCGCGGGGATGCCAGGCAGGCGCAACGCGGCCGGCTACAGGCAGCGCCGGCAGCCGCGCAGCAATGCGCGGTCGCGAGGCCAGGCCCCCCGGCCGCAGGAGCCGCGCGCGCGCAGGCTCGCGTGCAGCTTCGTGCTGGCCAGCGTGCCAGGCGCCAAAGAGGTGTTTGCCGGCACCGCGCACAACTGGGGCAACCTGCTGACAGACACGGTGCGCCGATCAAGCAGCCGGGCCAACGCTGCGGAACCCACTCACTTTGCGCGCAAGCTGCACAGCGCGAGCACGCTGTCTTGCTTAATTGACACCGCTCCTTCCTCTGCCCTTCTGCTGCGGCCGTCCTTGCTGTCTTGATTAGGTTGCTGTGCACTGCTGGTGAGCTGGCGCCGGTGCGCCAGATGCGCCACATCTTGGCCGGCACCGCCGCCCGGACGTGCGCGCAAGTCTGCATCCACCCAATCGACACCGTGAAGACGCGCCTGCAGGCACGCCCGCGGCGCTGGCTCTAGTATGACTCTGTGACCACATCCGGCGCTTGCGTGCCGCAGCAGTGGACAGCTCCGCTGCTGGCAAACATGCTCGGACAGCGGGTTGCGTCACCGCACTCTTCAACAGCAGCGGCAGGGTCAGTAAAGTGGCGGGTCCTCACCCGGTAAAGCCGCAGGCGAGCTGTGCAGCAGCTCACAGTCCTGTTTGTGCGACCCTGTTCGAGAAGTAAGGACTCGCGTCACCTGCCAGGCTCAGCACAGCCTGCCGCCTGGGCGACTCTGGTCCGAGCGCGGGCGCACTCGTGACGCGCGCGCAGGTGAACAAGGCGAGCGCGCCGGAGCAGCTGCGCTCCTGGCGCAGCGGCTCCAAGGCGCAGCCGCTGGACGTGTACCTGGGCCCGCGCCGCGTCGTGCACTGCCGCAACGTGCTGTTCAAGGCGAGCCCCCGCGCCCTGCTGCGCGCGCCCCTGACAGAGCGCTGAGGGTTCTTGCACGGCGGCAAGCGCTGCCTGCTGCTGGGGCATGGGGCAGCACTGCTTTGATTCGGAACCCCCAGCGCTCGTTGCCCATGGATGCGCCAACTGCACGGCTTGGCGCACAGCTGTGTCCGCAAGATATGTTTAAGATGGTGTGCTGCGTGGCATTTGGCTGTGCGGTGTAGCGGCCGGGCCCAACTGTGCATAGGCGCGCCTCGACGCGCCGCTCGGCGTGCCCGAAGGGCGCGGGAGCCGCGTGCCGGGCCAGCGCTGCAGGCAAGCACTTTCTGTCTGGTTGTACCTCCTAAGTGGGCGGCGCCTGCGCCGACAGGGACCGCGGGACGTGTACCTGGGCCTGTCCGGCGCCGTGCTGGGCACCATCCCGACCGCGATGCTGTACTTTGCGACGTACGAGTTCTGCAAGGACCGCCTCGCAGCGCGCGGCCATGCGCAGGCGCGCTCCATGTCTCGCCCTCGACCTTCCGGCGCATGCAGTCCTTGACCGTACTGCGCATGCAGTCCAGAGCCATGGGTCTGGGCCTCATGTGGTCAGGCGTGCCCATGGAGGTTGGCGCATGGAAGCTTGCGCCTGCGTCCGCAGTACACTTAGTGACTGGCTGTCTTGGTGGCCTAGGCGGGCTTGGCGGCAGCCTTGGCGCGCCGCAGGCTGCAAAGCAGACAGCAAGCGAGGGGGGCAGGGCGGTAGCCGTGCCAGGTCCGTCGGCGCCTGCCCGCGGATGTCCGCGCGGCGCCCGCCGAGCCCGGCCGAGGCGGGCCAGCCCGGCGATGCGCGCAGATGGTGACGCATGTGGTGGGCGCTGCCCTCATCCTATAAGCCTGGCGCGCAGGCGGTGACGCACCTGGTGAGCGCGAGCGCGGGCGCGGTGGTGAGCGCATTTGTGCGCGTGCCGACCGACACGCTCAAGCACCGCGTGCAGGCCTACGTGCTGCCCGACGTGTTCCGGGCACGCACTCCCAACTCCGACCCTGCCCGCACCTGCATGCTCCCATTCTAATCCTAGGCTGCGCGCTGCCCGACGAGCGCGGTGCGGAGAGCGGCACAGCGTGGTCTGCCGCTTTATGGGCCGTCACATCCGCCGGCTGGTGGCGATGCTGTGACCACACGCGTGGCAAGTCCTGGAGCGCGTCGGCCAGGCTCGCACGTCCCGGGCGAAGCAGAAGGCGCCAGGATTTGAAAGCCCATGCGCATGGAGCTGGCAAGAGCGTGCTTGTGCGCCGCGGCGTGAGCAGCCGGCGCCCCGGCCACCGGCGCTCACGGGCGGGCCGCTGCACAGGGCGCGCGGAGCATCGTGGCAAAGGAGGGCATGGGCGGCCTGTACAGCGGGCTGCTGCCCACCCTGCTGCGTGACGTGCCGGAGATCGCCATCCAGGTGTGCATGCGTCCCCGCCCCTCCTGTCTCGCCCCTCCTGTCTCACCCATACTAGCATCTTAGCACGTTTCATGCAGCCGCAGCGGGAATCAGATCACTCGGCTGGGTGTTTGTGGAGGGATGGCTCAGGGTTTGTGAGGGTTGGGGTGGACCCCGTACCCCATGCGCGCCTTCTCAGCATGCTTTTAGTGTGAAAGCTGAGGTCCTCGGGCTGGGGCGAGGAGCCCGCAGCCGTGCGGCGAAGCGCGGCGCGCGGCGCGCAGTTCACGCTGTACGAGAACCTGCGGCGCCTGGTGGAGCGCCGGCGGCGCGTGGCCAAGCTGCGCACATGGGAGCACCTGCTGCTGGGCGGCCTGTCGGGCGCGACGGCCGCGAGCGCGACCATGCCGCTCGACTTTGCCAAGACGGTGCTGCAGACGGGCACGTCCAGCCAGCCCATCCAGGCCGTGTTCGCCACGCAGCTGCGCGAGAAGGGCGTCGGCGGCCTGTTCGCCGGCATGGTGCGCGCGCCATAGGCTAGGGCTAGGGCTAGGGTTAGTGTCAGGGTTAGGCTATACCCCGACGCGCGCCGCCGCGCGCGGTCCGCCGCTGCTCATGAAAGGCGAGCGGCGTGGTGCGCCCCGTGCTGTCCGGCCGTGCTGGCTGGGCTGCCGCCAGACAGCAGTTGCCAGCCTGCAAGCCTGAGCAGGGGAAGGGCGCGGGTACTGCGTCTGCTCCCTCCAGCCCGGCTGCGCTCGAGGCGGGCCATGCCAGGCAGCTTTGTGCCTGGTGCTGCGCTCGCGCCGCGCCGCGCTCCGTGCCTGGTGCCTGGCGGGGTGCAGCACACACACCGCGGCGGGGGGCGTGACGGCGCGCGCGGCCCGCGCGCAGGGCCCGCGCGTCACGCAGACGGCGGTCATGTCGGCGGTCTTCTTCACGCTGTTTGAGTTCTGGAAGGCGCAGCTGAAGGGGCCCGGCGCGCGCGCGCCCGGCGACAGGCGCGCGCGCCCCCGCGCGCGCCCGCCCAGCGCATGGCGGGGGGCACGGCGGCCAGCGGCACCAGGCCTTGCACAGCCTCCTTGATGTGCCCGCATCGGAGCGGGGTGCATGATGACCGACCGGGCCTGCACCTGCATCGGGCAAGGTGCATGATGACTGACCGGGCCTGAACCTGCATTGGCTAAGGTGCATGATGACTGACCGGGCCTGCATTTGCACTGGGGCAGGGTGCATGATGACTGACCGGGCCTGCACCTGCATTGGGCCAAGGCGCATGGTGACTGACCGGGCCTGCAACCACCGCAGGCTAATGATGCCCAAGATCTGGCGCAAGCGGCGCGACCATGTGTGGAAGCGCCAGTTCGTGTACCAATGACGCGGGCCGGCGCCCGCAGCGGCGTGCCGCAGCTGGCCCAGATCCGGCGACGTCCCCCATGCCTCTGCCTACACCAGGCGCTCGGGAGGCTGCCGGTGAGGCGGGCCCAGGCCCGCCGCGGAAGCCGAGGGGGGGGCGACCGCCGGGCCTTTGTTTCGGGGATGAGTGCGGCACCCTGCTCGAAACTGCGGCAGGCTCCGAGACGCTCTGGAGCTGGGCTTCAGCGCACAGGACCCCCCCACCCCTGGCCGGCGGAACTCTGAGCCTGAGGCCCATGAAGGGGGCGGGGCGGAGCCTGGTAGAGTAGTATGTAGGACCCGCGCTCTAGGCGGCAGCTGCCTGCTGGAGCTCTCAGAGGTTGGGCGGCCCTTGCGGGGCGGCCCCTAGCACGGAGCGCGAGCTGCGCGCACGCAAGGCAATACCCTGCTACTGCGTGCTTCCCCCTCCCCTCACAGTACCCCCCAAACGCATGGTTAGAAAATTGATTAGCTTGGCGGAATGGCTTTGTCGCGAATCCGTTTCTGTTCAGAACGGCGCGCGCGGGCAGTCTGGTCGGGCCGGAAGCACAGCGCGGGGTGGCGACGGGGTTTGTTGGCAGCAAGAAGAACCCCGCAGCAGGCGCCTACGAGCTGACGTGGCAGTCTATGTATAGGAACATAGGCAGGTGTACCAAAGGTGAACGCCGTGGTCGGCAGTTGTATTCGGGAGTGCTGGATGGAACTTGCAGGTGTAAGAGAGTTGAACACGTGAGGATGCTGGCGGCGCGCACAGCGCACTCTGCCGGCACTTATCGTGGCATGCATGCATGCATAGCCTGCACGCATGTGCCGCGTTGACTGACGGCTTGCCGTTCCAGGAGGCTTTGCATGGACGAGAAGGCGACTGGATTTCGGGTACCAGCAGCCGCAAACAAGCAGTTTACAGCAAATGCGCCCGACCGCAGACATCCTCCGCGTCCTACCCTCCCGCTCTGCCAAGGCACCCCGCACGCAGCACACCAGGCGCGCAGGCAGCAGCGCGGCGCGCGCCCAGAGCCCGACTGTCTCCCCATTGCCGCGCATCAGCCCAGGCGCAGCCAGCCGCCGCCCATCCTTTCCTTCGTCCACCTGCCACACGTTAAAAGGTAATTTTGAAAGGCAAGTACGAGCATCGCGAAGGTCACAAGACGCGCTCAGCAGGCACTGTGCGTAGCTTCCTGTACGGCGCCCTGCAGCGCGTGTGCTTTTTGCCAAAGCAAGCTGCGCAAGAGCTGGCACGCCAGGGCGCGGCGCGCCTGCGCCAGCGGATCTGCCGGTCCCACATCTTCTGCCAGCTGTGCGTGGTGTTGTTCGGCTTGAACTGTGCGCGCACACCCAGCGTTCAGCCGCCTGCCTCAGCGCACACCTGCGCCGCAAGTTACACAAGCGGCTGCGCGGCCAGGCGCACCACCCAGGAGCGCGGTATCTTGCCCGCCAGCACCTCCCGCCTTCGCGCGGCCTCATCGCAGACGGACATCAGGTAGTCGCGGCTGCGCGTGCCACACACCCCTTTGCGCCGGGCGCTGGCAACGCTAGTGTGGTGTATGGGGTAAGTCAGCAGAGCAGCTCACAGCACGTCGCAGGTCGCTGGTCCATGCCAGCATGGGCCGCGCACTTCCACCTCCGTGGCCGCACTTCGCTGCCGAACACGCGCCCCGGTATGAGGCACATCACCAGCGCGAGCTGCAACGTGCACACACGGCGCGGTTGAGTCGGCGCCGGCGGCGTGCAGCCTGTCAACCTGCCAGTGGACGGCCAGCATGACACACCTGGGCGGCCGCAAAGTACACCTTGAAGAACGTCTCGCTCACGTGGGGCACGGATGCCTCGCCACGGAAGGGGTTGGGGTTGAACTGAGACATGGCTCAGCACAGGGCCAGGCCAGGCAGCTGCTGCGCCCCAGCGCCTGGACCAAGGTGATCCCACGCAGGCGGAGGTGCTGATGAACACAGGAACAGTGCATGGCCGCCTCGCTATCTGGAGGCATACCCTGCACCCACACCCTTGGGACCTTCATGCGTCCCAACGATATGTGCTCCCCGTCTTCATTTTGTTGGGCATAACTATCAAGCTCCGATGGTTGTCCTCGTCTCAGTTTGCCTCCCAGAAACCGTTCGTTACAAAGACACAGTCGGCAGAGCAGACAGGGCGAAGATACAACGGTTGCGACTGCAAGGGCAGGCAACAACTGCAGCGCCAGCTTTATTGGACGCTGAACCTGACGCGGCAGAGCGCGCATGCTGTGTTACTGGCGCGTTACCCTGCTCAGGGACCTTGTCGGCATCAACACAGCCAGGCCACCTGGGACCACTCCTGCAGGCTCCCGCAGCCGCGCAGTCCTTTGCCCTCCCACTCACCCAACCCTCTGTCACAGCTCTATGAAGGCGACCCTACATGCCTGCCCTGCCCTGCAGCGGCCCTACCCTGCCAGCCACGTCGCCCGCGACAGGCCGGCCAGCGCGCATGTCACCACTTTCCCCAGTCGTCGTCACCGGTCTCCCTCTTGTCCTGCATGTGGGCGAGGCCTTCAGAGGCGGCAGTGTCACCCATGGTATGCACCAACAGACAAGCTACATGATAACATCGCCTTGCCACCTACAAAGGCCAATGACAAGCACCAACGCGTGCTGCAGTACTGCCGGTGTGCGCTTGCAGCAGATTAACCTAACAGCAGTAACAGCCACACTTTGGCTTGTGACAGCGCAGACATGCAAGCAAACTGGCATACAGCCTGCAATGTGCTCGCACTCGGCGCTACCAAGGACTCTGCGGCATGTGGACCAGCGGGACAGTGTGATCGTGCGGCGCACCTGCGGCCTGAGGGAGCCGCTGCTGCCGGAGCGCGCGCGCGCCGCAGCGCCCCCCGAGCCGGAGCGCGTCGCGGCAGCGGGCGGCATCGGCCGCGCCTGCGCGCAAGCACTCGGAGCGTTTGATATCTATCTCAGTGGCCTGCTGTCAATTTTGCAAAAAGCAAAACACACAAATGGGCGCGTGCGCGGCCCGACACCGGAGGCTTCACATGTCGGTCGACCAGCATACATGTCAGGCCAGTGCAGGGCAGCATGCCAAATGAACGCAACATAAAGAGGACGCCGCTAAGTAGGCATCAGAGCCCGCACAAAGTTAGAAACGCATCGTCGTATACACATGTACATAGCGGGTCTCATGATATGTGATACGACAGAGCGCCTCGCTGGGGCACCGCCCACCTTGGGTGGCAGGCCCGCCTCGCCGCCGCGCGCAGGCGACGCCTTGGCCGCGCTGACCCAGCCGCCGTCGTCGCCCCAGCCGTTCTCTGCGCGGCCGTCGTGCAATCCCCTTGATGGCCAGATAAGCTGCGCTCGACTGCAAAGCCGGCAGGCGTCAGGCACCAGCGCGCAGCCAGCTATGAACAGGCGCACGTACGGTGGGCCAAGGCTGTGGCTTCGAGCGGACTCAACGAGCAGTGGGGCAAGCCTGTACAAGCCCTGCAGGGTGCAGCAGACGCCTGCCCAGGCATGCCCGCCCATGACCACGCACGCGCAAGCCCCGCAGGGCTTGGAACCACGCCACTCCTCGCCGACCCTGCCTCGCACCCTCATGATCGGCCTCAAAGCCGGCAAAGTGCGAGCCCCCGCCGCCCGCGCCGTGGCCGGGGCTCGCGCGGCTCGCGGCGCGGTCCGCACTGCCCGGCCGGCTGCCGGCGCCGCCGCGCAGGCCGCCGTCGCTGCTGGCGTCGCGGCTGGGCGACTGGCGCATGTCCTCATGATGCGCGCCCTGAGCGCGCGCGTGCGTGATATTGACCCCCACCGCAGAGCGCGATCGTGACGGGCTGGCCGAGGCGGGGAGGCCGCCGTGCGGCCGCTGCATGAGCGCGTGCAACATACTGTGGCCCACTGAAGCAGGAGTGAGTGCGCTTGCCTGCAGCAGGGCACGAATGTGTCGGGTGCATGGCCAAGCACCTCGCACTTGACGGCAGCAGACACGAGCACTAAAACATGGTACGGTTTTCAGCTTTGCCATGGCACACCACACCGCATACCCTGGTGACAGTTGAACCCCCTCAACAGAGTTTCACGGGCGCCACCTGATGCGCGCCGCGGCCGCCATTGTACAGGCCGTCGCTGCTGTAGCCGCCGCCGGCTGCGCCGTTCTCGTCGTCGAAGCGCGTCGCGCCCGAGCTGCCCACCGGCGCATAGCTGTTGCGCAGCTTGTGCGCGCCTGCCGCAGACGCCCATGCGCCAAACTCAGAACTGCCGCCCTGGTAAAAACCCTCCGCGACGCTAGGCACCCTTACATTGGGATCCGGCCAGCAAAGCGCACCACAACCTCGCGCGTGCGCCTGACAGAGCGCACGCCGTGGCCTCACGCACGGGCAGCCCGTCCGGCCCGCGACCTATCAGGCAACCGCGCGGCGGGGCAGGTCGATCTTGATGCCGCGCACCCAGGTCGACCTTGATGCCGTTGTCGCGCGCGAGCGTCTCCACCTGCCCCGCCACCGAGCCGACCACGCCGCGCAGGAACGAGTACGTCTTCGCGCCGTACTCGCGCCCGCGCTCCGCCGCCGCCGCCGCGTGCTCGTGCACGCGCGCCTCGCGCAGCTGGTGCGCGGCCACGCTGGTCGCCGAGCCTGCGCGCGCGCCCGCGCGCTCGGCCGCCATGGCGGCGCGGCGCCACAGGAATAGGGCTCGAGCAAATAGGGCAGTAGCTGCCCCGCCGCTGCGTGCTCGCCGGCGCGCACGTGTCCCGCAGACAGGCCGCGGCCGCTCGCAGTCAACGCGCGCCCGCGCTGCTGCTGAGCCTGCGCAGGGTGCTGGAGCCTGGCAGAGGCGCTGCTCAGCGTTGCGGCTGCGAGCTGGCGTGTGTCTGCCGCCCTGCTCTTGGCTACTGCAACTAGTCTGCGGACGCCTCAAGCGCCGCTGGGCGGCTCTGGCAGGCAGGCGTGTTGCACACCGGCGACTGTGGACAGCTGGCTGAAGCCCTTGGACAGGACTGAGGTCACATCGTCCAGGCCGCTGCCGCCGCCGCCGCCGCCGCCGCCGCCGCGCCGCGGCGCCGGCCCCGGCGAGGACCCAAAGCCGACAAACTTGCCGCCCTGGCTCGGGTGCAGGCCCTCCGGTTTGCTGGCATTCTCCTACGCCCCGCCCGCGCCCGCCCGGCTCAGCGCAAGAGCCTTTGAGAGGGTCAACACGCACCACCATCCACTTAACGTCTTGACAGGAGGCCGGCCACAGGCAACAGCCGCGGCCACAGAGCCGGCGGGGCGCTCAGCGGCCCGCCCGGGCCCAGCGCGCACAGCGGGATGCAGCCGCGCCTGGCTGCAGCACAGGCCCACCCTC
>JAABUJ010000112.1_pt1 | contig 180915 bp, 245 predicted proteins | sample 5559131 | NCBI WGS metagenome assembly JAABUJ01 (sample SAMN10711875, study PRJNA513366) | rock metagenome | isolation source: Antarctica rocks | place: Antarctica: Victoria Land, Mt New Zealand nord | collected 2016-01-07
GGGCTCGGCTGAGCAAGTCTGTACCGTTGCAAGCCCGTGCCCTAGCTCGCGCACCACCCTCGCATTGCCTGCTCGCCACTTGCATGTTCACTCAGAAATCCTCTGTCTCGCACGCACGCTCGGAGAGTCTTTGTTTTAAAAAGCAGACTGCGCAGGATGAAGCGCAGCTCCGAGCACGAGCGCACCGCAGGCGCGGGGCCCGGCGGAGGCGTCGGCGACGGCGGCGTGGGCGGCGACGGCGGCGGGTTGGGCGACTTCTTGATCGGGTAGGAGGCCTGCGCGCATGCAGAGCACTCTCACACTTGTCCTGAAACCTTTAATATACCAGCTGGAATGTGCTTGAGCGGACATTCACTTTGCACCTCCAGGTGCAATGGTGCACTTGCTTCACGCCAGAACAAAGGTCACAGGAAAGGGGCCCACGTTTTTGGTAGCGCGTGTGTGCACCGACTTGAGCCAGCGGGATTGTCAGAGCAGGCATCAGCCGCCAGGGCCATGACGGGCACCCGACGCGCGCGCGCCTGCATGGCGATGCCGCACTGGCCGGCCGAGTTGGCGATGCCGCGCGCGAGGCGGATGTAGCCGCGGTCGCCCCACGCGTCGCCCCACGAGTTCTTCACGATCCAGTAGTCGGAGCCGTTGTCGACGCCGTAGCCGACCGCGAGCACGCCGTGGTCGAGCGCGGTGCCGCACGGCGCGTCAAACACGCCGCCCTGGTACAGCTGGAACTCGCGCTCGTCCGCCTCGATCGCGACCGCCACCGGCTGGTTCGCGACGGCCTGCGCGGGGGCAATCGCATGCGTCCTCAGCGCAGCCGCCCGGCACCCTGTTGACCACAAGGGAGCAACCGCAGCCGCCTGCACTATTTAACACAATCCTTTACTTCAATACCAAACCCATTGACAAGCAAATCCTTTGCATATAGAGAGCCGTTCAGGTCAGGAAGCTAACCATGGAGGAGCGGGAGAGCGCGCCTTCCTGAGCGCCACCTCGTCGTTAGGCGGCACGTCCTCATAGTTGTCGATCGTCACGACGTGCCGCTTCTCCTTGGCCAGGTTGCACGTGCCCTGCTGCGCCTTGTACTTGTAGTCGCGCTCGGTGTCCAGGCCGCCGTTCTCGATGATGAACGAGAACGCAAAGTCCATGAGGCCGCCCTGGCACCCGTGGTCGCGTGTGGTGTCGCAGTCCACCAGCTCCTGCGCGTAGCGCCGCGCAGGCTTGGTGAGCGGGATACAGCAGTGAACACGGTCGCCCACGAAAGCACACGCCCGGTCTGCTGACTGCCATAGCAGCTGGTGTGAGTTGCAGCAATGCGGGTCAACAGCTGCAGCGCTTGAATACACGCTGCTGTCCGGACACGGCAGGTCAGAGCAGGCCATAGCGGCAGCGACTTCGTTCCGCAGCAACACAATACAGTGTAGTACACTGAGTGTAGCCTGGTGACTTGAGGGCTGTCCAAAAAGGAGGCTTGGTTGGCAAGCGCGCCAGCGCTTTGTCAAGCTAGGTCCAGCCCCTGGGCGCGCCTGTTCGCTCAGCGACACAAGCTTGCCGGTGTGGATGGCGTTGATGCCCTCCACCGCGCCCGTCGTGGAGAAGGCCCAGCACGACCCGCACTGCACGCGCCGCCACATGCTGCTTAGGTACTTCAAAGAATTCCTCTGAGGAGAGGAGAGAAAGAGCATCCCTGGGCACGACAGAGGAGGGAAGCAGGCTCTGCCCACCTGTGCCTGGTTCTTGACCTCCGCCACGGCATCCTTCTCCCGCCAGTCGACGGTGGGCGGCGCCACGGCGTCCGCGTACTGGAAGCTAGAGTTGCCCTTGGCGGCCAGCGGCTTCAGGTCGGCCCTGCGTCGGATGTGCAGGTGGGCCTCAGCTACGTCACATCCCGACCCCTGCCCGTCTCGAGGCAGCACGTGAGGAGCCTCACCTGTAGCCCAGCATGTGCTGCTTGTACTCGGCATGCGTCCAGTCCGCCAGCGCGTTGAGGCCCAGCTGCGTGCGCGCGGCTTGCGCGCTCAGGCCGCGCGCACGAACGGCAAGTGCGCGCAGCCCTGCTCAGCTGCAGCCCCCAACGCAAACGGGTGGTACAGCTTGCAGGCGTTCGGGGCGCGCACCCAGTACGAGCCGCCCCGCTGGTTGTGCGAGTGCACAAAGTCCAGGTTGTCCAGCCACACAGCAAAGCGGCGCTCGTACTCCTGCGCCGCCCAGGGAGATCAGGCGCAGGCGCAGGGCGTGCATAGGGTGGCAGAGCACGCCGCGCGGCTCGAGTGCGCGCCTGCACGTCCGCCTCGTACGCCTTCTCAAAGCTCTTCACCCATCCGGCAAACGCGTAGCGCGGGCTCGCCTGCGCTCGCGCTATGTGTCACACGAGGCGCAGCAGCGTCAACGAGTCATGTCATAAGTAGCGTGGTCAGCAGCCCGTGGTGTCGTGGCGTGTTGCAGGCGCGCGCCTTGGCCCACTCCAAGGCGCCTACATGGTGCTTGCGCGTCTCCAGGGTCCGCCAGTTCACGTGCGGGGGGCCAGAGCGCGACAGTGACAGCAGGCACCACGCTGTAGCAGCCACAATACCACAGAGCAGCACGGCCCGCAGTGCTGCACGTGCCATCGTGATAGCTATGCAGGATAAAGTATTGATCAGACAGCCTAGACAGCGCCGTCCTCTCTGCGAGCACGAGTGGCAACTACAAAAAATCTAGAGGGTTGGCAGCCCTAGTCCTAGGCTTGGCTTCTCCGAGGCGTTTATTGCAAACGTCCCTTGTCTGCCGCTGCGCGCATCGTCCTCGCCAGCGTCCCTGCCCTCGCCAGCGGCCGCGCCCGGGATCGCCTTGTAGTCCGCGGGCGGAAAGTTGAGGCGCTTTGCACCCGCGTGCCTGTGGCAAGTGTCTCTCACGCGTCTGGCGCGGACTGTGTTCCCACCCCGCGGCGCGTGAGCGCGGCCATGCCACAGGAGCCGCGCTGCCTGGCCCTGGGAACCCAGTCCGCGCCAGACGCGTGAGAGACACTTGCCACAGGCACGCGAGTGTGAAGCGCCTCAACTTCCCTCCAGCGGACTACAAGGTGTTCTTGGACGAGGCCGCAGGCAAGCGCGGGGACGCCGGCGAGGGTGGCGTCGCAGCGCCCGGTATGCAAGAGCTGCCTCGCACGTCTCAGGCTGTCGCGCGCGTGCGGCAGGGCAGCGACTGGGGTGCTCGGCAGTCCAGGCTCCACTGTATGTGGCAGGCGTGGCAGCGCATCGGCCTGGCAGACTCACCCCTGGCTTGTGCGGCGGGTTGTGCATAGCACAGAGCTTGCCTATCTGCAATCACAGACGTCCTTCACTGTATTCATAAGCTGTAGGCAACTAGACTTAACCTCCAACGCGTCTTCCTTCCAGTCTGCATCCACAAGCACCCCCACCCAGCAGGTGCCAGGCAGCAGGTGCCAGGCAGCAGGCTGCTACTGCGGCCGCGGCGAGCCGGCCTGCGACGGCGGGCCGCGCTCGCGCCGGCGCGCGGCCGCCAGCCGCTGCGCCAGCTCCGCTGGCGGCACCTCGCCCTACGCAGCACACCGCTTGCACAGTAAGGCTGCAGGGGTGAAGGAACGCGCAGCCCGTGGTCGGATCGGTGTCACACACATGTGCAAAGTGTGCAAACGTATGCACGTGCGGTGCAAACCCCCCTGAAGGAGGCTGCATGTCGGCCGCGTGCACCCTCCAGGGTCTGGCACCTGCTCACCCCTCCAGGACCTGCCCGGCACGACCTGTGCATGGCGCAGCCCTGCGCGCCCTGCCGGCCGACCTGCTCGGCGCTCGTCGCCTGGCAGCAGGTGCTTCCAAGCGCGCTCTCATCTCCGGGGCGAAAACCGCGCGTGTCATCTCAGGCATGCCCCTCCACGAGCGCTAAACATGCAACAAGCGGCTTGCAACAACACGCTGCGCCAGCATAGGCTGGGAACACAGAAGCAGGCCCATGTTGCGCATAGGGCATCACTCACGGCGCCAAAAGCGGCCGCGCCTGCAGGATGGCGTCGTGCGCGCTTCGCAGCGTGCGTCCTCGACACAGCGCCTTGAGGCCCTCGCCCGAGTAGGACAGGCGCGGGCTCACCTCCACCCCGGCCTCGCCCTTGCCCAGGCGCACGCGCGCGCCTGCCGCCTCGACCCACCTGCCGACCCCATGCACCCTGTGACCCTGCTGACAGACGGCGTTTCGTTGTGAGCAGGCTGGCCGCTGGGCTGCGGTGTGAGGGACAAGCCGGCACATGCAAGGCAGGTTTGAGGTGAGCAGCGTATGCCCGTGACACTGACGCGCTGCACCCGCGCACGGGATGTGCAGCGTAGACGCCGCGGCGCGCAGGTGTCCGGCAACTCCGCCGCCCGGACTTCATGGGTGCTTCAGGCATCAGCGTGCTGTCAAGTGTGGCAGCAGCAATGCAGAGTACAGGCATGCTGCAAGGCCGGCCACGCTCGAATGTCGCGTCGGTTGTTACATGCAGGCATGCGGGCCAGGGCGCACCGGGTGTGCAGCGCGAGCGTGGCGGCGCGCGCGGTGTCGGGCGAGTCGGCGGCCGCGCCGGGCGCGTTCTTGACCGGCGCAAACTCGTCCTCGCGCCGCACCTCCAGCAGCGCGCAGCGTTCGGCCAGCGGGAAGCTGTCGAAGATGAACAGCTCCAGCTTGATGCCCTGCGCGCCGCGCAGCTCTTGGACGTGCTTCTGGATGTGCATCATCCTCTCCGAAGCGCATGACATCAGACAAGTTATGTGTTGCAGCGGGCTGGGAGCGCTCTGCCCCGTCCAACGCTGTCCTCGCTCCGTCGATAACTCGTACACAGGAGGAGCGTGCGGCGCAGTGGTACTTTGGCCTGAGTTTGCATGCAGCGCTTGGAAAAATGTTGCCATGTTGATACATTCATGGGTTAGGGCAGCGTTGTCAGGCGCCCATTCATGTGGCTTTGGCTCAGCCTGCAACGTCAGCACCAACTTGGCAGCATGGCGTGCTTTTGGTGAAAATATGCAGGATGCATAGCCCCCGCGCCGTGTCTCCATGGTCCCTGTAGACACGCCCGCAGGCTGCATCTGCCTCCTGCATCGCCTTGAGGCGGCCGCCCCGCAGCGATTGGCCCGGGCCTGGGCCGCGCCTTCACGGGCCCCGAGACCGACGGAATGGCCTTGCGTGCCAGGTGGTAGCGCGCCTCCGCGCGCATGCGCCGCGCCATGTCCGCCAGGAACGCCGCGCTGAAGTAGTGCATGCACACGTTGCTCCAGTTGAAGTGCAGCCTGCCCGTGCCTGCGCCCGCCCGCGCGGCCCGCGCTGTGGGGCGCCCGATGAGCGGGTGCCCGGCCCCGTCACGCGGACGCGTCGGCAGCTGCCGGGGACCGTATGGCTGCCCGGGGCGCTCGCTGCCCTGCCGCCCTTTGCGGGCGCAGGCACACGTCCACGACCTGGCGTCAACGCTTGGCATGCACCGCACTATGTTCTCTCCAGCGGTCTCCAGGGCACGCTCGTCTTAGCACCACGCGCAACCCTGTCATCCCCAGCGCTGGTGCCTCGCCCGCAGGCACGCCCGCGTTCGGCACAGCTTCGCTGCGCCCGTGCGGGGGCGCACGTGGGTCCGCGGACGCGGCCTGGCCCGGGTCGAGCTCGCTGTACTCGACAACCTCCAGGCGGCCGGCGCGCCGCGCAAACACGCCCACGCGCTCGCCCGGGTGCGCCTTGGCCACCACGCGCGCGCCTGCCGGGCGCGCCCGCGTTCGGCGCCAGGGTCTCAACGTCGCTCACACAGCTGTGGCCGCGCATGGTGCAGGGGCTGTGGGTGGGTGTGAGCAGCAGGGCGCGCCGAACCACAGCCTGCCGCCCTGTGCAGGTTGCTCGGCGCAAGCAGCGCCCGGCGCATGCTCGGCCTCTGCACTCATTTGAACAGCCTTTGTCGTGGCGGCCGCTCTGAAGCGAGCCCAGGCGCGGCCGGCCGCGGCAGGCCGGGGCCATTCGGGCGCGGGCGCGCGCCGCACTGTGCGCCGCGCTCCCAGCAGAAGCCGGCGAAGAGCGGGTCGGCGACGCGCGCGAGCGCGTTGTCCACGCTGACGCAGTCCACGGCCTCCACGCCCGCCGCTGCCATGTCGGCCAGCACGCCGCGCCTGCCGCCCCCGCTGCTCATTGGACTCCAGGCCTTCGGGCGCCACCGCCGGCCAATCTCCAGCATTCGGACCCCAGCCCGTTGCAAATGCTTCCCCGTTATACACTCGCAGGGGCCCTGCCACAAATCAAGGTGCCTGCAGTGTGGGAGCTGACAAGGACGGACTTCGCACACTTCGCGGCCATGTCAGGCCCCCGCCATGGGCAGCAAGATGACATGGCACAGCATGCTGTGCAACGCATACGCCTGTGGACCTTGATCTCCCTTTTCCTGGAGGCTGGCGGAGGACGGCTGGCCATGCAAGGCGCCAGAGCGCACTCTGCCAGCGCGGCGTAGAGGCCGCCGTTGCCGTCCGGCGCGCGCGCGAGCCGGCCCGGCCGCTCCAGGATCAGGCGGCCCTCGGGTGTCAGGCACGGCAGCTCGCCCTGCTGGAAGAAGGCCACCTGCTCGCGCCGCAGGCCGAACCAGGCGTGCCGCTCGAAGAATGCGCGCGTGGCCGCGTCGGTGGCCGCGCTCGTCATGATGTACCAGCGCAGCGGCCGCCTGCCGCGCGGCGCGCGCGCCGTGACGCGCCCCGCTGCGGCAGAGGCCAGACCCAGGGCACGCATGGGCGCTGACAGTGTTTGTGGCTAGTGCTAGCGCGCAGGTGGCGCCAGGCAGCAAGCGCGCATGCCACACCTCACCGCATCATTGATAGGCATGTGTGTGCTGAAGCCTGTGCATACACCTATCTCGCAGGCGCAGCGGCCTGCACACCTACGCCCTGAACACTGTGTGACGTGGGTCCGGCACGCCGCAGCCGCCAGCGCACCGCACGGCGGCGCCGGCGCCGTACACGGCCTCGGCGGCCAGCGCCTGCAGGCGGGCCAGGCGCTCGGCCTGCAGCTGGAACAGCGGTTTGCGCGAGGGCAGGCCGATGTCGTAGCAGCCCTTGGGCGCGGCGCTGCCCAGGCGCGTGCCCTGCCCGCCCGCCAGCAGCACCACCGCCAGCTTGCCCTGCGCGCGCGCGGGCGCACCGGTCGCGGTGTCCGCCCAGCTCGAGGAATTGAGCGGAATTATGGGAGTCGGCGTGGGCTACATGACAGCACGATGCAGAGAGGCCCCACTCGCCCAAGTTGTGAAGAGAATCCAGCAGCGGGGCTAGGTGCATGCTCTGCTGAAGGTAAATGGGCTCTCTGTGTATGGCAAGGCATGCAGGGCTTAGGATGACGCACATGGGCGCAGCTTGCGCTGCATGCTGTCCGTCCGCGTAGAGGTGATGCGGTATAGTATCGTCAGGATGGGGCATCATTCATCTGCATGCATAGCACAGCACCTGAGCTGGATCATCGCCCTGGCGGCGCGATGGGCGTGCTCCGCGCATGCATGCGGCCCAGCAGAGGCGCGCGGTGGCGCGCGCCTCGGCGACCAGGCGGAATCCGGTCTGGATCCAGCGCATCTCCTGGCCGTCGGACAGCGCGTCGATGCGCTGCACGTCCGCGTCGGCCAGCGGCTGCGGCTGCGGCGCGCCGGCGCCGCCGGCGCCGCGCTCCGCCGCCAGCGCCGCCGCGAAGCTGGCCTCCAGCTGCTCCATGTCCACTGCCTGGCGCCCGCCATGTGCGCTTGTTGGGTCATGGTCATTCTGGGGGCACAGGTGTTGCTGCCAGTCGTCGACTCAGGATGTGGACAGTACCTCGACAGCCCTGGTCGGTTCCACTATGCAGGTTTGCATCGCGAACAGTGAGATGCTCACGGCGCCAGCGGGGTCGCTCTGATCAGCAGGGACAGTGGGATGCTCATGTGAGTGGCCTGAAGCAAACTCGGCGGTCACTGCAGAGCATGCTCCAGCGAGATGTAGGGTCCAGCATCTACAACACCCTTAAAACATTTTGTGTATCAGCACAGGCAGTAGCACTGGCAGTGGCAGAAGCACATGCTGGGCATGGTGGTGGTGGAGGCCATCATGTGTGCCGCCGCCAAGGCACAAGGGGCGCGCCTGGAGTTCCGCCAGCAGCTCCCCGCGCTCGGCGTGCGACAGGCTGTCCCACTCGCCAAACACGTGGCCCTGCTTCGCGCTGCCCAGGCTCCGCCGGACGTCCTCCTCAGCGCCGTCGGGAGCGCTCGCGTCTCCTACCAAGGGCATCTCTGCTGCCGGGGCCTCTGCTGCCGGGGCCTTGTTCGCACTATCTACCAAGGGCACCTCTGCTGCCGGGCCCTCTGCTGCCGGGGCCTTGATCACATCTGCCGCGGATGCCCGGCTTCCGCGCTGCCTCCGCAGCCCCAGCGCCAGCCTGCCAGCACACGCAGGAGGTGGACTACCCTGAGGTAATTGCGCGAAGGCACTGCGAGGTGCAACAACAAGGTGGAAGGCATCTTGCAATATGTGGAACCCGGCGACAGGCGCTCACCCGCCTGCCCCCAGCAGCGCAAGCCCCAGAGCGGCGTGGGCGCCGCTGGGCATTGCAGCGTGTTGTCTGAGTGCAGCACGCGTGGTGAGGCTGATGGCAGTGGCAGTGACTGATGCGGCGCCAAGCTGGCCACTCAGGCCCAGCCTCACGGCCGGCCAGGGCGCAGTATGCAGCGCAGTTGCTCACAGTGCAAGGTGAAGGCTGGTATGTGCCCCTGACAAGTGCCGGACTGATGCAGAGTGACTCAAATTCACCTCGCAGATGCTCGAGCTACACAACAGTGCGAGCTTGTGCACGTGCTGCTTCACTTTACCAAGACCAGTTCCTCTGTCAGCTAGATGAGCGCAGCTGCGCCTGTACAAGACAGTGGGGAAGCTGATGAGGAGCGCTTCACCGCAGCAAGTAATGCAGTTGCCGTGGCCGCCAGCAGCGGGCGCCTGGACAATGACGCACTGCTGCACCTGTACGGCCTGTACAAGCAGGCCACTGAGGGCCCCTGCACCGCCTTCCGTCCGAGCTTCTTCAACCAGAAGGCCCGATCAAAGTGGTGTGCGCACTGCGCGCTCGGCCGATGCTGCTTTCTGCATGCATCGTCCATTCCGGAGCCGAAAGTCCCTCAAGAGTCATGCTGCAGATTGTAAGGCCTCAAACAGAGCCGCCTGCTTTGGGGCAGGGCAGCGTGGTCTGAGCTTGGCGAGATGCCGAGCTTGGAGGCAAAGAGGGAGTATGCGTTGACGGCGGCGCGCCTGCTGCCGGACTGGGACCAAGGAGAGACGTCAGGAGCCAGCGGCCCTGCTGGCCCCGTGTTCAGTGTGCTCGTGCACGCCGCGGAGGACGACAGCGCAGGCGCAGGCAACGAGGTATGCCCATGGTCTGACCATTTCTTTCTGAGCAAGGGTATCAGGCTGTGCGCCACAACACTTCCTGCCATGGTCGATCCCTCCCTTGTTGCAGACTGTCAGCACCGGACTCTGTCTAGCGCTGGATTGCCGCTCAGTCCATATGCAGCAGCCAGAAGTCGCGTGCCAAACTGCTGGGCCTCAGCCAGGTTAGGGCCGCCTGCACGTCTTTGCAAGCGTGCAGGGAGGTTGCAACGCAGCAGGCAGCACCAGCAGTGACCCAGGCATGCTCTTGACCAACAGGGCGAGACAGGTAGCGTGCCTCAAGCTGAGCCGGGCCGTACGCAACTGATTTTTCTCACCAGTCTCAGCATGCCGCAGGGACAGGGGAGACTGCATGCCCTGGCGAGCGAGGGAGATGTGGCCGGCGTGGCCGCTGCGCTGGCTGCAGGCGCGCGCGTCGATGAGCGGGACGCCCCCGACGGCTGCACGCCGCTGCACTGGGCCGCCGACAGGGGCCACACGGAGGTCCGCTCCCCTTCTGGGACGGGGTGCGGCACGCTGCTGGGTGGCAGCTGACCGCGCAGAGTACAGCGGACATGCATGTGGGTCCATTGCAAGAGGACATCAAGTCTGGTAGGTCTGCTGGTAGCACAGTGCAGCGAGGCGCGGCTGTCGTGGGTGAGCTCTCGCATGCGGCTGCACATTGCTGGTCAGGAGGGCCCAGCCGGGCCTGCGGTGGAAATGCGCTCGAAGTGCGCCACATCGTCATCCGGGGCACATGTAGTAAGCAGTGAGCAACGTCTGCCCATGCAACACGCACTGAGTCAAGCCCTGCCTGCCACAGCCTGTGGGAAGGGCGCAGGAGGCTGACTCGGTGTGGCTTCATGGGCGCAGATGGTCAAGCTGCTCGTCCAGCACGGCGCAGACGTCGATGCAAGGGACGCTGATGGCCAGACGCCCCTTTTCTATGCTGCTCTTTGCGAGCACAGTCAGGTGTGTCTGCTTCTCGGGCCCACATGCGATCTGGGGCTCGGCCAGTAATAGGCACGCCTTGCATATGCAGCCTTGGAAACATACATGGTGGGCATACCAGGCGTAAAGTGTGTCTGACAACGTACGACAGCAGATCAAACCTTTAATGCATTCTCTGCGATTTGGCTAGCGAGCGTACGTAAAGAGGTCGAGTTATACATACGTTTGTGGCTGTCATACGCGTTACTGACCAGTCACTGCATGCTGGGGTATATGCCGTGCAATATTCGCTCCTGACCTATCATGGTTTCAGCAGGTGTGCCAAGATCTGCTGGAGCTTGGCGCAGACGCGCGGCTTGTGGCCGCGAGCGGGAAGACTGCGCAGCAAGAAGGCCTGCCAGAGTGGGACTTTTGGCCGCCATAGCTCCCTGGTCAGCTGCATTGACACATGTGCTACTCTCAGTTTCACACTTGGGACAGTATAAATGCAAGTAGTCGGAAGGATTGCAGTGCCAATATGCTGGTGAATAGGTCCTCCACCAGTTTGCAGCCGCCTAGCATGGAATGCAAGTTGCATTATGCAACGTTGACTAGCGCATGAAATGCACGCAAGTGCGCAAGATTTACATGTCTGCTCCTGTGCATGGATTCGCAGCTCTTGTGCTTCTCCAACCTGCTCACATGTGTCTTTGCAAGTTGTATTCATTGGCAACGACGAGGAGCCCATCCTTGCTTAGCTGCAGCTGCCCACTGGGCCGGTAGCACTGGCTCATGGCTCTGATATATGCACAGGCCCGACAGCTAGCCGTGAGCAATGTATAGGTGGCAGCCTGTCCTGTCATGGTCAGCGCACTCTTTGTGGTGCAGGCGCAGCAGGTGCAGCATGCGCAGCAGGCGCAGCGTGTCCACAGGATGTAGGTCTGGCCCATGAAGGCCCTTGGCATGGGCCTATTACTTGGTACCAGAGAGCAGCACAAGAGCAATGAACACGCGGCCGCCATCCTGCGCTTTCGGTCATAGAGCAGTGGCACAGCGCGCTGCGTTGCAGGCAAGGCGCTTGTGCGCCATCCCGACAGCCAAGCCAGACACGGCTGCTCTGCAGCAAAAAGCAAGGCAGGGCGTGCAAGGCCAGCTGCGCCGGCTGCGCCGTAGGCTTCGTTGCGAAGCGATCGGCTTCAGCCTCGGAAATGCTGATGAGGGCTCAAGCGCGCACCCATGCGCTCTTCACCGCACTGCGCAGAGTGACACTGGGCGCTGACGCTGCCTGGTGCAGGCCCGGAGACGCTGCTGCGGAATGCGCTCCGTGCGAGTTCGTCCCTGCTGCTCCTCAGCTCCGCGCTGAGCGGGAAGCCAGCACGTGCCTTTCTGAAGGTATGCGCGAGTGTAGACCTTAAGGGACCTGCAACGGCGTGTTTGCTGATTGTTTGTCAAGTCAGGCAGGCAGGCTATGCGCCGTGCTTGCTCGTGTGCACGGCTTGGCTCTCTGGCTGAGCAGCAAGTGGTGAGCTGGGCCGCAGCTGCTGGCTGCCGTGCGGAAGCGCAGCCCGGAGGACGCGCTCCTGTCGAGCTATGGCGAGCTGTTCCGTGAGCTTGCGGCCGGCGGGCACAAGAGCTGGCGCGACTACCTGGCGGACGAGGTGCGCCCCTGTGCAGGGCGCGAAGTATTGTACGTTGTAACGTATGGAAATTATCTTGCCCAGTATGACGCTCGCCCCACAAGGCTGGTCTGGCAGCGCTCTGACTGCCTCGGCAGCCTGCTGGCGCCGCTCGAGCTCTGCATATACTGTCACAAGCGCTCGCACTGTCCTGGTCAGACAAGTGAAGAACACGGCAACAGTGCTCAAAAGGAAGGCCTCCTCAGAGGTTGGCAGCAAAGGCGTCTCCCTGGCCAAGGGCGCTGGCTTAACCTGCCAGAGTGGCAGGCACTCAGATCCGCTCGTGCAGGTGGTCGGCGGCAAGGGCAACCCGCTGGCGCGGGCGGCCGCGCGCGGCGAGGCGGCCGCGCTCGCGCCACGGCTGCCGGCAGCGCGCTGCGACCTGGCCGCGCTGCAGGCGCTGGCGGCGCTCGACCCGCTCGCGCTGTTCGAGCGGGAGCTGTCCTGCGGCGGCGCGTCCCCGGCGCCCCCCGCGAGGGTGGACGACATGGGTGTCCCGGCACTACGCTGTGTTCGGTGTGCAGTCTGCTGTCCTGCGGCGGCGGCTACTGGCGGGGCTCCATTCGCGGGCAGCGCTGGCCCTGCGCACGCACGCTGACCGCTGGGGGCTCCACTCTGAGGCGTGTTACATGCGCATGCATGACACTGCCATTCGCAGAGTCCTCGGTCAGTCAGTTCACTGCTGTTCTGCAGCGCGTGGCTGCCGGTGTTTGCAGCAACCTGGCCTCAAGCGGGAGTAACGATGGAAGCTGCATTTCGGCTCGCCCTGCTGCTTGCGAAGAGGGCCTCACCTGATAGCCAGGGGAGAGGCGGGGTGGCACGCATGTGGCACACCACTGCCACATGGCAGCGGCCTGCAACCAGGCCCATCCCCAAAGGATGTCCTGGAAGTGGTGGAAGCGGTGGAAGCGGGCAGGGCCTGACTCAGTTTAACCGGCAGCGACTCTGAGGTGGTATGCGCAGGAGACTGGAAGGCCGCTGCACGGCTGCTCGCGGCGGGCCCGTCAGTGGGGACCGACCGCCACGACGGCCGCTCTGCCCTGAGTGCCGCGCAGCCGCAGGCCAGAAACGAAGGCCGGTGGCTTGGGCCCCCGCTGTCATATGAGCAGCGGCAGGCCTGGCGCGCGCGGCTGGCAGCCTCCAGCCATTGGCCTGACCTGTTGGACAACCTGCTGGCGCTCTGGGTGCGCGGGGCCGCGCCTTAATGACAACAGGCCCAAAGAGGAGCGGTGTGCACTGTGCTCATTTCCGGGAGTTGGCCACTGGTTGGCAGTAACATGATTTTGCCACCGCTCGCCGTGCAGCGAGCGCGCGTGCCTGATGCAGAGCATGGCTGGGTTGCATGCAACTGTGGCTCTCTGTTGCTCTTTGCGCTGCCTCGCCTCGCGGAGCGTCCAGCAAGTGTTCACAGACAAGGGCCTGCTCGCACTCTGGAGCAGGACGGCTGCAGTGAGGCGCCTGCGAGTGAGGCGCCTGCGCAGGCATCCCAGGGCGCGGGGCTGGTGGGCTCCTGGGCCACCCTGCAGTGGAGGGACGGCGGGCTGGAGGCTTTCACGCCGCAGCCGCTGCGTGCGCACCCGCTGGCTCATTCACGCGCATGCCCAGTGAACAATTACCCGAGGGCTGACATGCCTTGCGCACGCCTGCGCGAGCGGCCGGCCCACCATGGTGCAGGCGCATGCATGACGCGTAGCAACGCGTGCGCCGCTGCTCAGGCGCGGGGCCGCCTGAGGCGACGGAGCTGGCGCTGGAGGCCGCGCAGCAGGGAGAGGCGCAGGTGATGCGCGCGCGCGACGGGCAGGAGCAGATTCGGCTCGTGTCTTTGCAGATCAGACCGCGGGACGTGCTGGGCAACGTGATGGGCACCAGCAACGCCGTCTGGCACTTGCTCGCCGAGGCGCGGCTGCCCTTTCATGCCGGCGCGCGCTGTGCGACCGGCATGCACCTGCCGGCCTTGGCCGGGCTGTAGGTGTTGCAAAAGTTGCCCAAGCCTGCTGTGTGTGCTCTTGTGGCTTTTCAGGTGGGGTGGCCGGTGCATGCATGCGCATGCATACATCCTCCTCCGCATCCCAGCCATGAGGCTGTCTGGGCAGAGGGCTGGCAGGCTAGAATGCTCCTGTGCCTGGCCTGCCGAGCAGTGGGCACCACCAAGGTGTATGAAATAGACGCCCTCTCTGAAAGGCAGGCGATGCCCGTCCTGCTGACCATGGCGACGCGCACCGCAGTCGTTATGCGGACAGGGTATTCGTATCGTCCGGCTGCCTGTGCACGAGGTGGCGGCCCTCGACACACTGGCGCTGTCGCTGTCGCAGCACCCGCGCGCGTACTTCGTCGTCGTGCTGCCCGCGCTCACCAAGCGCGATTTTGAAGTAGTGTGGGCCACTCTGTCAGGTGCGCGCTGCGCGGCGCCGAGTGTTCGCACGTGCGTTGGATAGCGTAAGTGGCGCGCGCTGACGTCACCCCGCACATGTGTGAGTAGAGGACGTGTTTTGGGAGATCTTCGCCTGCGGTGTTGCACCCGTGCCAGCTTTGACTCTTGACCAGCAGGACACTTCTATGTGATAGGGCTGCTCAGCCACATCTTTGGCAATATGTGCATGTGCAAGGACTGTGCATGCCAGGAGAAATGTTGTGGTTGTTCCTGGCATATGCATCAAGAGCAACTAGCCTGGACACTGTGCGGCTCAACAGACAGCATGCGCCCGCAGGTGGGGGCTGTGGAGCGTGGCCGCCCAACGCAGTTCTGTTGGTATTGGACAAAGACGAAACACAGAACCTGCTCCACTGTGGAGCGGCGGCTGTTTGAGTTGTGTATACACATGGAGGGAGACATGTAATTGATGGCGAATCTGCTCTGTGCTCTGCCAGACCTGCACCTGCCTGCCTGCCAACTTGGCACTGGTTCTGAAACCTGGCCACTTGTTGTCCAGGTGTGTCCTGGGAGCCTTCTGCACTTCACCTCTGCTTGCTTACTCAGCCTGGTAGTTAACAGCAAAAGCTGGTGCAGTGAACACAGAGCAGCACCTTTACACCTCTAGAGACAGCTGCGTGCACGCCCGGCAACAAGACGAGGGATGGCGCTTGGCGCTTCAGCATGATAGCGCCGCTATGTTCATACAGAGCCTGGACGCGTTCATCCAGCAGGCCGAAGAGCTGTACAGGAGCGACCCGCTGCGTGTGCGCTATGTACTAAAATACAAGCATCGGGAGGGCAAGCTGCAGCTGAAGGTCACCGACGACAAAGTGGTGCGCGCCTGGCTGGCGGGTGCAGCGGCGTGCGGGGAGTTGAAGTGCAGCGTCGCACCCCGAACGCTTGCTGACGTTTGCAGACCATGGGTGTGCTGGGCGCAGTGCCTCCAGTACCAGACGGACCAGATCGCCGACCTGAGGAAGGTGGAGAAGCTCAACGAACGGCTGTTTGCGCTGATGGCGCGCGGCGAGGAGGCCGCAGGTGCGTTGCGCATCTAACCAAGCCCGGCTTTCACGGTGCTGCCTCACTGGAGCACGCGTGACTGCTGTTGCCCGCAGACGTTGAGATGGAGGCCGCTGTGCCTCTCGTCGAGCAGCCGCCGCAGCCACGGCAGGCCGCGGCGCAGACCGCCGCGCAGCGCGGCAGGAAAACGCGGAGAGCCAAGGGCTGACAGGCGTGCGGGGAGGCTGCTGGCAGGGCAAGTTTGCGCCGTCACATGTATTGTACTGGATTTGCGGAGTGCAACAGGAGAAGCATACCGCAGCTCGCGTGGAATGGTGCTGCTGTGCTCGAGCACGCATCTGCAGCAGGTCTGTGCGGTGTCTGCGTGCCCCTGTCACTTCTGTGTCACTGGGCCCCTTTGCCCACAGGTGCATATGCAAGAGTGGTCCTGGCGATGGCCCTGACGATACACCAGTGTGCGCTTCGTGCAGTGCAGTTGCTTCATTGAAGCGCCCGCAGTCTCAAGACGACGCTTTTGCTACTTCCAGCTGTGCACCTTAGCGCAAGCTTACAGCCATACACTGCTCACCGTCCCCAGACTATGCACGCCCCTGCTCTCTGTAACGTTAGAGTTGACACGCACGAGCTCCCACACATAAGGCACGGAACATGCGTGAACACCGCTGCCTCGTCAAGCGCACTCCCAAGGTGCTGCCCGCCCTTCCACTCCGCCATGAACAGATATCAGCTCTCCCGAGATGAGTGTATGTGATGATCACTGTCTATCAGCCAGCTCACAGCTTGAGCTGCCTGCAGCTCAGGCCAGACTCTGAGAAGCGAGGCCCTCCACCTGAGGTGGATACCCCACTGATACCCTAGCCTTTTTCACATTCAAGCAATGGAGAGGAGGGCTGAAAACAGCTCACTCTGCCCCGCCTCTCCACACCGCAATCCCGCGCTGCAGAGACTCAACAAGGCGCCGCGCCACAGAGCTTGTGCAACCAGGTGCAAAACCGTTTTGCCTGGGCGCGTATTGCCTGAACAGTGCTGGCCCATGGCCTCAAGCATACCTTGCATACTTGAGGTGCTTGTTCCGTTGCCGCGCGCGGTGTGCTGCCTAACTGCACGTGCGCAGCTTGGCACCTTCATGCCTGTCTGCGGCGCCAAGCGCTGTAGCTGCTGCAGGTAGCAAAGGCAACTGTCCTTCTGGTCCTGTTTTAGAGACAGTTTGTGCGTGTTGCTGCGGCACTGAGTCCCTTGACGCGCCCCTGATCGGCCAGCGCGTACGCGCTGGCTGCCACGCTTTGTGCTGCTGCAAGCCGCGCAGGGCACATGCAGCAGCACACAGCCTGCCGCTCCGGGGTCGCCGTATATAGCAAGATGGTCTCTGCATAGAGACGCGCATCCGTAAGCGCAGTCCGTGCGTAACAGCTGACTGTCAGTGCGGATCTCTGCACCAGGATGACGCCCACGCAGCTGCGCGACCAGCACAAGGGCCTGCTGCTGAAGGACCTGCGCATCCAGCTGCGCAAGCGCGGCCTGAACCCGGCCGGCGGGCGCGAGGCGCTCCTGGATCGTCTAGTCGACGGCATGATGGCCAGCGGAGACCAGTACGTTCCCTCTCACCTTAGATCTGCACCATTATTGGCCGTGGGGCGAGGAGTGCTGCGCAACGTGCTCTAGGACACACAGGTGCCCGCTGCTGCCATGCTTCGCACTCAAGGCATCGCAGGAAATTGACGCATGCCTGCAGGCCTCAGGCCTAAGGCCTAAGGCACTCTTTGGCGTGCGTACTTTATGCTGGATTATGAAGGCCTTAAGGTACCTGCGGCGCCTCTCAACATGCACCCACCTGCGCGCGAGCGCAGTAAGCTGTACGGCGACGGCGAGGCGCCGGGCGGGGCGGCGCCAGCGGCCGCTCCGCCGGCTGACCAGGGCGCCGCGCTGGCGCCGAGCGGCAACAACTACGGCCGCCCGGGCGGCCAGAACGTGGGCAATTTCCTGACCGAGCGCAATTCCAGCCGCGTGCTGGCCGCGCCTGGCGGCGCGTCGCAGATCGTGTTTGGCGACGACCCGGTCGCGCCCCCCACCAAGGTGCTCACTGCCTGAACACACAGTGGCACCTGTCCACGCACGCCTGAGCTTTAATCCCTTGCAGTGCAGGGCACCGACGCACAAGCACACGTGAACGGGGCGGGCACGCATATGTGCTAGTGGGGCAGATGAAGATCCTGGCCAGCGAGCAAGCAGTTCGGATTTGCTCTGCGTGCGCAGGCTGGCCCCGTGGCAAAGACTGTAAGCGTGGACGCAATCGGCAGCGCCGCCGCCCCGCCGGCGCCGCCGCCGGCGGCGGCCGGGTCGCCCGCGCGCGCCGCCGCCAGCGGCGACGCCCCGGCCGGCAACAACTACCACCGCCCGTCCGGCCAGAACGTGGGCAACTTCCTGACCGCGCGCAACTCCAGCCGCGTGTCGGCGCCGCCCGGCGGGGCCTCGCAGATCACGTTCGGCTGAGGTCGCGCGCGCAGCGCGCGGCTGCGCAACGCCTGCCCTGGCGGCGCAGGCGCCAGGCGCGCCAGAGTGTCGGCCGCACGCTCACCACGCTCGCGTGTGTGGCTACGTGCCGACGCAGTGAGCGGCGCGTCACAGGTAGCTTAGCGCTGCTTGCTACTTGCTACTTCGGGCACGGGGCTTGGCACGGTAGTGTATGCGGCGCACTCACCTGCAGGACGCGGCAGGGTGTGCCAGCGCATGGTGTGACCCAACAGTTGACCAGGGGTAGTCGCAGGCTAAATTCCAATGCTCAAGTATGCGGCATTGGCGAGCCATAGGCTGATTATCATGCAACGCTTCATAGGGATGGCATCAAATGGGGTGCAGGGACAGCGTGGGGTTCTTCTTGTTGGCCTTTATGTGATGGTGGAGAAGCTCAGCAGCACATCAAGGCCTTGGTGCAGGTTCAAGAGATTGATATGCATTGCTGTCTGGAGTGTGTAAGCTGTGGGCCAGTGCGCCCGAGCTCGCGACGCCAGAGTTACACAAGACACTTGGTAAGCAGGCCCTGTGCTGATGATAATTACATTGTATGTCTCAGGATGGCGACGCTTGCTGTAGGCTAGACCGGCGTACATGCGAAAGGGCACTTGTTGCGGCCAAGCACCATCTGGTGGAAAAGAAGTGGTGCACTTGCAAGAATGTGCAAGCATGTAACTCTTCTAGGGTCCATTTGCTTGGCGTGGTACGACGACATGGGCTCTGTTTCAAGTCACACTAGCACTTGATCTGCTCAAGAGCTTGGCAGCACTGCCTTTGTGCGGTGGCTGTGCCGAGATTGGTGGAGCAGGCTTGCATGAGCAGAGCCATGCTCCCAGCGCAGTGTCAGCCTGTAGTTCACAGCCTCGCACATCTGCGTGTGTGTGTCAGGCTGTGCGACGTCTCAGGACACGGCGTCTGCGTGCGCCAGCCACGCGTGCGCATTGCAAAACCAGCATGCAGGCAGCGGCACCGGTGCTGCGTCGTGAGCCAGAGCTCAGAGCTCCGCAGCGCTGCGGAGCGCCTAGCTGAGGAGGTTGAGGCAGAAGGCGCCTTGGAAGACATAGACAAGCAACTCGAGGACGCCGGTGCAGCGCAGCTGCAAGAACAGCTGCTCGGCCTGCAACAGCAGGTATCAGTCCTCGTACTCTTCTTGGACAGTCCTCCCGAGCGCTGGACAGTCCTCCCGAGCGCTGGCGCTGTAAACGAGCTTGTGGCTGGCCACCAGCTAACCGCTCGGAATGCATGCCTGCCACGCCTGACAGGGAGTGTTATTGTTGCAGGCAGCGGGCTTGGATACGGAGCTGGACGGGCTCTACAATGCCACTTTTGCTGGGCTGGAAGTGGAGGTGCAGCAGGAAGCGGGGGACGCGGCATCAGGCGCCCGCGAGCGCTTTGACAGCATGACAGAGACTGCCTTCCGCGAGCTTGGCCGCGACCGGCCCCAGGCAAGTAGCTGACAACTGCGTTGCAACCTAGCTCACCTGAGGCATCCCCCAGCGCAAGCGCTAGGCGAGCGTGGCTGCGACCTGGCTTCTGCCTTGCAATTCAAGCTGTGACACTTTTCTTTGCACTCAGCAGTATTCTCAGTGGAAGCGTGCGCATTTGCTGTCACAACAGGCGCCAGGCACGACACTGTGACCTTCCAAACAGATTGCTGCAACGTCAGCGTCCCGACCGGCCGCCGTGCCTGTGCGGCGCACGGTGCAGGAGTCAGAAGTGGCAGCGGCTGGAGGCGTCTGCGGAGCCGAGCGTCTGCCGAGCGTGTGCCAAGCATCTGCTGCCTGACGCTTGAGCCTCTGCACCCTGCCGCGCCAGGCGTTCAAGGCGCTGCTCGCGGCTGCGGAGGCCGCGGGCGACGGCCGCTGGCGCGGCTTCCAGGCGCGCGCGGCCGCGCTGGCCGGCCGTCGCGCGCGGGTGCGGCGCGAGGTGCAGGACTTGGAGCGCGCGCTGTGGGACGCGGGCGTGGAGCGGCGGGCTGCCGCGCAGCGCGTGCGGGAGGAAGAGGAGGGTGCGCCGCGTTTCGGGCAGCGCGCGCAGGGTAGGGTGTGGGCTGCAGGGTCCTGGGCGTGCGGTCAGGGCGGCGGGGTGAGGCCGCGGGGGCGCACATGCATGTGTTAGGCTGCGTTGGGCCAAGGAGGGTGCGAGTCTGTGGTGGCAATGCAGAGAGCGCGTCGTGCAATCAGACGTGGCGCTGCCCCCTGCGACACGTCACAGGTGCAGCCAGGTGCTCAGGCTGGGTGGGTCCGTTTTGCTCGCGGCCGCACGCCAGATGTAGCTTCAAGGTCAGGCACAGAGGGAGGGGGCCGGCCCGGGTGGCAGCATGCCCATGCTCGTGCTGATGCGTGCGCGCAGAGGATGGGGCGGCGGCGGGCGAGGCCGGCCTGGCGCAGCGCCTGCTCGTCACGCCTCAGGGCACCTGCCGCATTGTGCTCATCTCTGGGTTTGAGTCCTTCAACGTGGCGCTGTACGAGAAGGCCCGCCCCCTGTTCCGGCCTTCTGTCAGCCACGCAGCACATATTACAAGCACAGCCTGAGTGGGCCTGGCCCCGTGCATGCTGAAAGGGTGTGCCTTCTGAGCTGCCCTACATGGTTGAGGCACTCGATCTGCTCTGCTGTCTGTGTACTTCAGTACCATGGTGCGATGGACATGGCTGCTCAACCTGGGATGTCTTGACGCCCAGAGCCCTGATGTCATGGACAAGCACCCAGCGCAGCAAACGGCACAGCCGGAGGGGCGGCGGCTGCCGGGCGCGCAATCAAACCCCGCATGTCGCTCGGATGAGCTCAGCCACCTCAGTGCTGTTGCGCGGATGGCTGCGGACGGTGGCGCGGCGGCTGCCGGGGCATGCAGAGGTTTCCCGTCCAAGCCTCTCATCCATGCCCCCGTCAAGCCGTCTGAACCTGAACCCATCTCTGTGTTCGGTCGCGCAGGCGGCGCGGCAGGTCGCGCGGCGGCTGCCGGGCGTGCAGGTGCGCGTGTTCAGCGACCGCGACGTGACCGCGCGCCCGGCCGAGCTGGCCGCCGCGCTGGACGGCGCCGACGTGTTCTTCGCCAGCCTGCTGTTCGACTACGACCAGGCGCGCCTCGCCTCTCGCGCCTCATCCCCTCCCATCCATCCATCCAAGCTCCCGGCCGCCCCTGTCTTTGACCATTACGCCTTAGACCATAACGCCTTTGACCATGAGGAGTCGCATAAGCCCGGCTGGGCTTGCTTTGCCCGATGAGCTGTGGCTGTGGGGAGGGGAGGCAGGAGGGCGGCAGGTGTGCGAGCTTGCTGCTGACCCTGCTTGCAAGGCGTGCATTCACCCAGCGCGCGCGCGGCAGGTGGAGTGGCTGCGCGCGCGCATCCAGGCGGTGCCCGTGCGCCTGGTGTTTGAGTCGGCGCTGGAGCTGATGGGTTGCACGCAGATCGGCACCTTCCAGGCGCGGCAACACGCGCTGGGGGAACAGTACCGCCATGGCCCGTGCCCCCGCATGGGCGCGCTGCCAACCAGCCTCGGGCTGCGCTGTGCGCAAAAGGGCATGAGTGCCTGGCCGGCCATGTACATGGCTGGGCAGTGTGAGGTGACATGCCGGTCATCCCCCCTTTTTTCAGAGCGGAGTACCTTGAGACACAGCATACCATACGATTTGGCGGGCGGTTGCATCTAGCAGATAACAGGCTCGTCCACAGGAGGTCGGCTGGCGCCGCCAGCGGGGCCGCAGGCGCCGAGCCCGGCACGTGCGCGCGCGCGCAGATGGACCCGTCCGGCAAGTCCAAGGGCCCGCCGCCGGCGGTGAAGAAGGTGCTGAGCCTGTTTGGGAGCGGGCGCGAGGAGGACCGCATGGTCGGCTACCTCAGCTTCCTCAAGATCGGCCCCAAGCTGCTGCGCTTCCTGCCCGGTGCGCCCCCGCCCTCCGTCCACCTGGCGCGCTCGTGTAGGGGACACAGCGCGTGCCGCCTGTACATGCCTCCATATGCATGTCCTGATGGATGGCGGGGTCCAAGAGCGTGGGAAGGGCAGCGCTGGCTGCCCCAGGTCCCTGGCAGTCCGTGTGACTCCGTGCACTGTATGCTTGCGCAGGTAACAAGGCGCGCGACCTGCGCAACTGGCTGACGGTGCGGCCCACACTGATCGGCGCCGCCATGCAGAACGTTAGAAAAGTGTACAACAACTATGTGCATGGGGTTGCGCGGGAGCTGCCAACCCACTCATCAGCGTAGTTGTTGTAAGAAGTTAGGCACACCGCTACATTGCAGTTCGCAGGCGACACGTGCTTGTCGACGCAGATCTATGGCTACTGGAACCAAGGCGGCCTGGACAACGTGACGGCCATGCTGGCCTACCTGGTGGACCAGTACTTCCTGCCGACCGGGCTGCCGCTGCCGGCGCTGGTCGAGACCCCCGCCACCGGTGCACCCCGGTCTGCTCAGAGCTGTTTTGTGTTTCTGATTCATGTGCACAGCATCTGGCGGACCAGGCTGCTGCTGCGGCGTTGGTATGGAAGCACCCCGCTACACCCCATGCACTGGGCTACAATGGTAACGATCACGTCAACTGCATGCTCTTCCTGGAAACCAGGCTGCTACTGCCAGCGTTGAGGTAGACCCGCCCACCAGCGCCCCGCCATGCTGACAAGTGAGTCGCCCCGCCCACTGGTGAAGCTTGTTCTTCTTGTTATCTTGTGTGGTTGCGGGCGCTGACGGGTGGTGTGACGCATCGGCCGCGCCAGGCTGCCTGCACCCAGACCACGAGGGCTACTTTGCGACGCCGGCAGCCTACATGGACTGGTACCGCCGCGCGGGGCCGCTGCGGTCCGACGCGTCCGCGCCCACCGTCGCAGTGCGCCCTGCCGTTGCCCGCCCTGTCTGGCCCCGATCGCGCATGCCCTGCATGCGAGGCGGCCGCTGCACACCTGGCACACCGCACAGGCAGCACTGCAAAGCTACGGCGGCAAGAGTCGTCCGGCCAGCTGGCTGCTGTGGCAGAGCGCCCGCGCACCCGCTGTGCGGCAGGTGCTCCTGTACCGCAAGCACGTCATCACGAGCCAGCCGTACATCGCACAGCTGGTGCGCTGCCTGGAAGCCGGCGGCGTGCGGCCCGTGCCCATCTTCATCAACGGCGTTGAGGCGGTGCGCGGCCCGACAAACGTTCGAGTGAGTTCCGAACCACTGCTGCACCGTTCCGCGACTGCCTATGCCCTCGGTGTAGCGCAAGCGCACTGACGTGCCACTACAAACACGACCTGTGCTGAGGTTGTCATGCTGCCCTGTACGGACATGGCGCCTGTGCGCGCCCAGCACACCATCGTGCGCGACCAGCTGACCACCGCGCACGAGCGCGCCACGCCGCGCGGGAATGGCGCTGGCGTGGTGCCGGGCCGCGACGCCATCGAGGTGGACGCCATCGTCAGCACGATCGGCTTCCCGGCACGCCCTCCTCCGCCCACCAGCATACTCTGATAACCTGAATTTGAATGCCACTGCATGTCTGCTTGCCTGTGCCCGCTGCATACGCCAGCCTTGTGAGCTGTGAATGGCGCAGAGATTATTATGGGCAGTATCTTTGGCTGCCCGCTGCGGTGAACACCAGGCAATTTATCATCAACTCCTGTTTTGCAGGATGGTGCAGCGCCGCTCGCGTCTGCCGCATGTGTCCCACTTGCTCAGCCGTGCCCTGCCCTTGCAGACTGTGCATGAGACATATATGTCAAGGTTGCCGCGCTCAGTGCGGCAAAGGAAGGCAGGGCAGTGCAGCGAACAGCGGCGACGCTAACCAGGGCGCCTGCCAGAGTGCCGGAGAATGAGCACCAGGGCGCCGACTGCGCGCGCAGCTCGTGGGTGGGCCGGCCGGCACGATGGAGGGCGGGCGCCAGGCGGAGATCGCCAAGGCCATCCTGTCCGCCAAGAACGTGCCGTACGTCGTCGCTGCGCCGCTGCTCATCCAGGTGCAGCCCCGGCGAAGCACGTGGCCTCCCCGTGCGTGCCCCTGGCAACACTCCCTGGCAACATGCCTGCGCGGCGAGACGTGCCCAGCGCCGCGCGCCCGAGCCTGCGGAAGCGTCGCTCAGCAGGATGCATGCCGCGCTGCCGCCCGCCGCTGTGCACACACACCAGGAACGACGTCACATAGTGCGAGGCCTTTACCGCCGCCAGGACTGCATGCAGTGGGCGGCACCTGCTCTGCAGGTGCTGTTAAGATACGTGCTGCATCCCAGGGGTTGTCATGGTTGAGCACGGTGCTTTCGAGATGGAGCCAAGTGGGTGCAAAGCTCTCGTGGCTCCAGACATGCATGAGATGCGGCGCGGCAGGACATGGGCAGCTGGATGCGCGACGGCGTGGCGGGCCTGCAGAGCGTGGTGCTGTACTCACTGCCGGAGCTGGATGGCGCGATCGACAGCGTGCCCCTGGGCGGCCTGGTGGGCAACGACATCTACCTCGTGCCCGAGCGCGCCGGCCGCCTGGCCACGCGCCTGCGCAAGTGGGTGCACCTGCGCCGCACACCGCCGCAGGCGCGCGCCTCCCCCAGCCCGCAGCTTTATTGAGATATGCGCGACAGGCCCCAGGCCAGGGTGGTCAGGCTGATGCGGGCTGCCAGCAGAGTGGTCAGGTGCCAGCAGCTGACCGCATGCCTACGTCTGCTGACATGTGCCGCGACTGCTGTATGACAGGCACGCAGCTTGCGTGACGGACGCAGTACGTCGTGCACAGAGGCGCGGAAACGGTTTTGAAGTAAACACGACAGACAGTTTTGCGCTGGGGGTGCCTTGAGCGCCAGCGCTCGCGGATGTGCAGGACCGGAGGATAGCGGTTCTGCTGTACGGCTTCCCGCCAGGCGTTGGCGCGACCGGCACGGCCGCGCTGCTGAACGTGCCGCGCTCGCTGGCTGCGCTGCTGGCCGCCATGAAGGCGTGCCATGCAGCTCCGAGCACAAGCTAACTTGCCTTTCTCCCAAATGCCAGCCTCGTGGGTGGTGTGCTTGTGTCTCGTGCTGCCAACGACAAGGCGCTTGCTGCTGCACTCAGGGCTGGCTGTGCATAGATGCACGGGAGAAGCACAGGCAGCACTGCCTTGATATTGAAAGCGCACGCTCAGCTTCAGAATGCATGAGATTGGGCAACACGCTCATGGCAGGCTCCCAAATGCAAGTTGCTAGGATAAGTATATGCAGCACTGATGTAGGGGAGTCAGTGTTATCTGCAAGAGCACTGACATGTGCATTTAAAAACTGACAAGGACATGAACCATTGTAATGTGGCTGGGGTGCAAACAACAGGGCGCCGGCTACAACCTGGGCGGCTGGGATGACCGGGGGGACCCGGAGGCGGCCGGCGAGGCGCTGGTGTCCGCGCTGCGCGCACAGGAGGACCAGCGCGCCATCAGCCGCGGAGCCGCCGGCGTCAATGCGCTGTGCGGCCTTCCACCGCCTCCACAACGTGGTGTCACAGTGTATCGCTGGCCACCGGATGCACAGGCCACCTGATGCAGCGCCCGGCGCCTACGCATCAAACCTGAACTGCCTGCTTGTGTTGATGACATGTTGCCTGCCGGGCCCGCAGGGGGGCAGGACCTGCGCAGGAATTTGGGGCGCGCGCCGCGGCCGCGGAGGTGAGCGGCCGGCAGCTGCGCGAGGAGCTGACATTCCCTGCGGACTGGGGGCCCACGGAGTGGGTGCGGGACCCGTCTGACATGCTCGTGCGGACATTTGACTCTGTGCGGAGCTGCACATAGAAGTTGCATCACATGCGACTGCCATGCCTGACACCTGTGCAGTCCAACACTGGCAGCTTGTGGACGCTATGTCATTGTGCATCTGCTCAGCGCAGACTTGCGCCAGTTCCAGGCGGTGCTGTGCGCCCTTGCGGAGCCCCTCACGAGGCTTTGCCCACTTTGGCCGTGCACTTGCACACATCGGGCGCATGCCGCGTGCGAGCGGCGCCCTTGTGCGCGCGCCGCGCCAGGGCCCCATCGACTTCCTGCCGTCGGCGGACCTGCTGGTGCGCAACATGGAGCGGCAGTGGGGCGAGGTGGACCGCTACCGCGGCATCGCCACCAGCGCCGCGGGTGCGCTGTGGGGCACACGCTGTGAGCGTGCTGTGGATGCACTCTCATGGTTTCTGAATCATCAAGGAAGGTCACCCAGGAAGGACATCTTGCTCAGACAGGCGTGTGCCAGGGGAACAGACTGCCGGTGCATGGCTAGGGCTTAGGGCGGCATCAGACATGCAGGCGAGCTCCAGACGGGCGCAGTGCAGACAGGCGTGCAGCCTGCGGTGGCACTGGAGGGCCGCCTGTGCGCATCACGCGCACAGTGACACGGCGCTCCACCCACGACTGCTGCCGCGCTCTCACCTAACCTGCACGGCGGCGCCAGCATGGCGGGCCTGCAGCCGAGCCTCATGTGACGCGGCGTGCAGACCGTGGCTCAGAGAAGCAGTCCTGTGCGCGCATGACGTAGCGCCCACCCGGCCTTCGCCAGGGCGGCGCCCTGCAGCAGGGCCGGCCCATGGTGATCGCACTGCGCAATGGCGTGCGCGCGCAGGCGCCAGCGTGGTGGGCGGCCTGCAGTTGGGCAACGTGTGGCTGGGCGTGCAGCCCGCGCTGGGCCTGGAGGGCGACCCCATGCGCCTGCTGTTCGAGCGCGACCTGACGCCGCACCCGCAGTACGCCGCCTTCTACCTCTGGCTGCAGCGCGGCCTGGCCGCGGACGCGGTCTGCCACCTGGGTGCGCCGGCCCCTGCTCCCCCCGCAATGCATCAGCGCCGGCAGCCCAGCCTGCCGCCGCCCTGTGAAGCAATGTGCCGGGAGCTTAGCCTGCTGCAGCCCTGGTTGTGTTTTTTTTTTTGCATGCGATGCCGGGAGCTCAGCCTGCGCAGCCCTCGTACGGCAGAAGCGCTTGTGTGCCGGATACTCAGCCTGCTGCATCCCTGGTGCGGAAGATGCGCCTGAGTGCCGGAGAGCTCAGCCTAGCGCAGCCCTCGTACGGGAGAGGCGCGTGCCGATAAGCACGCTCCCGTGAGCGCCTCCTGGGCCAGGCAGGCGGCTGCCTTCCCAGGCGAGCAGCCGCAAGCCTCTGTCTGCGGAGCATGATAGGGCCATGTTCAAGTCCAATCACGACATGGTTTGCCGGCAGGCATGCACGGCACGGTGGAGTGGCTGCCTGGCGCGCCGCTTGGTGCGTACCCTGCCACAGCTGCCTGTTCCGCACAGCAGCGGCGACCAGGCTCCTGCCTCGCCAGACAGGCCGAGGCACACATGCAGCAAGCGATGCGTGGCGCCTGAGGTATCATGGCAGGCTCGTGGACCCCTGCCCCTGAACGAGCATGCGGAGCAGGCAACTCGGGGTTCAGCTGGAGCGACGTGCTGATGGGCGACCTGCCCAACGCATACGTGTACGCCGCCAACAACCCCTCCGAGTCCATTATCGCCAAGCGGCGCGGCTACGGCACGATCGTCTCGCACAACGTGCCGCCGTACGGGCGGTGCGCGGCCGCCGCCGCCCCGCGCCCACCGCAGGGCTTGCTAAAGCGGCCGTTGGGCGGCTGGACGCTGCATACACCGCCTTGCGCTCCCCTGCACGTCGTGATTACGTGCATCCTTCAACGCATTCTGTGGGGCGCTATCTGAGCGTTGTGCTGACAGAGCCGGCAAGCTGTGCGGGCAGAGCAGCACACATCATGCGATGGCTCAGAGGCGGCTCAGAGCGGTGCCCAGAGCCAGCAATGCCCGGCCCCGTCCTGCGCCGGCAGGGCGGGCCTGTACAAGCAGCTGGCGGAGCTGCGGGCGCTGGTGACCGAGTTCCGGGAGGACCCCGTTGCCGGCGAGGGGCTCAAGGTGCGCCCCGCGCGGCTGTCTGCACCCGCGTGGCCCATGGGGCACCCCCCGGCTGCGGGACCCTAGCTGCGCCAGCCGCCTGGGACGCGCCTGTTGCGCTGAGCGCAACCAAGCCGAGCCGCGCGCATGTGCCGGGCCTGAGCTTGATGCTTGCGCAGCAGCCTGTGAATTGGGAGCGTCTAGCAACGTCGCAAGCCCTGCATGCGCGCACCGGCCTGCGGCAGGGGGTGGCACCGAGCTCTGCCCTGCCGGCAGCTCTGGGCGCCCTCTGTGAAGGTGCTGCGGCGTGGCGCGGCGCCAGGGGCCCATCGCGGCGGCGCTGCAGCAGAGCGGGCTGCAGGCGGACTGCCCCTTCCGGCCCGCGGCCGGCGGCGGCGCGGCCGAGCAGCTGACGCCGGAGGGCGTGGAAAGCGTGGACGCGGCCGCGTTTGCCGAGTACGCGGGGCGCCTCAACCAGTACCTGCAGGTGAGGCCGCGGCGCAGGACGCCTGTCACTGTCGAGCCTGCCCAGGGGTGGCCATGTGAAGCGGTGCCCCCTGTGTTCTCGCTGCATTTCACGCGGCGTGCGCTGGCACGCCGCAGCAACAGTGCATCCGCATCACGGCAAAGCCGCACGCCCTGACAACTCACTCACAGCACTGCACAGCGCACTGGCATGGATGGACGTGCCATTAAAGAGTTCTCCGGCCCCTGTCCTCCTCTACGCCAGCGGACTGTGTGTCGGGAACGGGCCGCTTGGCGTGCGTCGCCCCGCGCGCTGAACAAGCTGCGCACTGTAACAGCTCTGCAGCAGGCCGCAGAGCGGGGCGAGCGCCGCGCCCAGGTGGTGGAGGGCCGCCTGTTCTCGGAGGGCCTGCACGTGCTGGGCGCGCCGCCCGGGCCCGCCGCGATGCGCGCCTACCTGGAGGCGTACTTCGACGGCGCACTGCCCGATGAGGCGCTAGACGCCGTGGCCGCCGCTGGCGGCGGCGGCGGCGGCGGCGGCGGCAGAGCGCATGTGCGCGACGGCGGCCTGGCGGCCGTGCGCGCGCGCCTGGAGCGCCTGTTCCAGCAGGCGCGCCGCGGTGGGCTGGCGCAGTGGCTCGCCCTGCGCCGCTACGAGGGGGGGCGCTGGGGGGCATCGCTGAACAGCTCATGTGCTGAGGGCAGTGCGCGCCATGCACAGTAGAGATAATCATGGGATACACCGGGTACCCGCACGTCAAGGACAGCTGGGGCGTGTGTCTGTCGGGCGGCGGCAAGCGGGCGCCGCTGGGCGCGCGGCCAGAGGTGGCTGCGGCCGCCGCGAGCTGCCGGCGCGCGGCGCCAAGGCCGGGCGGGGCGCGCACCTTGCCGGGGCGCGCGCGCCTGCTTGCCGGGCGGCCGTGGCAGGCGGCTGAGCCCCTCCGGCGCGTGCAGATTGCAGCCAGCGGCCAGCTGGCTAGGGGATGGGGTTAGGGTAGGTCCCGGGCAGCAAGCTGAGCCCCTCAGCGCGCGCAGGAGGCGGCCAGCGGCGGCGCGGGTGGCGCGGCGGCGCTGGAGGCGCGGTTGGCGGAGGCCGTTACCATCCGCGGGCTGCTTGCGCGCAACACGGAGGAGCTGGACGGCGTGCTGCGCGCGCTGGGCGGCGAGTACGTGCTGCCGGAGGCCGGCGGCGACCTGCTGCGCGACGGCGCCGGCGTGCTGCCCACCGGTGACGCGCCGGCCGACCCGGGGCCTGCTCCCCGCTGCGTGTCGCCGCGCGCGCGCGCATGCCTGGATGCTAGTAGGCAGAGGGCGATCTGTGCACTCGCACAATCATGTTTGTTCGGGCGTCACACCCAGCCAGGAGCTGCTGCACGGCCACTGCGCTGGCTGTGCCGGCCTTGCCATGCATGCATTACCCGTTTTTGCAACCGTTGTTGCGACGCAGCAATAAGTTCTGCGCTGTGGCAGCACGTGTGAATACCACGCCTGCGCAGGATCCGTGTCGTGCTTGTGCTGGGGCCTGATAAGCCGTGCCGCGCGATAAGCCGTGCACATCAATTGCAGGAGTCACAACGCATGTGTGCCGGGGGCTGCAGCATGAACGGTTGCGTGTGCTCGTGTGCGGCAGGGCGCAACATCCACGCTCTGGACCCGTACCGCATGCCCTCGCCGGCCGCGCTGGCGCGCGGTACAGCGGTAGCGGACGCCATTCTGGATGCGCATCGCGCCGCCAACGCGGGCGCCTGGCCCGAGACGCTTGCGGCGCGCCCTGGCTGGGCCGTGTTTCCGGCCTTGTGGTGTGGGATCATGTGCCTGACGCATTGTCCGAAGGGGCAGCACAGTCCGCGGTCGGTGACGTCTGCCTGGCACCATATTGCCAGCAGAAGCAGTGAGGCGCAGCGCTGGCTTGCGCTCGCAGCGATGGTCAGGGCCAGCCCAAGGCCGGCGCGTTTCGCCTAGCCTCCCTGGCTCCAGCGCGTATCTGTGAAGAGCACGTTTGACGAGCTTTGCTCATATATCCTTGTCATGCAGCGCACAATGTACCGACCCATGCGCGCCTTGTGCTTAAACCCGCTGAAACCCGCTGTTGTGTCTGAGTCTGTGTGACTTTTATGCATCTGCTCATGCTGCCACACGGCACCTGTCAGCCGCTCCTGATGCAGGTCAACCTGGAGCGCCTGGATGCAATCAAGACCGGGGCACCAGGGCAACGCAGCTTCCCAAGCCGTCCTGGCCGCAGGTCACCTTACACGACCTACACGCGATCATGGCCGATGCCGAGCCCTGCGGCTGAGAGACTCGCCCGGCCGCAGGTCAACCTGTGGGGCTTGGACGCTATCAAGACCAAGGGCGAGAGCGTCGCGATCGTGCTGCGCCTGGTCGGCGCGGCGCCCGTGCGCGAGGGCACCGGCCGCATCGCGCGCTTTGCGCTGCGCCCGCTCGCGGAGCTCGGGCGGCCGCGTGTGGACGTACTGTGCAACATGTCGGGCATCTTCCGCGGTGCGCGGCGCGCGGCGAGCCGGGGCCGCAGCATACGACCCTCAATTTGCTTGGCATGTGTGGTTTGCTTGCGAGCTGTGGGTCTGCATGGGCGCGCTGGTTAGCTCTGGCGGCAAGCTCGTGCACAGTGTGTTTGTTGCGTCTGCCCCCACTGGGACTTGCTTTGCTCCCTTATATGAAAGCATGGCAAGCAAGGAGCGAGGACCGGGGATACGTGCGTGAGGCTGGTGACCCGGTTGTCGCACTGCCTGGTCTTCACGCAAGCGTCTGTGCTGTCCGCATCAGCGGCGTGTCAGGCTGCGCCGCGCGCGCCCGCGCGCAGACTCATTCCAGAACGTGGTGGAGCTGCTGGACGACCTGTTCCAGCGCGCGGCATCCGCGCCTGAGCCTGAGGACCAGAACTACATTAGGTGCATGAGCAACAGGACCTAGTTGCGCTTGCAGACATGCAGAGCCCTCTTGGTGGCTCTGCGGCTACAGTCTCCTGGTGGTGCGGTAGGGCTAGCAGCCTGGTGGCGTGTCGCTGGCGTGCCGCGCCTGGTATGTGCCTGTGCAGCTCTCAAAGGATGAGACTGCATGTCACTCACTGGCTTGCTGGATGCAGCTCCTGAGCGCAGCCTGCACCGTTCGCTGTCTCCAGCCTTCACAGGCTGGAGATTCACATGTTGCACTTGCACGGTTGCTGCCTGCGGGCCAGCTCTGACTGCCAGCGCCTATGCGGCGGCAGGAAGCACGCCCGGGCCATGGAGGGTGCGGGGCTGGCCAATGCAGGCGCGCGGCTGTTCAGCAACCCGGCCGGCGACTACGGCAGCATGGTCAACGAGCGCGTGGGCGCGGGTGCGCGCCCGCGCCTGCACAAGCGTGGCATGACGCATACGGTCGATACGAGCTGGTTCAGCGTTGACGCGGTGGTCGCTGCTGTGTGCACTGGACGCACACTGGCAGCACTGCGCAGCGCTGCAGCGATGTGCATGTGAAGAAGCTGCGTCCGTAGCGTGCATGGACTCACAGTCATAGCACGGCGATTACAACCCTGCATGGTGATAAAGGCCGCTCTGCGCTCAGGCAACTGGGAGTCTGGCGAGGAGCTCGGCGACACGTGGGCCTCACGCAATGCGTTCTCCTACGGCCGGCGCGCGCCTCAGCAAGCCGCTCCCGCCGCGCCCTGACACTATCGCAGCTCATTGCGCCGGCAGACAGCCTCGTGTCAACCTGCAAGCAAAGTCCATGGCTTCCACGTTAGCCCCTCAGCCGGCGCCCATCAGCCCGCCAGCGCCGGAACGCCTGGCGGGGGGGACTCAGCGATGCGCGGCATGCGCTGTTGCGCGCCCGCATCGCTGAGCGCGGGCGGCACGCGCAGGGGCTCCGAGCGCGGCACGGCGCGCCCGGAGGTGCTGCAGGAGCTGCTGAAGACGACTGAGCGCGTGGTGCAGGAGATTGATTCGGTCGAGTACGGGCTGACTGACATCCAGGAGTATTACGGTGCGATGTCCGCGCTGCGCGCGTCACGCATGGATGTATGTGCCCGCCGCGGCACAGTGCGCAGCGGGTATGTGTGAAGCTGCGCCCACCTCTCCAAAGCGCCCAGTGTGGCCGCGCTCACGCGCGCCGACGCAGTTGCGCGTGGGCTACGCGCGCCAGGTCGGACCGTCATGATGTCTGCTGATTAGCACATGCCAGCACGAGCGGGGCCACATCCAGGCCCGTCTGAGAGTGTTCGTGTAGTGGCTCACATGTGCGTGCCGCGGAGCGCAGCCAACACGGGCGCGCTCAAGCGCGCGGCAATGAGCGCGCGCGGCGGGCGCCCGGTCGGCTGCTCCATTGTGGAGACCTTTTCCAAGGACGTTGCGCCGCGCGAGCTGGATGAGGTGCTGCGCCTGGAGTACCGCAGCAAGCTGCTCAACCCCAAGTGGGCGCAGGTGCTGCCCGCCCCTCGCCTTGCTGCCATAACTCTAAGCAGCCCTAGCTGACTGAACCAGGCTTGCAACTTAACACGCCTGGGTGCGCCGAAGGGCGCGCGCACTGGAAGCCCTCTCTTTCCTGTCATTGGGCAGGCAGGCCGACTGCGCGCTGATTGCTGCGCCGTGACGCCCGCTCGGCCGGCCCAGATTTCGTTGAAACCTGAAACCTGGCGTACCCAGTCCCTGCGCAAGTCTTGCGGGTCCGAGGCCGGACACCTCGCGTGCTTGCCAGGCTGTATTCTGCAGAGGTCATGCGCGCTCGCCGGTGCGCGGGGCGCCGCCGAGCGCCGGGCGCGCGCCCGCGCAGGCAATGGCGGCGCAGGGGTCGGGCGGCGCGTTCGAGATCAGCCAGCGCATGACGGCGGCGGTCGGCTGGGGCGCCACGGCCGCCTTCCGCGAGGACTGGGTCTGGGACCAGGCGGCCGCCACCTACGCGCTCGACCCCGACATGGCCGCCACGCTGCGCCGGAACAACCCGCAGGCGCGCGCGGGCACGGGGGCGCTGTGCCATGGGCCGTTCCTCAGCCTGACCTGTGCGGGCCGTCCGCTGCGCCGCAAAAACCGCCAGCAGCCTGCTCGAGCGCGGGCTGGGCGCGGCCGGGCGGCGTGTCCGCTACAGCAGCGGCGCCTGTGGTCATGCCGGCGGCGCCCACGCGGCGGTGCCGCGGCGCGCGCAGGCGTTTAGCAACACGCTCAAGCGCATGCTGGAGGCGGCCGGGCGCGGCCTGTGGCAGGCCGACGCGGCCACGCTCGAGCGGCTGCAGGGCATGTACACGGAGCTCGGCGACGAGCTGGAGGGCGTCTGAGCGCAGCGGGCGCCCGCGGCTTGAGGGGCGCCTGGACTGCGGTGCTCGCACTGCTTGCAGAGTTGTTGCCTGTTAGCGATAGGGTTGGTACCTACCTGCAGAGCGCATAGCGCTGCAAATGGGTATTATGGTTTGCGGGGGTCTCAGTTGCCTGCATTGTAGTGTTGGGTTGTTGGTGTCAGACCCTAGGCTCGCCCGTCGCTTGTCCTCCTCCTCCGCATAGTCGGCGACCACCAGAGCAGGCCATGTTGTCCCTAGTCATGAGTCTGTGCTCTGTCCATGGCACTCTGCGCGCCTGCATCAAGTGTGTGGCGGGTGAGCAGCGGGTGTGAAGCGTGCGATGCTGCAAATGGGCCCAGAGGTGAGAGGGATAAAGCGTATGGAGGGTAATAGTTGTCCAGGCTGAATGCATGAAGAAAATTATGATTTTGAGCTTGACTGAGTGTGAATGATGGTTTGCATAGACAGGGTGGCACGTGCATCGAGTGTAATCTTACAATCTGTCATACCAATGATTTGGAGCGACACCAGGTGGCAAGCCCCTCGCAATGATCACAGCACGCACGCCATGCCCAGAGCGAGGCAGCGCTGCAGCGCTGCGCCGCAGGCGGGCTTGACAGCGGGCTCGGGGCGTGCCAGCGTGGCACGCGCCTGATGGGAGGCCACATCTGCTGGGCGCTGGCGTGCATTTTGTTGTGGGCACTGCCCTGCACGCCGCAGATATTCTCTCCGCAGGTGACCCCGCCAGGAGCGAAGCCCGCGTCCCCACCCACGGCCGCGCCTGCTGCGCCAGCAGCTGCGCCCCAGCAACCCAGCGCGTTCCGGGTGACCGTCAACGACGCGAGCAACGACACAGCCATCCTGCAGCAGTGGCGCAGCAGCCTGACGAACTTGGACCAGGCCGCGGCTGCGAATAACCTGAGCGCATGGAGCGGGGCCAATGTGTGCGGCTGGGGCGGCATCACGTGCGGGAATGGCACGCAGCGCGTCACGGACATCGCGCTGGTGGGGCTGAACCTGCAAGGTGACGCCGCAGCGAACCCTCCGACAGCCAAGCGGCCCCTTTGCCTGCGCCTGACGTGGCCTTTGCCGGGGCGCGCTCACCGCTATGGCGCTGCTGGACCACTGGGAGCACCCGCTCTTTGTCGCTCTGGAAGGACGCTTGCGAGCACTGAGCTCGGTGCTGCACTGCATGTGCGTGACTGCAGCCTCTTGCTGCCATCCGTTGGTGCTGTATAGACTTGTTGCCCGCATTCGCAACCAGACACCTCCTGGCAGGCGCCATGGACTGCACTTGTGCGCTTTGCGTCCCGTGCAGCACACAACAAAGCACTCCGTAAGGACTCCGAGGCTCAAAGTGCAGCATTTCGCTGAGCTGGCTCGCCTGCGCCTGATAGCAGCGCGGGTGTGTGCGCTACAGGCAGCCTGTCCGGCGCGCTGTCGGGGCTCACCGAGCTGCGCACGCTCAACCTGACGGGCAACGCGCTGACCGGCACGCTGCCGGCCAGCCTGGCGACGCTGCCTAAGCTGCAGACGCTGGACCTGTCAAACTGCACAGGCCTGCAGGCGCGCCGAGTGGCTGACGGGGAGCTCGGCGTGCTGGCGCACGTGCTACGCTGGCTGCCAATGTGTGGGGCAATGCTGATTTGCCACCGGCGGGCATGGCCCCTCGCATTTGCTGCATCTGTGCCCGACGCGCGTGTGAGACGACGTGCAGGGCACGCTGCCCGGCGTCTGGTTTTCCAACGCCGCGTTCCCCGAGCTGCGCGCGCTGCGCGTCTCCAACAGCCCAATCCAGAACACGTTCGCGTGCTGCAACAAGGGCGCACTCACCGGCACGCTGCCGGACGTGACCGGCGGCGCGCTGCACAACCTGGAGGCGCGCGCGCACCTGCCGCCGGCCTCCTGCCTGCTGGCCTGCATGGGCTGCTTAGACGGTGGTGCGGGAAGCGCAGCCGAGCATCTGTGTGTGTGGCTTAATGCGCTTCTGCTCACACGTGGGAGTTGGGGACGGAAAGGCGGCGGCCGCGGCTGTCGCACTGCACATGCGTCCGCGCCGACACCAAAAGCAGGGCTACTGCCAGGGGCGCGGGGCGCTGCTTGGCGTCGCGCGAGCGGGCTGCAGACGCGGGACACGAGGCTGGTGCGGTGGACATGCAGTGCTGCATGTGTGTGAGTGCGGCAGGGGGTGCTGGGCGCGGGTGACGTGCTGTGACGCGCAAGCGCGCAGGTGTTCCAGATACAGGACGAGCAGGTCTCTGGCACGCTGCCGCCGGGCTGGGCGCAGGAGCTGCCGCACCTGCGCCGGCTGTCGCTGGGGAGCCTGCAGCTGCAGGGCGCGCTGCCGCCCGAGTGGGGCGCCTGGGGCTCCCTGCGCCACCTCTGGATCTTCAGCTGCCAGGTGCGGGCTTCGGCAAGCCCTAAGCTTGGCAAGCCCGAACCCTATCGCGTCAAGGCAAAGGGCGGCGCCAGGAATGGGTTTGCTCCGACCTCTGACGACGGCACCAGGGGGGCTGATGGAGGGTGGACTTCTAATGTCGCGTTCAGGGCCAGCTCCGCATGTGCATCGTCCCGCTCTGAAGTCTGGGGCCTGGCTGGCAGCGATGCCGAGCCTGGTGCTGCGGGCATGCTCATGCACTGCCTGTGCACAAAGCAAGGTCCCGAGCCCTGGCCTTGCCCGCAGCGCACGTCGTCTAACAGTGGCTCGATGCGCGGCCGCACGCACTGTGCTGAGGCGGCTGCGTGCCGAGGGCGCAGATCGGCGGCCCGCTGCCGCCGCAGTGGGGCGCAGCCAATGCGCTGAAGCAGCTGCAGGACATGGTGTTTTGGGGCAACCACATCACCGGTGCGCCCCCCCGCCCTACCCTTGCCGTGAAAGTCCCCGCCGCCTGCCCGACCATGAGCCCGATGTCGTTCTGCAGCACTGTGCGGCCAGCGCAAGCGCTGACGCGGGTGTGCCATGGGTGCGCACAGGGACGCTGCCGGCGGCCTGGTGCGCGCGCGGCGCATCAGCAGTGCCCCATGCGTCTGTTGCTGCCGCGCGCTGCCCCAGCATGTTGCGGCAGGGCCTGCCCTCTTAGCGCGCGCGCTCGACAGCAACCGTGGCCCTGTTGCCCTCCAGCGCACGGTCTCAATGCAGGCCTAAACGCGCCTTTGGATACTGCTGACTCAGTTGGGTGCTTTTACAAACCCTACCTGGACCCCGGCCGCGCAGGGGCTCCAACGGCAGCCTGACCTCCCTGTACTTCATCAACTTCCACAGTAACCTGCTGTCCGGCAGCATCCCGCCCTCCTGGGGGTCGAGCTTTGCGCCGCTAGGAAATGCATACCTCCTGGGGCTGGGGGGGGCGCCCCCCCCCCCCCCCCCCCCCCTCCCCCCCCGGGATCGACAACCAAGCCGCGCCGCCCACATAGCACCAACGCATGCGAGTACAGGGCTGGCGCCTGCAAACACCTGTGAACGCACCAGAACTGCCAACCGCACTGGATCCTACGCCAAATCGTATGTACTGCCTTACGCGGAGAGTCGTCTTCCACTTGCGAAGCCATGCAGGGAGTGAAGAGCTTGTGGGAAGGGATAGGGTGATCTGACACTGTGCCTTGCATGCGCTCAGGCAACGAGCAGCTGTGCGGGTCGGTGCCCGCCAACGTGCCAGCGAAGATATACCCTGACGGCCCTGCGTTCGCGAGCTTCAACAGGAGCTGCTCAGGGTGTGTGCCTGCCCCCACGTGCGCACAGTTTGCGCGCCACTTGCATTGCTTGCAGTGTTAAGAACTTGGTCCCTCAAATGGGAAAGACACGCTGTTTGCATTGTAACGGCAGTCTGTAACCGTTTCTTCGTGCAGGCTCTGAGGCATGCATAAGCCCATCTGACAGTGCTCGCAAGGCCCGCGCCTGCGAGCACGCAGGCGTGCCCGCCGAGTGCGGCTGCAAGTGGTGCTGCGGCCGACAACCCGCCTCCGAACTCCTAGTCGGCCCAGGAAGAGGCTGCATCTCAGCGCGCGCGCGTGCGCAGGGCGCCGGCGGCCGCGCAGGCCGTGTCGGGGGGCGCGCCCGTCGCGGGGTTGGTCGCCGGCGCGGTCTGCGGCGCGGTGCTGCTGGCGCTCGCCTTGCTCGCAGCGTACGTCCTGCTGCGGCGGCGGCGGCGGCGCCTGCGCGGCGCGGGCAAGGGCAACAAGGCGGCCGGCCTGCCGTTGGTGGCCGGCGGCGCGCCTGCCGGCGCGCCTGTCAACGGCCGCCCGTTGCCCCCCGACAAGGACAGCGCCGAGGGCTGGCAGCCCGCCGAGCGCCGCGGGTCGCGTCTGGAGGTGCGCTGCCCATTTTGGCCTGAGGTATGTTGTAGTTGCAGGCACTGAAGCCAGGGCAGCAGTGACAGCTCTGCTTGGCTGTCCGCTCAGAATGACGAGCCCGCCTCTGCAGTCATGCTCCGTCTCCTGCAAAGCGCACGTGCTGAAGACCCTTCTCCAGAGCGCTGCACTCACCCAAACAGGGGCCTGAACAGCATGCGCAGCCACGCGGGGGGCAGCGGCCTGCTCAGCGGCCGCCCGCACGCACGTGTGGGCCATGAGAGAGGGCGCGGCTGCAGCAGACGCATGTCTGCGTACTTGCTGGCAAAGTGTCCACGTGTGAGTCGTCTCAAGCCGGGGCGCTGGACCCAAAGCGATGTGCCCTGCGTGCAGGAGCTGCCCAGCAAGCGGAGCCAGGCAGGCAGCAGCAGCCGGCTCAGCGGCGCGCCGTCGGGCGGCTCGGAGGAGGCGGCGGCCGCGGCGGCCGCGTCCGCCGAGGAGCGTGCGGCGTCTGAGCGCCTGCTGTCGGAGCGGCCGCTGCGGCCGGAGGACATTGAGTTCACGCCCGGCGTGGACGGCCAGCCGCTGCTGCTCGGCAAGGGCGCGTTCGGCGAGGTGCGCCGCGGGGCGCGGGCGCGGTGCGCAGCGTGTCTGGCCTGTGCGGGCCTGAAGCGGGCGACTCGCGGCGTGTCGGTTCAGCCGCGCGTGGCGATGCCGTGTCCAGGCGTTAGACGCGCTTCTGACTATGGTTTCATACATGTTGAGCAAAGCCGGTCTGGGTAAAGGGACTCCGGCATGTTGGGGTGCATGGCGGGTCTGCTAGCGGATGAGGGGAAGGGCGGGAGTGTCACTCGAATGGCATCGCCTGCTGACGCGAGCAAGCGCCTGCCAGGTGTTCCTGGCGCGGTGGCATTTCACGGAGGTCGCCGTCAAGGTGCTGTACACGGGCGGGGACGTGCGGCAGCAGGAGGACTTCCGCCGGGGTGCGGCGCCCGCACATACGGTTTTGGTGCTGAGCTTTTGTTGCAGGGTGTAAGCATAGCCTGCCAAGGTGGCGCGCGCGCCGTCTGAGATCACTTGATGATCCACTGGAGGGTTGACCTTCCAAAACCTGAAAGTGCTGTGTTCCTGAGTTTTGCTAAGGCGTCTTCGCCAAGATTTCCAATATCGCACGCCGCCTTGACCAAGTAGTCAAGCGTGGAACTTAGGTGCGGCACAGTCATGCAGCCTGCAGTCGCTACTTGGGCCGCTAATGGCGGAAGGGCCACGGGCGCTTGCGCATGTGTCAAGGCAGGCAAAGGGCGCACATGCGTCGCGTCTGCTGTATTTGCTGGCACCGGCGCTCACGCGCGGCGGCCGCCGGGCCGGCAGAGGCGGAGCTGCTGCGCGCGCTGCGCCACCCCAACGTGGTCATGTACCTGGGCGCCAGCCTCGTGCCGGGCGAGCAGGTGCGCAGCCGCCACGCCTCGGGACCCGTCGCATGCAGGCGCTGCGCGGCTGCCCTCTGCTGTCTGTGCACCTGCGCGCCACGCCGCGCGCGCAGCGCATAACCGCAACGAGCTCGTGCGGCAGACCGCGCGCTGACAGGCGCTTGGTCGCGAGCTGGCTGGCTGGCGCGCTGCGCCGCCGCAGCCCGCTTTGCCCCTCGGCGCAAAGCCGGGGCGCAGGCGGGGCCCCGCCCTCCCGGCCGCCGCGGCCGACCCTAGCCCTAACTCTTAACCCGGCGGCGCGCGCGCGCAGCAAATGGTGGTGATGGAGTACGCGGCCGGCGGCACGCTCATGGCCAAGCTGGCGGCCGACGGCATGGACGGCGCGCCGCGGCGCTTCGGCTGGTACGGCCGCGGCCGGCTGCTCGCGCACGGCGTGGCCACCGGGCTGGCGTACCTGCACGCGCACAAAATCATCCACTTCGACATTAAGAGCTCCAACGTGCTGCTGGACCGCGCGGGCCTGACCGCCAAGATCGCGGACGTCGGCCTGTCCAAGATCTCGCGCGGCTCGGCCGTCTCGCAGACCATGCGGTGCGGGGCCGCGCGGCGGCGCGCGGCGCGCGCGCGGCGCGCGGGCTTGACTGCTGCGGTTGGGGCCAGGGCACATCGGCTTTTGCTTGAAAAAGAGCCAGTCTCCATGCGCCCCAGGGACAGGAGACCAGGCTGCACGCAGAAGCACCTCTGTCCAACGACAATTGCACGTGTGTTTGTTTTCTTGGTCAGGCCTTAGCGCTGCAGTCGATGAAGCTATGCGCCTGCTGCCGCCGCTTGAAACCCCTGACGTCTCCTGGTGCTGGTGCGGACGGTAAAAAGGTCGCATGCTGCCTGCTGCAGGGGCACAGAGAGCTACCTGGCCCCGGAGCTGTATGGCTACAGCTCCGAAAAGTGTACCAACAAGGTGGACATGTACAGGTGCCGCCCAACGCCCCTGGCCTCCTGCCTCACCCTGTTTCCTGCTCGTCTGAGCTGTGAGTCCCGTGTTTGAATAAAGTCAGGGCTAAATTTGCTCCTTCTGTAACATGCACCTGATATGCGCTCCCGCAGCACACCTTGCCGGGCAGAAAAGGGCTTTTTTTTGGCCGTGCGAGCAATCTGCCTTGCGGGATATGCATGCATGGCACCCTGTCCGTGGGTGCGCGTACGTGGAGGCATGTGATTAGCTGTGTGGCGCGCAGCTTGGGGGTGCTGCTGGCGGAGATCATTACGGGCGAGGCCCCGAGCAAGCGCTATGGGCTCCGGCCCCCGAGGTGCACTCCCCGTCCGTCCAGCAGCCCTACTCATCAACCCCCCTACAGGGTAGGCAGGCATGCGCAGCGCGCAGTACTGCTGCGGTCCACATGTGGCTGAGAGCTGAGTGCGACTGACACGTGTCACAAAGGCGTGTGCTTGCTGAGCGCCACCGCGGAATGCGCAACCCTGGAGTTTCACCCGCCCAGCGAATGTGGCTTTGCCAGTGCGCAGTCGGCCGTGGCACATAGCGCGTCAAGGGGCTGCAGCATCAGGCTCGCAACTGCTCCAACAAGGAGCCAAGGCGCGTGCGCGGAGGCGGCAGAGGAGCCGCGCACCGCGCATGCACTCCCCGCCGCTGCAGCGGGGCTGCGCACGCACACGGCCCCCCCCGCAGGCTGCAGAGCTGAGAGCGCCGCCCCCTGCGCCGCGCGCAGCGTGCCGGGCGAGTGCCCGCAGCAGGCGGTCGACCTGTTCCGGCAGTGCATCGAGCGCGAGCCCGAGCGGCGGCCCAGCGCGAGCGAGGTGGTGCTCCGCCTGGAGCAGCTGCGCCTAGTCAAGGCGTCCAGTGCGCCGCAGGCGCCCGCGCAGGCCGCGCCCGCGCCGGCGGCGCCCGCGCCGGCGACGCCGACGGCCCCGCCCACGCCGCTGGCCGCCGAGGCGGCGCTCGGCGCGGAGCCGCGCGGGCCTGCGGGTGCGGAGGGTCCGGGTGAGGGTATTGCGCCGCGCGAGAGCGCCGCAGGAAGCCCCCGGGAAGCTGGCGCCCTGGGCGGCGCGGCTTCTGTCCCAGCGTTCACCAACAGCTTGGGCGCGATGCAGCCTGCGGGCTCCGGCGCGGCCACGAGCCGAGGCCCGTTCGCGGACTGCCCCGCCTCGGACGCGCACGCGGGCGCGGGGGCGGGCCTGCGCGCGGGCGGCGCGTCCGCGCGCGAGCCGGGCGAGGCGCCGCCGGCGCGCGGCCGGCAGGCGTTCGCGCAGCGCATCAGCCGCGCGTCCGACCCTGGGACTGGCCAGGACATGCCGGGGGCGGGCATGCCGGGGGCTGCGACCGCACCAGGCGCGCCGGCCTCGCCAAATGCGGTGCTGGGCCGGCCGAGCACCAACTTCGATCCGCGCATGAAGGCCGGCCGCGTGCTGGAGGAGATGCAGACGAAGGCTGCGGCGCGCGCGGCCGCGCGGAGGGCGCCTCCCGGCGGCCCAGCGTAAAGCAGGGTTCCTGTCCGTGCCGGGGCGGGCGCAGAGGCGGCCGCGGCCACACGAGCACTGCCAGCGGCGCATGCAGGCAAGCCGTGCACGTGCTGCGGTTGCGTGCGCATATGCAGCGCAGGATGCGTGCTGACGCGTCTCGTGAACCTGGGAGTTTTCAGGGTCTGTACGTGAACAGCCACGGAGGGCGCCCCGGGGGACTGGCGGGACGCGCTACGCGCGCAGGACATGGGGAGAGGTCATGCGCACATGAGATTCCCTAGAGTCCCCCCTGGTGAGGTTGCGTGTTGACGAAGGGTCTGTTTGGGGTTGTTTCTTTGGCGACCGCCTGAAGAAATGTATTCAGGCTCGTGGCCGTTGTTGAGGATGTCTGTGGCAGGGGCGGGATGAGGCTCATCTCAGTGCTTGTTGAAGTGAACATGTTGTCGCTAGCTGCCGTGGCACAGAAGTGGTGTCTGCTTGTTGCATTCTGTCTTGTTCAGCACCTGAGACGTCAAACCTTTTACAGCGAAGGGATGGCGGCGCGGAAAACCTCAATGATAGAGGCACCATAGGCATCTGGCATGTCTGCGTGTTATGAACGCCGCTTGTGCTTGACGCTGGATACTAGCGTTTTGCAGCATGGTCCTGCATACTGCTTGGCTTCCATACCGCGTACTTGCGGGTTTTTTTGTGCTTTGTTCCTCTCCTGCGGCAGGAGTCCGGCTACATGCTCCTGCCACAAAGGGTTATGTGAGCAGACCAGCTGGCATGAACCATGCTCGCTGCCGCATCGACATGTAGGCCATGCCAGTCGGGCCGCCCTTGTACTTGGCAATGTGTTGTTGTAAGCTGATTACCTGTTCACCCTTTTGCCTCGCTTTGCACACCTTTTGCACATTCTTTGGCCGGCCACAAGTAGGTGCTGTGATGGTTCGCCGCCTCAGATCCAGACTGCTGCTTACATGCGAGACAGCCGCGCACTGCAACATGCAGCGCGCCGCCGCCCTCACGCCTTCCACAGCTTCCTGTACTCCGGCTTTGTGAAGACGCGCATCATCCGGCCGTCCTGGCCGCTCGTCGCGCCCTTGGGTATCTGCGCGGCGCGTCACAGCACTGGACCAAGACGTTGATGCCGCAATGCGCGAAGCGTTGCAATGCATGCAGACACAGCTAAGCTGTGACAGCTTTTCCTCGCAACAAATTAAAGACAGGGTGTTGCTTTCAAAGGCACCTTGAAGCTCGCCAGTGCCCGCTGCGCACATATTGGCAGCACAGGTCATGAGGCTGATGGGATCTGGAAGCAAGCGGACGGTGCAGCACCTCGATCATGTCATAGCCGTTTTGATCGACCAGGTGTGGTGTTGCATGCCGTGCCGCAGCTATGGCCTCCGCGTTCGCCTCCCTCAGGGCCTGCGCCAAGTTTGTGACTACCATCTCACCCTTGCATGGCTCTGCGTGTGTCATCAAGGTCTGTCAGAGTCAATGGAGCAGCCACCCTGGCCGATGACATGCCCGGTCATTGTCTGCCCAGCTGTAACTAGGATTGCAGTGGGATGCCAGGCATGCGTCGCAAAGGACATCAAATGCCGTGCATGCTGCGCATGGGCTGCGAGGTCAAACAGAGGTGGAACTGTATCAAAATTGTACAGAAGAAAGTTCCATGTCACAGATCACGATGCAGTGCGGGTCCAATCTCGTTTGTGGCCTGTGGCAGCTCGCCCCCACAAGCAAGCGCCTACCCTTACAGGCACGCCTGGGCAGGGGAGCGAGTAGAAGGCGCACCCGCAGGTCGCCGGTTGTGATGCGGTGCGGATACGTCTCGCCCAGGGCCACGCCCGCAGCCTCCAGCGCCGCCGCCGGCGCGGCCCACGGCGTGCGCACCCACTTGCGCGGCAGGCGCGCCAGCTCAGGCACCCAGCGTGTGACGTAGGAGGCATCGGGGTCCTGAGCGTCCCGCCAAACAGATGTCTCCCATGCTGTAAAATTTCAATGCAGTGCCATCTCATACCCTTCTGCTTCCCCTCCGATGTTTCGTCAAAACCTTCCTTGCGAGCCCACCAAGCAACCTTCAGGACAAGGTGCGAGGCGGGCGCGTGCGCGCGCCTGCGACGAGCTCGTCGGCAGCAGCGTAAAGTTCCACTGGTCCAGCCCGCTCTTGCCGGCGTTCTGCCTGTTCAGCGGCCGGGTGGATGAGTGCATCGCGCAGTCAGGAGTCAGGCCTGTGCTCGACACAGACAAGCCAGTTTCTGGTCAAGAAAGAACACACACAGACAATCACACACACTCACACCACAGGTCCTCACAAGCTGGTAGGCAGGAGGCAAGCAAGCCAGGGGCGATCAAGCCAGGACGCGCCACATCATCGAGTTGATGGCGAGATCCGCGTCCACCAGCGTGTAGTGGAACCACCTGCGCGCGCGCATGAAGGCTCGGCACTGCCCAAGACGCCTTTGACAAGACTTATAAGGCCGCCGGCTGGCAACCCTGGCACACTTGGGCATGCCTGCTCACTGCTTCCGCCGCAAGTGCGCCAGAACCACATGCATCCAGAACCACATGCATGAGCTCCGCCCCAGCCAAAAGGAGTTGCACCAGCAACCGCCACAGCCTTCCATGACGTCTGTGGCTCGCGCACACTCACGTCGCGCACCACTGCGCCATGTGCCTTCGCGCCCAGTGATGCCACAAAGCCGTCGTCGCGTGGGGCGCGGCTGAGGCACGCAGCGGGCGAGCCGCACGCCGGGCACGCACGCCTACGAGCCTGGTGAGGCTCTCTGTGCCCTCGAGGCGCAGCCCCAACAGAGCCAACGCGCAGCCCAACGGAGCCTGACGCAGGGGCCGGGGCGCGCCGGCAGCCGTGCACCCAGTGCAGGCTCAGGTACTCGACCAGGAAGGCCGCGCAGACCATGCGCACGCTCTGCTGCATCCAGCCAGTCGCCCAAAGCTCGCGCATGCCCGCATCCACCAGCGGGAAACCGGTGCGCCCGCGCTGCCACGCGCGCAGCTCCGCGGGCGCGTCGCGCCACGCCTGCGCGCGACGCGCCGCACGCCTTGTTCACCACCCGTGTCACATCTCAGTGCGCTACGCGCACCAGTGGACCACATGGAGCCAACATGCACTTCAGATGAAAACGCGGGCTGCACACCATATTAACCATAAATCTCTTGTCGCATGCATGCGCAAACAGTCGCGTATCCGGCACAAAATGCGCATGAGCCCAGCGCCCTGTCGCACACTGGGTGGCGGCACATCAAGCGCGCGAGCGCGCCTGGCGCGCGTAGTGCGGCCGGATGGGCTCCGCCGCCATGCGCGGCCAGTGCAGCAGCTGCCAGCTGGCCAGGTCGCGCCAGGCCAGGCGCCGGCTGAACGTCTTGCTGACCGCCGGCCCGCCGCGCGCGCGCGTCTCCTCGGTCAGCACACGCGCACTCAGCTGCCCGAAGTGCAGGTACGGCGACAGGCGCGACACTGCGCGCGCGTCCGCAAACTGCCGCTGCGCCTCGTACCGCGGGAAGCCTGCGCGCGCCGGACATGGCCGTGCAAATGTGGGCGCGTGCCATACTGCGCATGCGCGTTGCCTAACCAGAGGATGCAGCAGCTGTCACACTTAGCGGGCATGAGTGATGCTTTTCTAGTGACTCAGTGACAGCATGCCACAGAACCTCAGCCTGGGACCGCCGTGCTGCCGAAAGCCGCTACATGCCAGCAGGATGCTTGCAAATCGCCAGCTGCAGAGGATGTACCGCCCAGGGTGGTAGGCTGTACCTGGCAAGCTGGACATCCTTGCCAGCACACAGCTTTTGCGCAACAGTCCCGCACCTGATTCTTGCATAGGCAAGTGCACAAACAGGCACCTGAAGCCACCCTGGCGCACCGGCATCCAGGAACACGGCCATCTGGCACAGCGCGCCCGCTTCGCTGATGTCCCACGCGCCGCGGATGCCGGCCGCCCAGTCCACGGCGGAGCCGTCCGCGCGCGCGGGCATCGGCGCCAGCCCCAACTCGTCCAGCGTCAGGCCTGGCGCATGACGCTGAGCGGCTCTCGCAAGTCCTGCAACTCATCACCGCTCCTAGAAGTCGAGCCTTCTGCATGTGAGCTTGACAGTCTCTCCAGCGGCTGGCTGTCTGGCATGTAGTGTCAAGCTGGCTGGCACAGTAGCGTCATGCTAGCCCAATGAGAAGTGCCTATCAGCCAAAGGCTGAATGGGAGCCGTGCCCTTGCAACCAGGAAGCGCTGCGAAAAGAAGAAAGAGGTGTCTGGCTATTGCTTGGCAGCAAGCAGGGCCGCAGGAGGCACTGGGCAGGGCCTGCCTTCTGGCGCCTGGGCGGCGACAGGCAAGCGCTGCGGCGGCGGCAGCGACTTGGCCAGCTTGGGCAGCCGGTCCGTCGCCCTGCCGCGCGGGCAGCCGCGCGGTCGGTTGCATCAGCTGAATCGCATAGCAGAAACGAACAGGCCGCTCACAGTCCATGCGTGCACGCACTCGGTCTACAGCACGGGAGCCTTGCGGCAGCGGGATGCAACCAGCAGTGCCGCAGCGCTGCCCGTTATGGCGGCATGGCGGCGCGCCTGACAAAGGGCATGAGCGTGCCAAAGTGCCCATTGTAGCGCGCCATGTCGACCTGCACCGCGCCCGGCTCGCGCAGCAGCAGCGTGTTGAAGCTGTGCACAGCCAGGCCGCCCGCCTCCAGGCCCGCGGTCACAGCCGCGTCCGTCGCCAGCATGGCCGGCTCGTACCTGGCGCACGCATGTGTCAGCATGTGGGCGTGCTTGGGCAGTAGGGTACTTGCTGACACACGCGCAGCGCCGCCTTGCCACAAGGACTCGAACAGGCAACTGTCACAAAGTAGTACATGCACGAAAGGCTGAGTTGCTTGTTCGCCGTTGACCATCCACTGTTGCCTCAAACACCGTCTCCAGGATCCTTGGGGCCTGAGGGATAGCAGCACATGTGCGCGTGCGCCAGACAGGGACTCACACGGTGCCTGCTTATCGCGTCACACGCTCTGCGCCTCCTGCGTGCATGTCGGCTGCAAACGCGACACCAGCAAAACCAGCACACCCCGCTTCGAGCCACGTGTCGACCCACAGCATGACAGTCAGCACAGGCGGGCATACACAGGACGGCGACGGGCGCGGCCCACCTGCGGCCCATGAAGACGGCCCCGGCGCCCAGCTCCGCAGCCGCGCCCTGCAGCGCGGCCAGGGACGGGCCGCGCCGGAACGCAATGCCCGCGCCCGCGCCGAAGCGCGCGCGCAGGTCGCCGTCCAGCGAGCGCAGCGCCTCCTGCAGCCAGAACACGGTCGCGCCGGCCGGCCGCCACGAGGCGCCCTCTTCTCGCGCGCGCGCGGCCGCGCCGCTCAGCGGCCCCGCGGCGCCGCGGCGCCCTGGGCGTGGCAGCCGTGTGTGCAGCGGCCTCTGCTGCGAGGCGCCTTTTCGCAGACTGCATCCAGGGCGCGCTGCCTCTTGCAGCTGACACCAGCTCCTGCCGACCACCTGCCACAAGGCATCGAGCAGCACACAATGCGGCGCGATGCAAGTGTACACGTGCAGATGCATGACCACCCATGCACACATGCATCTGCCATGCGGCATGACACAGTCGCTGGACACACAATCAGCTGAACGCGCCAACCCCGCGCCGGCTGGCTGCGGGCGGGGTGAGCGCCGGCGGCGACCAGTCAGGCTCCCGCCCATGCAAAAAACCCTCTGGGCCAGGGCGCGCGCCGCCGTGCAGGGCGTCGCCGTCCTCCTCCGGCGAGTGCACATACATGCAGGTCAGGACGCCGCCGCGGCGCGCGGCCTCGGCCGCGGCCGCCGACAGCGCCGGGTTGTCGTGCAGGCGCAGCTCCTGGCGCAGCCAGAACAGCACGTTGGGCCGCGCGCCAGCACCCGCGCCTGGCGCGCCGGCAGCGCCGGCCGCGGCGCCCGCAGCCGCGGCCGCGCCGCCGAGCGCGCCGCCGCCGCGACCGCGCCGGGGCCGCTTGGAGGACCGCACGGGGCTCCCCCACTCATTCAGCCCCGCGGCCTCCAGCGCAGCCGCCTCGCGCTCCGCGGGCGTAACTGCGGCTGCAGCTGCGCTGCCAGGAGCGCTGCTGCGCACAGTGTCGGCGCCGGCACGTGCTGCGTCGCCGGCGCGCTGCTCCTGCGCTGCGCCGGGGGCCTGCGACATGCCCGTACTGCGACGCGCAGCTTCGCTGCCGGCATCTTCAACTGCGACCCCGCCGTATGGCCCGCCGGCGAGCTCGCTGGCCAGCTGGTCTGCGCGCTCAGCGATGCGCGAGCGCTCCAGCGGCACCCAGCCCGTCCCCGAGGACTCCTCGCCCTGCGGCGGCGCTGCGCTTGCAGGCGCCGCAGCATCCTCTGCGCCGCCGGCGCCAGCGCCGCCAGCGTAAGTGGAGTAGGCCTGGCCGGCCTGAGCAGACGCGCTTGCGCGGGGCAGCGCTTGCGCAGAGTCGTTGCTAGGGCTGGTGGTAGGGTCAGGGCTGGCGCCCCAGCCCGCGCGCGCCGCGGCCGCGCGTATCTCGGCGCGCTGCGACCCCTGCGGCAGCAGCGCCGCCAGGTCGGCAAACAGCTGCGGCGCCGCGGCGCCGTCGAGCGCGCGCGCAAAGTCCTCCCGCAGCTCGTCCGCAGACAGCCCGCCGGACCTGGGCGACCGGGCCAGGCTCAGTCCGGCACGAGCTCTGACACAACTTCTGCCACCGGGCGCCGCAGACGCGGGGCTGCTCACAGGGCCGCAGACGCGGGGCTGCTCACAGGGCCGCAGACGCGGGGCTGCTCACAGGCTTGCTATTTAAGCATAAGCTGGAAATTTACCACATGCTGCAAAGCTAGTCAGGAAAGCAGCACACCTGTATAAGGTGGCTGCGTCCTTCAGGCGCTGCAGAGCCCAGGTGTCGCCTGCCAAGGCCTGCTTCAGGCGCTGTACATACTCGCGATTGTCCCGGGCTGTGGTACCGTGGGTGCTCTGCCGACACAGCCCACTGCTGTCAGTCATGCATGCGCCAAACACAGGAAAGACAAGGCACAGGCAGCACCAAGGACAGACACATGCAAGCACGCACATCCAGTCTCATTTGGAGCGCACTTTGCTGTCACAGCACGCTATTCGAGCAGGCCTCCTGGAGTGCCGGAAGGCCGCTTGCAGGTCGGGCGCCCTGCAGCATCTGCATCGCCTCAGCGGGAACAGGCAGCGCCAGGTGAGCGTTCGAGTGGCATGGTGCATGCGTTCAAACACCGACGCGAGGCGTGCAGAGTGCTCTAATTGCCCCAAGTCCTCCAAGTGCTCCCGTTGCAAATGCTGAGGTGCTGACGGCACGCTGGGCCTCGGTGGCGCTCTCTGTTTGCTCGATTGAAAGTATAGACCCTAATAGCTTTTGGAACGCTGGTCTCAAGGGGTGCTAGGGTCCAGGGTGAGACTACTCACGACAAGTGAGCTTGGGAGAAGGCAGTGCCCTTCCTATCTCCGTCTGGCTTCCAGCGTCCCACTGTTGCACCAGGTCTATGGCAAACGGCGCGCTGCTTCGTGGGGCCGTCAACCCCCGCTGCGCTTTTGGACAAGGCAGCGCCGCCCCGGCGTGCCTCGTGCGCTGTGTGCGGCGGTCTGCTGCAGAGGCGCACAGCGCCAAGCCTCGCAGGCACTGCCGCGGCATGCAAGCCGTGCAGGCGACCGCGCTTGTGGATGAGGTTGCCATCGAGAGGCCAGGTAGGAGGCCTGCCGCGCCGTTGCTTACTGGCTGAGCGTGTGGGGCAGGCTGGACGCGGGGCTGTGCGTGAGGACGCCGGCTCTGTGTCTAACGTACGTGGCGGGCGCAGAGGCCGCGCGGGTGGCGGAGGTCAGGCGGCAGACGAAGGAGACCAGGGTGCTGGTCAGCGTCAACCTGGACGGCACGGGCGTGTGCACGTCCAACTCGCAGATCCCTTTCTTGGACCACATGATGGACGTGCGCCCCGACGCCGTCCTCCACTGCCTCCTTTGCACGTGCTGGGGCTGCTGCATAGCAAATTGTCCTTGCTGCTACGTGCCCGTCACCTTCACACGTGTGCCTTGCTCTGGATGCTGCTTGGTTGGGGATGTGTTGCTTACTGCGCTGCAGCTCAGCAGCGCACCCTGCACCGCGCAGCAACTGGCGTCTCACGGACTGTTCAACGTGATAGTGGAGGCAGAGGGTGACACGTGGATTGACGACCACCACACCAACGAGGACATAGGTACGACCTGCTCTGGCAAGTTAGCGTTTGTTGTAATCGAGTGTGACTGCCACTTGGCATCCTGCTGACCTTGCCCGTTGTTGGCAAACACTCGGATGTGCCAATCAGCCACATCATTTCTGATGACCGGCACGCGAGGCAGCGTGACCCTCACCAGCATACAGAGTCGGTCGATACATTCCTTGCCTTGAAAAGAAAAAAAAAAAAAACAGGCTCTTGACTTGATATGCCTGGGCGCGCCGAAGGCGCCCGCACTCTGAGCTTATACTCTATCATGCATTGTTACCTGTGCGTATTTATCTGTTACCTTGGGGCACCAGATGGCAGCACCCAGTGCGCTAAGCAGCGCGCTGGCTGGCGCGCACGCAGCGCTTGCGCTTGGCTCGGCGCTGTCCAAAGCACTGGGCGACCGCAAAGGCATCCGCCGCTTTGGCGACTTCACTGCACCGCTGGACGAGGCGCTCGTGCATGTGGTTCTGGTGCGGCCAAGCCTCAAGGATGTTTAGGCACCTTTGTACTAGTGAGCCACTGCACTGAAAAAAAAAAGAGCGAATGTGTGTCGTTAAAGCTGCGTTCTGATCACCAGTGCGCTGTTGGGTCGCCCGAAACTTAGACGAGGTGTAAGTGCTGCTGCAACGCGGCTAGCCCTGCTGTCGGTAGGGTCGGACACGGTCTGGTCTGATGGACGCTCGCATGAGCTTCTAGCACAGTGCCACCTGTGGGTAACGTTCGCCGCCCACTGCACAGGACCTCTCCGGTCGTCCGCACCTGAGCTGCAACCTGAAGCTCCCGACGGAGCGCATCGGCCGCTACGAGACGCAGCTGGTGGAACACTTCTTCCAGTCCCTGGCCAACACGGCGGGCATGACGCTGCACATCCGCCAGCTGGCCGGCGCCAACTCGCACCACATCATGGAGGCCACGTTCAAGGCGTTCGCGCGCGCGCTGCGCGTCGCCTGTGAGGTGGATGAGCGGCGCCGCGGGACCATTGCGTCATCCAAGGGCGTGCTCACGCAGCAGTAGTCGCAGCGCAGTGGCTTTCCTATTGGGGTTGAAGTTGATCAGCCGTGCCTGACTTGCAAAGTGAGTGCTTGGCGGCACAGCATCACCTCAAGCGTAGATGAGTCCATATGTCGTGTGCAAACGTGCAAATTGAGGAACAGAGCTGAAGGCTATGCTGCAGCGGTATTTCTCTCAAGTATGTGCGTGGGTCCAGGATATGTTTTTACTGGCATTGCTGCACCTGGCATGCTTCAGGGTGTGTCAGAACTGAACATGTTTTACTGTTTCCACAGTGTCACCAGAAAGCATGCTGAGGGAGGTGCTGCTGGAGGAGTGCTGTAATGACGAGGAGGATGGTGATTGCAAAGTTTGCCCGCACACTGAAAAGTAATGCATCGAAGTGACATTGGCAAACCATCAGCGTGTTAGTGCAGAGTGCAACATCTCTCCTGCTGTAATGCTGAGCACCACGCACAGCAGCAGGGCTGAGATAATACACTTTGGTGTTGTCCGTGAAGAAGCGCTTGCAATGCACAAGCCTTGCATATAGGTGTACATGCGGTGCCAAGCTGCTTGCCCAGCATGCTGCTGCAGATCAAGGCGATGCACCTCTTGCTTGATTGATCCTGCTAAGCAACATGCACAGCATGTTGGTGACGCGCATGAACAATCATCAAGCGCCACGATGACACTACGCCAGGCAAGAATGACCCAGGAAGCAAAGCAGCATTATGCTGTAGTGTTGACCTATCTCAACAGAACGCCAGAAGGATGCCGGTCACATTGTTTAGCAGCGCTCGCACACTAGCAAGGCGAGCTCATGCTTTCAGATACTTAGGCAGGAGGACAGCCGCCGCAATGACCAGGATTGGCAGCAACACCTGCACAGAGCGCTCGACAAGTCAGCGAGCTTCATGCACATATCACACAGCCATCGGACGGCGCACAAGGGCAAAAAGGGCAGTCATGCCCTCCACACACTCATACCTGGCAAAACCAGGGAGGGATACTCAGGAATAACACCTTGAGCCCCACATAGTCAAGCCTTAACAGCGACAGCAGTGCGCAAGAGCTCGATATGCCAGCATGCACCAAGCACACACACACAGCCAGCTCCCGGGCCTGCAAGAGTAAGCAGGCAACCTAGGCTGTCCAGAGCAGGAGGAGAAGTCCTCGCCCAGCACCTGCAGGATCTTCAGCAAGATGCCGCTTGCGCTGCTTGACGCAGCCGGCTGCGCCCGCACGGCGCTGGTCGGCGCCCTGGTTACAACCTTGTCTCCACCCTGCGGAGGCGAAAGCTCTCTGAATCCGTAAGGCGCATGAGGAGAGCAGCGTGCACAGCACTATGTAAAGGGATTATGCCGTGTGCCGTAACTTGTGCCATGTGCCGCAAGAAAACCTTGGAAAGCATTACTGAGCCTGCGCCTTGCACAAGCATGTGCACACTGTGAACGTGACTCCCAGCATAGCCAGCACGCACAAATAGTGCAAAATCAGTGTGGACATACGGTGTGTATTCAGCAACAAGGACGCCAAGTAGCACTCAAGAGCCGACCCATCAGCCTGTGAAACAACAAAAGCCGCTGCAAGGCCCAGTGCGCTGCGTTACACAGCGAAAAGGTCCCGGGTGCAGCCGCGCACCTCATACTTTCCGATTACGTACTTTTCCAGCAACTCCTTGGCAGAGTTGCTGTGCCCGATCTCTTCAAAGTCTTCTGTGGCGTCTTTACCTGTCATAGCGCTGGGGCAGCCGTTAAAGCGTAATCACACTCGAGAGGCAACAGAAAGAGTAAAGGAGGGCTACCTGTGCTCGAGAGGATGATATCGAAGCCGCCGCTGCGATGCAGAGCACCCATTAGTAACAGGTCAAAGCACAGCATGGCTTAGCACCGGGAACACCGGGTGCAAGCCCGTCAAGGCGCAGGTGGGCGTCGTGCTCACGGGTGCTCGTCCAGAAACTTTGTCACGTCGTGTACGCGCCCTGCCAACAGAAGCAGACGTCAGGGGACCACGCAACGCGTTTGGCACCCAGCGCTGCGCATATGCCTGGCTGCAAGTACTTGAGAACGCAGGGGCGCCAGCGGCTGCTATGCCGGGACGCCAGACACCTATGCTGACTGGCCATGGACAGGCCAAGGACAACCACACTGGCGCAAGACCCACTCCCCAGACATCCAGCACTGCGTAACCAACCGAGCACCGCGCTCCTCAGCTTCTGCAGTGCATACTCTAGTTCTGTTCAGCAGGTATCCACTTGAGCGGCCTTGATGCAACCCAGGCAGATCATACGAGGGTGCAAAGAGCGCGTCCAAGAGTCCATCAGCCCTCCGGACCTCCTCAGTACACATGGAACCACTTGCTGCACAAGTGCTCACGCCCTGTGCAACAGGCAAGACAGCGTCCCAGGTGCTGCCGCGCACCGTACATGGCCAGCCAACAGTCCTCTTCCTTTGTGTGCTTCTTAATCTCCTCCAGACTGATCAGCTGCTCGGCGGCCATCTGCTCGGCGGCCATCCCGGGTCCTAGGAAGACAAGGCAGCACAAGGCGACCTCCCCCGCTCGCCTCCAGTGACAAGGGTGTCACAACGTTGCTTGGCCTTGGCCTTATTCAAGCGCTTTCTGCTATGACTAAAGCTGTCGGGACTGGGAGATGGCTGCTTGCTGTTTCACCAACAGCAAGGGCGCAGGCAGTGCTCACGATGGCGTGAACCCCGGCAGGTTCCCTGTAAAGTGCCACATGTGTTTGTAGACAAGGAAACTTTGGAGCAACTTGTCAAGTTTACACTTGCATCTCTGAAATGCAACCACACATATCAGCCTCTCTTACACGCCCCTCCAGTCCCGGTGAGCGCATGCACACCACACGCCCGCTGGTACGCGCCAGCCACTCTTGCAGCCTTGTGCAGTCAGTGCAATCAGTGGAGCTGTGCGAGCCAGCTGCAAACTGCCAGCCTGTTCAGTCCTTGCTGCAGTCAGCTGTGCACACGGCAGACACGCGCTTCAGGCGGTCAGCTGCGCAACCTGCCCAATCACACAGCGCCGCCCCCAGCGCCTTGTTGCCTAAGCGAAGGGCAAGCGCCGCAAGCTTGCCAGCACGCCCAGGGTGCCTGCACGGCATGAAAACCATTCTTGCATACTGAGGTCAGCTATTTTACACCAACAGTCATGCGGGCCGGTTACGTTAATGCATAATAAGCATGAGCTTGGTAGAGCTGGACCCCATGCAATACATGCAACGCAGAGCGCAGAGTGCCAAAATGTCTGCTTCCACGCACGACCGGAACGAATCCGGCAGCAATCTCTCACGCCCCCACCAGGGCACACGTGCACATACATTACATTGCCTTGCGCCTCAGGTCAGCACCTGTAGAACAGCGCCTCCTCGGCGGCCAGCAGGACGCTGTATCGCAGCTCCCCGCCCGCGCCCCAGATTGACCACACCAAGCCCCTTTTCGCGGCCTGCCGCGCAGCAGCATGCCAGGTTCTACATGCTGAGATCTGTTCAGGTCTGAACAAGACATGCAGGAAGAACATGCACACTCAGTGGCGATCGTCTGATGCTTACATGTGAGGCTCACGACACGTACAACATGAGAAAGACAGACATCGCACTGCGAGTCGTTTACTGTTTGGCAGGCGGCATTGTACGGCGTGCCTGTTGCAATACCAGGTAGACATCTGCTTGTGTGTGCTTGTCGCTTGCATCCACGAAGCAACCCAGACGTCGCGCACAGCACCCTAGGAAGCCGATCGCATATCCCACGCAGCCGCACTGGCCAGCCCGTCTCACAAGTTGCAGCAAAGGTGCCCTGCAAGCCAGACACCCAGCGGTGAGGACATGCACTGCAATGCCAGAAGAGATGTCACGCTTGTCTCCGAGAGAAGGCTGCAGCAGCCCTGTGCCATGGTGCTTGCGTAGTTGGCTGCCGAAACTGCTTGCATGTTCACTAGCCATGGCTTTGCCGCGGACTGGAATGCTCACATGACAACCACTGTTTTTGGCCAAGCAGCCTGGTATTCTGCGTCAGCATGCATCCGCCACAAGTCAGCCACATCATCATGGCGCACCATTGCGCCCTTCGGTACAACACGGCAGCTCTTGACACGTGCCCCACACCCGCTGCTGTGCGCATGGGCGGCAGCAGCACGACCAGGCCGCAATCCACAGCTACCTGCAGACAGCCCTGCACATCCGCCACTGCTTACACTCCCCGCTTTGAATCAGGTCAGTACAGCACGCCCCTTGGCAAACATGCAGTATCAGCACCGGGCGCAATGTGCGTCCCGCAGTAGCAGCGCAAGTTCACGCGCATCGCACGACAGCCCGAGGCGCAAGCCATAGCAGAGCGTAAGCACGATGTTCTCCAGACACGCCACTGCCAGGCACACCTGGAGGATGGCGCTGCGGCAGCCCCAGGGCCTGCCCTGACCCAGGGCGCAGAGCAGCGCGGCGGCAGCGAGCGCGGCATCCAGGGCGCACTCGGCGCGCATCCGGAAGGCGAACGCGCGGTCGGCAGCCGCCCGCGCGCTCAGCCCTGCCCAGGCCCTGCGGCGTGCGAGCGCGCTGAGTGTGTCTCCAGGGCTGCGGTCTGGAAAGTGCTACAACAGTGGCTGCCCAGTGTGCGCACAGAAGTAGCGGCCCTAGCATGGATCAGCTTGCCTGCCTCGAGCCAGGCTGTCAGCCACGCGCAAACAACACGCGTGCAGCAGCAACCAGCACGAGTAACACAAATCGACCTCTCTGCAAGAGTGTCCACAACAGCCAACACAGCTGTCATCAGGAACACGTTGGACCAGGACATCTCAACCCAACGCCTTGCATACTTACATGCACGCCACCATATGCGGTGCACCCTCGGCGTCACTGATGCAACCAGCAGTCGCACCGCCGCCAGGGGCTCCAGCCCGCAGGAAAGCTGTCGCCCTCCTGCTCATAGTCGTCATCATCGCCGGCGGGCGGCGGCGGAACCCAGGCTCGCCCGCTGCCACCATCGCCCCCGCCTGCCTCCACCTCGGGCTCCCTCGCGACGGTGACACGACCTTTTTCAGCACTCCGCCAACCCGCCCACGCGCTCGCAACCGTCTCTGCAGCTGCGCTAGGCTGTGCCGCTGGCCGTGCGCGGCGTCTGCCGCGCCCACGGCGCACGACGGCGCCCCGCAGGCCGCCCCCCGCGGCTGCGTATGCTCGCGCAGACGGTGCAGCTAGAGACACCCGCCAGCGTGCCCTGCAGCTCTTAATAGAGCTGCAGGGCACGCACAGAGCCCAGGGCCGTGCGCCTGGCCCCATCGCGGCGAGGCTGGGCAAGCGGTGCGCGCTGCAGGCCGAAGGCAGCGGTGCGAGCGCGCGCACGCGCGCGGCATGAGACGGGAGCCCACGCGCCAGTAGCCCGCCAGGTGAGCTCGTGTGCGGCAGCCTGTGAGCCGCTGCAAGCACAGCGAGCAGACGCGGCCTTGTTGGTGATGACTCGCCGCTGCAGCAGGCTGCTGGGGGGCTCGCGCTAGGCGGCCTCCTACTACTGCCACTGCACAAGCACTGCAGCATGGAACAAACGCTGAGTCGCCATTGCGGCTGCACCAGTGTATCCGCAGTGCTGTTATTGGCTACTGCACTGCCGCTGCCGCAGTAGCACAGCCTGTCTGCTGTACCAGCTGCACGAGCGCCGGAGCTGCTTGTGCGCCGGGCTACTGCTGAGGTGCAGGTGCGGCAGCTTGCTGCGGAGGCTCGCGTGCGGCGGCCTCCTTGAGCAACGCCGCGATGGCCTGCTCGCCGCGGCGCTGCTCGCGGCGGTTGCGCTTCTGGCACGCGGTGGGCGCTGGCAGGCCCCACTTCTTTATCCACGCGCGGCCGCCGGTGGTCTTCCTGACAATCTGGAGCACCTGTGACACGCTGACCATGAGAGCCAGCAGCCGCAAAGCAGAGCAGGTGACCTCGCCGCAGCCAGGCTAGTATGGATGACTCGGTAGAGCCGCAGCGGCTTATGTGTCTGCTGCTCTGTCCTGCTTCCACCAGGGGCAATGGGAAGCAAGCAGTGCACAGAGCGAGCTGCAGATGCCTATGGCAGGAACCTTGGGTGGCCCTGGCATTGACTCAAAATTGGTAATCTAGTCACTCCGGCCTGGCTTGCTATGCACATGTAAAAGAAGTACGTTGCCCCAGCCTGACTGCGACACCTCAGCAGCTGCGCAGTGTCCTGAATCGGCGCATATTGCTGGCTAGACGTGCGGCGGGGCGCTTGGCGCTTGCAGTCAGCGCAGGCGCTGCGGACGCGGCGGACACGTTGCAGCCGATGTGAATATGGCCAACACAGCTGGCGCTTCCATAGAGGCGCCGTTGATAAAGGTGCGAGGCAGCAGCGCATGGCGCTGTCCTGCAGTGTGCTGCGCGTGGCACGCACGTCACCTCTCTGCTGCACCCGGCGTATCAGGTGCCGTTCGAGGCGCTGCGGCGGACGACGCGCGACCGCAAATATGTCGTCGATGAGATGCAGGAGGTCATGGGTGCGCTGAAGGACGGCGCGAGCGCGAGCTGCTCGCACGAGGAGCGCGCAGTCGTGCTCGGCCAGCTGGCTGAGCGCCTGCAGGGCCTAAAGCGCAAGGCACGGACCTCCCGCACCGACGCAATTCTCTGCTGCACTGGCCTTTTTGAGAACCAGCTACAGTACAAACCTTCTGCCGGCCAGCACTGGTCACTTGTTTGTCAGGAGCTTGAGCGCCTGTATGACACTTGTGCAGAGTGCAGCACGGCGGGTTAATATTTTGTGCTCGGCTTGGCCTCACGTTGCACCTGCGGCGCTGCAGCTTATAGCGCTTGCGTTTGCCGCTGTCCGAGCTGTCGGCAGCGGGGGAGGCTCGCATCAGCACTACTGCGCGGCGCTAGTGAGGGAGACATCCCGGAGGGTCCCTGAGCATGCGATGCAGCTGGCGAGCTGTGCGCGGCGAGGGGGCCGACGGGCGGGTCCGCTGCGCGCAACCAGAGCCGCTTTGATCAAGCTCCTGTGCGCGCGGCGCAGCTGGACGAGCTGTCGGCGGCAGAGGAGGCGGACGCGCAGCGCTGCCGCGCGCGGCTGGAGCACCTGGCAGCGCTCGGCACGCCGCTCAAGGACCACGCCATCGACTGGAACCGCCGCCGCATGGACCGCCTCCTGGTGGAGCACCTGCTGCGCTGCGGCCACATGGCGACCGCCCTGGAGCTCGCGCGCGAGGCGGGCATCGAGGCGCGCCCCGCCTCCGCGTGAAGCGGGGCTGCAGTGCTGCGTCGCATGGGTTCACACTGCCGCACGGGGTGCCCAGAGCTGCTGTTGGTGCCACCCAGCGCGTGGCATACCGCCCCGCTGCCCTGCCGCCTTGTGCGCTCTGCACAGAGGCGTGCTGTTGCCTGGAGAACGCCGCTCTTGCGTTGCGCACGCTACATATGTTGCATTTGTGCAGAATTGACAATGCCATGAACTGGAACCTCGGCAAGCGCGCACACAGATTGAGGCAAGACGTCTGACCGGCAGCGGTGGACGGCGCTGTGGGGGGCTGTCTTGAAGGCCCTGACGCCTGGGAGGGCGGGGGCCGCAGGAGCTGGTGGACACGCACATCTACGCGGGCGCGCGCGGCGTGCTGGAGGCGCTGGGCCGGCACGACTGCGGCCCCGCGCTCGCCTGGTGCGAGGCCAACCGCGCGCGGCTGCGCAAGCACAAGAGCAAGCTGGAGTTCAAGCTGCGGGTGCAGGCGCGCGCGCTGCCCGCCGCCCGGCAGCGGCCTCCACGCCCCCGCCTGAACCCCTCGGCGCCGCATCTCTTTTATTTTCATTTGCTTGACTGCCTCCGCGCCGGCCATGTGCCTGGCATGTCCTCATAGGCGCGCGACATCAGAAGGCACCCAGGGTCCGGGCCGACCGGCTGTCAGTGCACTTGCTCAGCAGTCGCGGGGCAAGATGCTCGCCCCCAGGCCAGGCGCTCGCGGAGCTGGTGCGCGGCCAGCGGCTGCCGGTCACGCCGCGCCTCGCGCGGGGCGCGCGCGCCAGTCGCACAGCTGCGCCGCGACCCATGGCAATGCGGCCGCGCGCCGGCGCCCCGCAGGAGGTTGTGGAGCACAGGAGGAGGCCAGAGACTCCTGGTCGCTGGCCCCCTTACAGGCAGGGGGCCGGCGCCGCGCAGGAGTTTGTGGAGCTGGTGCGCGCGGAGCAGCTGCTGGACGCGCTGCGCTACGCGCGCGCCCGCCTGGCGCCCTGGGCCGGCGCGCACCTGCCGGAGCTGCAGCGCGCGCTCGCCGCGCTCGCCTTCCGCGCCGGCACCGCATGCGAGCCGTACGCGGCGCTGTTCGCGCCGGGCGCGTGGGGCCGCCTGGCGGACCTGTTCCGCTGCGAGGTCTACCGCCTGCACAGCCTGCCGCCCGAGTCGCAGCTGGTCGTGCACCTGCAGGCGCGCGCCCGGCCGCGCCCGCCGACCTTCTCATTGTGTTTGGGTGCGAGCGGCCCTGCCTCCTGTGCCTGTGTGCCGCAGCGTGCCTCGGGACAGGCGGCCGGCCGGGGCCGCCCGGCGGGTCAGGTGTGCTGGGAACCCCAAGGTCTGCACAGCCCGCCGCGCGCTGCCCGGTTGGCCGCGCGCCGGCTGGCGCAGAGCCGCGCACATGTTTTTGAGCCCAGCGTCATGCAGCCAGGTGCGTGGTCGCTGCAGGTTCTTTATCCTGCGCGTCCGTCCTGCACCAGGCGGCGAGCTGCCACTGGCGTCGCGCTTGTCGCAGGCATGGGCAGCGTTAGCTTGCAGGGCAGCTGCCGACCACCACGTCAGCAGCATACCAGCGCGCTCTGCAAACGTGGGTGGATGAGGCGCCCGCTGGTAGCATTCGCATGTGGTCATGTGTGGGTTACGTCGCGGGTGGGGCTTGCAGGCAGGCCTGTCGGCGCTGAAGACTCCGCAGAGCTACCAGGGCGGCTGCAACCGGGAGGACCCGCTGCACCTGAAGGTGCGCGCCGGGCGCTGCGGCTGGGGAGGCCGCGCATGTGGTGCATGCACCCGCGCCTGTGTCCATCAAGTGCATGGGGGCCTTGGGTGCAGGCTGTTCAAGACCGCATGCCTGTCTGGAGGTGCTTGTGCCTTGGCGCACGCGCCTCGGCCGCTCGTGTTTGCCAGGTGCCTGTGCGCCACTGTCTGCAGGCTCCAGGCGAGGCCAGTGTGGACCGTGCCCATATTTCTGCGGGACGCAGCGGTGGCGGACGTGCACCTAATCTTTGTTTTTGCTGGCGCGCAGGCGTTCCAGGACCTGGCGCAGGGTCTGCCATGGTCCAAGCACGTGCACAGTAAGCTGGTGTGCGCGCTCACGCGCGAGATCATGAACGAGCACAACCCGCCCATGGTCCTGCCCAACGGCGCGGTCTACAGCCAGAAGGCCATCCAGCAGCTGGCGTCCGCAAAGGGCGTCTTCATGTGTCCAAACACCGGTGTGCATCTGGCCACGAGTCATGTTGAAGCTGATGAGTGTGCTGGAATGACTGATGATGCGTTGCCAGCATCAGTAGGACCAAGGCTTGCTTGTGATGGCGCATGAGCACAGGTGTCCTGTGTGGGTGGGAAGAAGCACACCATTTTCGCGCAGGGTGCAGGGCACAGGCAGGTTCCTATGGCTGCTCCTGCGTCGTCTGTGCAGGCGTCGTGTGCAAGTAATGTGCGGCATAGCAATACCAGTGTGCGGGCACCGAGCAGGTGTACGCTGTGAGGTGAAGGACCTTCGGCGTGCATACATCTCCTGACCCTCACCCACCTTGCGTGAGCGCCTAATGTATGTATTGGTTGCATGCTGTCGCGTGTACACTGTATGTAGCATAGCTAGTTGCCCCTTATGCTGGATAGACTGTAGGGAGTCTGCATGCTTCTGCGCGCGGCTACCATGAACAAGTGTTCGACAATGGCCTCATGCATTTGCAAGCTGTCTTACCTACACTTAGTGCAGTGCCTAGCAACCCACAAAGCAGTCACATCTACAGGACGCGCTGCAGGCGCGCCCTGCGCAAGTAGGAGCTCCACTGAGCTTCATTTGCCTCCTCCAGCCGCCGCCTTAGCAGCCTGCTCCGCTTTCTTTGCCAGCTTCTCTTGCAGCGCTTGAGCGTCCCTGCACGCAGCAGCCAGTGAGGTGCTCGCGTCAGAGCCTGAGTAGTCCCTGTACAACAATAGGCTGAAGCGAGGAAGTAACACGGTTCCCGCTCGAGACACACTGCCAGCGGCACGCGCAAAAGGACAGTACCACCTCCACGCAAGCCAGTGTGCACAATGAAGCAACTACCGCTGGGCAAGTGCGCAGGCAGCACTGAGGGACCAGGGGCTTGACGCCAACGCCAAAGCTCAATTACCTGACACGCCGCTTCTTCCTTGATATCCAACGCAAAGTGCACATACGTTGTGCTACAACACAGGTTATGCCAGACACAGTGCGCAAGACTGTGCCGCGGACGTTTGGCGCGCCGCACCACTGATTAGTGCGACAGTTACTGCCGTTAATCACCCCTCCGGAGGCACACCTGCTACACTTGCACTGTATCCTGCCTACCCCTAAAGCAGGGTCTCTGTATTGCTGCTGGTGCACACAGCAGCCTGCCGACACGGTGAGGCTGCCGCACCGCTCCTTGCGCTGAAGCGCTGTCAGCCCGTCCTTGTCCTTTGCAGGTGCATCTCCCTTGCGCTTTGCTGCACGCTCACGATCCCTGTCGCGCTGGTTGCCGCGCGTCATTGTGGTGTCGGACGGGATGCGCGTGCGCCCAGGCTGCTGCTGCGCTTGCGGTGCCCTGCCACAAGGGCTGGCTTGTAGTGGTGCTCGAGCAAACCTCACAGGAAGGGCTCTGGCCTCGCGAGTTACTCTGGTTGAAGGCTTTGTAGAAGGCCTTGGGTGGGACATGGGGTAACCTGCTAATGCTTTTCGACGTATAACCTTCTGCATGGCTATGCCTGTATTGTATTTATCACCTCTCCTAAGCAGCGGCGTCGATCGAGCAGTGACACCTGAGCATAGTGGTCCAGTGGAGACAGCCGTTACCTGAAGCGCATCTTGGTTTTTTGCAGGGGAGTGCTGCTTGGCATGTGCATCAACACGACGTAGTTGAAGCGGACACGGTCAATAAGATCGTAGCATAGGCACTGGTTGCTTGGTCTTCGTTGCGTGGTGCGGCGCGCCAGTCGGCTGCCATGGCGGAGGCCAACGGCAGTATGGCTTCAAGCAGCACTGCTGATGCGGCGACGGCAGAGGCAGAGGAGCTGAAAAATGAAGCCAACCAGACTTTCAAAGGCGCGCTGCGTTTGCTTGCGTTCACGCGCATCTGGCCGCGGTTACAGGAGATCACCAAGCGCGCTTGGTGCAGCGCATGGCAGCAAGGGCAGACGTATTTGCCCAGGCGCCTTACTGAGCATGCCCTTGCTCTATGCCGTTGCAGTGTGCAAGCTCAGGCGGCTGTCGGAGCGCAGCCAGCCGCGCGGCCGCATCGAGTGGCACAGACAGCGTGTGCACAGGCACTGTGTCGCCGTTCTGCGAGTATTAGCACGTATGCGGTGCCAGCGGCAGCGCAGCGCGCTAGAACAACGAGTGCCCGCCTGAAGCGCCGCTGTGTGCGCTCCCTCCGCAGAGAAGCACTTCACGCGGGCGGTGGACCTGTACTCGCAAGCCATCGCGCTCACGCCGGACAACGCCATCCTGTACTCCAACCGAGCCGCCGCGCACATGCGGCTCGAGAACTACGGCTCCGCGCTGGGCGACGCGACGCTCGCCATCGAGAAGGACCCCAAGTACATAAAGGCACGGACCTGCGCTGCACCCTCCCCTGGAACGGCAAAGGAAGCTGCCAAGGACCAGACGAGCGCCACTGCAGCGTCCAGGCTCAGGAGAGCATACGTCTGCGCGGGCGGACGGAAGTGCCGTCCGTCTGCCGTGCAGCTCGGCTCCGCGCTGGCCCCTGACTCGTGCCGCGCGCCAGGGGTATTGCCGGCGCACAGACTCCAATACCGTCTGCCGTACAGCTCTGCCCCGCGTCAAGCCCTGATTGAGGGCGCCCGCGCGCGCCAGGGGTACTACCGGCGCGCGGACGCCAACCTGGGCCTGGGCAAGGTGCGCAACGCGCTCAACGACTTCCGGCGCGCGGCCAAGGTCAATGCGCGGGACCCCGACCTGCGCAAGAAGCTGGAGCAGTGCGAGCGCGAGGTCAAGCGGCTGCGCTTCGAGGAGGCGCTGGCCACGCCGGTGCATGCCTGAATAGGACCTTGCGCCTGCAGCAGGGCTCTTGCCTGCTGGAGCGTGCGAGCGCGGGGTCCAGCGGCTGCGGTTCGAGGAGGCGCTGGCCACGCCGGCGCGCGCCTAAATAGGACCTTGATTCTTGCAGCAGAGCTCGGGCCTGGCCAGCGGGCGCGAGGCGGCGCTGGGCAGGCAATGCGGCGCCCTCTGCTGCAGTGGCATGCGTAGCGCATGGTGCTGCTTGGTGTGCTGCGCATGTACCTGGGTGCGCCTGTGGCAGGCTCCGTGCCGCTGCCGGCGCTGCAGCCTCAGGCAGGCGCGCGCGGCGCAGAACGAGGTGCCCGTGACGCAGCAGATCGAGCTGGCGTCCATGCCGCTGGACGACAGCTACGACGGCCCGCGCATGGAGGGTGCGCGGCGCGCCGGCTGCCTGCCGTGCCGGGGCCCGAACGCGTGCCTGTGTGCCTTTCAAAGGGGTCCTGCAGATCACTTGAGAGCAGCTGCCGAGCCTGCCGCGCCCAGGGAGCCAACGCTGTAGGTGCGCTGCACCAGTGCAGCCAGAGAGAGTCTGGAGCGGGCGCGCGTGCGCAATCTGCCTTTGCACAGACATGGAGCGATGTGTTTGTCTGGAGCCCCGGGAGTCGAGAATATTGCACGCATCCCAGCATCGCCTGGCCGCGCAGGCAGCGAGGAGGACGGCTACCGGTTGACGCGCGACTTTGTGATCGCAATGATGGAGCACTTCCGGCGGCAGAAGACCATCCACAGGCGATTCGCGTTCCAGATCGTGCTGGAGGTGCGCGCGCGCGCCGCCGCGCGGCATGCCTGCCGCCCCCTGCTCGTGTCGCCGCCGGGCTCGGCACCGGTCTGAGCGCGAGGGCTGGGAGGCACTGGCATGCCGGCTCCTGCCGCTTGCTGGGACAGGTCGAGGCCCGTGGCCGTGCACGCTGCGCAGGAGGAGATGCTCTGGTACGGGGTGCGCCACGGGGTATCCTGCGAGCGTGACAATGCCATAGGGACTGCTATACCTGAACCTAACCCTATACCCGCTGGCGCGCGCGCAGGCGACGGAGCTGCTGCGCGCGGCGCCCTCGCTGGTGGACGTGGCGATCGGCGACGGGGCCGGCTTCACCGTCTGCGGCGACGTGCACGGCCAATTCTACGACCTGCTCCACATATTCGAGCTCAACGGCCTGCCCGCCGAGGACAACCCGTACCTGTTCAACGGTGCGTGCGCCGCGCCGGCTCCGCCGCCCTGTGCAGGCGCCCCAAGCCAGCGGCCCTTGCAGGCTTCTCCTGCGAGGTGCCTGCTAGCGCGGTACCACCCACGTCTTCACGTGGTTCCAGGCCCCTCTCACATTCTAGACGCGAGTGCGATGTGTGACATGCCAGGCTGCAGCACTGCAGCGCGGGCGGCCCGCGCGCAGGCGACTTTGTGGACCGGGGGTCGTTCTCGATGGAGGTCATCCTGACGCTGCTGGCCTGGCGCGTGCTGCTGCCGGGGCACCTGCACCTGGCGCGCGGCAACCACGAGTCCAAGGGCATGAACATGATCTACGGCTTTGAGGGCGAGGCGCGCCCCGCTGAATCTTTCCCCAACCCTACCCTGTTGGCTTGGACATGATGTATGGCTTCGAGGGCGATGCGCATCCTGCGGCCTCCGTCCCTCACCCTACCCTAAGGGCATGAACATGATCTGCGGCCTTGAGGGCGTGCCAGAACGCTTGCTCTGAGTGCTCCTCCTCTGAGAACGCTGCCTCAGTCAAAGTGCAGCAGCAGCGGCCGCTCGTTGTCGCCAGCCGCTGACGCGCCCGTCGCTGTGCCGCAGGTGAAGGCCAAGTACAATGCGACGCTCATGGACCTGTTCAGGGAGGCCTTCTGCTGGCTGCCGCTCGCGCACTGCCTGAACGGCAAGGTGCTCGTCGTGCACGGCGGCCTGTTCTCGCGCGACGGTGTCACGCTGGACGAGCTGCGCGCCATCGACCGCTTCCGGCGCGCGCGCGCGCCTGCCAGACCCTGCCAGACCCTGCCAGGCCCGGCACGGCGCGGCGGGCGGGCCGACGTGTGCCTGCTGGGGTGCTGGCAGCCGGGGCTGAGCCAGGCTTGCATGTGAGGCTGTCCAGGCGGCAGTAGCATTAATTTACACATGTTTATATAGCATAAAGAGCCTGCCGGTGCGCGTGGCAGGGAGCCGCCGGAGGAGGGCCTGATGTGCGAGCTGCTGTGGAGCGACCCGCAGGCGCTGCCGGGGCGCAGCCCCAGCAAGCGCGGCGTGGGCGTCGCGTTCGGCCCAGACGTGACCAAGCGCTTCCTGGACGCCAACGGCCTGCAGCTGCTCGTGCGCAGCCACGAGGCGCGTCCTGCGCTGCCGCTCGAAACCCTAGCCAGGGTCTGCGCGCTCCGACCCAGGCCTCCTCCTGCGCCAATCAAGCGAGCAGAATTCTCTGATCACTCTGATCTTTTCTGTGCGATTGTGGTGCAAGCAGTCCAGCGCAAAGGGCATGAGTGCATCCCCGCTTGCAAGCTCCTCGCGGGTGTCTGGGTGCTGAGCGGGGTCGGGGGCTGCAGGTGAAGGAGGACGGGTATCAGGTGGAGCACGACGGCTACTGCATCACCGTCTTCTCCGCGCCCAACTACTGCGACCAGATGTGCGCGCCCACGCCCTGGCGCATGCGCGCCCGCGCCCTGGCGCATGCGGCGCGCATCCGGGCATGCGCTGCCGCCTCGGCGCTTATCAGCTCCAGCTGCCTCCTTTCCCGTCCGTGCCTGCTACGTGGGAGGACACAAACTGTTACTGTCAACACCAGGCGCCCCCATCCGGAGGCTTTGACATCCCATGTGGAGCCGGCCCGGGACCCTGAGGGCCGGCGGGCGCGCAGGGGCAACAAGGGCGCCTTCATCCGGTTCAGCGGCGGCGACATGGCGCCCGCGTTCACCACGTACCCCGCCTCGCCGCACCCCAACGTGCGGCCAATGGCGTACGCGAGCTTCATGGGCGGCATGTTTGGCGGCGGCATGTGAGGCCCTGCGCGGCCGGCGCGCCGGAGCCAGCCCGCGCGGCATGCCTGGCCTGGGGCCCTTGCGCCGCCTTTGCTCTATGTGTGGACGGCGTGCGTGACGGCACGCGAGGCCCTGCAGCGCCGATGGCCTCAGCCAGCCTCATGGGCGGCACACTCACATCGCGCGCGGGTCGCGCGGCTGTGCAAGCTTTGTGAGCGCCGCGGTTGCCGTGTGCGGCGGCATGCGGCGCGGTTTGGGTAGCGCTGGGGCCGAGGCGTGACCAAGCACGCGGCCGTGTGCGCTGCCCTCGTCCAGGGCCGGGAAGCCCCTGTCGCAGCCTGCTCGCTAGGCATACACGGCGCAGGGCGCACATATGTGCCTGGTGTGCCTGGGAGCGCCATGGCCCCTGTGCGCATGGCCAGGCGCAGGTACATGGCCAGGCGCAGGTAGCCGCCGCGCTCGACTCGAGCGCGGCGGGGAACACGCCAGCACCCTCCGCCCGCGGGTTGAGGCCAAGTTGCATGCGCCGGGGTGTTCGGCTTGTGGAGGGCGCGTGCCCGCCGGGCAGTGCCTGCGTCTCCGCATGGCCCGCTCGCGGCAGGCAGGGCGCTCGGTCAGTGAGCTGCAGAGTGCCGGGGGCCGTGTGCGTGCATGCGGGCGTGCAGCCTGATGCGCACTGCCCGGGCTGTTGCATGCCTGTCGAGCGGCGGGAGGCTGCGGCTGGCTGCCGTCAGCCGGCGGCCCTGCCCGCCCTGCCAGCTCCTCAGGGGGGCTGCATGATGGCGCTTTGCGTGTGGCGTGCGGCCGGCGTGGCGAGCGCCGCGGCCTAGCAGCTCGCTTGCAGTCCGATGCTTGGCAGGGACAGGCTCGTGGAGACCAGGCTCTGCACTGGGTCCAGACAAGGCTGTCCGTCCCGTCCTGCTGCCTGTCTTGGCTGGTTGGCTCGCGCACGCATGTTTGAGCAGTTCTTAGGCATGCTTAGGCATGCTCGCAGGCATGCTTGAGCAGTTCTTACTCCAATGGAAAGGTTTGCACAAGGGTTGCCTGTGCGTTGCATTGCCTGCAGGTGGTGTAACCTTGCGCCTTGAGTTCCGCTAACACTGCACTTGAGGCAATTACTAGGGCACAAGCCCTCCAGACTAAAGGGACGAGCCAAGCTCCCTCTTTTGTGCGAACAGGAGCACCGCTTCTAGCCCGTACCGATTCAAGTGTGAGGGCAGACGTGCATGGCAGGGGTACAGCACGCTCTCAAAACAGGAACAACGACGCTATTAATAATGTCCGCAGGTTCGCTGGGCTGCATGTAAAATGTTGTGCTTGAGCACGGTGCTCAAGCACTTGCGCACGCCGCACTGCCTACCCTTCTCCATGCGATGCTCAGTCAGGGCAGATGGCAATGCAATACTTGAAGAACGCAGTGCCCATGGGTGCTTTTGTACAGCCGGGTCAGCCCTGTGGCAAGCTCTACTGATGAAGCGCATCACGCGCACCGTGCGGGTATGCCCTTGCCCTGTCAATTGCTGCCTTCATGCAAAACTTAGCAAATCATCAAATGCTCAGCGAATCAACAAATGCCTGCGCGGGGCTGAGGCCTAGTGCTGGGGTCGGGATTTGGTGTGCGGGAAAGCGCGCCCTGCTGCACACAAGCAGATCGCCCGCCGCGGCTGCGGGAGCGAAAGCTGGACGAGCTTGCCTGCCTGCCCTCTCCCTTTGCTTGGCAGGTGCCCTCCAGGTTGTGGTGCTTCCATGGGACCTAGACGCAAGTGCTAGCACATACAGACGTCACCATACTCACAGCTTCCTCTTTTCGTCGCGAGCCAGCCTCACACGTACGCGTCGCTGCCCTTGCCGCCGTTGCCGACCGGCATGCCCATCGCGGGCTGCGGGGTGGGAGGAACGGTGTGGCAGGAGCCACACTTGGGCGCCATGCCGACCATGTCCATGTGCATGGCGCCAGGGCCCTGGTTGGCGCCCGCGGCGCCCTTGCACATGCCCAGCCGGTGCAGAGTGCGGCGCTCCTGCACGCATAGCAGAAGCGGCTCAGCTTCCCGGGTTTGCAAGTGCACTGTGCTGTTGCCTGGAAGGAAAAAAACCATGCTGTCTGGCATTGTGCCATGGGGAACCCCTGGGCTCACAGACCCTGGGGCGTTTGATCTGCGCCAGCCGCGCACTCAGCGCGCTCAGCGCCGCGTCAGGATGCCGCGCTCAGCGCTCATGCATGCATCTGCGTGACACGCTGCTGTGCTGGTGCGTCCGGTGCATTCCCTGCTGCATGGAAAGAGCTGAGAGCGGCCGCGGGGCTCCGGAAGCCATGCCGGCAAACACGTCCTCAGCCAAGGGGCTGTGCACCATGATGCCATGCAAAAGTGCACCGTGCATCCGCGCCGTGGTGATGAACAAACAGCACACCGCCAGCAGGCGCTCAAGGACGGAACCTGACAAGCTCCTTCAGGCTGCAGCAGGCACGCGCAACGCACACGTCCAGGAGCATGCTCCGGGGGCGAGGCTGCGCTCACCTGGCACAGCGCGCAGTTGAGGCACCAGCACACCAGGCAGCACTCGCAGCAGCACGGCCCAAGCTCGAGCTTGCGGCGTAGGCGCGCGCGGAAGGCAGCCACATAGATGAGGCCCACGATGAGGGCGGCGTAGTAGACGCAGAGAATGACTATGGTCGCCACGGTGAAGACAGGCATGGCCTGGCATGCTGCGCCCCGCGCACGCGACGGTCAGGCAGTGTGCTATGCGCCAGGCCGGCAGGGGCAGCACGTCTGGAGGTCGGCACACCCTGGAAGCTCTGCAGGTAGGTGTTGTCGTCTGAGGCAGTCTCCCCGTGGGCCTGACGGGCGTCGGCGAGCGTCTGAAGGGCGCGTGTCTGCGCGAGTCCACCAGCAGGCTGCTTGCTTCCAGCAGTCGTTCGTGCAGGAGTTTGCCGTGAGAGGGCGTTCATGTGCAACCAGCAGCGCTGCGCAGGTGTTTGGTGGGAGTGCGCACCAAGCAGTCGGTGCGGGCGGTAGCTTGCGGGTTGACAGTGGTAAGTGACCACACTTCCCAGAAAATGCCCGGGAAGATCAACAGGAAGAAGAACACAGCTGCCTGAGTGGCAACGGACCTCTGGTGGCCGTCGCGCATGTTCAGCCCCTGGAGCAACGCACGGTGGTGCGGGTCAGTGGACGCCTTCCAGGAGGAGACCCCGGAGGTGTGCAAGGCCAAGGGGGTTTGCGCACAAAGAGGATGCAGGGGCACCAGTACCCGAGGCAGCACACGCCCCTGCCACACCACACAGCGCTCTTGATCACGCGCCAGGGGTGCCGGATCGACAACAAGGCAAGCGATGACTGCAGAGCGCCCTGTGCGCTTGAAGTTGTGCCCGCACCAACCCTGCTTGCAGTCGCAGGATCCGTCGCCGCAGCACTTGAGCAGGGAGCAACATCCCGTCTCAGGCTCGCCGTCCCACCCCCTGACGATCAGGGGGTCGCCGGCCTTGCTCTGCTGCATGGGGTCGTGCACAGGAGGCGGCTTCATGGTATGTCGGCTGATCAGAAGCTGCGGCAAGTGTGCGCAACGTGTGTGTGGGTCACAATATGTTCGGAACTGGTCAATCCTGAGTCCTGAATCCTGGTGCACCTGAGCTCTATCTAGGGTGTTTTTGGTAAGGAAAGGCTTGCTCCAGCTGGTAAGTGACTCATCCGCGCAGGTGCCTTGTTGACAGACATGACATGGAACGAGGAATGCTGTAAAGCTTGCCTCGTCATCCAGGCATCCCCCATAGAGGCGGCCTTGTGCACCCCATCACTTGCGCCAGACCCTTTGGGTGACGCAGTCTGCATTACGCACTACACGCTGGCGCTCTCTACGTGTGCACGGGTTGACTGCTTGAGACAGGCAAATCAGGCCACCAGCCTGATACGCAGGCAAAGTTGTTGATAGCAGGGACTAATAAGCAGGCTCTGTATGTGATGCGCGATGCGTGCGTATCCCTGCTTACAGCGCATAGCTCCCGACAACGGCACGCACTGCCTGCTCATTCATTGGTAGGCCCTGGCCAGGGTGCAATGCACTCATCAGTGCCTGAGGCGAGGACCACTCTTGAACCGGCCGCTAGCATCGCTCACTGGTGTCAAAATTCTCTGACACCCCCATGTACGATCATCGCTGCTCTCACAGAAACACCCGTTCTCTGCTGCATCGCATGCCTGAACTGCCACCATGGCATTGCTGCTGACAGACAGGGGCGGACATGGTCCCAGATTTGACGACAGTCACAGACTGAAGCCCACACGCACCTCAGCAGACGCGACCTGAGCAGTGCTGCTGCGACGCACCACTCGGCCAGGGCGCAACCAAGCAGGGGCGGCCAGAAGGCAACCGACACAGCCGCCAAGCTCAACAGGGCCTCAAGCTCATGCAGTGGAAGCGCACAGACTGATCAGCACGCGAGGGTGCTCGGATCAGTACAACGCCCTTGTCCTGGAACCCACAGCACAGTCATTCCGCTGCCTTCACGGCCTGTCAGCCTGAACGTGCTACGCGCATGCCGGGCTTGCGCCCAACGGGTTGGACCGGCGGACGCGTCTGCGCAGCCCGCGGCGCAGCGCAGTGCCAGGCAGCATGGCGCCATGATAGTGACCGGGCAAACAACTGCCCTCACAAGTCAACCCCTGGTTGTGCCCCAGTCGTGCAGCCGCTACACATGGCCAGCGGCCTTCATGTGCCCGCTCATCTCGGGCTCGTACGCCCACGAGGCGTGGCTGGCGGCCACGACCGAGTGCTGCCCGGCGCAGCGCGGCGCCTTGCCCAGGTCCACGCCCTGCGCCAGGTCGGCGCCCACCACGCCGTACTTCACGCGCAGCCTGTGCAGCGTGCGGCGCTCCTGCGTGCGCCGGTGCTCACGAGCTGCGTCAAGCGTGCTGGACCATGAGGACGGTGTGGGGGGCGCGGCCGCCTCTGCAGCACACCGCCGCAAGCAGGAGGCTGGACAGGCGCGGCGTGTGCGCGCGGTGGGAGATTGCAGCCGTGTCAGAACATGCAGGTGGCCTCCCTAGCTGAGCCTGTGAGAGGGGAAGGACTGCCATGTGAACACGCTTTCAAGCGTTGGGCCGAGCGTTGGAGGCGATGCGGTTGGAGGGCACCTGGCACAGCGCGCAGCCGAGGCACCAGAAGAGCAGGCACCAGTCGCCAGCGAAGCTGCAGAAGCTGCCCGGCATGCAGCCGCAGCAGCCCTTCAGGCGCAGCTTCTTGCGCACGGCGACGCGTTGCGCCGCCGCGACCGCCAGGCCGATCGCCATCAGGCCATAGTGCACGCACAGGAAGACGATGACGAGCGTGTCGTAGATGGGCACCCGCTTGCAGGCTGCACGCGTGGTGCACCACTGCTCGGCGGCGCTGCAGCGGCAGCCGCGCGGACGCACGCAATTGTCATGCGAGGACGCACAGCACCGCGCCACCGAGAAGGAGCGCACCCTCGATCTCATGCACATAGGCCTGGTTGTCAGCGTCGTTGACTCCGTGTGCCGCGCGAGCGGCTTGCAGTGTGTGCACGGCGTCCAGCTGCGGCGTGGGTCAGCGCGTCAGTGCCGCGAGCACTCCCGCGGAGCGCGCCGAGCGCGTGTGGCCTGGGGTGAGTGCAGTGAGCTGCAGGGGAGGGGACTGCGCCGGCACGTGGAGCCAGCGGAGGCGGGCGCGCACCACGCAGTGCGTGCGCCTGGAAGTGCTGCGCCAGTTGACGCCGCCGTAGACGAGGCCAGGCAGGATGAGAAGGACGAAGAAGACGACCGCCTGGACGACAGCTGACATGCCAAAGGCGTCGCGCGCGTTGCGACCCTGCACGCCGGCCACACTCCAAACGTGGAGCAGGTGTCCAACAGCATGCGCGTGCGGGCCGTGCGATGGCGGTGTTGCGGTGGCCAGGTGCGCCTGGTGGTCATGTTCCAGGTCAAGGCAGAAAGGCACGCAGCTGGTGCAGCGGACAGGCAGACCCGGGCGCACGAAAGTGACGCAGCTGCACCAGAAGGTCGCGCAGCAGAGGCCCCTGTGCACGCAGCGCTTCAGGCATCAGCTGGCCGCGCAGGCTGCCTAGTCAGGCACCGCGGAACGCAATCTCTGCACCCTGCCACTCAGGCACGCGCTCCTCGCTCGCGCGCACGCACCAGCCCTGCTCGCAGTCGCAGGCGCAGTCCCCGCAGCACTTGTACAGGGAGCAGCGGCCGCCGTCCCAGTCCCTGACCACGGGCCCGGCCATCCCGCTCTCAAAGGCCATGGGCGCTTGCACGCTGGGCGGCTCCATGCTGCACGCTGGTGAGCGGGGTGGGCGGCTGCACCGCCCTCAGGTTGTCTGCTGGCGCCAGCACCAGATAGGCTGTCGATCTGACGTTTAAGTTCATCGCACCTAATTAGACCCCTATGCAGTTCTCAGTAGGAAGTCTGCACTTGAGGCGTCCTCAGAGTCTCTAAATCAAAGAGTTTGGAAGACGCAAAGGACCACACATTTAAACACCAGACTGAAGTGTACTAGTTGCAAGCGCCAGGGTCAGATCAGCATGTCATCACCGCCAGTTGCAGTGCGGCTGGATGAACTTCCTGCCGAGGCACGTGTCAAAGAGCTTGCGCTGTGTATACCTCGACAGGTCAGCAACATGTACTTGCACAGAGTTGCTTGCACCTCTGACGGGCGCTGCTCAGCCTCTGCAGATCTTACGTGCGTGCGCCGCTTATATTACTACGGACAACGACCACTACGGGTGGGATGTAGTTGCTCTGAAGCTTGTATGCAGGTGCGCGCTGCATGCTGTGTGAAATCGGGCTGACACAGGTTTATGCAAGAGCTGCGCCTGAGCCCAAGCCAAGCGCCAGGCGGTTGAAAGAGGCGCTCGAGGAGCCCTTCTGGCACACGGTTGACATATTTTTTGCTGAGAAGCTGTGGAACGCACTGGGACGACCCAGCGGTGTGCCTCTCACCGACAGGTCTTGAGCGGCCCCAGTGTGCGCTTGGTGCCTTGTAGTGCAGCCTCTCCTGACGAGGCAACACCAGTTCTCACGATTCTGTTCAAATAGGTGAGTGGCTCAAATAGGTGAGTGGCTCAGTGGAGCACACTGGCGTTGCGTGGTCCTGCGCACAGCGCGCACAGCTCACTGCCTTGGCTGCCGCAGGTACGCTGGAAGGCGCCAGCGCCCGCCGGTGGCTCCGGGTGCAAGGCGCTGTTGTGCAGCGCCTCAAGATCTTTTTCAGCATAGACTACCACTACGCTGACCGGCTGCCAATCCTGCTGGCGGGCCTGCCTGCGGTGAGGTCTATCAGCAGGCTGCACGTGCGTGCGGACCCTGATGCAGAGCTACCACGGACTGCAGCACCCATTCGGGGCTTGTTGGCCGGGGTCGCACGCGCTGTAGCAGGCTGCTCATGCCTGCAGCACCTCTACCTCGCGGTCGCGCTGGCGCCCGAGCTGGCAGACCAGCTCCCTGAGGCGTTTTGGCGAGTGTTGGCTGGCGCGCGCGCACTGGAAGAGCTCACTCTGTGCTTTAGCGCTCTTTGGGTCAAGCGGCGCCACGCGCCGTCCGCCGGGAGCGTGACACACATGGTGACAGGCTTGGCTGGCCTGCCGCGACTGCGCGCGCTGAGCCTGTTTTGTGAAAAGGTCTGCATGGAGGCCACGCTGCCTGCCTGCATGTCGTGCCTGGCGCAGCTGACCTGCCTGAGCCTGTGGGGCCTGCGCAGCCTGCGCGGCGCGCCCGGCTGGGCGCGTCTGCCCTCGCTCGCCTCCCTGAGCTTCGGGCAGTGTTGGTTTGCGGGCGCCCGCGAGGCCGCGCTGCCGGGCATGGACGCGCTGGTGTCCCTGACCAGCCTGGAAATAGAGGAGTGCCCCAGCCTGCGGGACCTCCCCACGGCCCTGGTGCGGCTCACGCAGCTGCGCTGCATCCGCTTTGACGACAAGCGGTGGACCGAGGCCAGCCGCCTGCGCCGCACCGAGCCGCCGGCCGCGGGCGTGCCCGCAGTCTGCTTTGAGTCTCTGGTCAGCCTGTCCCTGGGCTGTCGCAACCTGCGGGCCTTCCCTGCGGGCATCCTGGCTGCCACCAGTCTCACGCAGCTCTGCCTGTCCTCTTGCTGCTTCGGCCAGCTGCCCGAGAACATGGGCCTGCTCAGCGCGCTTCAAAGCCTGCAGCTTGGACGAGACCCTGCAGCCTACAGGAAGATTGGGGGTGAGCTTGACGTTCAGGCTCTGGGCAGCCTAGCGGCCTTCCCAGACCTGCGCCACCTGAGCTTTGCAGACTGCCGCGTGCTCTTCTGCATGAACATACAGGCCGCAGCAGCGCATCCCCGTTTGGAGATGCTGCTGCTGGACACCTCGTACCCTGCGATTGGCGCGTCGTGCCAGGCATTCCTGGGCCTTGTTACTGCACTGCGGCAGCAGGGGCGGTCCAAGGTGATCGCTTGCCTGAGCAATTGCGCTGTTGAAGGCGAGGGGCAGGAGGACAGCGAGAAGTTTCTGGCCGCCTTGGCGTCGCTGCGCAATACCCTGCGGCTGTGAATGTGCGCATGGGCCCACGTAGATTCGCAGGCCACTTGCCTATAAACATAAACGCAGATTTGGTTGGTGTGGAGGCTGGCAGTGGTGGAGTCATAGTTAGTAACCCGGTCCATGCCTTTTGCACATCGAATATTGCGCAAGCTGGTGAAGCGCGGTGAGCTGGGCTGCTGCACCGCCCTTCAGGTTGTCTGCCGGTGCCAGCACCAAAGCAGCTGTCGATCTGACGTTCAAGTTCATCGAACCTAGGAAAGGCCCCCTTTTTTCAGTCCTCCTACTGGACTTCTGAGTGAGGCGTTCTCAGAGAGCTTAGAAATAGCAGAGTACCGCACTTCTTCTCTACCGAACACAACACTGTTCTGGATTGCACGCGCGAGGGTCAGATCAGCATGTCATCACCGCCAGTCGCAGTGCGGCTGGATGAACTTCCTGCCGAGGTATGCGCTGAAGAGCTTGCGCCATGTATTTGTCTTGTACAAGTTACGTGTACAACGCACAGCTTAAGATGCACCTCTGATGGATGCTGCTCAGCCTCAGCAGATCTTACGGGCGTGCGCCGCTTACGTTTCTGTGGACCACTGGGAATACGGGACGGAGGCAGTTGCCCTGAAACTAGTCTGCAGGTGCGCGCTGCACGCTGTGCGAATGGGCTCACACAGGCTCCTGCAAGAGCTGCGGCTGAGACCAAGCCAAGCGCCAGGCGATTTAAAGCGGCCCTCGAGGAGCCCTACTGGCATACGCTGAACGGCGGTGCTCAGATGCTGTTGAACGCACTGGGACAACCCAGTGGTGTGCCTCTCTCGACACAAGCCTTCAAAGGTTCCTGTGCGCTGCTGGTGGTTTGCAGTGCAGCCTACCTGACGATGCAACGTCTGTCTTTCTGCTCCCGTCAAATTTGTCAGCGGGTCAGCAGCTCAGTCGAGCACTGAAGTGGCGGGGTCCTGCGAGCAGTGCGCACAGCGTACTGCCTTGGCTGCTGCAGGTACGCTGGATGGTGCCAGCGCTCGCCGGTGGCTCCAGGTGCAGGGCGCCGGTGTGAAGTGCCTCTTCCTCTGCGCAGCCTCCATAGACGATGTTCACGCCGAGCGGCTTTCGATACTGCTGGCGGGCCTGCCCGCGGTGAGGTCGATCAGCTGGCTGCATGTGCGTGCAACCCCACTTTCGTGCAACCCCACTTCACGTTTTGATACAACCCCACGGACTGCGGCAGCCATCCAGCCCATGATGGCCGGGGTCGCACGCGCCGTGGCAGGCTGCTCGTGCCTGCAGCACCTGTGCCTGAAGCTCGAGCTGGTGCCCGATCTGGCAGACCAGCTCCACGAGGCCTTTTGGCGACTGCTGGCTGGCGCGCGCGCACTCGAAGCGCTCAGCTTGACACTTGACACGTGTTCGTGTGACTGGTGCTACGCGTCGTCCGCCGGGAGCATGACACACTTGGGAACAGGCTTGGCTGGCCTGCCGCGACTGCGCGCGCTGACCCTGTCTTGCGGAATTGTCCGCATGGAGGCCACGCTGCCTGCCTGCCTGTCGTGCCTGGCGCAGCTGACCTCACTGAGCCTGACGGGGCTGTGCGGCCTGCGCGGCGCGCCCGGCTGGGCATGCCTGCCGACGCTTGCGCGTCTGGAGTTTGAGGACTGCGTTTTTGTGGGCGACGGCGATGCCGCGCTGCCGGGCATGGACGCGCTGGCGTCCCTGACCAGCCTGAAGCTGAACAGGTGCCCCAGCCTGCAGGAGCTCCCCACGGCCCTGACGCGGCTCCCGCAGCTGCGCTGTGTCAATGTCTCAGACAATGGGTAGACTGAGGCCAGCCGCCTGCGGCGCAAGGAGCCGCCGGCTGCAGGCCTTCCCGCAGCCGGATTTGAGTCTCTGGTCAGCCTGTCCCTGGGCTGTCGCAACCGGCGGGCCTTCCCTGCGGGCATCCTGGCCGCCACCGGTCTCACGCAGCTCTGCCTGTCCTCTTGCTGCTTCGGCCAGCTGCCCCGGGATGTGGGCGTGCTCAGCGCGCTGAAGAGGCTGCAGCTCGGACGAGACGCTGTAGCCTACAGGGAGATTGGGTGTGACTTTGATGTGCAGGCCCTGGGCAGCCTAGCGGCCTTCCCAGACCTGCGCTACCTGCGCTTTGCAGACTGCCGCGTGCTGTTCTGCGCGAGCATGCCGGCCGCGGCAGCGCATCCCCGCCTAGAGCGCCTGCTGCTGGACACCTCATATCCTGCAGCTGGCGCGTCCCGCCAGGCGTTCCTGGGCCTTGTTACTGCACTGCTGCAGCAGGGGCGGTCCAAGGTGATCGCATTGAGCCATTGCGCTCTTTGGGGCGAGGTGCGGGAGGACAGCCAGGAGTTCTTGGCCGCCTTGGCGCCCATGGCTGCGCAATTCCCCGCGAATGTGAAGCTGCATGTGGAGTCCGGCTGCATGCATCGACTGCCTACTGGCCAGTAAAAGCAATGCGCTTTCTGGTTGGTGTGGAGGCCTTGGGGGAGTCACAGCATGTATCTCCATGGTATGATGATCATGCGCATCTGCCATCAAACCTGCGTGTAGTTGTAAGGATGCAGACGCAGAGCATCCAACTCTTGTCTTCTCCCCAGCAAGCCCTCTGGCATGCACTGGAGACGCAGCGCCCATGCATACTTGCACAAAAGGCTGGCAGCCAGTACCGCCCAACATTCCACATTCACGGATAAGGCATGCCCGCATACCAACAGCCACCTCATGGGGCGCTCTGGACCCCGCCGGACGCTCCAGGGTCGCGGGCCCCCGCGCCTCAGCGCTGCACCGGGCACGCGGCGTCGAGGAAGTCGCGCAGTTTGCGCGCCGCGGCCGCGCCGCCCATCACGGCCGCCAGCCGCGCCTCCGGCAGCGCCGCCAGGCCCGCCAGGCTGCCCGCCGCCGCCATCAGCGGCCGGAAGTTGGCCTCCGTCACGCCCTGAGCGACAGGCACGCGCGTCAGGGCTCACACAGGCACTAATTGTTCTTGAGCTCAGTACTCACCCCTGCCGCTACCAGCCTCCAAGCCTGGCCTCCGTCACGCCCCGGCGGCACAGCACTGGCCCGGACTTGCAACAGAGTGGATCTGCACCTGTTCACAGTGCACTACATGCTATGATGCGAACTGAGTAGACGAAGATGGACGGGGGGCTCCGCACCGGCATACGGCGCAGCACGTCAATGGCAGCCGTGTTGACGACCGCCTCCGCGCTCTGCCCATCCGCGTCGAGCGGCACTCCTGCGCGCATGTGCAGAAAAGGGCATAGCCTACCAACGTATGTGTGCGTAGCGCAGGCTGTCTCACTGGGCTTCCGCGTCGCGCAACCGGGACATCGGCGCGCCAAAAGGAACGAATACACCGTTTGTCGGGAAGGTGATAGCCCTTGAACAGGGTCCACCCATGCCGCTGCGCCTGAGCAGCGCGCGACCGGGCTTGCAGCAGCACGCCGGCCAGGCCGCGGGAGCCCGCGCGCCGCGCACCGACGGCGGCGGCCGCGAGCGGGTCCGGCTCGTCGCGGCCGTCCTTGAGCGCGCGGAACAGGTCGGCGGTGGCGTGCAGCGAGCGGCTCCACAGCAGGCGCAGGCGCGGGAAGTGCACCGTCAGCAGCACCAGCTTGCTGCCCAGCGTCGCGCCCTGCCGCCGTGGCGCCCGCACGCGGTCACGAGCCGCGCCAGAGTCACCCGGTTTGAGCTGAAAGCCCGGAGCCTGCATGCATGCACAGTGGGCGCCCAGGATCCCACAGGCGCGGAAGGACCCTGAGGCATGGACGCCTCGGCACAGCTACCTGCTCAGCACCGGGCCGCGCCGGCGCGCGGCTGAGCGATGCCGCGCCGCGCGCCCACGCGCCGGCCGTCCCACGCCCGCACCTCAGCGACAGCGCATCCAAGACTGCAAGGATGCGCCTGAGCGGCGCGCCTGCGCATCGGCGCCGAGCTCGTTCACCGCGTGCAGCGCAAACGCGCGGTCTCGCTCGAACTCGATGAGCAGCACCGGCACGGGGTAGCTGCGGCACATGGCCTCGGCCTGGTGGTACAGCCGCCCCGACGCGAACGACTGGCGCAGGTCCGACAGCGACTTGCGCTCCACGCACACCTCGGGCGACAGGATGTAGTCGCCCACCTGCCGCGGCCCGGCCGCCGTAAGGTCTCAGGTGCGGCAGGCGCCAGCGTCGGGCGCGCGCTTGCAGCCAGCTCGCCCATACGGCGAGAGCGCGTCCGCCGCACGGTATAGGGGATAGATACCTGACACTACCCTACCCTACCCTAATACTGCTAAGACCGCCCGGCCGGTGCGCACCTCCAGGGTGACCGGCGCGATCTGCAGGCCCTGCAGGTGTAGCACCGACGGCAGCGGGCTCATGAACTCGCGCACGTCCACGACCAGCCGCACGGCCGGCGGCCGGCGCGGCCGAGCGCCGCCGGCGCGCCGCGTCAGCGCGTTGCTGCCCGCTGCCGCGCCCGGCAGCATCGCCTCCGCACCCGGCTGCAGCAGCCCCGGCGCGGCCGTGATGGCCGCGACCTCCTGCGCGCGCATATGCCGACTTCCATGACTTGGCTGAAAAAGACGACAGCAGCATCACCCGTTGCCCGGCTGCCAGCCGCGCCAGCAAGGGCTCGCAGTGGAGTGGAAGGGCCCTGTTAAAGTAAGCTGGCACCCCCCACTGAACTCTGGGGGCGGCGGCGCGGGGCGGCACGGCGCGCCGGCGGCGCGCGCCTGCGCCAGGTCCGGCAGCACCATGTGGCCCTTCTGGCGGATGAGGTCCTCGAACGTGCGCCGCTCGCGGCCCAGGAGCGCCGCCGCGCGGTCGCCCTCCAGGCTGTCGCGGTACAGCAGGCTGTACACGCGCAGCCGGCGCCCCGGGCGCGTCGCCGCGTACACCTGCGCAAGGCTTAGGTCTAGGGTCGGGGCCCTGTCGCCTGGGCGGGCTACTCTGGCAGGAAATCTTACGGCATTGGAGTCACAGCGCGTCTCTCTGGCGGGCGGCCGTTGCCGGCCGGGCCTGCCCGCTCAGGCAAGCCCGCCCAGAGCGAAATGACAGCAGCACCTCGACCTTCACCCGGCAGTTTGCGCGGCAGGCGCAAGCCCCCGCCAGCCGGGTGAGCCCCGCAGGGCAATCGGGCGAGGCGCGTGCCGCCCCGAAACGGCCAGCACGCAGGAGCAGCCGCTGTTCAGGAGCATGTGCACGGAGCGTAAGCGGAGCGTGCGGGGCGGGCCACGCGCCTCCAGCTGGCGCACGAAGGCGATGTCCGGGTCGTAATTGACCACGAACGCGGGCGCCAGGTCCCACAGCAACCCCTCCTCGCGCCCCTCCAGCGCGCAGAAGCGCACGCCCGCGGCCAGGCCGTCGGGCGCGGCGCCGTCCGCATCCTCGCCGCCGCCGCCCCCGGCATCCTCTGCGGGGCACGCCGCGCAGCACCATGTCATGTAGGCAGGACCAACAGCAAGCCTGCATGCAGCATGTCGTCGTGGCAAACAAGCATGGGCGGAGAGTGCAATGCGCAGGAACTCATGGCAGCGGCAAACACGCAGCCGCAAGCACAGACGCAAGTTCTGCAACTCGTCGTGTCGCGACCTGTCACAGCGGGCGGCCGCTCGGCGCGCCCGCGGCCGTCGCCGCGGCCGCCGCGCGCGCGGCCGCGGCCGCGCCCGCGCCCCGCGGGCCCGGAGCCAGCGGCCGGCGCGGTTCGGCCGGCGGCCACCAACTGCGCCTCGCTTAGCAGCGCGCGCTCCTCGGCCGGGTCGATGGCCAGGCGCGAGGTGCGGATGGCCTCCAGCCTGCGTGCAGGGGCGGCTTGTCGCGGGCGCGCTGGTGCCAATGCACGAAAGCAGAGCTGCAGCAAGAGACAGCCGACCCAAGTGTGTTGATGCACGCTTTAAAACGCGCGGTGAAGGCCCAGTTAGAGCATTACATCACTGCACCCATGCCCAGGCCTCGCCATGGCCTTGTCCAAAGTCTCCTGCTCTTCTGCAGGGCTCCCATCCCATGCCACCCCCGCCCGCCCGCCCGCCCGCCGGCAGCAGCATCATGCAGCATGCACAGCAGCACATTGGCGTCAGCGGCTGCGAGCTGGCACGCACTTCTCGGCGATGTTCGCACCGCGGCCGCCGCGGCCGCCGCGCTGGCCGCGGCCGCCGCTGCCGCCGCCGCCGCGGCCGCGGCCGCCGGCGGACGGGCGCTTGGCGGCGTCAGCGCGTGCGAGCAGGTAGTCGCGGTACAGCGACCGCATCAGCGCCGGCGCGCCGCCCGGCCGCAGCGTGTCGCGCAGCTGCGCGCAGGTGCGCGCCTGCAGCGCGCAGGACCAGGTTCCCGCCAGGGTATCTCCGAAACCGCGTCTGCCAAGTCCATCTGCCACGCGGAGGCCTGGTGTGCCGGGCGCCTCGCGCCCGCCACGAGGGAGGGGCGGCACGCGGGTGCCCAGGGCGAGGTGCAGCGCCCTGAGGCGCGTGGTCAAGATTCGCCCGCACCCGCGTGGGCCAACCAGGCGGGAGCGCGCATGATGCCCACACACCGAGCAGAGCCGAGCAACGAAGCCAAGGAAAGCACGATGTTGTCATGAGCATGCTGGCACAACCTCCATGCAATGTGGGGGTCGCTACGGGCACGGCACACAATGCGAGTGGGGCACGATACGGAGCAGCACGACGCGGGGCCGGGACGTGCGACAAGCCGGCGCGCACATCCTCGGCCATGACCACGACCAGCGCGTCCGCTGCCTCGCGCTCCGCGGCCGCTTGCGCCGCGTCGCCGCGCCCCTCCTGCCAGATGGCAGAGCCGCGCAGCCGTTCCCGCTCGCCCTCGATCTCCTGCGCGCGGACCCTGCCCCATCTTGCAAGCAGCTGCCCAGGGCGATGAGCCACTTCGGAGCGCACTCCTACAATCGGTGTGAATTGGTCGCGTCAGCGCCCGCCGCCTAAGTCACAAGCGCCCGGGGCAGCTGAGCCCGCCGTGCGCATGCGCTGGCCACAAGCCCGCTCTCTGCAGCGGTTGAAAACCAGGCATTGGTCCAGGCACGTGATCCGCCGCTCATCCCTGCGTGGGGCCGAGGCGGCGCGCCTCCAGCAGCGTGCGCAGCACGGCCCACTTGGGCATCTCCTCCAGCACGGGCACCACGCTGCCGGCCCCGCCGCCGGCCGCCCCGCCCGCGCCCTGCCCGGGGACAGTGCGCGGGCATGCATGAGTTGGTTTGAGGCTACTGCACCAGGCATGCAGCCCGCCTGTGGCAGGTCTGGCGGCTGATGCGAGGCCCCAGCTTGGTGCAGTGCAGGTGAGCGTTGGAGGACAGGCGACGAACAGGGTAGATGAGGGTGATTGACGGGCACAGCCATGCAGCCTAAGAAACTGCTCCGCGGACCATGGGCTGCGGCGCGCCCCCAAACGCTGCCCCTCTCCGTCAACCACTGGCGGTCGCGCGGAGCAGATCGGGGCGTGCAGGCAAGCTGGCAGACGCAGCGTGTGAGCGTCTGGGTCAGGGAGCAGATCCCAGGCAGCGCGCCCCCGGCTCCTGGGCCGCGGCGCACCGCCTCACCACCCGCGCCGGCGCGCTTGCGCTTGCTGGCAGCGGCGCCGCCGCCCATTGCCCACACGCGCCGCTTGGCCTGCTCAAAGATGGTGTGCGCCGCGTCATGGAACAGCCAGACGCTGCCGACGGCCTCGCTCGCGCGCAGGCTCTCCAGGTAGCCCAGGAACGTGACCGCGTCCAGGCGCAGCAGCAGCTCCGCCAGCGTGCGCAGCGTGCGCAGGTCGGCCACCACCTGCGCAGCGCGGCGCCGCCCTAGCCTTCATCGCTCCCCCCAGGCGGCCCATCACAGCGATGGGCGAACACTTAGTAACCGTGTTCAACACCTTGCAGATACAGGAAGAGCGTGCACCAGGGAAGCATGCGAAGAGTGCGCCCGCCTGACCTGCCCGCTAGTGCGCCCGCCTGACCTGCCCGCTGGCAATCTGCACAAGAGGCACGAAGCTGCATCGCTGCCAGAGCCCTATCACCCTGAGATGCAGGGCGCGGCGCTGAAAGCTGGAGTCTGCAGCTGTCACGCGTGTGGCCAGACAGAGGCGTGGCCAGACAGCGGCAGCGCATGCGGCCGCGCCTGCTTGGTGCGCATGCTGACGGTGTGCCAGACGGCGTCCAGCTGCCGGCGCACGATGTCGTCAAAGTTGCGGAAGAGGCCCTGCTCGAGCGTCATGCCGCTCGTGTCCACCTGCGCCGCCCAGGGCACCAGACTAACCCCAACCTCATCCCCTGTTCAGCAAATTCCATGCGGTGTTTTAGTGCCACAGCTGGCGCCTCCTCAAGAGCCTGATGCCGCACGTGCCTGCTCTGCGCGCACGAGCTATCCGTTTCTGCAGCCCCAAAGCCCCAGTGCATGCACTTTGCGTCCCCAGATGCAATGCGGTCACATGTCAGCCAAGCTGAGGCCATTCTGTGCAAGCAGGCGTCACTGAGCACGAAAACCGCAGCTGCACTGTAGCGCCAGGCCTTTGTAGCGGCGCCCATGCATGGCGGCAAGCCGCCCCGCACTGCTGCTGATGCACACCTTTTTCACATCACATACCACCTTGGCTACAGTGCTGCTAAGCGTGCCTGTGACAGCCGTGTCTACACTGTAAATACGCTAGACGTTGCACTGCGTTCTGACGACTCCAACTTTGCATGTCGACAACCCTGCGCTTGCTGCCCCACTGCAGGACGACCGAGACAAAAGTTGGGACCTCTTCCACACGAGACACAGAGCGGCACGTGCCCGCAGGCGCGCCGCACCTTGTTGGAGCGCTTCAGCTCCTTCAGGCACGCGTCCATGAGGTCGGTGATGGCGTCGTAGATTGCGCCCATCGCCGGCGTCATGCGCAGCGTCATCTCGGACTCCTGACCAATCAGCAGCGTGCACGTCAGCCTGCGGGGACTCTCCGGCCACACGCAACCAACAACATGCGCCAGAGCAATGACAAGCTTGTGCTAGCTGCCAGTGGCTGCGTCAGCACTGCTTGTATCCCAGATGAGTCAAGTCCCTGATATGCACCACGTGCGTCACCTGGACTCGCTGATTGGCGGCGTGCATGCAAGCAGTCAGCGCAAAGCGAAGCGGCGCGCGCATGCGCATGCGCACGCTGCGACGCCCGCTGCAGCACTTGCGCGCACGCAGCGCGCGGGCAAGCCCCCGCCTGCTGGCCTGGTGATTAAATAGTCCTCTTGACTCTTTATGGAGTGGTGCCTGTTGCTGGCAGAGGCGCACCGTGGTCTCCCGGTTGTCGAGCGTCTCCTTGACCAGCGCCGCAAAGCGCGGCCACAGGTGCAGGCGGCGCACGTACAGCGCCTTGAGCACGCGCTCCACCTTGGCAAAGCCGGCGGCCAGCGCGGTGGGCGCGTCGGTCAGGCCGCGCACAAAGCCGGCCGCGTTGGCGCCGCGGAACAGGCGCACCGCGAAGCCCTCGCCGCTGGCGTCGCTTGCGCGGTGCGCATTGAGCACCAGGATGCCCGCGATCTGCCGCGGCACGCGGCACGTCCGACTCAGCGCCGACAGGGTGCGATCGGCCCTGCTGTTGGGGCAGCCAGAAACTGTCGACAGGAAGTGAGCGCCGCGTTGATTTCGCTACATGCTATCAGGCATGCGAACTGAAGGCAGCGCTACTTGCATCTGCAGCTGCAGCACGCAGCATACCGTGCTTGCCAAGAGGTCCTCTGCTGGCGCCGCGCGCGGCTGCAACCTTGGCTGCACAGCTGTGACAGCAGGGGCCGGACACGGCCCAGCCGGACCATGCGAATTCAGGACGGGAGCCGCCCCCAGAGGGACGTTGCGGCCCCGGCAGGGCACCTGGTTGGATGGGCGCAGCGGTGCAGCGCCCGACGTCTAGCACCCTCGGTCTCAAAGCACATCACAGGGCACCGTGCTGGGCGGGCCCGGCGGCGCACCTGGTTGCCGTGCACACGGCCGCTGAGCAGGTCAACCACCAGGATGCGCGTGGTCACAAACAGGCACACGCGGCTGCGGTACAGCTCGATGCGCTGCGCTGACGGCGTCTCGTTCGTCACCTCCACCGGCACGCCGTCGTCCTCCTCGGGCCCCGCTTCCCCGCCTGCTGCTGCCGCTGCTGCCTCGGGCGCGAGCCCGTGCGCACGCAGCTGCTCAGGTGCGCCGGCTGCTGCTGGATGCGCCGGCCCGGGCGGCAGCCCGTGGGCGTGCAGAGGCGGAGGGTTTGGGTCGGGCGCCGTGGGCCCCGGCCCTGCAGCGGGCCCGGGCTCGGGTGGCAGTCCGTGCGCGTGCAGCAGCGGCGGGCCGGCCACATCTGCGGGCGTGAGTCCGTGCGCGTGCAGCAGCGGCGGGTCCTGCTCCCCCGCTGCCTGGTCGCTGTTGTCGTCTGCGAGCGCCTCGGCGGCAGCGCCGCTGTCCGTCCTGGCAGGCGCGCAGCTGCGCAGAACACAGCACGCGTCGGTGTGGCGCACGAAGCTGGTGGGCTGCCAAGTGGTGGCAGATTAAGGTTTAAAGCAGTTCGGCACTGCATGGCAGCGGCCACGGCCACTCAGGCACGCACAAGGAAACGCGGCAGCAACGGATGCGCCACGTAGGACTGGCAAGGAGGAGCCAAGGGCGCAAGGCGCGGCGAGCAGGTCACCTGATGCTCGCCTCGGTGCGGATCATGCGCAGCAGCTCCGCCTTGAGCGAGGCGCGCTGCGCCTCGGTCGCCCCCAGCACCAGCATCGCGCCGCCCTGGCCGTCCAGGCGGCACCGGCCGTACTGCAGGCGCACGAGCACCGTCGCGACGCGGTGCCAGCTCAGGCCTGCCGCCATGACGCACAGGCCATCGTCTGCGAGCAGCTCCTCCACCATCTGCCGCTCGAAGGGCAGCAGCTGGCTCATCGCGGCGTCCTCCTCCAGGCCCAGCTCCACGTCGCTGGCCATGAGCTGGTGTGCCTAGCCGCGGGGCATCAGGCGCGGCGGCGGTCGGCGCAAGTGCTGCCGATGCAGTCAAGAGCGAGGACGCCTGTGTGGCTGCACAGTGCTCACAGATATACGAGGATCTGGGCTAGGACGGCAAGAGGCCTGTGAAGCTGAGCAAGCTCTGAAGCATGTCATGCATGCTGGGCCTGCTGGCCTGGTGCTAGCTAGGGTGTGCTGACTTGGAGGCACTGGGTATATATACACTCCATATCTGCAGCGCCTTCGCCTCATCTTGCAGCGCTGCAATAGCTTCCACCAGTGTGCTTTGTCCAGCGCGTGCCAGTCGCCATGCGGCGTTGGTCGACGCTCCTCGCGCTTGGCGCCAGGCTGCGGGACTCCCTGCAGAGCAAACAGGACGCGCAGACAGCAAGGTTGGCCAGTGCCAGCCTGCTGGAGGCTGTGGCGGGCCTCAATGCTCCATGGGCTCAGGTTCGTCAGACCTGCATGCCCCAGGTGCTCATCAGCCTGCGGAACTACAGTGCGGCAAGCCCACAGCCGCCAACAGACCCGCCAGCCGCTGCACGTCCACTGGCGGACAGTCAGCAGCGGCGGCAGGCGAGCAGGCCCGTGCTGTCTCTTGCTGTACATGCTGCGCCATGTGCTTCCCTGCAAGAAGATGTTTTGATACAGCACACCGCTCACTGATGCAGGCCGATGGCGGCATAGGCCCAGGCGCCAGGGACGGTGGACCTGAGGCAACGAGCGCTGCTGGGCCTGCTTCGGGAGGGGCAGCGCCTGCGCCCCAGCCTGGGTGGCTCCTGCGGCACTGCCCGCCGCGGCTGCTGCCCTACACGCAGCTCATGCGCTTGGAAAAGCCCATAGGTGAGCGCGGAGAGCACCCGCGCGGGTGTGCCGCAGGCTGCAACCTGCCCAGGGGACCTGCTGCCTGCTACAAAGTACAGGCTTACTCTGCCCCAGCCGCGCAGGCACGTGGCTACTCGCATGGCCCTGCTTCTGCTCCATCGCCCTGGCCGCGCAGCCGGGTGCGCTGCCGGACGCGACGCTGCTGGCGCTCTTCGGCGCGGGCGCGGTGCTGCTGCGGGGCGCCGGCTGCACCATCAACGACCTGTGGGACCGCGACCTGGACCGCCGCGTGGCGCGCACAGCCGCCCGCCCGCTGGCTGCTGGGACGCTGCAGCCGCGGCAGGCGCTGGGTGCAGGCCCTGCCCAGCCACGCGTGCACGGGGACGAACTCTGCCTCTACGGTTAGGCGGCGCTGCGCGGCATCATGTGCAGTTGTTGAGCGACCCAGAAGTCCAAAGGGTGCATACCGCCTGCTGACAGCGCACTGGCCTTGAGCATTTGCAGGTGTTCACCTCTGTCAGAACGTTGAACAATTTGTGCATGCCTTGCTTAGTCCTGCCGGGCAAGCGCCTGGCCAGCGCATCACTCATAAAAGCTCAGCTCTCACAGATTTCATGCGTACGGCGGCCAGGCCTGCTGGCAGGGCAACTGGGCCTGGGTCTGGGCGTGCTGCTGCAGCTGAACACATACAGCATTGCGCTGGGCGCTTCGTCGCTTGCCCTTGTCTTCACATACCCCGCGCTGAAGCGCGTGACGTACTGGGTGCGCCCAAATCCTCATCATGCTGCCCGGGAAGTGCTTCTCAGCAATCCAACAAAGTTTGTGCCTCAAGCCCTGTATAACCCTGTTTGGCCCTGTTCATGTTGTAACACCCTGCCTTGGCGGCACCATTTTTTTTGCGCACTACCACCTATCGGGCCCTGGGCAAGCCTCAGGCATTGCCCATGGCACTGGTTGTGGCCGTGAGCCCTTGCCCCCACATGGCTTGCAAGTCTGCTTATGTCTTCTTCTCATCAGGTCTAGGAGCTGGAGGGCACTCCTCGGCGCGCTGTGCGGGTCCCAGCAGCTGACTCGGGGGCCGCCGCAACGCACGCAGCCGCAGGCGTTCCTGGGCCTGACGTTCAACTGGGGCGCGCTGCTGGGCTGGGCGGCGGTGCGCGGCAGCTGCGACTGGGCCGTCGTGCTGCCGCTGTACGGCGCCGGCGTCTGCTGGACGCTCGTCTACGATACCATCTATGCGCACCAGGCGCGCGCCCGCCCGATGAGCATGGCGCCAGCCATGCCACCATTTGCAGGCCGCGCGCTCCGCCACGCCCGTCTCTGCGAGAGCTCCTGGGATCAGCCCGGTCATGCCGAGCAACAACACTATGATGGCAGCCCCCTGGGCTGCCAAGTCTGCGATTCTGCCATTGCAGACTATGTTGTGTACGTGCGGGAGTGCCAGCACTTTGCCTGAATACATGTGCAGCAGGGGCTAATGGCGTTGTTGGCTCGACAGGACAAGGTAGACGATGCGCATGTGGGCATCAAGTCGACGGCGCTGCTGTTTGGCACGCATACCAAGGCCTGGCTCACGGGCTTTGCAGCGCTGAATGTGAGCCTGCTTTGCCTCACTGGTGCGGACCTCGCTCGTGTCACTGCACATGAACCATGCAAGTCAAGGGTGTATCGTCGCAGTTACACTGCGGCCCGTCGGTCAATGCTATCTGGCATATCTTTCGCATACTTGCGGCAATCACATGCTGCTGCTCATGTGGTCCGTGTGTTGCCTGACGAAAGTGCCAATCAGGCCACACAACCTGAGCGTGATTGGGGCGGCAGGCCAGGCGGTGGGCGCGGGCCTGCCGTTCTACGCGGGCGTGGCGGCATCCGGTGCGCAGCTCGCCTGGCAGATTGCGGCAGTGGACCTGGACTCCCAGGCGGACTGCCTGGCCAAGTTTGGCTCCAACAAATGGCACGGCGCCGCGCTCTTCTCTGGAATCGTGCTTGACCGCCTGCTTGCCTGATTTTGCTGATCAATTCTTTGAGCTGCCATGCTCGTGAATAGCGGTTCCGTGCAATGCAAGTTGTGTTTGCAGAGAATGCATGTAACAGGTCTGCTGTGCACTCATCCGCTCCTCACACTGCCTCACCAAGGGTGGCACACTGCACTGTCAAAGTGCAGGATCAGCTTTGCACGGAAGTAGTTGCAGGGCATGCCCACAAATGCGATCTCGTGCTGCCACCGCAGGATGTGGATGTGTGTCAGGGTGGCAGGATGCCGCAGTCTGCTATCCGCACTTGAGTCCGCGGTGTCCCGTCCACTGAGGCAGCCTCCGCCTCTGCACACAGTGGCCAACCCGGTCGAGCCTGCAGGTGCACATAGGCGGTCCCAGCAGCATGCCCACAGGCGGTGCAATAACGCTCATATGCATGCCTGCCCGGCAGAAGGCAGGCAGGTCACAGCCAAGCGCCTGCTGACATTTCGCAACCGACACTGCTTCGCTTGTATCACATTTGGTGGGCCTTGGCCAGGAGGCCGAGACTCGCATAGTGAAGCTTCCGAAAAAGAGCACAGGGAGGCAACAACATGCTGCACCTATGCGCGCGACGATGCCCAAGCCGTCGACCACCTCGCCAATGACCACGTGCTTGCCGTCGCACTGGGGCGCCGCCGCAAGCGTGATGTAGAACTGGCTGGAGTTGGAGTTCTGCGCAGCGTTGCCCGTCATGGGCGCCGAGCTGCACAAGCATCCACGGCGCCAGTTGCCTAGTGCAGCATGCATGCTGCAGGACTGACTGGGGTGGCACATGCATGCATATACAGGCGTGAACACCTCAACATGTGCGCGCTCAAAAACCCAAGGCATCAGCGCGCGCTCAAGAAGCCAAGGCGTCAGGGCTCAAAGTGTAAGCTAGCCTGACAGGCTGCAGGAGCAGGGAGCCTGCCTTGCCAGAATTTGCAAAGCCGACCACGCCTGGCTTGGCGTGCTTGGTCTTCAGTGCCGCCTTCTCGTCATCAAACTTGCCCCCGTATATGCTGGCCCCGCCCGAGCCATCGCCTGCATGCAGGCTGCCTCAGGAGGTTGCACCAGACGGCAGCACAGGGTGCTCACCAGCCATGGGGCTGCAGCACAGACCTGGCACCGTGCATGCACACGCGCTGAGCTCTTCTGGGTGTTTCAGAGGAGCACAGAATACAGTGCTAGGCCCATGCCTCTGGTGATGTCTCCGGCCTGGCACACGAAGCCCTTTACAATCCTGTGGAAGCAGCTTCCCTGCATGCGTGTGGGTCCCATGACCTTCATATGTGCGCATCACGCACATTTGCAACATTGGCAACAGCATGAGCAGCATGCGATCAGGGGCATTGCCTTGCAGAAGAACAAGGGCATGAGACCCTGGCCTTAAACAACACATACATACAGGAGTGGCCATGGTGCTGCATAACAAGCACATGCCTATCACGTATTAGCACAGCATGTACCTTGTAGTGCAGAGGCTTCTTGCTGGCCTTGTCAAGGCCGCGCTCGCCAGTGCAGAGCGCTTTGAAGTTGGCTACGGCCTTCGGCGCTTCAAGCTCATACAGCAGGCTGATAACGATGCGCCCCGCGTGCACTGGCACGGGGGGCTCTGCCCTGAAAGGCCCCTGTGACGCACACTCAGCGCTTCTGCTGAGACTGGGCGGCTCGCAGATGAGAAAGTAGCAGTGCACCATGCAGTGCAGTGCATACCTTGGACGACCACGCTGGGTCTGCGCTGTAAGCTTCGCTGAGCAGCTCCTTTTGCTCTGCGCTGAGCTCTCCAAGGCTGCGGCCTGGCGGCACGCCAACCTGCACAAGCCATCCACCAGCTGAAGCTGAGTTGCAGTGCAGAAGAGGAGCAAACGGCTGTGCGTGCACCATGGCAGGCCCGCGCCTGGCTGCCTGTGCGTGTGTAAAACTCCTGTGATGCAGCGTAGTTTGCAGCCAGCAGCTTGTGGTGGTCCACGTCCCCAATGCTTATGTCGAGGAACGCGTGTACCATCCAACCTGGTGCGTACACGCGTTCCTGGGCCACGCTGCTTTTTGACGGCTGTATATACAGGCCTCATGAGGGCATGTATTGCGCTTGTAACAGAAAAAGTTGTCCCCTTCTTCATCTCTTCCCAGCCGGTGCACCTTGCCCGGCACGGCAGTGGCGAACCAGAGCAGGCTGCAGGTTGTGTTGCATCACATATTGACTGGGTACTGCACAGAGAACGCGATCGCATCGCAAGTGCGTCAGGCCGTGCATATTTGCGCAGAAATGACAAACAATGCAAAGGCAAAGCTCGGCGTCCGGGAGAAGCGTGCGGCAAATGCGGCACGCTCCCTGCAGCCCTGCATCGAGCTAAACGTGAAATGATGTGCGCTAATTCTTGCTTGACGTCGCTGCCCAGGGCACAAAGCACCCGAGGAAGACGCTGTACAGGTCGCGCGCGCACAGCAACCCACTCAGCGACATGCGGAACACCGGGGCGCCCGTATGTCCGTCCGACTTTGACTGGTGCGCGCCAAGCACCGTCCACTAGCCTGAACGTTTACTTGCACCAACTTTGTTTCACCCAGCGATGAACTCATTTGCGCGTCCCAGGTCGGCACTATACCCGGCGTTCTGCGGCGACGCTGGCGCGGCCAGGAGAGACGGGCTGGGTGAGGCGGCAGCGCCTGCGGGGGGCGAAACTGGAGAGGCCGGCCGGGACGCCAGCGGCAACGGAGCAGCCCACCTAGCGCCTGCAGAGCAGCCAGCGCAGGTGCCCGGCGGGAACGCCACGCGTGAGTCCCTGCGGCACCGGCCTGCCGTCCCTCCTGTCTGCGCTCTAGTGCGCCTCAATCGCATTTAAAAAATTGCATTGGTGCATGGCCTTGGACTGTGACGGCCTGAAGCGCGGCTACTAGCATTGTACGCCCAGTGGTCAAGCGGTCAGCTGACCGACCTCTGCGGTCAGCTGACCGACCTCTGTGCAGGGCAGGAGGCTGGGCCAGGCAGGGCAGCGGGGGGCGGCCAGCCGCCCGAGCAGCCAAAGGGCCCGCTCGTGCGCTTTGTGGACGTCGGGTGCGGCTTCGGCGGGCTGCTCGTGCGGCTGTCGCCGCTGTTCCCAGACACGCTGATGCTGGGCATGGAGCTGCGGGACAAGGCGCGCCCCCGCCCCCGCGGCGCGGCCGCCGCCACCCTGCTGGGCATGCCTGTGCATAAGGACAGCGATGCCGGTCCGAAGGACAGGGCTCAGGCTCGGGGCTCATGCTGGCTGCGGGGGCCTTGTTCGCATGCGCGGTCTCCGCCTCGCGCAGCTTGGCAGCCAGAGGACGTGCAGCCTAACTCTAACCCTACCCCATGCAGCAATGTCGGGCAGGGCGCCGCGCAGGTGGCCGAGTACGTCAAGGAGCGCGTGCTGGCGCTGCGGCGCGAGCACCCAGGGCAGTTTGGCAACATCGCCTGCGTGCGCACCAACACGCAGAAGTACCTGACCAACTTCTTCTTCAAGGCCCAGCTCACCAAGCTCTTCTTCCTGTTCCCGGCGCGCGCCTCGAAACCTCCCCTCCCCCCGCCCCTCGAATATTCAGAGTTGCAGTGTGCGTGTCTACCTTGGCCAGCCGCGTCGTCAGTGCCAGTTCACAGGTTGAGTCATAGACGCGGACTTTGTCAGCAGTGCTGCGGGGGCCCGGCGCGTCGCGCTCATGTCGCTCTGTCGCCCTGCAGGCCTGTGCATGCTGCGGATCAACGCTCTGTGCAAGATGTGCGTGTGCTCACATTTGCTCATAAATATATAGTGTGTCAGCGTGTCCCACATAGCATCCCCACGCATCGCCGCCAAAAAAAAGCAGAGGTGAGCCTCACCAGACTTCTGTCTGTGCCAAGCCACGCGCCGCCCGGCACAGCCGTCGGCCGCTACTGCCCGGTCGACAGGAGGCCGGCGGGCAGGACAGGTCAGACGACAGCCGGCGCGCCCGCAGGATCCGCACTTAAAGGCGGAGAACCACCGGTGGCGCATCATCTCCGCGCAGCTGCTGGCGGCCTCTGCCTGGTCGGCAGGAGACTGGTGGGCAGGAGACTTGTGGGCAGGACAGGTTAAATAGCAGCCGGGGCGCCTGCAGGACCCGCACTTCAAGGCGACGAACCACCGGCGGCGCATCATCTCCGCGCAGCTGCTGGCGGAGTACGCGTTCCTGCTGGCGCCCGGCGGCCGCCTGTACACAGCCACCGACGTGCAGGAGGTGCGCCGCGTGCGCGTCGCCGCCCGGATACGCCACCGCGGATGCGCCCGCTCGTGCGGCGTGGGGGCGCGTGGTGTCACTGCGGGCGCCTAGCGGCTGCCGACGCGTGCGCTGTGTGCTTTGCCATAAAATTTTCATGCTATATGTCTTTTGTCTCAGCTTGGTCTGTCAGCCTTCAATGCCCTGCACTCCGCGCGTGGCCCGGAAAGCACATGCGTCAAACTTGACAGCCGGTCGAGCACACGCCGACTGAGCAGCGAGGCTCAAGCAGCGTGCGGGCCTGGCTCAGTGGCGCATCTGAGGCCGCGCCTGCCGCGCGCCAGCTGGGCGCGTGGATGGTGGCGGGCCTGGACGCGCACGCGCTCTTCCGGCGCCTGGGCGACGCGGAGGTGGCCGCCGACGCAGCCGCCGGCCTGCTGACCAGCGCGACTGAGGAGGGCATCAAGGTGGCGCGGAACGCGGGGCAGGTGCGGCGCTCGACCCGCCTGCACTGCAGGGCGTGTCGCCAGGGGGCCGGAGCAGGGGCGGGCGAGTGGGCGTGCTCGCCTCGTGCTGTGTGCCCTGGGCTGCCAGAGCATGGCGACCGCCGCTGCGCTCCTCACTGGGCCACTTTTGCAGCTGGCGGCGCTGGCATCTGCCCTGAGTCATCATGGGCTGCAGCTGACTGCAGGCCAGCAGGCAGAGAGATGTGTGTGCGTGTCTGAGCATGCAGGTTGGTGGCATCTGTGGCTATGGTCATGTCCTGTGGCTGCTCATTAGCACAAAGAAGATTAGCACAAAGGGAGGAAGCACTGTTGATGCCAGAAAAATTCAACTAATACATGAGTGGTGAGGCGCGTGGCTGGCGCGCAGACCTTTGTCGCAGTGTACGAGCGTATTCAGCCAGCGGCGGAGCAGGAGGAGGAGCCAATGCAAACGGGTTGTTGACCTGGTGGTGAGGAGAAGAGCTTGGGGAGCAGCAAGGGTGTGAGGACCGCTGCACTGTCATGTCATCTGTCACTGTATGTGCCAGTGACAGATGACATGACAGTTTGCCAGAGGCATGTAAGACACGGCACGCCTTCCGCTGAGCATTGATACCAGGACACTACATGTACAATTACATGCAGCTGCAGTGCGAGCTCAGCGGGTTACAAGTGTCCTACTGCTGAGCTGCAAGGGGCCTGCAATGGCTGAGTCGCAGCACACTTCCGTCATCAGAGCGCAGTTCAGGTCATGCTATCGGATACAAGCAGTCCTTGCAACCTATCTCTATGACACGGCTATGTTGTACCTGTCGCCGCGCCGCAAAGCGGCTGTGCGCTACCGCCACAGGCTGCTGAGGCCGTGCGCGCGCTCCGCGGCGCCGGCGGGCCCGGGCGGCCGCGCCTGCTGGCCCAGGGCCTCCGCCGCGCGCCAGTCCAGCTCGTCCAGCAGGCGCTGCTCGCGCTTGCGCAGCTGCGCGACCGCCGTCTCCCAGCCTGCCAGCTGCTGCTCGCGAGCATGCGCGATATTTCTGCGCCGCGCCCACCAAATGTCAGCCCGCCAGCCTCACGCATGCGCAGCCGCTCTCAATTCGGAAACTGCTGGCTGCTGCCCTGCGCTGCGTGCGTCTTCATAAGACACCCGCACATTTGACGTATACGCTCCAGTGACTAGTGCGGTCCAGGACCGATCAGAGCCTTAGGCTTGCAGTGGGTGCGGCAGCGGCCACTTGCATGCATGGGTGCATGCAATGGGTGGCTGCGGCTTTCATCGGCCATTGCCAGGTGCACAAACATGCTGCAACATGCGGATGTAGATGATAATGCCCGCGGACTGCACCTCTGCACCCGCAGCAGCTCCGTCTCCACGTCAGGCAGCGGCCGCCAGTCCGGCCCTCCGCTCGCCGCGACCGAGGGCGCGGCGGTGCCTGGCGGCGCGCCGCTGCTGGCGAGCTCGCCCTGAAGCTGCTGCTCCCGCTCCGCGAGGCTGGCGGCCTCGCCCTCCCAGCCCCGCGACTTCAGCTGCCTCACCTGCAACACGCAGACGCGCTGGGTCCACAGAGGCGACGGCGTTAATATACGTGGGTGAGCAGGTGTGCAGTAGCGAGTCCTGAGTTGGTTCCCGCACGCAACTGACATAAAAACGCAGCAAGAGGTGTCCCCACTATGGCAAGGGCTGGTGCCCCCTCGCTCCAGGCACCCGCTTGACATGGTCCAAAGTGGGACAGAGCCACATGGCAGGCAGTCCTGAGGGGAGCCTGTTTGGCTAGCGTAAGGCGCGTGGCCAAATACTGCGGACTGCCAGCTCTATGAAGCCGGGTGTCGCACCTTTGCCAGGTTGCGCTGCAGCCTCTCCAGCTCCGCCTCCACAAGGTCTGGCGGCCGCCGACTGGGAGCTCGCACGCTCTGGGAAATGACCGGCCAGGACGCGCCGTTTATGCGCTCCGCGCACTTCAGGCGTTCCTTCACTGCCAGCAGCCGCCTCGCTTCCTCCTGCCAGCCCTCCGGCCTCTGTTGCGTCACGCGTAGCAAGTCGCGCAGGATGCCGTAGCACTCTGCTGCCAGCACATCCGCTGGCCGCATCACACAGGCGCAACCAAGCAAGGTCAGGCACAACCTCTACAGCTGATGCTGAATATGTATCAGACCAGTGGCGGATACACTGAGAAGTCACTCTGTGACTTCTGCTACTGCTCTGCAGGCCTCGCAGATTGTGGCAGCCTAGGCTGGGTACATCACCGGTGTGCCTCTGAGCTTGCAGGCTTTGTACAACCGCTGTGTTTAAGCAGACAATCATAACGTGCACAACGGCGCTGCTAACTGATCGGGCTGCTGGGCACCAGAGGGCGAAGCAAGGGATTGCGCTTGGAAGCGGTGCAGTTGCCTGCGGAGCGATGACTCGCTGAGGGCACGACTGGCAGGCAATGGCGTATAACGAGAACTCTCAGCGCGTGTGTGTCGAGTTCCAAAAGAGCGCTGGCAGTTTGGGCCAAGGTCGGACTGTCAAGCTGAATCATACGCCTCAAGCAGTCCCGCCGCAGCTCTATGCCCGGCTCGACCCGGTGCGCCTGCCCTCTCGGCACTGAACACGACTCGCATACGGGAAGGCTGGTAGGCAGCTGCCGTGCCTGTGCATGCTGCGCACTTGTGTTTTCTTTCCTGCACCCTTCCACTGGCGTGTGTCGCGTGACTCTGCGCCCTTTACACTAGCGTGCGGCGCGCCACGTGCACAGGGCTTCTGGGCGGCCTTCATGCAGGACGTGGACACGCTGGCGCGCGTGCACCCGTATGTCGTGCCGCCCAACGCGCACCAGGGCTGCGAGTGGCTGTACTGCGGCCTGATCGGCTCCGTGCTGGGCGTCTGCTGCCTCAACCCCGACGGGGGCGACTATGGCCAGTGGACCGTGCTCGTGGAGCAGGCGCTGGACAAGTGGCGCGGCCCGTTCGCCCAGCGCGGGTGCTCGCTGTCCCTGCAGAACCACCGGTGAGCGCGCCCCCTGTTGCACGTGCTCTGCGTATAGACTGCATCGCCCGCAGCGCACCTCAAGCTTGCAGGGAAGTGAGAGGTCTGCACACACACTTTGCACTTTGCTGTTTGCGCTGCTCCATGCGGCACTAACTTTGCATGTGTCTGTAACAGGGACTGCTGGATACAGATTGACTTGCAGAGCGTGGCGCCAGGCTATCCCGTTGGGTGCGTCTCTTCAAGCGCCCGGTTTCTGCGCTGCGCTCTTTGGTGGCTCGAAGCTGACAGGGTCGCACGGTCGCAGGAAGACGTGAAGCCCACGCAAACACTGCTAGCTACAGACCCGTGTAATATTGTACACGACTCGCGTGAGGCTGGTCAGGCCCGCCCTGTCTCGGTCTGGTGTCTTCTGCAGTGCTCTGGTCGGTCTTCGACGGTGCAGGACAGGCCTTGTGCTTGCCAGTACCGCGAATGTGTGCGGCGACACGGGGAGTCGTGTATCGCCACGTGACCACCGCTGCAGACTGTGTAAGAGTTGGCAATGAACGTGCGACAGCGCGTGCTCTGCGGTTTCATCAAGCAGCACGCATGGGCACACGCTTGAGCGGGGCGGCTCCTTGCCCCAGCCGCTCCAGGTTCTCCCTGTGCTTTCGCAGCTGACATGCATGCATGTGCAAGGGCTCTGCTGCTCCACAAAGCCGTACAGTGCCAGCGCACCGACAGCTGCGCTCCGCCCTTGCCCTTCCGCAATGCACATCCCTTCAGGGTGACACACGTCACTAGACCAGCTGCTGCTGCACCCTCCTGCACCTTTGCAGCGCGCCTGCTGTCTCGGCCCGCTGCACAGCTTTTCACAGAACAGCACGCGCGCGTGCATATCAGCTGAAGCTCCGTGCTCAGCTGGCCTGGCCGCCAGCACAGTAGCTACTGCGCTAGTGCGCTATTATCCGCTGCTGCACACGTCCACCCTCAGCTGCTCGTGTGTGTGTCAGCTGGCGCCGGGTCGCCCTCCGCGTGGTGCACCAGCGCCTCTATCTGCCCCTCCAGCTGGTCTATCCTGCCGCCGAGGCCGTCGACGCGGGCCACAATGTCGGTCGCCAGCCTCTGAAACCTGTCCTGCATGCTCTGTAGCAACGCCTCCACCTGTGCACATCAGGCCGCGCAGACGTGAGCAGGTGCAGAGGGTCGTGACATCTTGTTATGTACTGTGCAGCAGGCTCCGGGCGCACGTGTGCGGCGTGTTGTGCGGGGTCGGCCTGCAGCGCGCTCTGCTTGCCTTCGACCTGCAAAAACGTTCGGGAGCTCTTGGGGTCCGGGATTACTTGCAAGAGGGGCCATTCAGCCAGGGACTGCTTGCGGGCTGAGTAGCGCGCACCATAGCAGCTAGCACTCTCGAGCGTGTGACGCGCGCGGCTAAGCCCACACCAGGTAGCACTTAGCGTGTGAACAGTGGTCTCAGAAGAGCACCAAGCAGCACAGTCGCAGTGGTGGGCAGGTGGAAGCGACTTCTGGGGCCTGCAGTCTTCTTCTGCAATTGGGGCTCTGCAACGCGTGCGGTATGCACGGAGTGCCTCAGTCCCAGTATGCACAGAGCTCAGCCGGCCTGCTACAGCACACCGATTTTCCTATGCCAATCTAGCGCACTTGTGTTTAGAGACTGCCCAAGTTCAAATCTAGCAGGACGCAGCCCTTGATCAGGCCTTGCTTCATCTCGCAACTCGTGAATGTGCCCATCAAACTGATCATAGCGCTCATCAGCAGCTCCACAGGTGCGTCCTAGGCGCCTTGGAGCCAGGCTCTGCTAATACATGCCTTGGTGCAGAGCTCGCGTGCGTGCTCTGCATGTGCTGAGACAGGTTTGGTCTTGGAAGGACAGTCACCACAAGGTGATCAGACGGTGGTCTGGTAAAAAGTGATGGATGCCCCTGCCAGCGAGGAAGCAGCCTCTGTGCCTGCGCTGTCCACAGGGCTGCAAGCAGCAGCTGCAGGCACAAGCTCAGCCTTGGCAGAGGCCTGTGCGAGCGGCTCAGGGCAGCCTGCCCTGGAAGCTGAGACAGAACAGCCCCTAGATGAGCACCAAGCGGCGGCGGCGAGAGGCGCAGATGAGCTTGCAGATGCGCTGGGAGGCCAGTCCGAGCAGCCAGGCGCTGCGCAGGCTGCGCTGCATCCGGGGCAGCGACAGGCGGCCGGCGCCATGCTGGTGGGTGGAGGGGAGGAGGAGGACTGGATGGCGCAAGCTGCCCCCGCGCCCGCGCCTGCGCGGCGCTTGAAGCGCCTCAGGAGGCCCAGCGCGCCCAGCGTCGCGCTGACAGACCAGCCGCCTGCGCTCACTGACAGAGCCGAGCAACAGCGCGCGCTCACATCGCGCTCACAGAGCGCGTCCCCGCTCGCCAGTGCGCCGGGCAGCGCCGCTGCCGGCGCGGCCGCGGCGCCAGCGCACCTGCCGGCGCGGTGCGGAGCGGTGCCCGCGCCGTCTGCGGACAGCGGCTCGGGGGCCGGCAGCGCGGGGGGCGACGGCGCTCTGCCGGCAGACTACTGGGACGAGGAGGACGAGCTCGAGGAGCTGGTCCTGAAGCGCAAGGCGCGCGCGGGCTCCGGCAGCGGCAGTGGCTCGCCGGATGCTGCACGCGCCCGCGCCAGCCCCAGCGGCAGTCACAGCGGCGAGAGCGGCGGCAGCGATGCAGGCGCACGCCCGCCTGGTCGCCACAGCAGCGTGTTTTGCGCGCCCCGCCCTCCTGCTTTGCCGCATTGGTGTATGGGTGTTGAGCTCATGCAGGCAGCTGCCAGGGTCACTGCTTGCCTTGTGATGCACAGGCCGCCTGGTGTGCATTTCCATGACCTGCTCAGGACTTGCGGATGCCCCGACCCTAAAACGCATGCTTCAGAGCACTGGCGCATGTCCACCACTGGGTCGCGCCCCACACAGCGCGGGGACGCGTGCCGCGGCACCCAGCAGCCGCGTCAGCACCTGGTGTCTCTGCCGTGTCACGACCCCCTGACCCATTGCAGCTCTGGCACCTTGGGAAAGAGTGTAGAGGCTCGGTTGATGCTTGAGGTGGTGCAGCTCGTGCTGTAGGCAGCGCCGAGGCGCGCACCGCGGCGGGCAGCGGCAGCGGCTCCGAGGCCACATCGGCGGGCGCGCCACCGATCGACGCCGCCGCGGCGCGGGCGGAAACGCAGCGCGTCCTGCGCGGTGCGCTGCTCAATGCTGATTGGGCGTAGGATCTTGCAGTGTTTGAAGCCGTTCAGCTATTGTGCCAGCCCCTGTCCGGCCGCAGCTGCGGTGCCGCCCAGGCGCCCAGGCTCGGCTTTGGTCCTCTGGCGGGGAGGGAGGCTGCAGGATGGGCGCCCGACCCATGCAGGCCTTCCCCGTCACTTATCTGCTGCGGCTCATGCATGCAGGAGGATGAAGGGGTGGGCCCGGCTGCCAAGTGCTGCCCACACGCAGTGCTGCGTGCTCACGCGAGCCCCGCGGTCGCGCAGAGGCAGCCAAGTCGGACCGCATCGGGCGCGGCCGCGCGCTGGTGGTGCAGCCGCTGACCGCCGCGCTCGGCAAGCTGCTGCAGGTCAAGCAGCGCGCCATCGAGCGGCGCGCCCCACTGCGCCTGAGCTGCGCGCGCACCCAGCCGGCTGTGTGCCTTTAGGAAGGCAGCGGCGGGACCCCTCGTCTCTGCCAAAGTGCGGAGCCGGCGCGGCGCTGAGGGAAGGGGAGGGACATTCCCATGTCCCGATCAGGCAGGCCGAAGTGATCATATGATGACCATGAGCCTATGTTGCTGAAAGAGCAAAGCAGTCCGTGATGACGTGCTGGGCGGCAGGGCCCGCAAGGCGGCCCCTGCGGCCCGCAGCGCCCCGGAGCCCGCGGACGCAGCCCGCCCGTTGGCGGCGGCGGAGGCCGCGACAGGGGCGGTGGCGGCGGCGGCAGGGGCGACGGCGGCAGGCCCCGCCCCAACCCCTAGCCCAGCCGCACCGCAGTCGCCCGGCGGCAGCGCCGACGACCTGGTGGAGCTCTCCGACGAGGAGGACGGCCGCGCGCCGGGCGGCGCCGCCGCGGGCGCGCCCGCGCCGGGGAGCGGCGCGGGAGCTCCCGTGTCCGGGCCGAGCGACGCTTTCAAGGGCGCTGAGTCGCACCCGCCTGGCGCCCGTGGGCCGCCATGCGGCCCGAGCGCCAACCCTGTCCAAATCCCTGTGTTCCGGGAGGACGAGGGGCTCGCGGCGCCGGCCGCCACGGCTGCGCCGGCCGACCTCGGCCGCGACTCCGGCGCGCCCGCAACCGCCGCGCCGCAGCGCAGGAGCGTGTTAGCCATGATGCGCGACGCGCCGCTCGGCGACGCACGGGCGCGCCCCAGCCGCCGCGCCCACCGCCGCATGCACGGCTAGTGGGGAGCCGCTGGGGTGCAGGGTGTGGGCGAGTGTGCGGCTGCTGCTGTGCGGGTCGTGCTGCAGGGCGTGCGGACAGTGACGCGTGCTGGCAGGGGAGGCGTCCAGCCCAGGGAAGCGTCCAGCCTGTCGCCTGCTGCTGGCTGGGGTGCCAGTGTGCGAGGCAGGGGCGCCCCTGCCTGCTTGTTGCGCCGCTCCGCCCATGCGGAGCCCGTAGGGCCCTGCCTCTGGAAGCCCTGCATGTCCGGTCCCGGACGCGCCTGCCCTGACGCATGCATGCCCTCCGCATGCAGTGCTGGCACACTCACGGTGAACCCTGTGTCGCAGGACCTGGGCGACGGCGGCGCGCCCCAGGAGGCGCCCTGCGCCCCGGCAGGCGGCTCCATGGGCCACCCTGCGGCGGCGCCGGGCTGCGCCCGGCAGGGCGTCCCCGGCAGCGGCGGCGGCAGCGGGGCCAGCGACGGCGGGGCCCCGCCCTGCGCGCCGTGCGGCGCGGGCGCGGCACACCCTCCGACAGCCTGCGCAGGCCTGGGCCTCAGCCTGCGCCTGGACAGCGAGACGCAGCCAGGCTTTGGCCTGGACAGTGCGCCCGCTGATGAGGCGCGTGGCCCTCAGCAGCGCCCTCCAGCCCCGACCTTATCTACTGCTGCTCTGGAGCTTGACGCAACCCCATACGCCCTGCTTAACCACGGGCGCCAGCTGTGAAGAAGGCCGTGTGATGCCATGCAGCCTGCCGCTGATGACATGTCTGCCGGTGGCGCCCCAGGTAGGGCTTGGTGGAGCGGCGGCGCTGCCAGCGGAGGAGGCAGGGGTCTCGGGAACGGCTGGCGCTGCGGACCAGCGCAGGGCAGCCAGTGCAGGGGACGGGGAGGGGCGAGAGGCCGCGGTGGAGGAGGAGGACGAAGAAGATGAGTTCTCCAGCGGCGGGAGTGGCGGCGGCAGCAGCAGCGAGGGCCCGAGCGAGGACGAGGGGGAGGGGTCGCCGGGCGCGCGCGCGGCCGCGCTCGCCGAGGCGCGGCTGCTGCTACGCGACCGGCCGGCCCGGCGCCGCAAGCACGGCCACCTTGTGGAGGAGGAGGTATGCGGCGCCCTCCTGCTGCGTCCCGTACATTCTCACCAGGGCTGCTGTACAGGCGGTGGGATGGCATGTGGGCGTTGGTGACCTGGTGACAGGCACCAGCTGGTGTGCCGCTCTGTGGGCTTACATGTCATGGTGGAGACTGCGAGACTCTGACATTATGCCTGGAATGTTGGCTTGGACAGTATGGTGGCGCGCCTGCCCGCAGGCAGAGATGAGCGAGGACGAGGGCCACAGCGACAGCGGCAGCGACGTGGAGGCCGACGCCGACGGCGTGCTGGTGCGGTGGCGCGCGCCGGGCCCAGATCTGCCTGGGGCTTCCCTGACTCTGATGTTGTTGCACACGAAGCGGGACGCGCATGAAGCAGGACGCAGGAGCAGCCCATGGCTCCGACAGCTGCACATCGTCCTGAGGCTAGGGTAGGGTACCTAAACCTACCCCATACCTATCCCACTCTCCTTGCGAGCACCTCCCACTCTCCGGCATGCGCCGCAGGCGGACCTGATCGGCGCGGGCGCGGAGCGGCGCGGCGACGAGAAGCGCCGCGCCGCGCTGCACGCCAGCTGGGCGGCCGAGCGCGACGAGGAGGCCGTCAAGGACCTGCTGGAGGGCGTGCGCGGCGGCTTCCGCAAGCGCCGCCGCGGCGGCGCGCTCGACGACGCGGTGCGGGCGTGATAGGCGGCTAGGGTAGGGTACCTGCCGTTCCACCTGCTGGCCGATGTGCGCCCACAGCTGGACGCCTAGAATGCGCGCTGGCCTGCGGTCTGACGCGCGGTGAGGCTGCGGCTGAGGAGCTTGCGGGGGTGGTGCATGGCGCTTTCTGCAATCATCGCCACAACATTCCATGCACCACTCAGTCTTCTGCTGGAGGCCTGTTCGTAAGTGCTAAGCTGCCTGGCCTGACGAACAGAAGGCAGCAGTCCAGCTCGAGCGGGGACCAGCCACGGCGGTGCGCCCCGGGCGACCATGAGGGCTTCCCTTCAATGCGCCGCCCGCCAGGTATGTGTGACTTCATGGGGGTTGCGCGCGGGCAGGGAGGCTCGCACCGCGACGCGCGGTGGCGGCGCGCCCGGGCCGCGAGCGGCAGCGAGGCGGGCTCCGACGCGGCCGCCAGCGGCTCCGCGAGCGGCAGCGGCGCGGACAGCGACAGCGAGGGTGGCAGCGGCGGCGACGAGGCCGGCGCGCGCGCGGACCCCTATGCGGCGCTGGACGACATGTCTGACGACGATGTGCGCGAGGAGCTGCGGCGCGAGCAGCAGCAGCAGCTGCTGGCGGCATCGCAGGTGTGTCTGTATGAGGGGCCTGGGGTGTATGCTTGGCGCATGCTCAGCAGGGCACAGCGGCCCGACGTTGCTGGAGGCACAGGTCCCATGTGGCATAATATGTGGGTGCTGAATAGCAATGTGTATTTTTGCCATGGCTGGGGCTGCACGTGATAGTGCACAGGCATGGTAGATGGCAGTGAGCATTGTGACCTTCTCTCTCCATGACTGAGCTTGCGCTGCATGCACATGAGGCGTCTGCTGCCCACGCCCCGGAGCAAACACACGGGTAGCATATGCGACCCCACATGTGAGTACATGCTAGTTTGCCGTGTGACATGGCGCGCAGGGTGCCCCGCGTGTGCTCCTCGCCGCGCATATCGCGGCCGCAACCGGCCAGGGCGCATGCCCGGCTGCCTGGTGATGGGCTCTGGGTTGTCTTGATTGTGACTGGAAATTTGCCTGCGCGCAGGACCAGGACAGCGCAGGCGGGGTCCTGCTGGACGACGAGGCGCGCGCGATGCTGGGCCTCATAGCAGGCGCTGCGCCGCATGCGGCTGCAGCTGATCGGGGCGTGCGCGCGGCCGCGGGCGGCGGCGGCGGCTTCGGCGGCGGAGGCGGCGCGCTGGCGCCGCGCCCGGGCGCATTCGGGACAGACCTCACCAACCGCCGTGGCGCAGTGCGACCCCGAGCCCCTCTAGCCTCACGGCGCCCCGCTTGGGCGCACTTGCGGTGGACCTCCGTTCCTGGTGCGGCGCCACATGCTGCGCGCCCAGGCGCATATGTCTGAGGTGACATGCAAAGTGTTCTTGGTATGGGGTGTACGCAAGGGCGCTCATGGGCACCCAGTCTGATAATATCTGCCTGTGGCTGCTGGCCCTACATGCTTGGCTGCCCAGCATGCAACTTGTAAGTAGCAGGCATGCTACACAGCTGGCGTGGCAGACCTGCGCTCTCTGACAGGCGCTGCTCTGCGCCGCGCAGGCCAGCTTCCTGGGCCGCGTGCAGACCGCCAGCGCGGCCGCGGCGCGCAAGGCCGCGCACGGCGAGCGCTCGCAGTCCTACGTGTTTGGCTGCGACGCGTCCAACTCTGCGCCCGCGCCCGCCGACGCCCCACCGGCAAGCCCACGCAACCACTTTCCAGCCTTTCCCCCGGACCTGCCGCATGCTCGCCATGCCCCGCAGCCACCTGCAGCCGCCATGACGCTGCCTGTGCTGTTGCTGAGCATCGGACTGCGCAGGCGGGCGACGCCGCTGGGCCGCCGCTGGGCGCAACATCCTTCGCGGGCCTGCACGGGCTCGTCGAGGCGGGCGCGCCAGGGCCTGGCCCGCGACCGACTCCCGACCCCAACCAAGGGAGCAGCGGCACGCGCGGCGGCGCGCGCGGCGGCCCCTCGCTGCTGAGCATCCTGGGCGGCGACCACCGCCGGCGCCTGTACGGCAAGGGCCCTGCGGTTGGCGGCGGCAGGAGCGGCAAGGCGGACCCTCTCAGGCTGGCGGCGCTGGTGGGGCCCATGCGGGTCGCAGCCGGCCGAGGCCGTCGAGAATAGCCTTGTGTTGTTGCAGCAAATCAGGAGGCCTGCAGACCATCTGCAGCTGTGCCTTAAATACAGGCCCAGGTGCTGGGTCCCATGCAGACGTAACTGATGGTGCTGAGATCCTGCCTTACAAGGTGGTACAACCATGCAGAGCCCCAAAACACTCCATACGCGCTCATGCACAGTGTGGTACAAACTGCCTGCTGCCCCACCCACCCCACCCGCTATTCAGCACTTACAACAACTTGTTGTCAACAAGTCCTCTCAGAGGCCAACAGAAGACGAGGGTCGTTGTCATTGCCAGCGCTGCGCAAGCCTCGCTCTTTCAGGAGCAGCTTATGTTGCGGCCGGCGCGCCGCAGCCGCCTAGCAGCGGCACCTCTGCGATGTGGGTCCAGTCCTCCGTGGGCCCGTCCAGCGGCGTGAGCCACATCGACAGCGCGCTGCAGGTAAAACTCTCACTCAGCAGCGGCGGCCCGCCGCCCTCCGACGGCCGTGACAGCTCCTCCTGCGAGCGCGCGGGCCCAACACTCCCTGTCTGTCTGCTTTGCCATCCGGCAAGCTGCTCCCCAATGCCATTACACTTCCGGGCAGCGAGCAGCGTGGGGACCCACAGGCGGCTGCATGGTGACATGGTGACATGCATGCAGCCCGCAGGCAGGTTCTGTCATGCGGCACAGGGGTCTTGCCAGCACAGGCCGAGCGCGGCCAGCACATGCACCTGAAACTTGTCCACCAGCTTCGCGCGCTCCTCCTGCGAGATGTCGGCGTATATCAGGGACAGGTGCGGCATGTAGCCCGACCCGTCGCCCTCGCTGAAAGCGCGCTGCGCCGCCGCGGCCGTGCGGAGCACCTCCTTGTCCTTGTGGACAAGGATGAACACGCACTGGTACACCGAGGTCGACTGGCTAATGCGGTCCAGGCGCAGCGTGTACGCCTGCCGACCACCTCAACTAAGCCAGAGCTAGCTCACACGCCTGGGCAGTGCCCCAAGTGAGGGTATGTCTGGATGCCAGGCGCATGCACTCCCAATACCATTCTGTGCACTGCATATACAGCTGAGCTCATGAGCAAGCCATTTGTACTCGCACGCCACCTCTGCATACGCCAGTGTTCGAAAACACGAAGTGCGGCTATCAAACCACAGCAAAGCAAGGGGACACACAGGGGGAGGCAAGGAGCGCACAGGCAGCGTCGCGGCCACGTCCTGGAGCGCTTTCAGCACCTCCTCGCCTGTCTTGTTCTGGATAGGTCCGGCCACTGTGACGTGCGGCACAAAGCTGTGCGTGCTGTTCTCCTTGGCTGTCCTAGTAATGATGTCCTGCAGTTTCTCCGCCAGCGCGCCTGTGCCGGCGCAGGCGCCGCTAGTCATCACTGAAGCTCAATGTGACCCGATGGAGTTGGCTGCGCTTGCCCTTACCACGCCATACGCGTTATAAATATTTGCACTCATAGGACTGACGCCTGCAACTGCAGAGCTTGCACAAAGTGCAGCGCGCAGGAACTTATCCTGACATCTACCTGCGACGCTTGCCATCTATCTATGCCTCGCACAGCAGTGATAGAGCAAGCTGCAACCGCGACCTGCTGCATGCGGCTGCAGAGGCCTGACGCGCCTGTGGGCTGCGCGAGGACGGAGTATGCCATCTCGCGCAGGGCAGAGCAGAGAGCGCCTGCGCACTCTGATCCCAGCCCGTTTTCAAGGGTCTCCTCCCATTTACGCTGTCACAATACAATACAGCAGCTGCACCGATGGAGTGGAGGGAGCATATGCTCCTCAAAATTGCCAAGAAAAATGCCAGGCAAATGTGCCCCAGAAATTACCAGGCAAAATGTTCGTCTTCTGGTTGAAACCTTACTTTAGATGCCCAGAGACGCTGTTTGTTTTCCAGCGACAGGCTTGCTGAGGTGCTGAGGCCAATGAGCCGATGACGGTGCGGTACGGAAGGGACGAGGCGTCGCTTCGAGGCGGTGACAGGCCCGGCGCACAGCTATGTGTTTGCGGAGCCTGATTATATGCCTGATACCTCGTTCGACCACTGGAGGTGCGCCGTCTCGCTGGCCAACCCGCGACCTTTGTCGCTGGGCAGGCCTGCTTGTGCGTGGACACCCATGTCTGATGCTGCTGCCCAGGCATGTCAGCCTTGGACGGGGCATAAACACCGAAAGCTGCACAGTGCAGCAGCAATAGAGCCAGATACGTTGACAAGAGGGATGTTGTCGCAGACGAGGCGCCGCAAGTGCTTGGGCGCACCAGGCCAAGGTGAGCCTTGCCCTGCTACTTGGCGCACGCCTATGCAGGGCAGCGTTCAGCTGTACTGGCTGTGCTGCTTACCCAGTGCTAAAGTCCTGGAGGCCAGGGTGTTTGCGCTGACGGTGATTGTGAAGTAAAGTTAGCAACTGCAGCTGCGGCAGCACCTCGCCACGCTGCTGCAGGCCGCTATCAACCTGTATAGCATCAGCCGGCTCGGTGCGACTGGCAGGTCGTATCGGGCGACCATGAAGGGGTTCAGCATGGTGTTGCTTTGTTTTTATGCTGCTTGCCATGGAGCGCTGCAGCTGGCGCAGATTGCGAGAATGTGTTGCCCTGAACACGCCACGCTGATCGCAGTCATGGTTGCTTGAGGACAACCCGCCGGTTGCGCCCGAGCCGACTGAGGCTATGCAGGTTGATAGCAAATCTGCAGGAGTGTGGGCGAAGCGCGTCCGCGGCCGCCTCGCAACCCAGCAGGTGCGCATATGTATACAACATTTCCGCCTCGTTGCTCTCCCCAATTTGCTGCTTTATATGCTGCTCAACTCTGTGACTTCTGCAAGGTCAGACCTGGCAGAAAGAAATGTGTACTGCTCAGTCGCTGAACAGAGGCTAGGAACCAAGTGTACATGGCACATGCGTGGTTTAATGCAGGGGCAGCCGTGGACCTGGCAGCTGCAGCGACGCAGCTGCGGCCAGCGGCATCACGGCTGTCGCCGATGCTGCCGCACCTGCCACTGATACTAGCGGGGCCGCCCAGGCGGCCATGAGGAAGCGCGGCGCGCCTGGCAGACAGGACGGCGCCGGCGCCACGCGCGCGTGCGACTACGCCGGCTACAACCCGGCTGCGCCGCAACCCGGCAGCCCGTCCGCCGCGCCCTTCGCAGGGCCTTACAGTGTGCGCGCATCCTGGACGCAGGCCGACCGGCATGGCCACACGCCCTTGCAGGGGCCTGCGTGCGGCTGGCGGTCGCCTGCTTGCCCGTTCGTGCTGCGCCCCGGCTGCATGTCTGGACCAGGGCTCCTGTGGCCCTTTCCACTGGTAGTTGCGCTGGATAGTGGCATGGGCGGCAGGCGCACGTCTGTTCACACAAATTCGACCGCCTGCACAACAGGACACTTCCGCCCGCATGTGCGCCTTCAGCGGGCCAGGGCGGGCTCGCAGGGCGGGCCACTCGCTCTTGCTTGCTTTGAGCGTGAGGCCCTACATGCGGAGAGCTCGCCCTGGCCCACTGTGAAGCGCACCTGCAGGCGCAAAGTGTTCTGTTCTGTAGGCGGACGAACTTGTGTGGCCAGTCATGCGCCTTGCCTGCAGCCCATGCCACTACACAGACATACGTTCGAACTACAGCGCGAAATGTTTAAGTGCTGCGCACAACAACATCGGCAACTCCTCCAGCACAGGCGTAGAGTGGCTAGTGGTGTATCAGCTGCAGTGCAACGGGCCCGGCAAGAGAGCGGTCATGCGGCTCCTACGCTGCTGGGCCGCGTTCGCTGTGCCGCACATGATACCTCACCGCCACTCCACGCCTGCACTGAACGAGTGCGCCTATGTAGTTGTGTGCAGCACTTGATCGCGTGCTGATAAGCGGCGCCTGCGTCGCGCGCGCCTGGGGCTTCGGCATGCACTCTGCCCGCACCTTTGCACCCTCATTCCCCGGAACCCAGCAGCGCCGCAGCAGTTTTGATGCCCTCCAGTTAGTTGTGCTAAAAATGCTGGAAGTGCCCGTCCTGGCGGCGCCCCAGCAGCTTGTCTGGACGGGTCCCCTGCGGCCGCTTTCACCTGTGGTGCCTGCGCCTGGCAGAAGCTTGGGCTGCAGGCTGTACGCATGTACGGCCACACCAGGATGGCAGCCGTCTGATAGGACACACGCGCGTGCATGCATAGTTCATGGCCAGCAAGGCTTCAGGATAAACAGCCGCTCGTTCCTGATGCCGGTGCAGGCCGACGCCTTCGTAGCGGGCCGCTGCGGACCTCGACCTTTGCCGACATTGTGGACTGCAATGCGAGCATCATGGACGCCGCAGGCGCGGTGCCGGTCACCTGCGTGGTCAGCAGTGCTCCGTGTGCAGACCGCAGCGCGGGGGGATTGTGCGCCGCGCTGAAGAGCACACTGCCAGAGCGCGGACGAGCGGCGCTTGGTGGCGCTTGGTGTACAAGCTGTGGCGCTATCACTCGGGCAAGGGTGGTGCGAAGGTGAAGCATCGGGTCCTGGTACGCTGCAGCGGCGTCGCGCGCGCGTGGGGCTTCCAGGCACGCAGTCTGCCCGCGCAGGGGTGTGTGGGGCAGAGTGCATGCCTGAAAACCCCATGCGCGCGCGACGCCGGCCCGGCTGCCCAGGACCCCTTCCCCACCTTCGCGCCGCCCGTGCCGGAGTCATAGTGCTTGGGCGTGTCATCCAAGCGCCGCCGCTCGTCCGCGCTCGAGCAGTGTGCTCGTCCAGCGTGGCGCCCGGCCCTCCCGCGCTGCGGCCTGCGCACACAGCACTGCCGGCGTGGCAAGCCACCTGCACCGCACCTGCGGCGTCCACGATGGTCACGTAGAAGAGCACGGTGTCGGCGGAGGTCGCGCTCGGCCGCGGCCGACATGAAGGCGCCCGCCCGCGCCGTGCATTTGGAGCGAGCGGCTGTTCATCCGGAAGCCGCGCTCGCCCACTGGAAGTTGCGTTTACGCGCGCGTGTGTCCTGTCAGACGGCTGCCGAGCTCGTGGGGCCAGTCATGCGCCCAGCCTGCAGCCAATGCCACTGCTCGGCGCGCAGCTCGTCCGCGGGGCGAGGCGAGGCGAGGCGCGAGGCAGGGCGAGGCAGCGGCGCTCAGAGGCGCTGGAAGGGCTTCCGCGTCGGCAGGCCAGGGTGCGCGTGAGCCGGCCTGATTGCTGCACCAGCTGCTGACGACATCACGGCCGGCGGGCCAGCCACCTTCAGAGGCTCCTTGTTCCGGCCCTGCCCCTCTGGCGCTCTCCTGAGAAGCCTCATAGCAGCGCTGGATTGTCCGGCATGTTTGAAAAGCGCTTTGAGCAGGCTGGCACGTTTGCCGGCCAGACGCTGCACGGCACTCACCGTGGGGGTGTCCAGGACGTGAAAAGGCGTTCCAGCACAGCAGGGAGTCACCATGGGGTCGCGCGTATATGCGCTCTCAGGACAACTCCGACAAGAACGCAGCCGAGGTTGGCACCTCATGGAACGCCAGGCAGGAGGCAGGGCAGGTCAGGCAGCCTGACATGCCCCGCCTCCTGCCTGGCGTTCCATGATGTGCCGATTCTTGGCCGCATATGTCATAGATGTTTCGGCAGCGCATTTGCGCGCGCCATGGTGACCTCCTTGCTGTGCCGGAAGGCTTCCGCGTCCTGGATACCCCACGTCCGCCTCATGGCGTGCCGCGTCTTGCCAGCAAGTATGCCGCCCTGCGTGAAGAGCTTGTAGGAACATGCCGGGCAGCGCACCGCTGCTATGCGGCTGCACCAGGAGAGCGCCATAGGGGCAAGGCTGGATCGAGAAGCCTCTAATGGGCTGGCCCGCCTGCAGCGAGGTGTTGAGCAGCTTGTGCGGCCACCAGGCCCGCTCACGCCTACCCTGCCCTGTGCGCCTTTTGGACATGCGGTACAGCGCATTGCCGCTGTACAGCCGCTCCAGGAATGTGCCATGCAGGGTACGCATGAAGCGGGCGCCTCGCGCGCGCGCGCATGTGCTCTGCTTCTGGATGCGTACTGCTTCTGGATGCGTGCTGCCTCGCAGGCCCACTAACTGGGCTGACGGGTGCACCGCCGCTGTGCCACACCGGAAGATGTGTGCGAGCGTTGCACCGAATGCGTGCACGGGCAGGACGGCGGCGTGGTCGTCCTGGAGTACCCCGTCGACCGCGCGCCCGTGCTCAACGTCGGCCTCCAGAACCACGAGGCGGCTCGCGCGGCCGCGGCGCCCGGCCGTGCCGAGCGAGGGGCCTTGCGGTTGCGCAGGTTGACGCTGAGCACGGGCGCGCGGTCGTCCGGGCACTTCAGGACGACGATGTCGCCGTCCTCGGGCGTCCGCGCGCGCGTCTGGAGGCGCTCACCGCCGACCAGGAGGGTGCGACATACTGCAGTCAATGCTCTAACCTTGTTCCTACTGCCGCCAGCTCCCCACCGACGCCGGTGCGCGGTCTGCATGCCACATGGAGCAGTTGTGCCCTCGCGGGTAAGCTCCAGGCAGTGCTGCGGCGGGCGACGCGCAGGAGTGCGCGCCGCAGCTGGGCGCGCCCGGCCTGCTGTGGCTGCCGCCATGCGTTGCTTTTGCTGGGCGTTGCTGGGGTAGAGACGTCTGCACGTGCCGCGGCTGGGCTCCCAGGGCGGGAAGGCAGTGGAGTCGACGCAGCCGTGCGCGCGCGTGCCAGCGGCTATGCCAGCGGCGGAGGGTGCGGTTGCTTCCACAGGTCTGGATGTGGAGCGTGCACTGCTCAGCGAGGTGTTGTCAAGTAAACAGAGGCAGCCGGGCATGCTTTGGCTGCGGATCGGGGCACTAGGCTGACTGCGGCAATGCCGTAGTGGTTGCCATGCTGCCTTTGGATTGACGATCAGCAAGAAATATATTTTATCCTTCACCACATTGTTGGCCAGGTTGTGGCTGGGCAAGCCACCTGTGGCTGGCAAACCACCTTACCACATTGTTGGCCTAAAAAACGCATGCTTCTCTTCAATTGTGAACGACGAGGCGGCATGATGGCCATGATGGCGATACTGGCCTGTCTGTTGTGCGCGGTGCTGGCAGCACCTGCCCCTATCACTTTCACTTATACTGTCTTAAACAGCATGCGCAGGCACGTGTTGCTATGGCGTGCACACATTTGCCGGCGGCGCCTGCCACACAAGAACCTTGGGTGAAGGAGTGACAAGGTCTCCCTAGTAAGGGACGTGCCTGCCAGTAGCAAATAACCTGCCAGTCTGCAGTGGCAAAGGAGGTCAAAGACGCCCATGATGAGTCCACACGCAGGTGACTACAACGCGAGATGCATACACCACAAGCCTGCATGTCGCCTGTTTGCATGCCGCTGCTCACTGTGCCAGAGGTGCCGATAATTCTTTGCAATCAGGAGGTGCGGCAGCCATCATCCAAAGAAGCCAAAGGGCGCACGTTTGCCTCACTTGGCGAGGTCAACGTCCAGCCAGGCCCTCATACAACTACATGACATGCACATGGACCAGCTCCAGATGTCCGCAGCCCATCAAACCGGCTCCATCACCATGCTCCTGCAGGCCACCGGCCACGACAGGCGGCTGTTTAGGTTGGCGCGCGTCATGGCCAGCAGAAGCGCGTGCCGGAGGAACCAGCTGTGGGGCTGCGCAGGAACCTCCAGAGCCGGCGCATGTCTTGCAGCTGTAGAGGCCTGGCTTGCTGTCGGCCTCGCCAGGTGAGCCCAATATGCGCCCACATGAATGCCTTGTTTAGTATCACTCAGACGCCCCTTCAGACGCCCCTTCAGCCTAGCTGGCCCCGCACAAAGTAACAATGCGAGCTGCAACACAAGCTAGGCACTTGCGCAACACATGTCACCGTCTGCCCTTGCCCTGCGAGTCGAATGCTGGCGTGCGGCCGGTGCTGCTCAGGCAGCATGCCAGGAACATGCCCAGCGCAGCCACGTCCGCCTCAGCCAAACGTGACATTCCTGAGTGTAAATGTGTTCCATGCCAGCGTTCTCTCACCAGGGCCACATCTGCCTAAGGCAGACCTGCAGGCAGGGAGCTGGGACAGTGGAACGCTGGAGGACAACGGGATTAAGTGGCAGTGGGACCACATATTCCCATTGCCAAGTTCAACCTGCACGACGTGCAGGCGGCGCGGGCCATGCAAACCCAAGGACCAGATGATGCCCGTGACCCCCGACGATAACGCCAAGAAGTCAAAATGATCTCGGCAAGTGCATGGAGGCTCGAGGGTATCCCATCTCCTACGGGGCGGATGTGCCTGTGGAGGCACATCCGGCCCTATCCTGGGCGTGAGCTGCCCAGCTCAGGCTGCATGCATAGGACAGGCCCAGCGTAGCCAGGTCCTCCACAGGCACACCCGCCCCGTACGAGGGGATGCCCTCGAGCCTCCATGCACTTGCCGAGATCATTTAGACTTCTTAGCGGTATCGTCTGGGGTCATGGGCATCACCTTATCCTTGGGGATGCACAGCCCGCGCCGCCTGCGCGTCATGCAGGTCAAACTTTGCAATGGGGAAATGTGGTGTCCATGCCACGTAACACCGTTATCTTCCAGCGGTACGCCGTCCTCCAGCTCCAAGCAGATCTGCCTCAGGCAGATCTGGGCCGTGCGACAAAATGCAGGCATGGAATGCTTCCATGCGTGATAAGGCAAGACTGTTACTTTTGCCGAACCTGTCGTAGCGGCTCAGCGCCGTTTCTTGAAATCACGCAGAGCAGCGCTAACGCAGGGCAAACGTCCGTACAGGTAAGTTTGTGACCCCCATGCCATGCTCCCTGATTGTTTTCTGTTGTTCGGCCACTTTCCAGCTGTTGCTCCAGGCGCGCATGCAGCTCCTCTGATGCGCAGCCCCGGGTGAGTTGACTGCTGCACCCCCTAGTGGCAGCAGCGCAGGCTCCTGCGCGACAGCTGCGCTCAGCGCAGCCTCAGAAGTGTCAGCCTGCGAGCGCACCCCAAGGCAGCAAGCGTTCACTCAACTGCAAGAAGTTTACAGACACGCTCCGCTCTTGTTGCTTGCAGTCTGTGAGCCTGAGCGGTGGATGTACCTCTTCTAGACATCCACCGCCCTGCCTATGCTGCGGGCTCTGAGCTTGGTCAACATGATTGACGACATAATGTCCAAGGAGTCCAAGACACGCAGATGGCATCCACCGGTAGCACTGCTCAGAAGGCAGTGGGAGAGGCCCAGAGAATGGCACCCACCGGCTCTGCCTGACTTGCATGTCTGTGTCCTGCGGGTCCTGTGCGACTTTTGTCACAGATGTTTTGGACCTTTGTGACACAATGCTGCAGGCACGTACTGGTTGTCGGGAGCGTGATACAGCTCTAGCTCCCCAATAGTGAGCAAGGTCCCAAGCGCGGTAGTACACAGTTGGTTCCTTACCCTCATTTCCAGGGTAGGGGACGTCCGTTTTAGCAGTAGTTGGGTGGCTGTGACCAGGCGCAACAGTGTTGTCCCCGGGCGTAGTGCCCCTGCATGGAGTATTACCGCAGAGCCCTAGCCGACGAGCTGATCCTGCACCTTGAGTGTTCTTTTGTTGCCTGTGTTTGTGATGAGTATGCTCAACTGTCCATGTGGTCAACTGCGGTCAAGTATGCTCAACTCTCCATGGGTGCGCCACACTGGGGTCAATACAGCAGCGGGATACTCGCGGAGTTGCTTGCTCATCCTGGTATTGTCTGTTGTGCCCGATATAGCCTGATTGCCCTGACTGTGTGTATTGCCTATGAAAATGCTGCTGACTGCCTGCATGCCCAACAAATCTCTGTCAGCTGAGGAGTCCCAGCTTGCTGAGACGCGCTTCCAATCCAGCACGCCTGGGTGTGCCAAAGGGTGCGCGCACTATGAGCACTTCATTTCCAGGATGAAGAGAAGTGGAAAGCAGCTTGGTCAGCGGACAGACGGTGTGAAGTTAGGACCGCTAGCAATGTAATGAGCTGCTCAAGATCGTATAAAAAGCATGCGCCATGCATATGCCAACTGACGCACAAAGCATGTGAGAGTTCAGCAGAAGCAACCAACCCAAACACGGAAGGGCTGAAAGACACAGACTGGCACGTCAGCACGCTGCCGTCAGGGCCCTGCTGTGACGACAACCATAAACAAAAGCCCATTGCAGGCCCTGAAACTCTCTTCCAACGACAACGCCAATGACCATGAAACGGCACCCAGTCCGTGCAACAACAGCATCAGCCACTGCTCTCAAAAAATTACCGGCCAGTCAAAATTACCGGCCAGTCAAGCGCGCAACGGCCTCCTCTGTAGGCCAGAAAACAAGGACAAGGCCCACTGAGACTGCACTCTGCAAGAGCGTGCGCTCACGGAAGGCATGCCCAGCTGGAGGCCGCTGCTGTGCAGCCATGCTTCCGCGACACGGCACAACCACATGAGTGACCACAACTGACTGTCTGCCCCTGATGCTCTGCAGCAGCTGCGCCCTCAAGCTGCCTCTCAGTTCTTGTTTTGGGAAACGCGGGCCCACAGGGAGAGCTTTGCAGGGCAGTGCTGCTACAGGGCTGGGACGTCCCGTACTGAGCCGGAGCCAGCGCTGCCGCCCTGTAAGCACACCTCGGCATGTGTACGCACCCGCGCTGCGCAGGTGCCAAATGACAATCATCAACGTCCTCCCCCAGGGCCGGAACGCGCAGGTAGGGCCGCACTCGGGAGGGCAGCACGTGAGGACAAGGCTCGGCACGAGCGCCGGCGCGCTCAGCCGGCGCCCGGCGCGGCGCCGCCGCCGCGCAGCGCCACCTCCGTGACCAACGCCCACTCTCCGCCGGCCCGTCCAGCGATGTGGCCAGAGCGCAATCTAGGGTTAGGTAGGGTCTGCCGGACAAGGCTCGGGCGCCGGCGCGCTCAGTCAGCGGCCGGCGCGGCGCCGCCGCCGTGCAGCGCCACCTCCGCGACCTGCGCCCACTCCTCCGGCGGCTCGTCCAGCGGCGTGCGCCAGAGCGCGAGTGCCTCGCAGGTGAAGCTCTCGCTCAGCAGCGCGGGCGCGCCGTCCTCCGCCAGCGACAGCATCTCCTGCGCCGCGCGGCGCCCCGCGATCGGCGCCCTAACCCTGCCCTAGCTTGCAGGTGAAGCTTTCGCTCAGCAGCGCAGGCGTTCCTCCGCCAGCGACAGCGTCTCCTGCGCGGCGCGGCGCCCTGCGCTCGGCGCTCTACCCTAACCCTAGCCTCCGAGTCGGGATCCCATGCCGCTGGGCATGCTTGCACCTGCACGCTGTTTAGGGGCAGGCAGGAGAGTGCGCGAGGTGCGCGGCTGGCTGCAGGGCCGCCGCTCGGCGCGCGGTGGTCATGACGCGGGAGCAGGCGGGCGCGCGCGCGCGCCTGCAGCTGCTCCACCAACTCGGCGCGCTCCTCCTGCGGGATGTCCGCGTACAGCAGCGACAGGTGCGGCGTGTAGCCCTCGCCGTCACCCAGGCCGAACGCGCGCCGCGCGGCCGCGGCGGCGCTCTGTACCTCCTCGTCCGGGTGCACCAGCACGAACACGCACTGGAACCTCGTGGTGGACTGCGCTATGCGGTCGAAGCGCAGCTGGTACGCCTGCCGGCCGGCACACCGCGCGTGAGCGCCGCTGGTTTTACCGCCGGTGTGTATGTATGCAGCCGGTGCGCTCGTCCCTAGCAGCGTGCCTGTGCGCTTCAACAGCTGACATAGCACTGAGGACTCCGTTACTCTATACTGTACCGGCTACAGCGCAACCAGCGCAGTGCACCCAGCGCCGGCATCAGTGCACGGTGCACACGCGCTCCCGCAGGCTGGCGGGCAGCGCACCGGCAGCGCCGCGCCAAGCTCCTGGAACGTCTTTAGCACCTCCTCAGCGGTCTTGTCCTCGATGGGGCCGGCGACGGTCACGTGCGGCACAAAGCGCGGCGTGTTGTGCTTGTCGGCCAGCTCGTTTATGATCACCTGCAGCTGGTCTGCCAGTGCGCCTGCATCCACAGACAGAGGGCTGTCAAGGGAGGTGACTGTGTTTAAAATACTGCAGCCTGCTGCTAGCTGCGCTGCATCCTGTGCGCGCTCTACACATGCAGGGGTGTCCAAGAGCAAAGGCGGAGCACAAGTGGTAGCCAATGCTCACTGGTGCTCACAGAGACACCAGGGTGACGCAATGCTGGCCACCAGAACATGGTGTGCATGCTTGGTGTGCAAGCATGGTTGACCGCACGAGAGAGCTTGCTAGGTGCACCACATGCCTGTTGGCTGCGCCCAGACGGAGTACGCCATCCTGCGCCAGGGCAGTGCAGTGCGGCTGTGCAGCGCAGCACTGCCCACTAGACGCCAATTCGCAGCGCAGCGCGGCTGTGCAGCACAATGAGCGGGAGGTCTGAGTGCACAAATGATCTTTCCCAGTCGAAAGTGGAGCGGTGCTTTGCAAAATAAACTCATTCACTTGCTGGGGGGGCCATGGGGGGATGGCACATGCCTTATAAGGCATGTGCCACAATTATGGGCGGCAGATCCACTGAGGTCAGGGTGCCACAGATGATAGCTGACTGCTGTGCATGTGACTGTTCTTGCCATGACCCTGCTCCTTGGCTCTGTAATGGCCACACCATCACTGTGTCTGGCATCAGGTGCGGGACATGGAGGGCTGAGGAAGGTTTAGCAGCGTACTTACTGCGTGCACACTGCAGATAAGTTCACAACAGCGGCATGTCAAACGCAAACAGGCTCACACTTAACAATGCAGGTGTCAGACCTGAGCAAGTGCTTTGTACAGCATGTTACATGATAGCTAGGAGTGCAGCATAGCTAGTGGAGCCTTTCCACCCCGTCAGGAGATGCAGTGCCTGCCCTGCCTTGCGCGTCGTAGACCCTCCTACCCCGTCAGGTGCGGGGTGCATGCCCTGCCTAGCGCGTCGAATGACAGGCCGATCGCGCACTGTGTCGCTCGCGGCGCCACACTCCCACTGCTGCCCGATGGCGAAGGCTGTCCAGCGGCACAGCTGAGGAGTGTGCTCTCGACACGGGCCGGAGCCAGCGCCTGCAGGTGCGCGAGGCCAGGCAAGGCGACCTGCCGCTCAGCTCCAGCCGTTCTTCTTCGCGCGGGGCGCGCGGCTGCTGGCGCCGAACACGCTGGCGGCGCCCGCGTCGTCGTCGATGCGGCCCAGGTCGCCGCTGCCGCCGCCGCCGCCGCCAGGCGCGCCCAGGCGCGAGAACATGTCGTCCAGGCTGCCCGACTGTGCAGGCGGCTGCGCCCCTGCACGCAGGCCGAGACTCCATTTGCGGGCCTTGCAGGGCACTGTCATCATCCCTACCCAATATGGCAGCCTCGCCCTGCGGATGTCAGCCGGCTGCTCCCTCCAGCAGCGGGCCAACCCAGGTTACCGCCGCCACTGCCTGGCGCGCCCGGCCGGCTAGCAGCGACATGCAGGCTGGAAGTGGTAGGGTAGGATCAGGGTACAGAGCGCAGGCAGCGCACCGGGGCTGGAGCTGCCGGTCGCGTCGTACACGTTGCGCAGCAGCCCGTGCGTCAGCGCGGGCGCGGGCGCGCCGCACGGCAGCAGCGGCGCGGACGGTGCGGCAGGGCTCGCACGGCCGAGCCCGCTCGGCCGCGTGCCCGTGAAGCTGCGGCGCGGCGCGTCCAGCGCGCGAGCGGGCTCCTGCTGCGCGGCCCTGCGCGCCCTGCAGCAAAACTTCCCTAAGTTTGCGACGGCGCGGCAGCAGCAGTGAGCATCGTGAGTGTACATTGCATGCTGAGCATGGCCGTTGTGCTGTCCCGGCTCCGCCGCCCGCGCTGGAAGTTGCTGCCACGCGATGGCATCCCGCCGGCGCGGCGGGCCCTGCCTGGCGGCTTGGCGCGCCCTCGCCTGGCTGCAGTGCCCGCCCGCTTGCAGGGTGACAGGTGACAGGCTTACAGAGTCACAGCCCACTCGCCACAGTGGTGTTGCAAATGCAAATCCTTCTCTGCCCTGGTAAACAAGGTCGCTTGTCCCGCCCACGTTTGCGGTCGCGCGACTGCCCCTGTGCTGCCAGCTGCCGCCCTGGGCCACCACTGCGCCCCGCACGGAGCGGCGCGCAGGCGCGCACCGGCCCCCGCTGGACGCAGGCGCGCCGGCGTCGCGCGCGGCCAGGTTACGCGCGCGCACCTCCGCGGCGCCCCCGGCCGCCTCCGGCCCGCCCCAGAGCCCCAGGCACTCGCCGATGGGCTGCCCGCGCGCGCGCGCCTCCTGCGCAGCAGCCCGCGAGCCCGTCCTCACGCCACGCACAGCGCACGCTGCTCCGTGGCACCGTGCTGTCTGTGATGCTCCGATCAGACCCGCTTGACGACTCGGCAGCAGCGACCTAAGAGCCTGTGGGGCCCGGGGCCGCGCCTGCTCCTGGCGCAGCAGCGCGCGGCCGCGCTCGGTGTGCTCGTCGTCGCCGACCTCCTCGTCGAAGCGCAGGCGCTTGGGGATGCAGCAGCGCACCAGCCGGCCCCAGACGTTGAAGAACCTGCGCGGCCGGCCGCGCTCGGCTCCCAGCCCCTCTGTGCGCTCAGCAGGCCACAGCCGCATCACGCCCAGGTCTGCGGCACACCGCAGCATGCGCGCAGGCCCGCATGCCCCGCCCGCCCGGCAGCCCCTGCTGCGCTGCCCACGCGCGGAAGCGCGGCATGGCAGGCACAGGCCACGGGTCCATCATGGCCCTAACCCTGTCATGGCCAGCTGAGCGCCAGAAGCCACTGGGGCGCTGGCCAGCATCCGCGGCAGATGAACGCTGGGGGCGGCGCCGCGGGCGCACAGCAGCAGGCAGTGAACGCCGGTGGTGAGCGGTTACGCAGGGGCGGCAGCGGCGCGGGCGTACAGCAGCAGGCAGTAGACGCCGGTGGTGAGCGGGAACCAGGTGTTGAAGTCGGCGCCGAAGACGGGCACGTCGGCCATGGCAGGGCTCATCTTCTGCGCGAACACGGTGCGCCGGCCCTGCGGCAGGTACTCGTGCATGCGGATGACGTGCAGGCAGTTGTAGGCGAGCGGCGCCGCGAAGCGCGTCACCTGCGCGCCGCAGGCGCGCCGGCTCGCGGCCGGCGCTGCTCGGGCGCGGCGGGCGCAGCCTGGGAGCGGCGCTTTGTCACGGCCAGGCCGCGGCGCGCTTCGTGCGGGCCGGCGGAGGCAGGAGAGGCGCGAAGGGTCTACACTTATTGGCCCAGAGCCCGGCAGTGCACCGCGACCACGCAGGCGACATGCACCAGCCTCGACCTGAGCAGCATGTCCGCCCTGCCCTGTGTCAAATGACGCAGGCGTCCGCGCCGCATGCAAGCGCAGCACACCCAAGCGCGGCGCGTGTGACGCTCACACCGGCCCACCTGCGCTCGCAGGGGGCGCCCGGCGGCCGTGCCTGCGCCGCATTCATGAGCAGCGAGTGCGAGCCGGTCGCGCCCGGCACGACGCGGTAGAAGTAGAACACGCCCAGGCGCGCGAGCGTGAAGTAGCACGCGGCCGCCATGTACGCCAGCGGCGCGCCGACCAGCAGCTGCGTGGCCACCTCGCCGCGCGCGCCCGCATGGATCGCCTGCGCGACCGCACCCCGCACCTCGCAGCTGTCCGGGCAGCAGTCAGTCTGAAGGACGCCGCGCGCGGCGGCTCTGCGCATGGCAGCGCCGCACTTTGCAGCAATGCCCGAGAAAGCGACAGCAGCAAGCGTGCAGACGCGCCTGTGCGCACGCGCCAGCCGCACAAGAGGAAACGTGCGGACGGGGATACCTGTTGAGGCTACAGGGCATGGAGGTTGGGTTAGGGTCAGCAGGGCGCGCACGTGCGAGAAGGGCGACAGGTCCGGGTGCGTGCCGGAGCCGATGGTCGCCTCGGACCAGACGATCAGGAACGAGGCCGCGCCGGCCGCCAGCGCACACGCGCGGCGCACCCAGGGCCGGCCCAGCGCGCAGTAGGCCAGCCAGGCGCGCGCGGCGCCGCGCGCCGCGGGCGACGCCTTGGCCGCCGCCCACTGCGGGGCCCCGGTGTAGTCGCCGGTCGCGCGCGCGCGCACCACCGCCTCCAGCAACAGCGCCAGCGACACCTCGTTGGCGTATTCGGCACGCAGCGCTGCGCGCGCGCACGCGCGGCATCAGGGTTGGCCTCATCAACGGACGCCAGCCAGGCGCGGCGCCTTTACTAGCTGTTTCCCACCAAAAGCTTGAGAAGTAGCTGAAGGAAAGTGCATGCTTCGTACCGGTGAGTGCGCCCACATTCGGACAACTTTTTGCATTCAAGCTCGGCAGCCCTCATGTAGGCTCTGCGTTTTTGCGTGTGGGGGGAGCCATGGCCGCACCGTTGTAGGCGCCGATGGCGCGGTGCAGCCGGCGGCGCAGCGCGGCCAGGCCTGCGGCGTCGGCGCCATAGTCCAGGTCGGAGTCCGCCAGGTCGTCCAGGCACACGCGCCCGCGCTCGTCGCGCGCCGCCTGGCCCGGCCGCACCGGCGCGCGCTCGTCCGCCTGCGCCCGCGGAAACAGCAAGTATTGCAATTGACGGGTCCGCCTTGTGACCGCTCATGCACAATCATTAAGCCTCACGCCGCCTGTCTGCGCACAGCGTGCAGGCATTCGCCCGCTGCAGACATGTCCGCTGGTAGACCCAGGTGCTGCAGCGGCTGTCGGCGTTCCTGAGGCATGCGCCGACACGGGCACCGGACGCTGCCAGCGCCGCCCCGCTCCCGAGCAGGCGCAGCCGCGCGCTGCGCGCGCCGCACCTCGCGGTAGACGACGTCCATGAGCGAGCGGAGCGGGTCGCGCCGCGGCAGCGGCTGCGAGGTGGCCTCCACCACGGTCGCCACCAGCTGCATCTCGAACGTCGCGTCCTCCAGCTTCTCCGCCGCGCGGCCCACCCTGGCGCCGCCAGGATTTGGGTTGAGCACTCCTATCCTGGTGCCACCAGGCTTAGGTTCTTCTACCCTGGGTACACCCGCTGGGCCGTGTCACTGGCGGGCGCGGCAGCGGCGGGCGTCGCTCGATGCTGCGCAGCGCGCCTATGCTCGCAGGCCTGTGGCTCGCCCAGGGGGCGGGTGGCTCTATTGACCATGGCCCGCGGGAGAGCGAGGGCCTCTGCTGCTTTTCACGCCACAGCGCATGCGGGAGCTGCTGGACGCCCTGCGCAAGCGCGTCAGCACGTGCCAAGCAGCCCCAGTCAGGTGGACCCGTACAGTGAGCAGCTGAGGAAGGGCCTTTTGGCTGGCGTCATGCCGCAGCGCACACAGGAGCCCGCCGCCGGCCCAGCGGTCACGACCAATCGCTCAGGTGCGCGCAGGGCAGGCCACACGCAGCCCCGGCGGAGCGCACAGCGCAGGCATGGGGCGGGGGTGGGCCGTGGCCGTTCGGGCGCGCCTGTGGAAGGCAAAGCGCAGCCGGGCCTCCGGGTTGGCCTCGCGCCAGGCGCCGCGCGGGATGGCCACCAGCCCGTAGCCCATCAGCAGCACGACCGCGACCAGGCCTGCGCGCCGCCGGGCGCGCCGCCGTTTTGCCCGCAGCGCCCGCTGCTCCCCTCCCCTCGGCGGGGGCCGGCCTGCCAGCCGCTTGTCAGCTCTGGGCGTGTTCTGTGCGCCCTTCGGCGACGCCGCCGGCGCCGGCAAGGCGCTGACCGCACCGAGCCCTGCAGGGACCACTAGCGTGGCGAATGAAACACGCTGATTATGTCCTACTCTCGGCGTGCCTACTACCGACTGCCGGTGACGAGCGGGCACACACGCAGCTCACGCGAACGCGCAGCCTGTGAGAGCGCTCGCGCACGGCTCGGCACGCTCGGGGTGCTGGCCCGAGCGTGCGCCCAGACGCGGCGCGGGCGCGCGCCGTACGTGTTGGACAGCAGCATGGCCAGCGGCAGCAGGTCGCCCCAGGACAGCTGCCCGCTCGCCAGCAGCAGCAGCACGCCCAGCAGCCCGGCGGCGCCGATGCTCAGGTAGTACGTCAGGTTGTGCCGGATGCTGGCGCGCAGCCTGCGCACGACCAGGGTGTAGGGCTAGGGTTAGGCTCCGCAGCGCCATCTGGAAGGGCTTGAGCGCATTTGAGGTCCAAGGTGGGCGGCGGTCGCTGGCGCGCAGCCTGCACGCGTGCAGCGAGCAGAGCCCAGCTGCGCAGCCCGGGGTGTTTCACCGCCCCTGCACGGCCAGCTCTGCGGCCGCTCGCAGCCCGCGCATGCTCAGCTGCTCAACCGCCTCGCAGAGACCAGGCCTGCAGAGAAGCTAGGACAGAATGCGTCCATGCCCGGCTGTAGCATAAAGCACCAATCCAGGAGTTTGTGGGCATGCGCTCAGGGCTGTTTCATTTGTGAGGCCAGGGACCATGCCTGCCCGCGAACGTAAACTCGCCGGCGTCACAGAAGCCCTGGGTGACAGGGATGAGGAAGTAGGACAGGGCCTGTGTGGTCCTGCGCGCGCGCCAGCCGGGTGTGCCACGTGTGAACCACACGAGCGGCGTGCTTGAATGCATGCTGAAGCACATACCAGGCTGCTCAAGCTGCAGCTGCCCTTCAGGGCTGCCAGGCAGCTCGAGGCTGCGTCGGACACGTTACATCGGCAGCGTTGGGACTGTCCTGCTGTTCCAGTGCAGACGCCAACAGGCCGCAAGAGCAGCAGACTTGGGCTGCGAACAGTACACAGAGGACACGGCAGGCTCCTCCGCACTGAGCAGCAGCTTTTGTAAAAAAAACAAACGGGTTGAGCACAGTGAGCTGCATTAAGCAGGACGGTGTGCATTGCAGAGACACTGTCACAGTGGGTGCGGGGCGCGCCAGTAGCAGATGAGCCACATGACAGCAATAGAGCTGGTGTCTCCGTCGGTCAGCGTCACCCAGACGTCGATGGGGACGAGCGCGATGACGGAGATGGAGGTCACCCAGCCGATCATCGCCAGGCCGCGCACAAAGAGCGGCACTGACGGCGCTGCATACGTGCGCAGCCTGCAGGGTGACCGCAGCGTGTCAGCACACGGGGTCGCGCAGGGGCATCGGCGCTGCTGCAGTTACATCTTGCCAACTGCAGCGGAATATGCGCAACCGCCAGGTCCGCGCAGGGCATACACTAGGAGCACGACCACGACCGCCGCCACCATGGTCGGGACATAGTAGCCCCACATCTGGGCTGCCTCGCGATGCGGCGCTTTTGCAGCGCCGCATCAAGCGGCAGTGCCTCAGGACGGCATGCTCCCTGTCCTGCCAGACTCAAGTCGTCTTCCTGCTGGGAGTGGCAGCCAATCAGTGCTGCTGTCTCGTCTCGAGCATTGCCCTCTTGACGTGCAGAACTACAGCCTGTTCACATGCAATACACCATCATCCCTACCTGCAATTGGGAAACATACAGGCCACCTTGCAACTCCTTGCGCTCGGGAGGGAGTTCAGAGTTACTACCGTATACAGGTCAGAAAGAAGAAGACGGGTCCCTTAAAGCCAGCATCTGGCTCCCCGAATGCTTGCAGGACCTGCTGAGAGCGCTGAGTGGGCCAACGGGGCCACCATGTGCATGTGCCGCGCATGAGCGGGCAGCCGTCCGGGCTGCATCTCTACCGCAGGTTGGCACGCGCGGCGCTCAGGTTCCCCGTGCGGCCGGTGGGGCGCAAGGTGGCCTACAACGTGCGGGAGCTCTTTGTTCTGCATAGAAGCGAGCGGGACCCCGCCGTGCTGGCATCCCTGCACGAGGATGGCGCCGCCGCCCTGCGCGTCCTGGACTGGCTGAAGAGCCTCGCCCAGGTGCGCCTGCGGGGCTGCGGGTGTTGCTCGTAGAACAGCTGTGCTGCAGGGGCTTCCAGCATAAGAGTGTGCGCCAGCGGAGGTGTGCGGGATCGCTTCGCGCACCGACGTGCTGCATCGACCACAGCTTGCAGCCTGTTTGCGACTTGCCCTGTTGCCGTGTAACTACGCCTGTACCCACGACCATATTGCTATCCTGACCAGGCACACCGCGGGCTTCATGCCGCACTGTCAAGCGCTGGCTCTAGCCACCTGCGGCAGTGCCAGTGCCAACACCGTTGCCAAGGAGTGAAGGAGATGCAAGCAAGCCGGGAAGGCGCGCAGGAGGACCGGGACGCCGTGTTCCAGCAGTTCATCAGGCATGGCGCTGCCCGGCGCCGCGAGCGCGGCCGACCTGGTGGGCCCGTGCCTGGAGAAGATAATTGAGGCGACGCCCGCGCGCCGCAAGGAGTTTGTCAACCTGCGCCATGATGCCAAGGCGCGCCTTGCAGCGGCCCGCGCACCATACGCCTGGCTTGCTACTGCCTGTCCCAGCCCCGCCGCCTTGCACCAAGCGCACTGGACGTCAGCCCCATAGCAAGATCGTTGCTCCAGGCCACAGCGGTCACGTATGGAATGCGCTGCGGCGCCGGTGCAGCTGTCAGCCAGCCTAGCTCTATGTGGGCGAGCAGGCGCTGCTCAACAACCTGGATGCGGAGCTGGCAGCGGCGCCCGGCGCCGAGCGCGCGCCAGGGGCGGCGCCCGGGCCCGGCGCTGAGCCCGCAGAGCCGCTTGGCGATGAGGCGAGCGCCGCGCAGCCCACCGGAGCCGCGGGCGCGGGTCCCGACGCAGCCGGCGGGGGCGCGGACGCGGGCGAAGCGGCAGAGGGCGGCGCGCCCAGCGACGTCGCCGCGGACCCGCCGGCGGGGGCGGAGGCGGGGGGTGATACGACTGCGCGGCCGGCGCGCGCGACGCAGGACTCGGTGTCCGCCGCGTCAGAGGGCGGCGAGCCGGGCCAGGCCGGGGAGCCCGGCGGCGGCGACGGCGCCGCCGCCGCCGGCGCGGGCGCCGCCGAGGCGCCGGCGGGCCCCGCGGCGGACGCGGCGCTGGGCTACCGCGGCACGCTGCCGGCGCCGGCCGCGCGGCGCCTGCTGGGCGTACTGCGCCTGGCGATCGAGGCGCGCAAGCCGCCGCTGGCCGAGCTGGCGCTGGACCTCCTGCAGAAACTGATCGCGCACGGGCACCTGGCCGGGCCGGTGCACGTGGTCGCGCACCGGCGCGACGCGCCCGGCCGCGGCGGCGGCTCGGCGGGCCGCGCCGGCCCGCGCCGTGCCAGCGACGAGGACCTGGCGGCCGAGCCGGCGGCGGCCGGCGAGCCGGCGGCCATGCCGCCGCAGGCGCAGGCGGTCGAGCTGCTGTGCCGCTGCGACGACGTCGCCGACGACGGCGTCGAGCTGCGCGTGCTCAAGGGCCTGCTGACGGCGGCCACCTCGCCGCACATCCACCTGCACGGCCAGGCGCTGCTGCTGGCCGTGCGCACGTGCTACAACGTCTTCCTGGTCTCGCGCTCCGACGTCAACCAGACGACCGCCAAGGCGACGCTGACGCAGATGCTGACCTGCGTCTTCCAGCGCATGGAGCTGGGCTCCGAGCGCGCGCAGGCGCCGCCGCTCGCGGTCGTCGGCGCGCTCGGCCTGCCGCCGGCGGAGGCGTCCTCGGTCTCCGCGTTCGTGCAGTCGTTCCTGCACGAGGTGGTCACGTCGGTGGACCCGTTCGGGACCTACGCGGCTGGCGTGCAGCAAGGCCTGGACGACGCGTTCAAGCCGGGCGGCGCCGGCGCGCCGGACGACTCGCCGCTCGCTGGCGCCAGCGGCGGCGCCGACACCGGCGCCGAGCGCGCCCGCGCGCTGCTGCGCCCGCCCGAGGCGGCGCGGGGCGGCGCCGCGCCAGCAGGCGATGCGGCGGACGGCGGCGGTGGAGCGGCGGCGGAGGCCGGCGCAGCCACGGGGGCGCCGCCAGAGGCGGCGGTGCCGGAGGCGAACGGGGCGGCGGCGCGCGTGGACGATGCCGCGCATGCAGCGGAAGGGCGATCGGCCGCGGACGGCGATGCAGATGAGGCGCGGCCCGCTCCAACATGCGGCGCAGCCCATTTGGGGCGCGGTGAGGCGGCGCTGGTGCTCGCCGACAGCGCGGAGCATTGGGCCTGCAAGCTTTTTACCAGGGGGTTGTTCCCCCTAACCCTCCCTAACGTGAGCACTGGGCCTGCAAGCATGCACCGCCGCGTGTGTGTTAAAACCCTTGCAAGCAGGAGGAGGCAAGCCCTGGCATCGCCTGCCGCGCTGGCCGCAGCGGCTCCGGCGCCTGCGCCGCTCGCGCCGCCGCGCCTGCCCGGCCGCGCCGCCGACGGCGCCGGCACCCCGCGCGCGCAGGCGGCCGCGCCGGAGGTGGCCGCGCTGCTGGCCAAGGACGCCTTCCTGGTCTTCCGCGCGCTCTGCAAGCTGTCCATCCGCACCGCTGACTCCGCCGCGCACGCCGACCTCACCGCCCTGCGCGGCAAGGCATGTAATCCGGCGTTAGGATTACAGTTAGGGGTAAGGGTACCCCTACCCTAACCCGCGCCGGCCCGGAGCCGGGCCGGGCAGGGCCGGCGCGGAGCGGAGGAGGGGGGTGGGAAGCCCTGTTGCACTGCGGCGGAGTCTCGATTGTTGGCGCCACCACGCCCATGCCGTGCTTGCACCACAGAGCTCATGCAACCAGGTCGTGCCGTGCGCGGGCTGGCGGGCGAGCGCGCGTAAGGGCTGCAGGCCCCAGCGCGAGGGCTCTCAAGCGTGCTGCTGGAATCCAGCGGGCCTGTTTCTTCCCGATGCAGGAGTGTCGCGGCCGCAGGCCGCTGCGCAGCAACCGCCCCGCGAGCTCGGACGGACCGCGCTCGCGCCGCCTGGACTTTGAGCACGCTAGCGTAGGACAGGGTATGGTAGGGTTAGGATAGGGCCGCCCTGACACCTGTGCGTGCCGCGCGCTGCAGCTGCTGGCGCTGGAGCTGCTCAAGGTGCTGCTGGACAACTCCGGGCCTGTGTTCCGCCGCTCCGAGCGCTTCACGGCGGCCATCAAGCAGTACCTCATCCTGTCGCTCATCCGCAACGCCGGCAGCCCCTTCCCGCAGGCGCCGCCCCCGCCGGCCTCTCGCGCACTGTGCAAGCCCTGCCCCACACATGCCGACCCTGCGAGCCTCCGTCCTGCAGTCCCTTGGCGCGCCGACGCACTGTCGCTTCTGCTGCTGCTGCGCAGCGTGTCCCGGAATTGCTCCCGGCCGGCGCGCGGCCCTGCACCGTGCTCGGGATGCCGCCGCCTCACACGCCCCGCACATGCGCCCCGCACGCGCCCCGAGCGGGACGCGCCGTGCGCGGCAGGCGGCCGCGCTCAACTGCTCCATCTTCTACACGCTGCTGGTCAAGTTCCGCCGCGCGCTCAAGGCCGAGATCAGCGAGTTCTTCCCCAAGATCTTCCTGCGCCCGCTGGAGGCGCCGCCGGCCGCGCCGTTGGGCACCGGCCCCGGTGCGGCCGCGCGCGCCTTCTGATTGCTGCCCCCGCATCTGTCAGGAGACGCACCTGCCGAGTTTACGGCGAGGCCGGCTGCGGCCCCCCCCGGATCCGGCGGCGTCGTCGCGCGGCAGCATGTCAGCGCATGGCTGCTGTGTTGATATGACTTAAAAAGACGCTGGCGGACGTGGCGCAGCGCCGTCGCACCGCCGGTCCTGAAGTTCCCGAAGCTGAGGATCTGTGTGGCGCGCCAGGCGGCGGCGCGCCGGCGGCCGCGGTGGCGGCCGACGCGGCGCAGCGCGCGGTTGCGCTGCGCTGCATCGCGGGCGCGTGCGAGAGCGGGCAGCTGCTGGTGGACGTGTTTGTCAACTTCGACTGCGACCTGGAGGGCGCCAACCTGTTTGAGCGCCTGGCACGCCCTAACCCTAACCCAAGCTGTGATGCCCTAGGCTCTGAGTGCCTGGCGCGCGCACCCGGGCGCGGGCGCCTCCTGCTCCTGTCCAATTGTGTCTGCTGGCTTGCCTGCGAAAGTGCTGATCACCGTAGCCGTGCGCCGGGCTGAGGGCGCAGCTGCACAAAGCGTTGCGCTGGTCAGTCACGGCCGCCGGGGCCGGACTGTGCCTGGCGCGCGAGGCTTCCTGACTGGCTGCGTCATCCGCTGCGGCACTTGCCAGCTGCGGGCTTATCATGCATTGAGCTGCAGGGCAGATGACAATCTTCCTTTCAAGAAATGTAGGGCTCAAGACCCTGCGCAGGACCTGTTTTCGAGCGCCGCTGGCCGCGCGCGCAGGTGCTGGCGCTGGTGCGCACGGCGCAGGCGCAGCCGGCGCCCGACGCGCCGGCGCTGGCGGCGGGCGAGGACGCGCAGACGCGCCTGCTGGCGCGCCCCGGGGCCCCGCCTCCCTACCCATGATCGCGGTGTGAGTGGTGGTGTTCGCGATGTGAGTGGTGGCGCCGGGAGGCGCATGGCAGTATCGGAGGGGTGATGGTACGGTGCAAGGTGGGTGTCAGGAGGCTGGTTTTGAGAGGCTAGCATGGCGGGTGCCGGCAGTAAAGGCAGCTTTAGCGTTAGAGCATGATCTACTCTGCTTCTGCAGGCTGCGTAATTGCCGTGTGCACGCATTTCGGCTCTGTGGTGTACACCTTCAGTGCACCTGCGCGAGGATCGTTCGAATTTTCCATCTCTGCCCCCACCATTCGAGCCAATCTGGCAGCGTAGCAGTCTGATGGCGGCCCTGCGCGCCGGCCCTGCGCGCAGGCGCTGCAGTGCCTGGTGAACATCCTGCGCGCGCTGGTGGAGTGGTACATCCGCGCGGTGCCCGCCCTGGACGCGCGCGACGCGCCGGGCGGGCCGGCCGGCGAGGAGGCGCCGCGCACCGACTGGCAGCCGCTCACGTCCAAGCAGAGCCAGGACCTGGAGGCGCTGGCCGCGCGCGCGGCGCGCCTGAAGGGTGCGGCGCCGGCGCCCGGGCCGGAGGGCGCGCCGGGGCCTCCCGCCGAGGAGGAGCGCGCCGCCGGCGACGGCGACGGCGACGCGGCGGGCGCCGGCGCGGCCGACGGCGGCCCTCCCGCGCCGCCCGACGCGGTGGATGCGTCGGGCGCGGCGTCAGGCGCGCTGGCCTCTCGCGCCGTGCTCAGGCAGCACGCATTGCCGGCGCAGCAGCTGTGCGATCAATCTGACCGCCTTGTGCGCCTGGCGCACCCATGCCGCACAACCCCGCTGCTCCCCAGTGCTCCGCGCTGGACCACAGCGCGCTGCTGTGCTGCCGAGCGCCAGCCGGCTGCCTGTTCTGGCGCCGAGCGAGCCCCTGGAGGCCGGCGACAAGTACATGGGTGGCAAGCGCCGGCTCAGTTTTGCGTGGTGCGGCCGCGCAGAGAGCGCGCAGGTGAGCGGCCGGCGCGTGCTGCGGCGCGAGATGACGCCCGGCGCGCTGAGCAGCATGCTGGCGGTGAGGACCCCTGCTCGGGCTGGGGGTGATGGCCCTTGTGCAGAGAGCAAGGGTGCCACAAGTGGAGCAAAAGGTAGACAGCCAGTGGTTGAAATGCAGGTTATGCTTCCAGCCCCTGCTGTGCTCTGCCAACACCGCCTCACGCCACGCCACGGAGCATGGGCTGAGAGCATTGCCAGCCCTGGACATCTTCACTTTAGCATTAAGTCCGGGTCATTGGAGACAGGCGGTGCTGCTGCTGACGTGGGCTGCAGTCTTTCGCCGTATTTTGCAGCGGCTTCCCACACATAGGCGCCTGCCGCTGCACGAGGACATGTGCTGGAGGACAGCAGCGCGCTGCTGGGCCAGCAGCGCGGGCGGCAGTGAAGGCACTGCCATGCCGCGCACGGGAGGCCGGGGCCCAGTGCGGGCCAAAACAATAACATGAATATATATATATGTTGAAAAATGCCTTTACAAGGGGGGGGGGCCGCCGCAGGAGAAGGACGAGACGGCGGTGGCGGCGCTGGCGGCGGGCGGCGGCGACGCGGTGCGCGAGGCGGCGCTGCTGGAGTCGTGGAAGGCGTACAAGCGCGGGTTCCAGCAGGGCATCGCGCTCTTCAACGCCAAGCCCAAGAAGGGCGTGGCGTTCCTGCAGGCGCGCGCGGCCTTTGTGGTGTGGAGGCGGCGGGGCCGCGGCCGCCGTGTTTGCAAGGTGCCACGCGGTCGTTGTATGTCATCTGACGCCGCTCTGGCGGCAGCGTGCTCTGCCAATGGAGCCAAAGCTCCTGCCTTTGTCCCCCCAGGCGGGCACTTGAGGCCGGGCCGGAGACCGTGGCACGAGGCGCCCCGCTTTGTGCTCTGTTGTGGCTATGCGCCGCATGGTGCCTGGCCCGCCGCGCCCGCCTGCCGTCTTGACAGGACGGCGGCGTACAACTGCCGGGAGTGAGCACTTCTGAGAGAGCGCATGGCCCCCTCGCACCGCGTCGCGCGCTGTGCCCAGCGCCAGTCGGGGGCAGCGCGCGACGCCGCGCGCCGCGCCGGCGCGCAGGAGCAAGGCATGCTGGGCCGCGCGCCGGAGGAGGTGGCCAAGTTCCTGGCCAAGACGAGCGGCCTGGACAAGACGATGATCGGCGAGTTCCTGGGCGAGCGCGAGGAGGGCTGCCTGCGCGTCATGCACGCCTACGTCGACGCCATGGACTTTGCCGGCTCCGACTTTGACTCGGCCATCCGGTGCGGCTGCACGCGCGTGCTCTGCCGTCCCGCGAGGGTAGGGTTGGTTAGTTACAGCGTGCCAGGATGGGCATCCGCGCTCGAAGGATGGTCCTGGTTGGCGCTTGTGATGTGTAGGTGAGGCAATTACATGTCGCAAGCGCCTACGCACGCGGCCATTAGGTGCCTCGCTCCGCCGCTCGACGCAGCTCAGACATATGTAGCGTACCCCACCCCTCACCAAGCTGGCCTGCATCCTGCTAGATGGCCCCGCGCCCGCGCCCGCTCGCGGGCATGCTGCCGCAAGCGCACAAAGTGCGCGCTCGCAAGTAGAGGGAGCCGAGCATGCCATGCCGCCGCTCGGCGAGCGCGGCCCGCCAACACGCGTAGCGCGGCGCACAGGATGTTCCTGGCGGGCTTCCGGCTGCCGGGCGAGGCGCAGAAGATCGACCGCCTGATGGAGAAGTTTGCCGAGCGCTTTGTCAGCTGCAACCCGGACGCGTTCAAGAGCGCCGACGTGGCCTATGTGCTCGCGTACTCGGTCATCCTGCTCAACACCGACGCGCACAACGCGCAGGTCAAGAACAAGATGTCCAAGCAGGCGCGCCCACGGCCCCGGGTGGCAAGCCCACTGAGCTGCATGCAAGGGTACTGGTCTGCACATGCCCGGCCCGCCGCAGTCCACAGTCGCCTGCGGGCGCCCGGACCGGGCCGTGTGCGGGCTGGGAGCCTGCATGCAAGCTGTCGTTGCATGCTCCGGTGCGCCGGGCACTTGACGGAGGCGGCTGCGGCTCCGGCGCGGTCGTGCAGTGGGCGTGCGTGGTCCAGCACCAGTGCGCAGCGCTGTGATGCAGCAGCAGACTCACGCTCGGGCAGCGGAGCCTGCTTTAAACGAAGCAGGCGGCGGGCGCGGGCGCGGACCCCCTGCGGCGGTCGCGCCGCCTGAGCCGTGGGCGCGCGCGCGGCGCGGCGCAGGACTTTCTGAAGAACAACCGCGGCATTAACGACGGCGCGGACCTGCCGGAGGGCTACATGACCGAGCTCTACGACCGCATCCTCACCAACGAGATCAAGATGAAGGCGCGCTACCCTACCCTACCCTAACACTGGGTCGCACAGGAAAGAGCCTGCCCTGCCAACCCTGCTCAGCACAACACGAGGGCACGGCCCTCCGCTGAAGTGGTCAGGATGAAGGGGCGCGCGCCGCGCCTGGCCCCGCGCCTTGAAAGGCCGCAGGCGTCCCAGCCGCGGGCAGGATGGCATTGGCAGGGCGCCCAGCACTGCATGAGGTTACAACTGGCTCCAAAGATGTGTTGCGTGCGCGCCAGAGCTGCGCTTCGCGCCAAGCGCCTGCTGTCAGCATGCGCTGCAGCCCACAGCCAGGGAGCAGCCCGCAGCCAGGAGATGTATCAAGGCATCAGCGCCACCATTCACCAGCGGGGGCTGCCCCCCACACCCTCCCCGGCCTTGCCAGGGCCCTCAGCCGGGCAGCGTGCGGCAGGACACGGCGGACGGCCCGACGGCGGCCGCCGCGGCCAAGGGCGGCGGCGGCTGGATGGATACCATTTTGAACCTCATCCCCGGCCGGCGCGCCGCGGCCTCCAACGAGCCCAGCGAGGAGGCCGTGCGGCGGCTGCACGACACGCTGCGGTGCGCGCCCGGCCGGCCGCGCCGGTAGTGGCTCGCTGGGGACCAGGCGGCCGGCAGCGCGCGCCATGCGCCTGCAGGCGCTTAGGCCTCCGGCGCGCCTTGCGGCCTCCGCGCTGATCAGCACGACATGCTGCGGGGCAGACTCCACGATTCGCGGAGAGAAGGGGACATGAGTGTCGGTCTCCAAGGCAGCCCAGCTAACAGGGACTGTAATGGCACTTCTTTACAATGTTTCAATAATATTACCGTAACGATATCGGACGCTGTCGGACGGCTACACTGCGGTCGCGGGCGCGCAGCGAGCGCGCAAAGGGTGCGACGTTCTTCGAGGCGACGGAGGGCGAGACGGTGCGGCCGATGCTGGACGTGGCCTGGGCGCCGCTGCTGGGCGCCTTTTCCGTGCTCTTCGAGGAGTACCACGAGGGTGCGCGCGCGCCTCTGTTCAGCCCCGCCGCTGTGCCGGGGCGGGCGCGCCCCGCGGCGGACGCTCGCGCGACGGCGAGGCGACGGGGTGGGCGGGGAGAGGGGTGGCAGGGGCTCATATTGAGCACTGCTAAATGGCTTGCGCATGCCTTCTCAATCACAAACTCCGGTGTGGCACGACTCATCCACGGTGGCGTCACACAGCGGCGACACCATGTCGCCATGCGCGTGAGGCGCCACCCAAGCGATCACACGCCTGCGTCCTCTGTGGCGCGTCCCAAGCAGGCCTAGCGGGCGGGGCCGCTGCGGCCATGCCTAGCTGCGTAAGTCATGAGCTGCGGCTCAATGGTGCAGGCGCGGCGGTGAACCTGTGCCTGGCGGGCCTGGTGGCGGCGGTGCGCATCACGAGCCTGCTGGGCATGGCGATGCTGCGCAATACGTTCGTGACGAGCGTCGCGCGCTTCACGCTGCTGCATTCGCCGGGCGCCATGGCGCCCAAGAACGCGCAGGCCTTCCGCGCCATGCTCGTCATCGCTGACGAGAACGGCAACCACCTGGGGGCGCGCGCCCAGGCCACCGTGTGGCTAGGGCTAGGATTTTCAAGCCCGCCTCGAGGCTTCCGGGATCTGTGTGCTGTCGCGCGGGCCGGCACTGTGACGGGCGAGCCGAGACGCGCCTTCCCCGCGGCGTCCTGCCGCGAGAAGCGGCAACCAACCTGGGTGTGCACATGCCCTGCGTTTCCTCTCAGCAGGCACTGGCGTGAGGCACGGCGCGCGGGCAGTTGCTCGCTCGCGAGCGTTTGGTCAGGCACAGCTACTCAGGAGCATTTGCGCAGCGCGGCCCGTATCCCCATGGGACGCGCCGCCCCATGGCCGCTGCATGGCCACATGAGCAGCTGTGCATGCAAGGGCCGTCACTTTGACACCGTTAGGGCAGTGGCTGCGGCAACTCAACCGCTGCCTGCGTGCGGCCGCGCAGGACGTGTGGCAGGAGGTGCTGCGCTGCGTGTCGCGCTGGGAGCTGCTGGTGCAGGTGGCCGGCGGCGGCATGACCGACGCGCTCATCTTTGCCGCGCCGGCCGAGTCGCCGACCGCCGCCAAGCGGCGCCCGTTCTTCTCCATGCGCTCCGCCAAGGCCGACGCCGGCGCGGCCCGCCTCCCGGCAGCGCCCTTGTCTGTGTGCTTGCGGCTTTGTGAGCCTACGCCTCGCTTGTGCGCTGCCCCCAGCGTCAAGGCGAGCGCTTGCTGAGGGAGTCACTCTGGCAACTTGCACCATTTGATAAGTTATGATAAGTTGTGGGACGGGTGCTGTGCTTCATCCCACACCTTTCTGTGCCCTGGCTACCAAACAAGGGCTTGGGATGTCGTCACATCTGTTTGTACGGCAAAGTGACGAGTTGACACGCCGCTCGTCAGGACTGATCGTTCAGGTTGCATGCTGTTGCGCGTGCGAGCGGCACCGCATCGCCCGCGCCTGCCGAGGCGCCGCGTGCGCGCAGGCGCCAACGGCAAGGCCAGCGACGGTGCGGCCACCATCGCGGATGCGCCGCTGCACTGGGGCGCCGGCGCGAAGCACGGCGGCGGCAAGCACGGCGCCGAGAGCGTGCCGCCTGAGGCCGTGCTGCGCAAGATCGACGCGCAGGAGCTGAACCGCATGTTTGTGCGCAGGCGCGGCGCCGGGTTACCCTAACCCCACCCTGACCCCTGTTGCCGGACTTCTCTTTTCTCCTAGCGTGCAGGGTCGCAGGCTGCTCCAGGGCTGGCATGACACCTGGTCAGTGAGGGCTGGGGCGTATACCCGGAAAGTCGTTGATGGGCGCGCTTGTCTTGCAGCGCCGCCGCTTGGAAGGCAGTTTGCAGGCCCGGGCATCCGTAGTGGTCTAAGCTCAAGCGCTGCGCCGGCCGCGCTAAATATGCAAAGATCTTGCCTGGACAGCCTCGACCCAGCTCGCTGCTCGCCCCGCTCTCGCACGTGCGCTGCCCGCTCGCGCGCAGCCGGCATGCAGCGCGTGCACGCGGGGCGCGCGCGCGCATCCAGCGCGCGGCCCCGGGCTGCGAGCGCGCGCGCATGGCTTGCAGCCCTGCAAGCCTTATGACCCTGCAGCCTCGCGCGCGCAGCGACCGCCTGGACAGCGAGGCGATCGTGGAGTTTGTGCGCGCGCTGTGCGCGGTGGCGCAGGAGGAGCTGCGGCCGGTCGCGGCGCCGCGCGTGTACTCGCTCACCAAGATCATCGAGATCTCGCACTTCAACATGTCGCGCATCCGGCGCGCACCCCCGGGATTGCAGTGACAAAATGCTTTCCCAGCCTTTGGGGCGCTCGGCAGCTGTTGGCCTGGCATGCATGCACACATTGAAATCCTGGCTTGCAAGCTCCGTGGAGCCGTCCGCGTGTGAGCGGTGTGATGTTCATGGCCTGCGCAAGCAGATACTCTGTAAGAGCGCAGCTGTGAGCAGTGTGCTCGTGTGGCACATGCAAATTGTGTGATGGCCAAGCATAGGTCGTAGGGCGTCTATCTCCACAGAGATGCAGCTTGGAGGCTTGAAGCCGAGATGGTGCTGCCGGCGCGCGTGTCGCACATGCACAGCTTGCTGGAGCGCATGCATCAGCTTGCGTGCGAGCAGAGCTGCGGCTTGCGTGTGCCGATCACAGTGCGCGCGCGCCGCTGCAGGCTGGTGTGGAACCGCATCTGGGCGGTGCTGTCGGACTTCTTTGTGGAGGTCGGCTGCCACCGCAACCTCCAGGCGCGCCCCGGCCAAGTCCGTGCGCCCCCGGCCACTCCGCGCAGCGGCGGGGCGGGTGCGCGGCTACCCAAGCCGCGCCGCGCGGCGGCGGGCCGCGCCGCGCGCCTGGTGTCCGCGCGAGCCCTGCGCCCGGTCGGGCGGCGCGCGGCGCAGCGCGGCGCGCCCGCGCAGCGCCCTGCGGCATGCGCTGCCACGGCCAGCCGGCCGGCACACGCCAGCCACCCTTTGCTGAGGGCCGCATCACCCTGCGCCGGCCGTCCAGCAGCGGCGCCGGGCGCGAGCGGCGCCAGACCATGCGTGGCCGATGCTGCGCGCCCCAACCCTACCCTGCCGCAGGTGGCCATGTACGCGGTGGACAGCCTGCGCCAGCTGGCCATGAAGTTCCTGGAGCGCGACGAGCTGGCCAACTACAGCTTCCAGAACGACTTCCTGAAGCCGTTCGTCATCGTCATGCGCCTGTCGCGCGCGCTGGAGATCCGCGAGCTCATCATCCGGTGCGCAGCGGCGCGCGCCGCGCGCCGCCCCCGCCCTTTGCCGGCCCGCGGCCCGCGGCGGCTGGGCCTGAGGCTTTGCGGGGGTCGCGCGCGCTCCAGCATCCCGTAGAGCACGGTAGGGCTTAACAGGGTTATATACCCTATGATGTGCCAAGCGCTGGCGCAAGCGCTGGCGCGCGCGCGGCCGCAGGTGCGTGTCGCAGATGGTGCTGGCGCGCGTGGCCAGCATCAAGTCCGGCTGGAAGAGCATGTTCATGGTGTTCACGACGGCCGCCAGCGACGAGTCGCCCGTCATCGTGCGCCTGGCGTTCGAGACGATCGAGAAGATCGTGCGCGAGCACTTTGACTACATCACGGAGACCGAGGCGCGCGCGCAGCGCCCGCCTGCCGCGGCCCGGCAAGCGAGAGCGTCCTGCACCTCCTGCATGCGGGTGGTCCTGACCTAGCATCCCAGAGGGGCTTGCAGTCGGGCTGCACCGCCACACCGTCATGCATCACCGAGCCTGTGTCCGTTGATGGTGCGACGGCGAGGGCCTGGCCCTGGCTTGTGCAACGGTGCGTGCCTTCTGCGGGCCGTGCCATGCTGGAGGCAGCTTCCGCTGATCGCGCACTCGCTGCCAGCTGGTTGCGCACTGCCGAGCTGCGCGACCTGCCCGGTCTGCACCCGCTGTTCGAGTGCCTGAAAGCCTCGAGCACTGGACAGCGTGCCATGCCGCGGAGCGCGGCAAGGACGGGGGCTGTGTGGAGGCAAGGGTGAGGGCTGTGTTGAGGGCGGGTGTTGAACGGGAGAAAAAGGGAGATAAGGAAAAGAAAAGAGAAGATGAGACAAGCTGTCCTCGGGCGCGCGCAGGTGACGACGTTCACGGACTGCGTCAACTGCCTCATCGCGTTCACCAACAACCCGCACAGCCTGGACGTCAGCCTCAACGCCATTGCCTTCCTGCGCTTCTGCGCGATGAAGCTGGCCGAGGGCGCGATCGGCGCGCCGCCCGCGCACCCCGGCTGCTGGGCCGCCGCTTGCGCGCATTGATCGCATTCGCGCATGCTTTTTCGGGCGCCTCCAAGCATTAAGGCGAGCGGGTCTGCTGTGCTAAGGGTGTTTTTTGGTGCCGCGCACACCCCGTGCGGCGTGCGACGCCGCCCACGACGCACACAACAGAGCCCTGCACACGCACGGCCCACATGGTTGCTGCATGAAGGTGGTCCTGTCTGGGGGCGTTGCGCAGCAAGCTGCCCGGGGCGCGCCCAGGGGCTGCAGCCATGCTTGAGCCAGTCGCGGCTGTCCGCATGTGCACCGCTCGCGCAGGTAACGGCGCAGGGCTGCAAAACGACAGCTGAAGCGGCACCGAGTGTGCCGCCGTCCTCCTTCCCTCCGGAGCCACTACGGTGCAGGGTTTAGGCCAAGCGCAGGGTGTTGTGCGAGGCGCAGGCGACGTGGAGGAGCTGCCAGAGGGCACGCAGGAGGGCCTGCCGGACCCTAACCAGTTCCGCATCCGCCCCGCGGCAAAGTTCGAGCTGGCCGCGGACGGCCCGGCGGCCGCGCGACGTGTGACATTTGAGGGCCTGCCGGCGCCGGCCGCCGATGCCGAGCTGGCCGCCGCGCGCGCGCCAGGCGCGCCCCCCGCGCCTTGCCCCCCATGCTCAGCTGCGCGCCAGCCCCCCCGGCAGCCTCGCCAGCCGGCGCGCCACGCCAAAGCATGCCGCTCGACACGGCGTCGGATGCGCGCAGAGGGCGATGCGGAGGGCACTGGCGAGGGCGCGGGCGCGGGCGCGGGCGCGGGCGAGGGCGAGGGCGAGGGCGAGGGCGAGGGCGAGGGCGGCCCGGGCCGGCGGCTGACCTTCAGCGACAAGGACGAGCACATGTACTTCTGGTTCCCGCTGCTGGCCGGCCTCAGCGAGCTCACCTTCGACCCGCGGCAGGACATCCGCTACTCCGCGCTCGAGGCGCGCGCCGCCCGCCCTCGGACCGCGCGCCTGCCACAAGGCGACGCGCCTCTGCCGGCAGCCAGGCCTGCTTGCGGCGGATGCAGCGGCACCACTTGATGCACGGCCTGTCTAGGCGTTGTCTGTTAGTGGCATATCGTCTAGTACGTGTAGTAATGGTGCAGCATGTACATGCACGACTGCACTGTGCTTCTATGCGTCCTGCGCGCGCATCCTTGCAGCCCCAGCGGCACGGCCCTGCGGCGCTGCGCATGCGCGGCCCTGGCGTGACACCCGTGCGGGCGGCGAGCAGGTCGTGCGAGGGCATTTAGCCGTGCCCACGAGTGGTAGGGTAAGGGCACTTCACCTACCATAATCCTATGCCGACCCAGCGCCCGCGCGCAGGTGCTGTTCGACACGCTCAAGTTCCACGGCGCGGCGTTCACGCCGCCGTTCTGGGCGCGCGTGTTTGACAGCGTGCTGCTGCCCATCTTCGACCACGTGCGCGCGGAGGCGCGCGCCCCGCCGCCCGCGCCCGCCGGGCCCTCTTCGCCCTGTGCGGGGCGCTGCTCACGCATGAGTGCACGCAGGCGCAAGGTTGCTTTCCTGGCTGCTCGCCTGCTGCATGTGCCCTCAGCTCGTCTGCGCAGCACAGCATGCGGATGGCGCGCCGCCAGCAGGTTCATATGGAGGCAGAGCGCTCTGCGCCAGGCCGGCGCTTCCCCGGCCGTCGCGCCCCGCGCCAGCGCCCGAGCATGACCCGCGTCGCCCGCATCGGCAGCCCCGCCAAACTGCCTGTGGAAGGAAGAGGAGGGGGAAAGTTGGAGATAACGGAAAGATTATTGAAGGACATAGAACGGCCTGTTTGCAGCGGGGTTACCAGTCCAACTCCAGCCCGACGCCGGCGCGTGTGCGGCCAGGTGACCGACACGACGACCTTCACGGCAGAGGAGCGGCGCGCGGAGGTGGACGCGTGGCTGTACGAGACGTGCACGCAGTGCCTGCAGCACATGGTGGACGTGGTCGCGCTGTTCTACGCGCCGGTCGCGCCGCTGCTGCCGCGCATTCTGGACCTCCTGGCTAACTTCGTGCGGTGCGCGCCCTACCCTAGTCCTAACCGCGCCTGCACCGGGGAGGCTCGCTTCAGTCAGTCAGGTCGACAACCAGGTGAGTGCACATCATGCGCATGGCGCAGCATATGCTTGAAGCGGTGTGCGCCTGCGGCCCTCTGCTGCGGGGCCGGGCGGCAAGCGCGGCGACGCGAGGCGCGGCTTTGCCGCCGCGTGCGCTGGCCGGCCCGCCGCTGCAGCGCGGCCTGGGCCTGCGCGCGCATTGGGATGGAGTCGCCGCGGCCCGCGCTTGATGCGATGCCGGCGCGCGGCGCGCGCTGCCAGCGCCGTGACGCGCGCAGTGAGTGAGGCGTGGGAAAGGCACTGCATGGGGAGCGTGCCGCGCCGGCACGGCGCAGCGGCCTGCCCGGTCGCCCTGACCCTGCCCTGCGCCCGGCAGGCGGCCGCACCAGTCGCTGGCGGCGGTGGGCGTGGCCGCGCTCGTGCGCCTCACGGTCAGCGCCGGCGGCCGCATGAGCGCGGCAACCTGGGTAGATGCTGTGTCTACCCTCGCACAGGCGCGCGCATGGGGGGGACGGCCGCGAGGCTTTGCGAACGTCCGTGAGGATGTGGGTGCCTTGCATGCCGGGCGATGCAGACCTGCTGCAAGCTGATGCGGTTGCCAAGCCGCATGACACCCGCACCCTGCCCTGTGGAATGTCTTGCGAGACCTGCTCCCCGCCCGCGTCCCAGCACAGGGCGCAAGACTCGCTGCGCACCGGATGCGTGCCGGGGCACTTGGTTTGAGCCAGCAGCCCCATACGCTGCACCCGCTTTGCGATGTGCCGGCACGCGCGCAGCCAACATGGCCAGCCACAGGGAGCCTGGTGTCTGCTCGCGGCGGCGGCAGCGGGGTCGCCGCATGTCCCGAGCGTCATGCATGCCCCCACCCTGCCGCGCGCCCGCGCAGTGCGCGGCGGACACGCGGCCGGCGATCGCAGAGCTCGCAGACCTGGTGCGCGACAGCGGCAGCGGCGGCGGCGACGGCGGCGCGCTCGGCGACGGGCCCCGCCCCGACGGCGGCGGCGAGGAGCCCGACGGCGGCGGCAGCGTGTGGGCAATCCAGAGCCCCGGGGCGAGCCCGCGCGGCGCGGCGCGGCGGAGTGCGAGCATCGACCCCGAGCGGCGGCATGTATGCGCCCGCCCGCTTCGCCCGCCGCTGTCTCAAGGCACAATAACTGTGTCGAGACCCAGAAGCGTTGTTGTGTGGAGCTTTGGCACTTTGTCTAGGGCTTGTCCAGGGCTGGGCAGCGCAGCAGCACAACTGCTTGCAGCGCACCCGGCGTGCGCGCATGCTCGCCTGGGCCGGGCAGCCCCTGCCCCTGCACCCCGCGCTGCACCTGCACGCCCGTTGGCCACGCGCTTGCTGTGCGCATCCGCGGCGCGGCGCGCGGCCCCGACGCGCCCGGCCGCGGCGCGCACAGGTGTCGCTGGTGGCGGGCGCGGGCGCGCGGCGGCTGGCGGAGGTGCGCTGCCGCGCGGCGGTGCAGCTGCTGCTGGTGCAGGCGGCCGGCGAGATCTACGTCGCGCACGCGCCGCGCCTGCCGCAGGCGCGCGCGCGGCAGCCTGCCGGTGGCAGGGGTGCAGGGGAGCACCACACTCACGCTTATGTGTGCAGCGCGCGGGAGATGCTCCACAGGTGTGAAAGCAATCAGAGTTTTGCATTCGTGAGGCGGCAACTCGTCATCGGCGCGCAGTCTGCGCAGCCTCACGCTGATGACAGGACTGCGCAAAGCTTGATGAACTGCCGCGCTGCGGTAGCTAGCGTGCCGCCAGACCCCCCGCTAGAGCCTGTCGGCGCACGGCGCAGGCGGCGGCGGTGCAGCTGCTGGACACGCTGGCGGAGCTGGGAGCGCACGCGCGCGCAGTCAATGCTGACCGCGCGCGGCGCCGCGCGCTGGCGCTCGCGCAGCTCGTGGACAAGGCGCAGCCCCTCTGACACCCTGGCCTCGCTGCATGAGACAACGTCGGAGCAACACATAAAGTTGCAGACAGGCCCTCATGCGCAGTGCGCCATGTGTACAAGGCTGGCGCGTGTGGAGATCGCAGACATGGTGCGGCCTGCCCTGGCGCCTGGCGGGCCCGGCGACCTTGCCTGTGGCATCCCAGGCGCGCGGCGTGGCAGGGAAAGGGTAGGGAAGGGTTCGGCGGCACGGTATATGTTATGGTTAGGCGGCGCAGCCCAGGCTGGGCGCGGGGCTAACCGTAACCCTGTACCGCAGGTGCCGGAGGGCAAGCTGCTGCTGGACCCGCCGCTGCTGCGCCTGGAGAGCGAGGCCGGGCACGCGTACCTGAGCCTGCTGCTGCACCTGCACACGGCCGGCTCGCCGCCGCTGCGCGCGGCCGCGGCCGTGGAGGCGCGCCTGGCCGCGCTGTGCGAGGCCAACCTGGCTGCGTTTGAGGCGCGCCCTGCCCCACCCCAACCCCTCGCTCTCGCCCCGGGGCGCCTCAGGCCGTGCTCGGCTTTGGACGCCCGCCCGCGGCACCAAGCTTCTACCGGTTTACACGTCCTGCCTGGTGTTGCGGTTTGCGTGGGCGAGGTGCGTCGCGATGCTCCATGAGGCCTGGTGTGCTGTGCTGTGCTGTGCTGCCGGGCCGTTCTGCCCCACCATCAACACACTTCTCAGGCCCTGCTTTTGCGTTGCTACAGTGCAGTCACCAGTATTTCCATGCAGCACACACCCTGGAAGGCCTCAACATCGCATGTGTGCATGTGTACTCACATGCACATGCACCCACATGCACCCACAAGCACCCACATAATTGTTGGCGCACCGTCATGCGCCGTAGCGACGACGCTCGCGCTGTGCGCAGGCAGCGGGAGGGCCGGCGCCGGACGCCGCGCCGGAGGACGCGGCCGCCGCAGCCGGCGGCGGCAGCGGCCTGGCGAGCGGCAAGGAGGAGGCCGTGGCGCGCGCGCCTCTCACAGTGTGTGCTCCAGCGCACATGTGTTACCTGAGCATGCTTACATTGCCTGAGCATGCTTCCACTTTGTGTTTCTCCTCCCCTGTCGAGCATGATCAACCGCACTCACTTGTTGTACCTTGATTTTCTGAGGTTGTGAGCTTTGGGGCAGTGCACTCGAGGCATCCGCCGATGTCAGGTATGCTGCGTCCGCGCACATGTCCAGCCTCCGTCAGGCGGCCGCCGCGCGCGCAGGTGGCCACGCTGCGCGCGCTGGCGGCCCTGGAGGCAGACGCGTTCCGGCGCCACCTGCCGGCGTTCTTCCAGCAGCTCACGCGGCTGATCGCGTGCGGGCACGCGCCGCCAGAGGTGCAGCGCGCGCTCAGCGACCTGTTCGCCGAGCGCATCGGGCCGCTGCTGGCGGGGTAGGTCGGTGGGTCGGCAGGGGTGAGTGAGGAGCGGCGCGCGCGCGGCGGCCTGCTCGCTGGCGGCGTCCGGCCGCTGCGCGCTGGCCGGGTAGCGGGTTGGCAGGATGAGCATAGGACTTGCGCGGCGGCCTGCTCGCTGGCTGCATCGACTCTGTTAGGTCAGGAGGCTGGCCATGGGGGGCGGAGGGAGTAGCGCGCGCTCTGCTGCTTAATTGTCCGATGCGCACGTCTGCTGTGGCGGAGAGGTAGCTAGGCAGTTCCTGGCAGTGGTGGGTGGCAGCGTGCTGCCCCCATCTCTCCGGACAGGAGTGTTGTGCTTATTAGCAATGGGGTACTCTTGCCTGCTGGGCTCATGATGTGCGCATAGCTGCTGCTGGTTGACCCTGAGGAGAGTCAGTGTAGCTCGCAGCTGGATGCATGTTGGGTGGCACCCAGCCAGCCAGCGTGACTGGCAAGCTTACCTGTGCTTCTTGCTGACAGGGAGTAGGCAGGCGGTAGCGTCAGTTTGATGCAAAAGAGTGTCCTAGCGCGTGTGCCATGAGCCTGCTGCAGTCCTTTGGCCGCGGTCATACCAGGCAGGCCGCATGTCGAGCAGTCATGAGCTGTCATGGAGTGTGATACTCTGCTTTTTGGTGATTGATCTTCTGGGGTGTTTGTCCCGGTGTAACCTTGGGCATATGATCATATGATGCTGCAAGCAGAGTATTGTGTCTCCTGGTCCCCTGACGCCTTGCAATCACCAAGAGAGTCCATGGCAGTAGACGTGTGTCCACCAGCCGCCCGCGGTGTGCTCACCCTCCGCCCACACCTGCCACCAGCGCCGCATCCCAGCTCCAGGCACCCGTCACTTCTGCCTGCGCAGCTGCTGCAAAAGCCAGCAGGCGTAAAGGAAGCGCGGCGGCGGCGGGAGCCTGGAGGCCTGCAGCGCTCGCTGCCTCAGTGCAGATGCGCCGCTCGTGACAGCGCGGCGACGGCACCCAGCACGTCACTGTGCGGAGTGGTGGAGTGCGTTATGCTCCTCCAGGTGTGGCAGGCTTTGCCTCAGTGCTCGGTAAAGTCCTTGGTTTCTTGGGAGCGCTGCATGGTGATATATATATGTTGAGCAGCTGTGGCTCAATTGCTGATGCTGAGCCAAGCTGCTGCAGGTATCCGGGGAGGGAGCCGACGGGCGTGCTGTGCTGGAGAGCCTGTACGCGACGCAGTATATGGCGCCCGGGACGCCCTGTTGCTTTGCAGGCCGCATACCCGCAGCCTCGCCGCGGCTGAAGCGAGGCGCCAGCCGTGCCGGAAGCGCGCTGGACCCTGCCGACTGCCCCGAGGCTGCGACGCCGCCGCAGCTCGCCGAATACACGCACGCGCTGCACCTGCGCTTCCAGAACCTCCAGGCAGGCCTGCGCCTGCCTACCTCTGCACTCAACCATGGAGGGTTATGCTGCAGTAGAATCGGGCAGCGGGGAGCATGCTGAGTGACCGGGCGTCGAAGTAAGGCTAGTGCAGCTGACTCGCCGTACACCTAGGAGCATGCCCTCCCGAGAGGGCCCCCTTGCTTCTGAGCGTGTAGCGCCTGCAGGCGGCTGAGGCTTTCCTGCAGCACTACGAGGTCGGGCGGGTGCGCGCGAGCGAGGCGCACAGCATCGCTGCCTCAGCAACGCTGCTCTTTGAGGCGAGCGTGGCACCGGAGCTGGAGCACATCTTCTGCCGCGGACCCGACTGGGAGTCCGGCGTTGCGCATGTGTTCGCCCTGGCACCCACGCCAGGGTATGCGCGGGGGCCCGAAGCGCGGCGCGCCGGGGCCGATGCGGCGGGGCCAGTGAGCAGTGAGGACGGGCATGGGGCGGGGCAGCCGCAGCGGGAGCCAGGCGCTGCGCGCGAAGGAGGGGCGAGTGTGGGGAGCGATGCCGATGCAGAGACGTACCTGCGGCAGATGGCGGCTGTCGCGCAGAGCTCGCTGGCCGGCGCGGTGCAGGCCACGTGCGGGCGCCTGCGCAGGCGCGTACATGCACACGCGCAAAGTCCTGCGCAGGAGTGCCCGCATGGCTGCCGCACCTCTGGCGGCTGTGCATCCGTGCGGCGGGTACCAGCTTGACTCAGGCAGACGCGCCACCGCGTCAGCGCAGCCCGTGACACCTGTTGTGCGCACGTTTGCACATGTGCATCTCACGCGCCTCTGCTGGGGGCGTCAGTGGCGGCGCCGGGGCCAGCAGCGCGCATGGCAGCCCCTGGACGCATGCGCTGCTGACGCGCTTCACCGAGCGGGCGCAGCTGCGCGCGTTCCTGGCGCTGCCGCCCTGCGTGGCCTTGGCAGGGGGGCCTGCCGCTGCTGCAGCCGCGGCCGCGCCGCTGTATGCGGGCCTCGCTGCCAGCTTTGACATCGGCCCCATGCAGGTATATTGCCCAGCTTGTCATCCAGGTATATACAATGCATAGTTGCCAACACAGGGCTTGCCGATGCTTGTGCCAGGTGCGCTGCAGTCCGTGCGCTGCAGACACTGCATGACTGTGACGTTTGCATGGCAAGATGGCATCTGTCTGACGTAAGCTTACGGGGTGGCAGGGTGCGGTCACGCGCAAAAGTGGCTCGGAGCCGGGCCTGCTGTGAGGGCGGCATGCATGCACCCTTAATTTTTGCACTGGGGATGCGAGGCTGTCCGGGTTGTATCTGTCTTGTGCTGGCAATGGCATGGAAACTATCACAGGTCAAGTGCAGGGCATGCTCACTTGCGTGCCTGTCGTCAGATCTCGACCCTGCGCACGCTCTCAAAACCTGTGCTACTCCTGGGAGAGACGCCGCTGTACCAGCATGTAGTTGCAAGTGCGCCTGCTCGCCAAAACATGCAAAGACTGCATTCATGACAGTACATGCTTGCGCCATTCTTCGTGCTTTGACGTTACTTACACCGTGCCAGGGATCGGCCCTGCACGTCAAGCCCGCAGGACCTTTCACTGCTGCCACCTTGCACTCTCCTAGACCCTATACCTAAATGCACACACATAGAAAACCAAACACCAGCAAAGTTGATCCCCATGCATACACACTTGAGCCAAGAAATACAAGGGCCTGCACAGGCGCGGACATGGAGGTACTCAGTCATTCAGACTCACAGCTTACCCGCCAAAAATGGTGTTCTTGGACATGCAACGACCTGCAACGTCATGCACATGGCGCTCAGTGCGGTGTGCCTACTACTGTGGCTTCCTCTGGCCATGCTGCAGCACCCACCATGCCTGCCTTTGTGGCCCCAGCCTGCTCAGTGAAGTGGTGGCTGGGACGCAAGCCCCCAACCTGTGGCATAGCGCAGAGCTCACCCACCAACCTAGCATGCACAGCGGCGCCGCCCAGGGTGCGCTTGGTCATGAGGTCTCGGGCGCAACGCGCCCCCTGCATGGCACCGTGCCGCAGCCTTCTTGCCACTCCCAGGCTGCCCTGCAGGCCGCATTACCCAAGGCCGCCGCTCGACGCGCGCTTGGCGAGGACGTCCGGCGCGGAGCGGCCGCTGCGCCGCATCGCGCCGCCGCCGCCGGCGCCGCTGTCGCCGCGCGGCCGGCGGCGGTTGGCGCCGCTACGAGCGCCCCCATCGTTGGGGTCGCTGCCCGCGCCATAGCTGCTCTCCAAGCGCACGCCCGACCCGGCTCTCTGCGCCCCGGCTCCTTGGCTGTCCTCGCGCTGCGGCTCAAGCGCGTCCCCGGTGAGCGGCGCCGACGACAGCCGCAGCACAGGCTCCCAGGGCGCCGGCGACCGCAGGGCAGACTGTGGGTTGGGGTGGGCGCCTGATGCCCAGTTGTCCATTGCGTCGCCGTCGGCGGGCTCGGTGTCATTGTCGCTGTCCAGCAGCCCTGCGAGGGAGGCGCGCGGTGGGCACCCTGCATTACGTGCACTGCCAGCAGTTATCAGTTCCATGGGGGACAATAAACGGGGAACGCCAAACTCGGCGACCCTTCAGGCCTCGGCTACTTTTGCAACTGACCCTTTATGGAAGACCATGATGCTGCCAGGCGCGCCTGATGACGCGTCGGAGTGGCCGGCGGGCTCGACGCTGGAGGCATCATCGGGGGGGCTGTGTGCGCCCGGCGCGCTCGAGGTCCCGCCGTCGCCAGAAGGCGCGGCTCCATGGCGCAGCAGCAGCCACAGCAGCAGCATCAGCAGCGCGCAGGTCAACGCGCCGCCGCCGATCGCCGACAGGCCGGCCGCGGCCAGCATCAGCGTCACCAGCCCGCCCGGGCGCGCCTGACAATCCAGGCCCCAGGGGCTATCAGGGTCGACCCAAACAACCAAAATAACCAAAGGCCAACTCGGCAGCTGCGCTGCCGTGCATGTCTGCTGCCACCAGCAGCACACTGTCAGGGACAATGGCGCCTTGCGCTGACACATCATGCACACATGGCAAGGCAAGGCATGCGGCGTCTGTGCAGGCAGAGACAGGGCAGCACCCAGTAGAAGAGGCGGCGCAGGGCCCCGAGGCGCAGGTGCACGTGCGCCTTGGCGTTGAACAGCCGCGGCACCTCGCCGCCCCTCGCGCGTGGCTGCACCACACGTCGACCAGCTGTTAGCACTCTTTCCACCAGGAGACGCATGCCGCTGTCCTCATAGCCTCGCTCCTCAGGCCGTGCCTGATGCCGCCCAGAAGCAGGGCGCTGCGGGGCCCCGACAATGCGCCGCAAAGTTGTCCACGTGCAAAGTCGATCTTGCCCCCTGAGGCCGGCCGCAGCAGGCGCCGCAGCGCGCATCCCAGGGCAGGGCTGCACGCCTGCAGGGTGGCCCGGAACGTGGCAAACGGCGCATCGCGCAGCTCACGGTAGCCCAGGAACAGCGGCAGCCGCATCACCTGCCGCTCGTTGTCCAGCCCCAGCAGCTCCAGCGGCGCGCGCCACAGCATCCTGGCATGCCAGCCATGCTCAGCTCTAAAGCAGAAGGGGCCAGCGCAGCGGCGGTGCACAGCTGGCAAGCACATGCTCAGCTTTGGAGCACTCGAGAAGCGCAGCGGCGGTGCAAACCCGGCAAGCACATGCTCAATTTTCCAGCGCTCAGGGCCAGCGCAGCGACGGTGCAAAGCTGGCAAGCACATGCTCAGCCTTGGAGCGCCCAGGGCCATCGCAGTGGCGGTGCAAAGCTGGCAAGCGCAGCGACGCGGGGGCCCAGGGGAGCGCGCGCACCGGCAGAAGCGCACGAGCGGCGAGCGGTACGGCACGAGGCAGGGGCGGCTCACCGCTGCCAGCGGCCGGCCGTCGGAGGTGAGCAGCTCGCCGCGCACCTGCACGGCGCGCACTCTGGGCCCTATGAGCGCAGCGCAAGCAGCGCTGGTCGCGGGTTTGCGTCTGCGCAGGCTGGACACTTGGTAGGATGCCTGTTTGTGTGCGCCGTGGAGACAAGCAAGGTGCGCTTGACTTGTCAGCACAGTGCCGCTGCACCCGTACCTCGACCAGCCACACAGCAGAGACACGCACAACTCGCGATGCTGCAAGTACAGACTGTGAGACGTCTGGGAACATTGTCATCCCGCCGCACTTCACACGTTCAAGGCAGTGCGATGCCAAGCTGGCAGGAAGCCCCTGGTGCTGAACGGCAGCTGCCATGACACGCCGGCGGCAGGGGTGCAGTGTTCACGCAGCGCGCCTGGAACACGTCGCCGCTGGTCGCGTGGTGGCTCTCGGGCATGTTGAGCTCGAGCCACACGTCGATGCGCTGCCCTGGCGGCAGCATGCGTGGCCGCGCCATGCGCCCTTGGTCGGAGTCCACCACTTGGACCTGCACAGCCCCTCGCCCTCTCTCAAAAGGCGCATCCAGCTGTGAAAAGCTACAGACATGCTCGGGTTCTCACAGCACACATGGTAGGGTGTGAGGCCCTGTTCCCCAGGACCAGCTGCGAGCGCTTGACACGCAGGTTCACGAACAGCAGTAGTGGTCACATCTCTAAGCAGACTTCAACTAAACGAGGCGCAAGCTGCAGCACATCATTCTCGCTGTCAGTTTAAGCGCTATCTTGGCAAGACCGAGACTCAGCAGAACCAGCAGTGGCTGGGAATGGGGCACACACAAGGGGCAGCAAGGCCTTGACAGGCTTGCAACATGCCGGTTTGAGAGGCCTTGAGCTGGCACATGGTGGCGCTTACCTTTACAAGCGGGGGCGCGTTGGCTGCGGCGCCAGTGAAGAGGAAGGACGCGGTCGCCACGACATCCGGCCGCGTGTAGTCAAAGTAGAGGTCGCGCTCAAAGTGCGCGGCGGCCGGCGCGAGCGAGCGCGACACGAGCAGGAACAGCAGCAGGCCCAGGCCGGCCGCGGCGACGCAGCAGGCCAGCGCGCTGCCGCACAGCAGCGCGGCCGTGCGCAGCAGGCCGACCACGCGCGCCGGCTGCAGCGCCGCGGGCGCGCCGAGCTCGGCTGTCTCCTCACCGGCCAGGCCGTGCACCTCGTCGCCGGCCATGCGGTGCATGGCGGGTTCAGTGGCGCTCTGTGCGGCCTCCTCCACGAGCGCCACGCCGCCGACGCCGTTCACTCGCAGGAACTCTTCCATGGGGCGCGCTCCTCAGGCTTGAGCGCTCATCGCGCAGGGCCCTGCGACGCGGGCACGTCATTTTGCCAGTGCCCCGGACAGGGAGAAGCGGTGTCGCGTGCAGCGTGCAGGCGAGCAGGCACATCAGCAAGGCATGGTATACGCAAAGCAAGCTGGCTGCTGGCAGCATGGCGCAGCTGCCGCGTTGCACACAAGCGCGAATACGCGGGCCGCGCCTTTGCTCGCAACTTGGCTGGCGCGCGTGCCTGTGCAACCTGCCGATGCACAAGCCCACAGCGGTGGAGGGTAAGTCCCACCAGCTGCAGAGAGTGTGCACAAAGGTTGACTAGCACAAACGCGCTTGCGTGCCCAGGACCAGAACACGGCTGAGGATACACAGGGCGGCAGGAGGAGACTGACTTTTCTTGGCACTGGCAAAGTCACTGGGAAGAAAACCCACTCACAGGGTTCAACAGGTGATTTGCTGGGAAAAGGTTGCGCGCAGAGGGAGAGAAGGTAGGACACAGAAGCTCTGTGGGTGTTGTAAATCTATTGGACTGCGCTGGAGCGCACGCCTAGTTTTGGGGAGCATGGTGCGCAACCTCCCCTCGATCAGGCGGTGCCAAGGCCGTACTCCTGTGTCGTACTGAGCACCTGTGCACGTCGAGCAGGGGCTAGTTGCGGGCTTGTCGTGACCGTAGTCGCGGGTGGATTGCGCAGGAAGGCAAGGTGCACCCAACCGATGACGGCGACGGCAACCCCTTCGTGGCAACGGACGCGCCGCCGCCTCCTTACGAGAGTGTGGTGCTGAAGGACGGGGTGCGCAGTCCCGGCGCTGGCGCACACTTCTTGCCAGCTGTGGCAGTGCACTGAGGTGAAGTTGCGAGGCCTGATTGTGTGACGTTGTGAACCGCAGGATGCTGCAGAAAGCGCAGGAGCCTCACAGCAGGTGCGGCACAGCCAACATCTTAGACCAGGCACAGTTTGGCGCAGAGCTGCTTTTGAAGGGATGTTTGACGACGCCTGACACAGCAGGTCCCACTGTGGGAGCATTCTCAGAAGCTGACGCAACCCTGGCGCTGCGGCACGCAGGCCCCCAGCGCAGCGGCGTCCGAGTTTCAGATTGTTGTTACCGATCCGCACAAGACCGGTGACAACGTCGGGGTGCGCGCCTCGTGCGCTTTCTGCTCCCGCTCTGTTAATCAATCACTGAGGTCGCACAGGCGTTGACACGCGCGTGCTGGGGGCTGACAGTGGCGCCGCTGGCAGGCGTATGTATCGTACAAGGTGCAGACCAAGACGAGCGCGCCGCAATATAAGCAGCGCGAGGTTGAGGTCATTCGCCGCTACCGCGACTTTGCCTGGCTGCATGCTCGCTTGCAAGAGCAGTTCCGCGGTGCGCGCAGGCCGCGCCCGCTCTGTGCAGGGGAATCTGACACATGCTTGCCGGGGCATGTCAGAGCTGTGCGGGCAGCGGGCGGCGGCATGTTTGGCTGCATGCACAGAAGCGACTAGCGTTGTGCGTGGGTTGTACAGTGCGTCGAGACCACGTGCTGCAACTGGCCGCAGCGCACAAGTGTCCAGTGGGCGCTCTCTTGCCGGCCGCAGGCATCATCGTGCCGCCAGTGCCGGAGAAGAACGCCATGTCCAAGCTGCAGATGACCACAGAGTTCATCGAGATGCGGCGGCGGACGCTGACGTCGTTCATCAACCGCGTGGTGACCACATCTTCCAAGCTGCTGTGTTCATAACCAGCGTGGACGTGGGTCAGGGCCCATTTGTGTTGAGGGTGCAGTGCTAGTGTCCTCCGTCACGTCAGGAATGAGGCAATATGGTTGCGCATCCCTCAGCAGTGCCTTGAGCACTGCATCCATGAGCCTGGTTGAGGCCGCGCGTGGCCTGGATGCGCCTCGCAGGGCACAGCAGGCAGGCGCCAGACACTGCGCGAGGACCCCGAGCGTCGTGCATGCCTGGCTCCTGCTATTTGTAAAGTCTGGCGGGGGCCGCGCAGGCCTCGCACCCGGCGCTGACGCACAGCAAGGACCTGCAGCACTTTCTGGAGGCGAGCGAGGAGGACTGGAGCATCGAGGTGGCGCGCGCAAACCATGAGGCCACCGGCGGCGGCAACAGCGCCAAGCGCAAGCTGGCCAACACGCTGCAGATGTTCCGCGACCTGGGCCACAGCACGAAGGAGCTCATTGCGGGCAAGTCGGCCGACGAGGATGAGGACTCTGAGTACCTCAAGGCGCGCGCGCTGGCCGCCACTGCGCGGCTGTGCGTCAGCTCTCCCTGTGCACCCTGGGTTCTCACGGGTCGGGAGATCCTATGCGGTTGCAAAAGCACACAACTGCTCCGTCATGCATGCGTTGCAGAGCACATAGTTTGTCCAGCAGACACAGGAGAGCAGCTCTTGTGACGTTACCACACCTGCGTCCATGTGTTCGTCATGCAATTCTTTTGCATAAGGTGCTACGGCGCCCTGGCGCTCTGTGCTCTTAACTGCCTGCCACAGCGCATATGACTGCACCCTTGTGTGTGGAGCTTGCTGCGCGCGCCGCAGGTGCGCGACTACATGTTCCAGCTGGAGGCGCACCTGTCGGAGGCGCACCGGCAAGCACAGCGCCTGATCAGGCAGCAGGCCAACCTGGGCGGCGCGCTGGCGGAGTTCGGCGAGTCCATGCTGGGCCTGGGCAAGTTTGAGAGCGGGCCGCTGGCCGACGGCTTCAGCAACCTGGGCGAGAAGGCCGACTCGCTCGCGCGCGCGTCGCAGGTGCCCCGCTGCAGTTGCAGCTCAATTGACGCTTCGTCTGTAGCTGCCAGTCCATGTGCATGTGGCCTGCTGTATTAGGCCTGTGCAGTGTAAAGGGGGGTGCGCTGGCTGGGTTGCTTCAGCAAACTCGACAGACAGGGCGGGCGCAACCTGAAGTATGGGCGGGCGTTTTGTGTAAAGAACGCAGAGCCTTGCCCCAGTGGGAGGCGCCATCCTACTCATGACCAGCGTGCCTGCCGTGTGTGCGCAGGTGCAGGCGGATGCGCTGAGCGTGTCGTTCGAGGCGCCGCTGAAGGAGTTTGTGCGGCTGGTGCGGAGCGCCAAGGCGGTGATGGCAGACCGCGGCGCCGCGCTGAGCGCGCTGCAGCACGCCAAGGCCGACATGGAGATGCGCCGCGGCAAGCTGCTGAAGATGCGGGGCGTGCCCGGCATCAAGGCGCGCTCTCGAGACGCTCAGAGCTGGCACTCGCGTGCTCCAGTGCTGCGATAAGCTAGTGTTGGTGTCGGTCTCAGCATGAGTGTGGAGAGCACTTCACCAGGAAGCAGGGTGCCTCCAGGGAGTCACTCACAGGTGGCGCGGTGTGGGGAGGCTATGACTTGCACTCTTGTGGCAATTCTGCAATGGCGGAAAATAGTCAGGGCGCTGCGCGAGCTCGCCGGGTCTCTGTGCTTGTAAGCGTAGTGGAGTAGTATACCCTACACATGTACCCCACCCTACACCTTCCCAGTGTGCGCGCGGGCCGCTGACCTGGGCGCGGCCCGGCGCGCAGGAGGAGAAGGTGTCCGAGGCGGAGCGCGAGCTGAACGAGGCGCAGCGGCGCGTGGAGGCCGCGCGCGGCGCGTACGAGACCATCGTGCAGCGCATGAGCGAGGAGCTGGTGCGCTTCCAGCGCGAGCGCGCGCGCGAGTTTGCCGCCGTGCTGCGCGCGTTTGCGGCCGCGCAGGCGCAGCTCGCGGCCGACAGCGCCAAGGCCTGGCGCGCGCTCACGCCGGTCGCCGGCGCGGCCGCCGCCAACGGCGCCGCCGCGCGCTGAGCGCGCCGGCCGGCACGCGCCGGCAGCGGGAGCGCTGCCACCGTCTCTGCCCGCTGCTGCCGGGGCGTGCAGCGTGTGACGCAGGGTGTGTGGCTAACGGGCTGCGCGTTCTCGTGCTGCCTGCCTGGCGTCGCCGTCCCTAGCGGCGCTGCTGAGGGGATGCGCACTGGGCCGAGAGTCTGGCAGCTGGGAGGGGTGTTCTGCTGCCGCCTCCTGGTGTTGGGCATGTCGCAGGCGGCGCCTGGTGCTCTGCTAGCAGCAGAAGTGCAGAGTCCTGGCGCCGACTGTGCGGGCCTGCGCGACTGCCGGCAGTGCATGCAAGCGTGGTGAGCGCGCCTGCTAAGGGTGGCAGCACGAGGGCACAGCTTCACGGCGCAGCTGCCGGCATCGGGGGTGGCATGGTCGTGTGCTGCTGGTACTGAGTACTTACTGGGTATGGGGCGAGAGCAGCTTTCAGGGGACAACCTTTGGGTGGAATTGCATGTGCAACTCGGTTTTGTGTCGTGGCCCCAGGTTTTGTTGTATGTTACCTGTATAAAGCTGGCATTGGCCTGAATCATGGTCTGCGTTCACTGGCAGTGTGTTTGCTGCAAGGGAGATGATGGGCTGGTGTACAGATCTTGCCTGCTTTGGTGGGCTGGTGGGGCAAGCTACCTGTTGTGTTCTAGTCAGCCAGTTTGTCGCCACGCCAGGTAGTTATTTGATACGCTGCTGTGCAGCTCTGGTCACATGCTTTCTGCACAGCGCTGTAAGAATGCTTTACCGTACTTCCTACACTCCTTGGAAGCCTTCAGACTCGCTTTGTTGAGCAGCCCACGCGCTCTGCTCAGACGCGGGAGTGAAGGTTTCTGTGGAGTTGGGACGAGTTGGGTGAAAGTTTTCTGCACATCTGACATGCTGGTGAAGCATCTGCGGAGGTCTTACATGCGCGCTGTCCCTGCTGGCACCCATGCAATAATGCAGGCGTGGCTGCAGCTGTAGCAGGGACCGCCCACACAAGCTGGGGCCACCCACACGCGGCGCGTGTACCCACGCGCGCTAGTAGCCGGCATAGTAGCCGTCCCTGCTGTTGAGGTAGTCGGCGGCGAATGCGGTGCCGCCCAGCACCGCGACCGCGCCCAGCTCCATGGCCAGCGCGCCGCCGGTGATCTTCTGCGCGTGAAACAGGATGGCCGGGATTGCCACGGAGCCGACCGCCGAGAAGCCCGTCAGGAACTTGCCCGCGTCAATCCACCTGCGCCCAGCAGCCAGGGTCTCAGCAGACGGCCGGGCAGGCGCTGCTGGCGCTGTCTCTACGTCGGAGGCAGCACCCAGAGGCCGCGGACAGAGGCCGCTGCAAGGGCGGGCCCACCCGCTGGCCAGGTTGCTGGTGCCGTGCGCGGACGCCGGGCTGGTGCCGAAGAAGAGGTAGGGCATGGGGACCAGGACGTAGCAGAAGGCCGTCAGCATCGGCCACCAGTTGTGCCAGAGGATACAGCCCTGGCGGGCGCGGCGCGCTTCAGCCCGGAGCCCGCCGGCGAGGGTGCGGCTGTCGGAGTCGCGGGCAGCCTACCAGTAGCTGCAGGAGCACGCCCACGGAGAAGGCCAGCGCGAGCGCCGCCAACCTGCATGGTCAGGGGAAAGGGAGTGGGCTGCTTGATGCAAGCGGCGCTTTTGCAAGCGAACAGGTAGGTGTTGCAAAGGCGTACACTGCGCGAGCACACGGACCCCAGTGTCAGTCCCTGTCTCTGCACACCGATGGACCTAGCAGCACGCGAGCATCATGCAGTGCACCCACCTCTGACGTCCTGCACTGCCATCCTGCTTGCCGCCACGCAGCCGACGAGCTCTGCTCCCGCGCTTTGTCAATCAGCCTGTGCAGCACCCCGCTGGCAGACAGGCGCCCATCACCTTTCACGCACGACTGTACAGCTGTAGGAGCACACACTGCACTGCGCTTGCTCGGGTGGACGAGCTACAGCAAGCACGGTTGCTGGAGCCCTTCTGAAAGACGAGGAGCAACAGCTGCAGCTAGTTTTGAGCTGACCTGTTGCCTGCACAAAGCCTCTTACCTGTCAGGCTACCTCTTCTATAGCTAGCTAGCACCACAACGATGGCCTGGAGCAGCAATGAAAGAGGAGAGGCTACACTGTGTAGCCTACATAGGATGAGACCGCTGGCAGCCCACAGGCCTGTTGCCCGCGTGCGTGTGCCCGGCATGGGGCGCTAATCCGCGGAGCCAGGCGGGCCGCAATGATCGTGCCGGAGAAGCTGGAGCACCGGGCGCGCGTGCGCGGCGCCATCCACGCAAACTTCTGGGACCAGGCCGTGCAGAGCGTGCGCGCGCTGGACGGCCTGGCGCGCACGCTGCCATGCGAGCCGCCGCCGCTGGGCCAGACCTGCGCGTCGGGCCTGTCGCGCACGCAGCAGCTGCTGGCGCTGCACGCGCTGTGGGTGCCGTTCGTGCCGGCCTTCGACGCCAACTCGGGCGGCCTGGTGCGCGCTTTGTCACACGCGCTCCGGCTCTCTGCTGCCTGTGGCTGCAAACCGTGTGCGCTCACTGCCGCAGAGCTACGCCGCACAGCCTGCCAATGCCTGGCATAGCCTGGCAAGGCATGCCCGGCCATGCCTCCGCCTGCATTCTCCTGTGCAGCTCCACCTGTCTGGCCTGGCAGCCTGCCTGCGATCATGGCCGCAGGTGCTCGACCGGGTACTGGGAAAGACTGGCGGCCACAGCTGGTGGCTGGCGCTGCTGGGCCGCGCGCGCGCCCAGCAGATGCATGCTGCGCACCGCCGCGGCGAGCGCGTGGTGCGCGCCTCAAACGCGCCGCGGATAGCTTGGCTTGCACGCGTCGCAGCCTTGCACCTTGTGTGCGTGCTGCCGTGCCTTCTGAGCAGTGCTGCACATGCTTTCTTATTGCCCAGACGGGGAGAACCAAGCCTGCCCTGGAGAGTCTGGTTTGCTGAGCTTGCTTATGCTAACAGTACGTGCAACAGCTGCGCTCCTGCGCCGACAGGGCCAGACGCTCAAGGACCTCAACAACTACAGCCTCTGCGCGCGCACCCGCGTGGGCCTGGGCAAGTGCGCCCCCGCGCGCCGTTGGTGGCAGACGAGTGCAAGACAGAGCCAAGCATGCATGTCATCCACATCCTCTGGCTGGCACCCTGTCGTTGACCATCCTGTGTCTACACCCCATTGGGACAGCGCTGTGCGGCTGCACCGTTGGCAACGACGCAGTGACACTCCTGGCCTGGCGGCCATGCTCTGTTCCAGAGCACCTCCGCCGGGCATGTAGCACCGCATCTGTTGCACCTCCCCGCAGCGTCGTCTGCAAGACACGCATGGTGCTCGTTGTGTCATGCGTCCGGCGCCAGACTACAGCATGTCAGCACTATTATGATGGCCCTGGGTCATCACGCTGAGGACGTGCGCTGCCTGCAAGCCGCCATGCTCGCGCACGCTCGCGCAGGGCCACCAAGCTCAACGCGGTCTGCGAGGTGCCAAACCTGGCGACTGCCCGCGCGGAGCTCCGCGCGCGCCGGGCCGCGCGCGTGGATGCGCCGCAGGCGAGCGCGCTGCGCCGCCCCCCTGCGGCGCCGACCGCCGCGCCTGGCCCCGCGGGGGCCAACGGCGCGGAGGAGGTCACTGGCAGCGCCGCGGCGGAGACCCTGGACACTGAGCTGTACCCAGCTGCAGACTCACGCCTGGACCCTGACGCCGACAGCCGGCCGCAGGAGGATCTCCCCGGGGACAGTCCACCCGGGGCTCCATCTGGGGGCCCCGCCCTGCTCGACCTGGCAGAGTGCGGGCCTGCAGACGGGCATGCGGGCGGCGCGGCGGCGGCCGCCGCGCAGCCGCCGGCGCCGGCCGTGCGTGGGCAGGCGTGGCTGAAGCACGAGCTGCCGGGCCATGAGCTGCAGGCGCGCCGCCTCAGGGATAGTGGGACATCTTAGGTACGTTTTACAGGGAGGACGACCTTCTTGCGTGAGCACGCCCGCAGGCAGCATCATGCAGGGCAGGGGACCTGGCGCAGGGCGTGCTGCTGCCAGTGAAGAGCATGGCTCCCTGCGCATGGCTAGGGCTGGGTTTTGAGGCTGATGGACTGCTTGGGAAGCTTGCTTGCGCGTCTGGCAGCGGCAGTCCAGGCATGCTGCTACATGTCTCGCTCCACCGGCAAGCGCTCCACCTGGAGGCTCTGCGCTCTGCCGCAGGCACCAACGTCCCTGACAGTGCGCAGGCCCCCGCCGCCGGCGCCCTGCCCTGTGAACCCCCTTGAAGGCCTGCGCGCCCGGCCGCAGGCGTCGGCGGCCTGGAACGCCGAGTTCCTGGACTCGGCCGCGGCGTACTGCGGCGTGCCGCTGGCGCTGGGCCTGGACGTGTGCAGCGCCAAGCGCGCCGACGGCATCCAGTACCGCCTGGGCCTGCACCAGGCGCGCCTGCCCTGCCCAAGACCCTACAGTACCCTGCACGCCAAGAACCCTAATCCTGGGCCTGCACCAGGAGTACCGCCTGGGGCTGCACCAGGCGCGCGGCCCGCGCTTGCCGCGCCCGCGCGAGCGCGCGCGCCGGCGGGCGCGCGCCGCAGCGGGGCGCTGCCTGGCGGGCAGCCGGGCTCCCCACCTGGCGTCGACCCGCTCGCTGCCTGCGCGCTCACGCCCGGGAGCCTGAAGGACCTGGCCACCTGCGCGCCTGCCCGGTGCCGCAGGCTGTCAGACACGCTGTCGAAGCTGCTCCGCAGCCAAGGCGGCGCCAGGCTCTGGGGCATCAGGGCGGCCCGCCTGCGCGCAGGTGTCCGCGCCTGAGGGCGAGCCCGGCGCGGAGGCGCGCGGGGGCCCCGGCGCCGCCGCGGGCAGCCCGCGCGGCCCGGCCGACCCGCCGCTGCGCTCCTCGCTGCACTTCCAGGCGCGGCCGCGCCTGAACCACAGCTTCGCCGGGCCGCCGGGCGGCGGGTGAAGTGCGTGCGTGCGTGCTGGCTCAGGGCTGGCCTGCCCGCGCGCGCGCGCGTGTCGGGGGCGTGGCAGCGGCCAGGGAACTTGCTGCAGCGTGCCTTGCTGCCGCCACCTGCGCAGCTTGGGTCGCGACTGCATTGATTCAGAGCATGCCCAGGTTTGCATATGCTGTACAGCGCGCGCGGAGAAACACGTTTCGTGCATGAAGAGCTCACGCTCTTAAAATTCAGCCTGATGCAGAACGCCCCCTTTCACTTGCCAACGTGCCCTTGCGCTGCTACCGAGCGCAGTGCTGTAACGTTTGGCCGATGCTGCGGGGCAGGGCGCGGTAGCGGTGGAGGGTGAAGCTGTGCTGTGGCACCCGACCGCGCTCCGGCCGCCCTGGGGCCCCGACAGCGACGGGGCCGACGCAGCCGGTGCCGACCTCGATGGTGCCGGCAGCGGGGAGTGGTTCGATGACGACGACGCGGGCGGCGGCGATGCAGCAGCGCTCGCGGCGCCCCTCTCGAGCGGGGCCCCCGCGCCTGCGCCCGGGAGCGCGGCCGGCGCCAGTGGCGGCGGGGCGAGCGATGAAGGCGGCGCTGGGGCGCCTGCTTCGCGTGCGGCGGCCGGCGCAACCACGTCATCAGCGGAGGCAGGCGCTGACCGCACCGGCGGCCGGTCGGGCGCTGGCGCGTCGCTGGGCGGGGGCGGCGCCCGTGGGCGAGGAGGGGAGGCGGGAGCGCGTCCGCAGGCGCGCGCGCGGCGGCGCCTGTTGTCATGAGGTGACGGGGCCAGAGGTGTGGAGTCGACTGTTGAGGAATTTTCATCTGGCTGGTAGATTACCACCGCTCAGCAGCATTGCCTGTGACCGCATACAGGCTCAGCATATGCGGTGCGGTGCCCGCAGGGGGCTGCGGAGGAGAGCACCGGCGCCCAGGCCACGGCCGGCCTCGGGCTGCCCATTGATTGGCTGGTCACCATTGACCCGGACGGCGGCACGAGCGTCGAGCCGGGCGGCAACGCAGGCGGCAGCGGCGCCTCGGCGCGCGCCGGGCCCAGCCCTGACGGGCATGACCCCGTGGGGGACTGCCCGCCGCAGCAGGGCGGCCTGCGCGGCGGCTTTCTGCCGGACGACGCCGCGCAGCCGGGGCCAGGGTCGGGGTTAGGGTCTTGCGCCGGCACGCCCGCCAATCGCGGCGGCCGCGCCGGCGGCGCCGGCAGCCCTGCAGGCGGCGAGCGCGGCGGCGGCGGCGCAGCGGGCGGCGGCGGGGACGCGGCGGGCGGCGGCGGCGGCGCGGCGGGCGGCGGCGGGCGCGCGGCGGGCGGCGGCGCGCGCGAGCTGCACCCCGGGGTGGCCGCGCGGCTGGACGCGGCGCTCGCGCAGATCGGCGGCGCGCGCGAGGCGCTGGGCGAGGGGCCCGTGCTGGCCGGCGTGTCGGCCGGGCGCATCCAGTCAGGTGCGCCGGCCTGCGCCCAGGCCCTGGCCGCGTGTGCGCGCGCGCGCATGTTGAGTGCGCGTGTGGGTGAGCACGGTTGCAGGATAGATACGCTGGCTTCAACTTTGGCAGAGAGCTCTTGCAGAAGGCTCGTGTACATGCGCCCCAGCTCGCGCCAGAGGCTGCCCGTCCAGCGTGTGCCAGCTCGTGTGGCATTGCGTCTTCTGGGGCAGCACAGGCGGGCCGGCGAGAGTGCCGTATAGACAGCGCCGGCAGCTGTATGGTGGGGTGATCGACATGTTCTTTTTTGCCTGTGGCGCTGTCTCTGGCATACGTATGGTGAGCAGCACCGGTGGGTCGCGCGCGCGTCGCGCAGGCATCGCGGGCGCGCGCGGCGCGCTGGACGGCGCGCGGCGCGGCGTCGCGGCGCTGACCGGCGCGCTGCGCGACGGGCTGCTCGGGCGTAAGCGGCGGCAGTCGCTGCGCGCGCGGCCGCGGCCGCCGCGCCGGCAGCCCTACAGCCCCTGGCTGGCGCAGCCGCACGTCAAGGCGCGCGGCACGCCGGCCGGCCAGTGACCCCGGCGCCGAGCAAGCTTCAGCGGCCCTGGCTGCCTCCTTCCCTGCACAGCAGCGTGACGTCCTGAACGGGCACGACCAGGCCCAAATGCGACTGCGTCCCGCGACTGGGTTGCGCGAGAGGCGCGTGGGGTGGTCCAGGGTGGCCTGTGGGCGCGAAGGCGGACTGCCAGCGTGCTGCACCAGGCCTCGTGTCGCCTTTCGTGACCGCCAGGCGGGCGCCCCGAGCGCCAGGTGAACGCGGCGGTCGGCTGCCTGGCGCGCATCCCGCTGCCGCTGGGCGCATTCCGGCCGCTGCGCGCGGCGCCGGCCTCGCCGGCGCCAGCGCCAAGCGCGGCGCCCGAGGGCGCGCCCCAGCCCGCCGCGGGCGGCGGCGGCGCCGCGCGCCGCCGCCGCGGCCGCATCCCGCCGCGCTTCGGCGCCGAGCTGTGGGCGCCGCACCTGCGCGACACCGCGCTGCGCGTGTTTGCCTCCTTCGGCGCGTCTGCGCAGGCGTGCGCCTGGCGCCGCCGCAGCTCTGCCTCTGTGGCCGTTTTGGCACCGCTTCCCAGCCGATCAGCCGATGAGCCAATCATGCCCTGGCTCCAGTGCTCTTGGCGAGCTGCGCGTGGTGTGCAGCATGAGACCCACTGCGCCCGCGCATGCATAGCGAGCGCGCACTGTTGGCGCAGCCCCTTGACCACTTGTGTGCTTTTCTCACAAGCCGCAGGCGGATATCGTTCCAGCAGAGGTATTGCGTCGCACACAAACAAGTGAGGAGCGCCCTGTGACGCCGCAGTAGCACATCCTGGCAGAGAGCCCCTCCCCATCAGCGCCACACCAGGCGGCAGCGCTGCAAGCTGGGCCAGGGGTCCCCTGGCGGCGGGGCCGGACAGGCTGGGAGCGCGCCGGGGGCGCAGGTCGGCCGCTTCTCGCGCCCGCTGTTCGACTACACCGCCGCGGCCGCGCGCCTGGACCTCGGGCTCACCTCGCCGCAGGCGCAGTGGCTGGCCGACGGCGGCGCGGCCGGCGGCGGCGGCGCGGGGCCCGGCGCGGCCGGCGCGCGCAACGCCGTCGACGCCTGGCTCGCCGACGGCGGCGGCGAGCCGGACGAGGGCGGGCTGCTGGGGCGCACGCCCCTGCTGAAGCACAGGCGCGCCACTGCGGGCCTGTGACGCGCATGCCGCGCCCGCCCGCAGCGCATCTGGTGAGCGTCCGTGGGATCTGTGCAAGCGCAACTCTGCGGGGCTTCTAGGGAGCGGGCAGCAGATGTGCATGGTGTTGGAATGTGTACTGCATGGCGTACCTGTCAACCAGCTGGTAATTGATAGTGTCTGGCAGTGCAGCAGTGTGGCGGCTGTGCCGGCGCTGCAGGGGTGCGGCCGCACCTCGCATCCCCACGGCAGGCACGATCCTGCTCCGAGTTGACGCGCCGGCGGCCTCGCAGGGCATTCGCGCTGGAGGGCCGCGGCATCTGGCACGCGTTGTCCCTCTCGGCCGCGCAGCAGCTGGCCGGGCCGCTGCGCGCGCGCGCCGACTTCCGCATGGCGCTGGAGCAGCCGGCAGCGCCGGCCGAGGCCCTAACCCTACCCAGCCCCAAGGCCGGCGCGCGCGGCGGCCGCGGCGGCGCCGGCGGCGGCGCCGGCGCCGGCGCGCCGCGCCCGCACTGGCAGACGCTTGAGGTGCTGGCGGCGGCGGTGCGCGGCCTGCGTGCGACGCCGCTGGAGGCTGTGTACGGCCTGGACCTGACGCTGCCGGGCAGCGGCGGCGCCGCGCGCGCGGTCGCCTGGTGGTCGCCGGCGCGGCGCGAGGCGCAGGTTGAGCTGCGCCTGTTCTAAGGCGATGGGCGGCGCGCGCCGGCCGCTGCGCCGGTGCCCCCGGCTGATGCCGGCGCCTCGCGGGCAGGGGCGGCGGCGCCGCGCGCGCGGCGCGGCGGCCGTGCAGGGAGCACACCTGCGTGTGTCGTGCGGGTGTCCACCTGAGGTGCAGACATGTCTGCTTGTCACTGACAGCATAAGTGGCAGAGCGCGGCCTGAGCAGTCAGCGCCGCTGGCGAAAAGGGCCTGCTGTAGCACGGCGTCCCTCTCATGCGTGGCTCTACCTGAAGTTCCCAGAAAGCAGCCAGGCATGTGGCATGCAGCAATGTGCATGCACTCTTCAGTTGTTACACGCTTGCTATGCGTCAGAGGCAGCTGTGTCGCCAAAGAACAAAGCCAACAGATCAGAGCAACGAAACGCATTCAGCCAGTCTGCAATTTCTAAACTCGGTGCGCGCTAACGATACCTGATGTACACGCTATCCCCAGCGGAGCTCCGCTGCTCGGGCTGGCAGCGCGCCGTATGGACCTCAGGCCACGAGGGCTCGTTTTACTGTAGCACAGGCACGCCGAAGTGGCGATGTCTTGAGGCACGAAACCAATTGAGTACCCTATGCCTGACGGCAAGGCCATCTGTTGGTGCCAAGTAAGTGTGGCAATGAGCCAAGCAACCGTACGCGCGCAGTGTCTTGCGCGCACTACGCCACGACCAGGCCGGCGCCATGTCGCTGGCGCGCTGGTTGTGCCTTGCCGCCACCTCACAAGATCCCACCTGGCATACGCGGGCGCCTGCTCAAGCATGTAAACGCATGCCCAACAAGCCCAGCAGTCTACTTTTTGCCCCCTACTTATGGTAGGGGCCAGAACCGACTGCGCCGCCGCCGCGCGCTCAGTGCAGGGTGTCGGCAACGGCGCCCGCCAGCAGCGCAACCGCCTGGTCCACTTCGGCGTGCGTGACCACCAGCGGCGGCACCAGGCGCAGCACATCGCCCTTGCCGGCGGTGATCACGATCAGGCCCGCGTCGCGCGCGCGCTCGCACACGGCGCCCGCTGGCTGCGCGCCCGGGGCGCCGCATCAGCGCCCGGCACCGGCAGCGCGCCAGAATAGCCCTCCGAAACGGCGATGGTGCGCCGGGCGACACGAACATGCAGAGCGCGCCCCTCCTCACGCGGCGCCATGCTGCTGCCGGCAACTGACAAGACCACCCCCGTATGCACAAGATAGGCGCATGCCATCATGCTATGCTGACACAACTGCCTCAACTCACAGACAGCCCCAGTTAAGCAGCCGCGTGACACCAGGGCATGCGGCCGGGGCGCACCACGTCGAGCTGCACGCCGCAGATGAGGCCCTGCCCGCGGACCTCCTTGACGTGCGCGTTGCCGGCCAGCGCCTCGCGCAGGCCCGCGCGCAGGCGCTCCCCGCGCGCGGCCACGCCCTCCAGGAAGCCGGGCTCGGCGATGATCTGCGCCGCGCGGCGCGCGCGCGGTCAGCCCCGCCGCCGCCCTCGCGCGGCGCGGAGGCGCCGCGCTCGCCGGCGCAGACCGCAAGGCGGCCGGGGGCCCACGCGGAGTCTGTCACAGCCTGAGCGGCGGCCTTCACGCGTTCGACCAAAGGGGACAACGGCAAGGCAGCCGGGGGCACGCGAGGCGTTCGTCACAAGCTGGGCAGCGGCCTGCATGCATTCGGCCGCAGGGGCGCACGTCCAGGACGACCTCGGCCGCGCGGCACACGAGCGGGTTGCCCGCAAACGTGGACCCGTGGTCGCCCGGCTTCATCACGTCCGCCACCGCGTCGGTCACCAGCACCGCGCCGATGGGCAGCCCGCCTGCGCACGCGCAGGGGCCGCCTCGCGCCGTGCCAGCAACAGGCATGGGGCTCGCTGCGTCGGCTGCTTGCCCCCCCCCCCAAAAAAGAAGGTGCGCCGAGGTGCACCCGCGGCGCTGCCTGCCTCGCCGCCCCCGCCGCACAGCTCAGGCACGCTCGCCGCCGCCATTTGGTCGTAGGCAGGGGCGCCGCTCTGCGGCATGGCCAGGCCGGCGCGGGACGGAGCCGCGCCTGCCAGCGGCTTGGCGAGCGTCATGATGTCGGGCCGCACGCCGGCGTGCTCGTGCGCCCACAGGCGGCCGGTGCGGCCCAGGCCGCACTGCACCTCGTCGAACACCAGCAGCGCGCCCGCGTCGTCGCACAGCCGCCGCAGGCCCGCCAGGAAGTCGGCGCCGGCGGCGAAGATGCCGCCCTCGCCCTGCAGCGGCTCCACAAACACGCCGGCCGTGCGCCCCTGCGGCACAGGCAGCGGTCGGCGGGCAGCGTCACCCCCGCGCTGCCCATTCAAAGCATCGCTGTGCACCGTTTGTCGAGCCACGGGCCGGCCCATAACCGCCAACACGTCCTGCCTGCCAGGTCTTTCACAACTGGCTGTCTCCTCCGTAGCATTTTAGCCTGCCTGCACACGCAGTCCCTATTGAAAAGCCCAATAAACACCCCGGCATGCGGCAGGTCCGGCGGCTTGACACCCGCACCCCCGGGCAGACCTGGCCCGGGCCCGCGCCTTCTGGATGACACGCGCGGCGGCCTCCAAGTCGCAGTACGGCACCATGAGCGCGCCGGGCGTGAGCGGCGAGAACGGCGTCTTGTACTGGTCCTTGGCGGTGAGCGCCAGCGCGCCCAGCGTGCGCCCGTGGAAGCTGCCGCCGAAGCTGACCAGCTCGTGCGGCGCCGCCGCCGCCGGGTCGTATGGGTCGATGCCGGCTGTGGCGGCACACTCACATTGACTTTGAAACACCCACTGGACATAGAATAGCCGATGCAGAGTGGCAAGCACTCGAGCTGTCCAAGGTCTTGGGAGACGCTGCAAGACGACCCCGGGTGAACGCTGCAGGCAACCCTGGGGTGACCGCTGCAGTCAACTCTGGGTGAACGCTGCTGTCAACCCTGAGTGGCCAGTGCAGATGACCCTGGACCGACAGTGCAGACGACCCTGGTCGAGCGCCCGGGTGGGCGCGCACCGTGCACGCGCGCGTACTTGCGTGCAAACTTTATGGCCGCCTCGTTGGCCTCGGTGCCCGTGTTGGCGTAGAACACCTTGTCCGCGAACGAGAGCTCCACCAGCCGCTTGGCCAGCCGCACCTGTCGGCGCAAACCAAAATGCCTTACGCGCCAGCCACCAGCCGGCCCACGCTGCGACCTCGTGACCGGCAGGACACACTCAACCATGTCCACCAACGAATGGGCAGAAAGTCATGCTCACGCTGGCACAGCAGACACAGTGGCCACCGAGGACGGCTCCGCCGAATGGTTGAGGCCAGAGGCGGCGCGCGCGGGCTCACGCGCCTGCGGCGCGGTGTGGAACAGGTTGGACGTGTGCGCCAGCTCGCCCGCCTGCTCGGTCAGCGCCGCCAGCCACCGCGCGTCGCTGTGGCCTGCCGCACTGCCGCTCGCTCACGACGCAGGCTGCGAGCAGAAAGGGGTATGATGAATTTCCCTCGCGAGTGCAGCGCGTGCTTGCAAGGCGGAGACAGCTCCTTATGCAGCGCACACTAAATAAGCTCGCTGAGCTGGCCAGCTTGGCAAGCGCGCAGCAGGCCAAGCAAGGAGCTGGTGGCAACACAGCGACGTCTGGCCAACACAACAGAGGTGTGTCTAGCTCAGCCTGCGCGACAGACAGAGGCGCCCAGAGCATATCTGTCTCAGGGCAGGCCGCACCTAGCGCGTTCACCGCGATACCCGCAGCAAAATCGAGGTACTCCTTGCCTGTGGCGTCGTACATACGCGCGCCCTCGCCCCGCGTGAACACCATGTTGGGCCGCACGTACGTCTGCATGATGTACCTGAGCGCCGACAGCAGTCGCTTGGCAGCAAGCCATGTTATTGGGCGCCTAGACACGTAAAGCATAGGTGCCACACGCAGCACAGACACTGCAAGTCAACGCTTACGGTGCAAGCTAAAGCACGCCACAAGACAAACAGCCCCTGGCGGACGTATGTCTTGGTAGGGCAAGCGCGCACTTCTTCTCGTCTGCAATAATCTGCTCCGTGAAGCGCGCCGCGTTGGGCATAGCCTCCACATCAGGCCTGGGCGGCGCGGCAACCGCCCGCACGCAGCACCCAGCTGCTCGCTGAAAGCGCGCACCACAGCAATAGCTTAGTGAGGCGGTTGGCAGCCAACCAGGCTGTCTGGCATAATGGTGCAAAGAGAGTCAAGGCCAAAGGCAAAGCACTAATATAGAGGAGCAGGGAGAGTCAGCGGCGCTTGGTAAAGCACCCCACACTCAGACTTCGACTTACACGAGGCCTGTGACGCACCCTGCGGCCGTGACGGGGCGCTGTGTGGAGCGCTGGGCATAGCTGGGGGCGGCCCAGCTGCTGTGCGCCTGCCGCGTGCATCCTTTTGAACCCTTCGGATCGCTGTGCGTAATTCTCCTTGCAAAGCTCCGGCAGCGCAAGGGGGGCAGGGGCAACGTTTCTATTGTGTTGCAACACGTGCACTCTGGCACTGGAGCAGCAAGCCTGTGAAAGGGTTGTGAGAGGGTCTGAGTCTGGAGTCAAGCATGGAGATGGAAACGGGGAGCTTTCAAGTCAGGACGAGACGCTCAGGTCCTTGCCATCACCTGCTTGTCAACGCGGCCGTGGCAGACTGCTGGTTGCTAGGCAGCTGCAGGAGAGTTCAAACACTGAATGTGATGGGAGCAGCTGGTGCTGAGCGCAGCACAGAGTGGACAGTATGAGGGTGAAGACTCTGCAGATTGTGTGGCACGGCAAGGAGCCAGTGTACACCTTGGACTTTCACCCATCTGGCATCCTCGCCACTGGCGGCGCTGATAAAGAGATCAAGGTGAAAGCGCTCATTGAAGCCTGCTTTGAACCTCTGTTACCTCCAAGGCAGCAGCAGAAACTGACACGTTGCTATCACCTTTGGCGCGCGGCTCTTCAGCTCTGGCAGGTGTGATGCGCTCGCCCCTTCCCACCACATCACAGTCTATACTCAAGTCTGTGGCGCCGAGCGCGCGCTGCGTTGCTGAGCGCAGGTGCGCCAGCTGGAGGACGGCAGCCCGGCCGTCACGCACTTGTCCAGCCTCAGCGGTCATGCAAAGACCGTGAACTGCGTGCGCTTCTCACCAGCAGGCGCGCCGGACGGCTGTCCTAGACAGCATCGTCGCTGACTTGATGACTGAATCTTGATGTCTAGAAAGCGTCTGACGCTGGCGTCCTGCTCACCAAGCGGCCCTGGGGCGGCTGTGCAGGCGATGTTCTAGCGTCTGCTGGCGATGGCGGCGAGCTGGTGCTCTGGCGGCCAACCGCGGACGGCGGCGCGGCGGCGTTCGGCCCAGACCCCGGCCACTCTGAGCATGGCTGGCGAGCTGCCTTGCCCCTGAGGCGCGCGCATCAGAGCGCTTGGAGGGCAGACTCAGCTTGTCTCGTGGTATACGCAGCAGTACTGCACACAGGCCTGCACAGCCTGGACACCTGCCAAGCTGTGGTGTGTTGCAGTCAGCTCCTGGCGCAGTGTTGCAAGCACTAGATACCTGCACCACAGCATGGCATCTTGGCAGGGGCTGCGCAAGCTCCAGTCAGGCTGTCAGGCGCCCGCGCCGTGCTCGCGCGCAGGGGCGGGCACAGCGACGACGTGTTCGACCTGGCGTGGGCGCCCGACGCGAGCGCGCTGCTGTCCGGCTCGATCGAGAACATCTGCGTGCTGTGGGACGTGGACGCCGGCAAGAGCCGCCTGCGCCTGGCCAACCACAGCCACTACGTGCAGGGCGTCGCATGGGACCCGGCGCGCCAGTACCTCGTCTCGCAGTCCGCGGACCGCAGCTGCCGGCGCGCCCCGGCCGCCGCCCTCGAGGCGGCGGCGGTTCCTTGGCAGCGACCGCAAGGACATCCTGCGGCGCCTATGAAGTTCCACAGCAGACAGTCGTCAGAGCTGCCCTGCACGCTCTGCTTGCCAGTACGCTATGAAAACATGATATGGAAGCTTTTAAGGTTACACCCCCGCGCGCCGGCAGGGTGTACGGCCTGAAGCCGCCCGCCGCTGGCAAGCGCGCGCGCCCAGGCGCCGGCCCATGCATCGCAACCGCGCGCGATTTTGTGTGCCAGAGCGTGCTGAAGAAGCGCGCCGCGGCGCGGCCTGCCGGCGGCGGCGCGCCCGCGCCCGGCGCCCACCCTGCGCAGGGCGTAAACCCCAGCGTTGACGCCGACCAGGGCGCGGCCGCAACGCCCCAGGACGGCCGCGCCGGCAGCGCCGAGCGCGGCAAGTCGGCGGCGGCGCACCTGTTCCACGACGAGGGCCTGAACAGCTTCTTCCGGCGGCTGGCGTGGTCGCCAGAGGGTGCGCCCTCGCTCACGCGGTCCGGGCCTGCGCGCCCACGCGCGTGCCCTGCGACGAGTGTCCCAGTCTGCATCCCTGTCTTCCGCATGGGGCACCGGGCCGCGATGGGCCGGGGCCATAGCTGCACGCAGCTTTGCGTTTGCACCCACTTCCTTTAATCAGATTTCAGGGCAATGCTGCGCCGCGCGTGCTGTATGTGTGCGAGTATAGCGAGTCGTGGCGGGCGCGAGCAGGGTCGCTGCTGGCGGTGCCGGCGGGGCTGTTCCAGGCGCGCGCGGGCGGCCGCGTGCACAACGCCGCGTACCTGTACGCGCGCGGCCGCTGGGCGGCGCCCTGGCTGGCGCTGCCCGCGCTCAAGGCGCGTGCCCGACGCCGCCCCTAGACCGCCTTGCGTGCCATGCCCTAATGGGTTTTATTTGTGCCCTGGCTGCCTGCGGCACTAGATAATTTTTTGAAATTGGCACGCTGGTCGGCACGCGCGCCTCCACGCAGCATGCGTCCGCCCGGCGGCCAGCAGCACCATATCCAGTCGTGCCAGCCGTCCCTGGCTGCGCACCCTCCCCTCGCCATGCGCTGCTCATGCCGCCGATGCTGAAACCCTACATATTTATCGCGTGCAGCCAGTCGTCGCCGTGCGCTTCTGCCCGGTGCTGTTTGCGGCGGAGCCTGCGCCCGCGGCCGGCGCGGCCGGCGAGGCGCGGCCCGCCGCCGCGGCGACCGCCGGCCGCCTGCCCTACCGCCTCGTCCTGGCCGTCGCCACCATGGACAGCATCGTGCGCCCGGCCCCCACCGCCTGCTATGCAGGGTGCCGGGCTGGCAAGGCATGGCGCGCTGTGTGCACTGCGCCGCACCCTCCAGCCCGCATGCCAATGCACATGCAGGCCGCCAAATGTTGCCAGCACATTGCTAGCATGGCGTCGGCATGCCGGCACTGCGAGCGCTCCTGCCAAGTGATCTCGCTGGACAGCAGGGGGCAGCAGGCGCTGGGTGGCGCAGCACTCGACTGCGTAACCGCCCTGCCAGAGGGCTCTAGCAGTGCATGGCCGTTGATGCGTGGCGGCAGGAGTTTGCGGCAGGCGCTGTACGACGCGGCCGCGGGTGGCTTGCCGCTGGCGCTGATGGGCGCGCTGCACCCGGAGCCCATCACTGACCTGGCGTGGTCGCGGGACGGGCGCTTCCTCGCCGTCGCGTCCTACGACGGCTACTGCAGGCGAGCGCGCCCGCTGCGTGCAGACCCTGGCCCGCCCTCCCGCTGCAGCCCACAGGCCTGCCGCCAGCCCACCGCGCTCTCTCCCAGGGGCCTCGGCGCCTGCGCCTTGTGCAGCCGTGCGCACGCAGGCTCATCCCACCACTATGGCAGCTCATGAGTAAACTTGCACTCTATTAAGTGTTGAGCCCCTGCAGCAGCCGCTGAGCTTTTTTTGGATGTCCGTGCAGCATGGCCGCGTTTGAGCCCGGTGAGCTGGGCCGCGCGCTCGCGCCTGGCGAGCTGCCCGCGCATGTTGCGACGCTGTGCCCGCCGAGCGGGACGCATGCGCCGCGCCGGCCCGGGCCCGCCGCCGCCAAGCCCGCCAGCCCGGTCGCCGCCAAGGCATGCACTCCCACCCCATGCCTATAACCAAGTACCCTGCTCAGCGAGCTTGCGCAGAGCCTGATGCCCAGCCCTGAGATCTCGTGGGAGACTGTTGTCTGATGAGCCTCCCAAAAAAGTGTCACCTGTGGGGAGACTCAAGAGGCTGCAGTCTTCTGCAGGACTGTATCAACGCCGTCCTCACCACCTGTGCATGCGCAGGCCAGCCTGAGCCGGCCGCCGCCGATGCGCCCGCCGCCAGCGCGGCCGTTTGCAGCGCCTGGTGCGCCGCCGGCACCACGGCGGCTGACGCCGCAGCCGCTCGCGCCGCGCCGGCTGGCGCCGCAGCCGCTCAGCGCTCCGGCGGCTCCGGCGCAGCCACCGCGGCCGCATGCGGCAGAGTCGCCGGCCGATGCCGCGGCGACGCTGCAGTCTGGCGCGTCTAAGCAGCTGGCGGCGGCCACCTGGGAGCCTGAGCAGGCGCAGCGCACGGAGGCGCCGCAGCCGTGGCGCGTCACGCCGCAGCCCCTCGCCGCACAGCCAGGCGCGCCCCTAACCCCGCCTGCCAACTGACGGCAGCTGGCGCAGACTGCGCTACAACTTTAGCGGTGGTGGCGCACGTTGAGCAGTGCCTGAGCGCCGCGGTGATGGGCGTGTGCGCAAGTGTGCGGCATGCGTGCGCACACGCACGGCAGAAATAACTGTGGGCCAGCATTCTGGCAGGGGGCCGGCCGCTTGGCGCGCAGCCGCAGCCGCCCAGCGGGCCTGCGGCGCCTCCCTCACCAGGCCATGCGGTGCCGGCGCCGATGGGCGGCGCTGCAGCCGAGCAGCCTCGTCAAATGGCCCCGGAGCCGGCGGCGGGCCCTGGTGCGCACGAGGCCCCGCCGGCCGGGGCTCCTGCGGCTGCGGCGGGGCAGTCCGCACCCGTCGGCGGCACGTCCTCCGGGGTGGGGCTAGGGGTATCGGCCCCAGCGCCCGCACCCGGCGCGGCCGCGGGCCTGAGCATCGCGGCTATGGCCGCCGCGGCGGGCCAGGCTGCCGCGCGCGGCGCGCACGGCGCGCCCTGAGCGGCGACGCCTCCCCGCGCCAGTGGCAGATGCTGCCGTTGACGTGCAGCGGCGGGCGCTGCGTCCTGCGTCTGTTTGGGAAAGAGCAGGAAGCGTTCGTGCATGTGCTGGACGTCGTAGCTCTGTGCAAGTAATGCTGGGGTGGCAGGTGTGTGTGTGGCTGTTCGTGCGCGAAAGTGAGGTGCAGTGTGGTGGGACAGATGCAGCAGTGGGGATGGCAGAGTAGCACTGCAGGGCAGTGTGCTGCAGAGTGATAGCTGACTCCGGGCATGCAGGAGCCACATTGGGTGACAGGCATGGCCACGCATGTTGGTCTGTGCCCAGGCCAGGCCTGCAGACTGCTTGGTGTGCTCGACCCGCGAAGGGCGATGTTCATGCCGGCATCACAGCAGGCACAGCCATGCAGCCACATACAGCTTAAGACATGGAACAGAGCTTAAAGCGCTTTTTTACATCCAGATAGAAAAAACTGCGCTTGTTACACACACCGTACAGGAGCAGAGCATTGCCTGGTCGCTGCGCCCTGCAGGGCGCAGGGCGTGTCTGGCCCAGCAAAGACACGTCTAAACATATACGTGCGCCGAATGGGCTGCAAAATCCAGATTCGTCCCAAGCAAGTGATACATATACGTTGCTGTGAGGACACTGGATATGCAGTATTGGTAATGCGCATATTCACGCCAGCGACCCTTGGACTACTTCTGGCCCGGGAGCAGCGCGCGCTGGGCATTTGACGAACGTCAAACCCTGGCATGGCTCGCCCTAGCAGATGCCCAGCGCACACGCATGCACCAGACGCTCACTAAATCCGCAGGATAAAGAAAATGACATTCGATACTCCTGCAAACTCACAAAGACACACCCGAAGAGCTGCCTAGGGAGCGGCATGCACCGGCGCGGCGCCATATGTTGGGCGCGAGCCCCGCCGCGCGGGTGCGCCCAGGGATAATTCTTCTCATGCAAGGTCACACGATCAATCAATCACCACATTCGGCCAAGCTATGAAGTGGACATCAGCAGACAGCCAGCGCACTCAGCCCCTGCCTCGGCGGCCCCGTCTGCGCACAAATCTCTTTGCGCATGATGCCTAAACAGCGCATCCCAAAGAAAGATACAGAATCCTAATGCTGGGCCCTAGGAGCCCGCCTCTCAACCCAAATACTGGGAAAAGGATAGCGCGCGTACTAGAAAGGGAGGCTGGTGAAGAAAGAGTGCCTAGGAGCAGGCACACCCATGCAATGCACCCACCCGTCTGCATGGAGGCAGCACGTCAAGCCGCATGTCCAGGCAAGGCCCCACTGGCGCAGGCCTTGTGGGAGCGCAACAGGCCAACACATAACAGGCCAACGGCAGTCACGCGCATGAGAGCAGGCGTGGTTAAATTGCTCACGATATGGTGGGGAAGTGGCAATGCCACACCGAGCAGACTTCAGCTGTGAGGCGGGGACCGCACGACATGGATGCCGGAGAGGCAGCCAGGCTCACCTGATCTGCAGGCAAGGCGGGCATCCTGCTGTGGTGGGCGGCCTGCAGGGGTTCCTAGCGCACAGGCATGCCGCGGGGCTGTTCACCCAGCAGAGGGCGCAGCCCAAACAACAACATTCTACCAATGCTATAGATGCTACTTCCCATTCATCAACCAGCTTCAGCACAGACAGCGGGACCACTGGGCGCCAGTTCGCAAAGCGCGCACAACGTCCATGCGGCAGCCCGTGTTCAGCCCGAGGACCGTGGACAGTGGGGAAACAGGGCAACTTGCCCGACGCGACTTCGCCCACAGAGACATCTGAGCTCGGCACTCGAAATGGGCTTTCTGCACTTGCATGATGAGACACGCCTGAAAAAGCGATGCGCGCACGGTGCCCAAACAGGGTTGGGCAGATATGTGGGCCTGCCCTAAAACAGTCATGGTGTGGTCAAAGGCCCTGCGCTGCGCGGCCCCAGCATGCGGGGGCCCGCCGTGCAGCAGATGGCGAGTCGCATCAGCACGGCAGGCAGCCTTGCGAAAGCAAACAAGGGAGCTGGGGGCACAAAGCATCACTGCGTACGTCAAGCACGTCAAGCAGAATCAAAGGCGGCAGCGCCTGCAGTACGGCACCGCAGGGGTGGATGCTCAGCAGCAAACATGCAAGTTCACTCCCCTTCTCAAGCCCATCCCGGCATCGAGGCTCACAGCCTGAGTCCCTCATGATACACCTGCCTACGGAAAAAGCCTGCTCTGCGCAGGGGCCGAGCCCGCCGAACAGTCACACAGCGCAGTGCAGACGCAGGACGGCCCCGCCGGCTCGGCAACGCCGCGCAGGGGCCACCCTCGCCCGTCCTGCAGCACGGTCGACAGTTCAGGCGCCTCGCCAGCCAAATATTGCAGGTTCCTCCACCTAGCCTGCCCCCTGCCCCAGCTGAGATCCCTGGTTCGAGCCCTTCTGCGCGCCCCCCTTGCGCCCCAGCCACTTGCACCAGCCCAGCGCCTTTCCGCTATGAGCTCAGCGCCCGGCCAAACACATGCGTAACACATGCCCCAGCCTTGTGGTGACCGACCTCTGGGTGGTTGACAAAGTCAGCAAATAGACATGGATCTCGACGCCCAGAAAACTGCACTTCTGTCTGCGCACGCGCATGCTGTGCGCGATGCGGCGCCTAGCGCGCCCGCCCGGGCCCCTGGCCAGCACCTTTCTTAGCGCGCTCACGACTCAAAGCTGCCGCGCACTGCGGTGGTGTACACGCGGTGCGCATACGCAGTGCCGCTCCCGCGCGCGCCGCACGCCCAGCTCTCGCACGCGGGCGCCGCGCTGCGCCCGCAGCCTGCACGCGCGCCCGCGCAGCGGCCTCAGTGGCAGGACCAAACTCCACGCCAGCGCTAGAGCCGCTGCTGGAGTGGGTCAGCCCACGCGCGGCTCTGCTTGTGCTCCGCCACACAGCGGGGCGCGGCAAGCGGGGTGCGTGAAGCTGCGTTTGCTTCCTCAGGTGTGACGGCATGCGACTGGAGTGCCCCACAAGACAAGGCTGGAGCAGACTTGCACAGGGCAGCCGCTTCGCGGAGCTGCCTCCCTACGCCGTCATTGGTCCACACACGCATGGGGCTGTGAGAGAATGCAGGGCGTGGTGAGGCAGCAGGGGCGGCACCGGGCGCGCTGGCCGCGGCGGCCGCACCCGCGCCGGAACGCAGGCGCGCGCGGCGCGGCGCGCGTGCGGCAAGATGGCGGAGCTCCGCAGGCATGTTGACGTCTGCGGCACCTCTGGCGGCCCAGCCGGCTGTGCGGCGCGCACGGCGCGGGTCAGACACGCAGGTGCAAGGGTTTTATCGCGGACTCCAGGTGCACAGACACAACCTGGTGTGATGTGTTCGTTTTTGTCCCATATGTACGCGCAGGCACCAGACAGGGCTTGATAGCTCAGTTGCACGCATTGCATGCGGGAGCTGTGCAGCAGAGTGCCAAATGGGGGTGGTGACCGCCTGCAATTCGAGCCAGCGCTGGAGAGCGGGGAAGCTGCTATGCGCAAACCGCCTGCTGCAGGGAGGATGACACCCAAAACCCTGGGGTGTGCCCAGGCTGACGAGGTTTACATCATTGATCGTGCGGCACACCTTGCTGACCAAAGGCGTCCAGGCCAGGCACGAACGGCGGCGCGCCGCCGAACGACACCATGCTGTCCGAGTGCGCGCGCTGCACGGCAATCTGCGCGCGCGGGCACGAGCCGCAGGCTCAGCACGGCGGATTGGCCATACAGTGCCAGCGGCCGACCCCCCAGGGGCGCGGCAAGCAACGGACGGCGCCCGCTCGATGCGGCACGCCTGCCACGCGGCGCCCGAACGACCACTGCTCCAAGCTGGGCGGGCCCGCATGCGCGGACGCGCGCACCCTCCAGCCGCAGCCAGGGCACAGCGCGGCCGCGCGCGCGCGACACGCACTCTCGCTCGCCAGGGCTGCCAACGTGTCCACCTCGGGCCGCGCCTGAGCACAGGGTAGGGGCAGGGCTAGGGCGCGCGCGCCTGCGGCCCTGGGAAGCACGACGGCATCGCGGCCGCGGCGTGCGCCAGTACAGCCTCGCACGCGCCCGCCTCGCTGCTGCAGCGCGGCGGCGGTGGCGCGCGCGGCGGCATTGCGGACGGGCCGGAGCCGCGGCGCGGTGCACCCAGCCCGGCGAGCACGTCGCGCGGCGCGCCCAGGCCGGCGCAACTGTGCTCCCCGCCCGTCAGCGACGCGCGCCGCGGGGCAGACGGTGTTGCCGCGCCGGGAATAGGGTAGGCCGCCGTCGGGTCCCAGCCTGGCTGCGTCTGCAGCGTCGCGAAGGGCGAGGCGCGCGCGGCGTCAGCGCCGTTCGGCGCCGCGACCGCGGCGCCCGAGGCGGCGCGGCCGGGCGGCCGCGACACCAGAAAGGCCGGCGGCGGCGGGCCGGCGGCGGCAGACGTGGCCGCAGCGCGGGGGCTGCCCAGCGGCGAGATGAGGGGCGTCGCGAGCAGCAGCGCCGGCGCCTGCGCGCTTCCGCATGCCACTCGACAAGGTGTGTGTTAACCGGCCTCGCTGTGTGGAGCGCGCCATGCATGCTGCGTGCATGAGCAGGACTGCTGGAGTCAGCATGCCTGGCATGCTGACCAGGAGAGCTGGCCGGGCACGATGGCCCCCTGTGCATTAGGTTATAGCCAACCAGGCTAGCTTCTTGACAGCTAAAAAGCGCGCTCGCCACATGCAGGCTGTTACAGCCTGCAAATGCACGCTGGTTGAAGGTCGCCAGACATGCGGCGCGCCCGAGCACATCTGAGGGTGCTCACATAGCATCGCTGCAGGGGAGCAGCGTCACCAGTGAGACACATTCCTCTCACGACACCCGCCTGCGGGCCCGGTACAGGGTGGGCGGGCGCAGATGACATGTCCAGCGCCGGGTGTGCATCGCGTGTGAGGCGGCAGCCTGTCTGAGGCGCGAGAGTGCGGGCGAGCGCATGCAGAGCGGCGCGCCTGCATGGTCTGCGCAACCTCGGAGTCGTCCGGCGAGATGGCCGCCGCGGTCTGCTCGCTCTCGGACGCGCCGCCCAGCGCCGGCGCGTCGAACAGCTGCCGCGCACGCAGCGCAGGGCGTCGGCGGCACGCACACACACCAAGGCTTCGCCGGGGCACGATGTTGCGCTGCCGAGCCGCGGCGACCAGCGGGCTCAGCCGGCAAGCGCGGCAGCATCGCCCGGGCGCGCGGCAGACCATGAAACTCAGGCAGGGCTCGCAGCCGGGCGCACCCCGTCGATCTCGCAGTCGTCGGTGAGGTCCTGCAGGAACGCCAGGTCGTCAAAGCGCAGGTCCACGGCGCTGAGCAGCTCCGGGTCCAACCCTAGCGGGTTCTCGATCTGCAGGTGGCCCGGCGGCGGCGCACAGCCGGGCGGCGGCGCGGCGTCCAGGCTGTGGCGCGCGGCCTGCCTGGCGTCTGCGCGGCGCTGGTGGGATGGGCAGGGGTGACCGTGCGGCGTCGTGGAGCTGTCAGACGCGCGCGACTCATCGACCGGGCACAGCGGCGGCAGCGCCATTTCGTCGAGCCGCTGATGCACCGAGTCGCAAAGCTTGGCGTTGGGCATGGCTGCCGGCGCGGCGTGCGGCGGCGGCGGGAACGGCGGGAACGGCCACCCCCGTGGGGGCTGCTCGTGCAGCGCGGCGACCCCCGCGGCGTGCTGCGCGGCCCAGGCGTTGCCGGCCGGCGAGGGGCGCCCGCCGCCCAGGTCGGCCCAGCCGCGCTTGCGCGGCGTCGGCGGCGACAGCTGCCCTCTGCGTAGCAGCCCGGCGGCCGCGCCGGCAGCGGATGCCGCGCCGCCGTCTGGCAGCTCGCACGGCAGGCTCCGCGCACGCGCGCGTGGCGCACTTCCGGGGGCCGCCGCGGGCAAGCGGCTGGGCAGCGCGCCGGCAGTGGCCGCGCGGCGCGCGGGCGCGTTGGTGACGGGCGCGGCGCCGGCGCGCGCATGCGCGGACGACATGCCCATCCGCGCCTTGTTCAGGAGGCGGTGCAGCCGCACGCCGCACGCGTTGCACAGCGTCTTCTCGCCGCGCGAGTTGTTGCGCCACATTGGCGTCTTGGTCGCGCCGCACCGCGAGCACGCCTGGCACGCGCGAGGGCCCCCGAACGCGTCGGCGCCCAGACGGGCGGGGGCCTGGGTGCCTCGGCCAGAGCATGGGCCTGCGTGCCCCCTGGCCCTACCCGGACACCTCGGCAGCAGATATCCTGTACCACATGGGCAGCAGCCAGCGCAGCCGACTGGCAGGGCAACGCTCCGCGAGGGGTCAGGCGGCCCATGGGCGCGGGACAGGCGGGGCGCGCCCGCTCGGGCGGCCCGCGCGGCGCCTCGCGCTCGGGATGCCACGGGGAGTCGCCGGCCGAGGAGCTCTCAGACGCAGAGGCACACGCCTCCGCTGACCAGCCGGAGGACGCCGTGCGCGGGGCAAAGCGCTCCATAGCCGCGGCAGCCGCAGGCGCGCCCTGCACAGCAGATGCTGCATGCCTCAGGTGCAGGTTTGCACAGAGGAGGCTGCTTAGGCCCGCTGCAAGCGGCTTGTGCTCCCTGCCTCCCCATTCAGCAGCCGAAGCCGCCAGCCGACTTTCCTGACCGTGAAAACCGGCCAATGGCGGAGAACTGCACTCCGTCTGAAAGACGACGTGCTCCACTGCAAGACCAGGTCATACCCTGTCGACTCCAGGGACGCAGTCGCCGGGGCAGGGCCTACATTCGCGGCTCCAGCGCTGACTACATGCCCGGCTGCCCCCCGCCCGCGCCCGGCCCGGTCTCCAGATGACGTTTGGGCATGGAGAGCATCTGTGTCCAAATCGGTCCCGGATGAGTCTCCCTCCTGGACACGTTGCAAGAGCAGGCCCTGATACTGAGCGCGCTTCCAAATCCCCTCAGGTTAAGTGTCACTTGAGACCTACCTGACGTCCGGGTCGCATGCATATTGACCTGCCCGTCAGCAGCCAACGCTGGCTGATACACGGTTGTAACTAGGTGAGTCCCAGTTTCCTGGTAATGTGTGTGCAGGGGCCTCTGAAAGAGTTCTGGCGGACTGCGGAAGCAGGAAAGGAAAGCCCTAATAACCCTGAAACAGCAAAAGATGTAGCCGAGCTCTGTGTCGTATCTGAAATAGGCTGAAAGCGCCAGTTCAGCCTAGAACAGCTCCCAAAAGTAGGCGGCCTGCGGCCGCGGAACAAAAGCAGAAAAAAAACAAGCTGAATCAAAACAAGCCTGGCCAAGAACCCTGGCTCCAATACCTGGTTTTCATTGGCGCATTGGAGGCATGCTTCAAGAACGGCGTCCGTGCCACCCTCACTTTCCATACACGCAACACCCCAAGGCATAACTGAATCCTGTAAGGATATCTGAGTTTCTCCAAGGAGACACTGCACCACAGCAAAGCGGCACCACTGGTGTGACCTCCCTCATATTATATGTGTATATGAGTCATACACACACATAACCGCCAAGCGGCCTGGCGCCGTACCTGCGCCGGGCACGCCAGCCTCTCTAGCTGCAACAGGACAAACTTGTTGTGCCCTGCTGGCCAACGAGATGCAAGAATGCTCGAGTGCGCCGGGTGCTTGCTGCTGTAGCGGGCCGCTCTCACGGTGCGCACACTCAAAAGGTCAAGCGTGCGGCCGCGCTCACCGCGAAAACTGCAGACCACCCTGACCTAAGAGAGTTTTCTCAGCAGACGCGTGAAAGCATGTGTAGTGAGACCATGTCACTCTTCAGTGTTGTGTCACGGGCCAGCCCTAGCGCTTGTGACCAACATATCAGCGCAGTCCCGGCTCCGAGCTGCTCCGGCGCTTCTTGCTCTACTCCGGGATCACTGCCTATGGGACCAGAGTATGCGGTGCCCAGATGAGGCCTGTTTGTCTTGTCACAGCAGTCTTCTTCAGGTCGCCTCGCCTCCGCACCGCAGTGACTGGACCAATGTGGCAGCCTTGCCAGTGCCCCGCCCGCTGACAACCGTGGACCTGAGCTGGGCGCAGGAAGCCTCAGGTAATAAGGGTGAGGGAGCTAAGGCTGTATGCAGGGCTATGCAGGGCTGCAAAGAGCAGGAGGGCAGACGTAGCGCTCGTTGCTGCGCCTGAGCGAGCGTGCTGGTAGGCTGTGCAGAGCGCCTAAGGAAGGCACCCGTCCTTGTGCCCGCGTGGGTTGTAACTAATAATACGCAAGGGGAAGCGATGTAACTGTGGATGCTGTCTCTTGCCCCTTTGGTAGGTGGCCTCTCGAACCTCCTCTTCCTCGCCCTGCCTGTAGGTCTCCGCACGTGTTGGTAGTCATGCGAAACCAGGCCGCACAGGGATGCGCCGGCGAACGTTGTAGAAGGCAGGCTGGTGTTTCACTGGCGGCACGTTGATCCTGGGCGTGTGCGCGGCCCAGCCCAAGCCCCACCGCCCACCTCACAGGTCAGCAAGGAGTGCCCCATACCCCGAGTGGCGCGGCGCGCGCGTTGGCCAGGCCATCCGAGGATTGGGTGCCATGAGAGGCAAGTGACTCACTCAGCGGCTGGTCTTGCCATTACAGCGCCGCTGCCGCCACAGCAGGGTCATCCTCCGGTGTGGCCTGTCTTAATGAGTTCATAATAAAGACCTACAGGTTGACATCAAACAGCCAGTTTGCACTGACTCAGAACATCCTCTCTCTTAATTTTTTCGAACTTTTGCACTCAGCGGCCACACTGCACTGCACACGGCCTTGTCTGCAAGCCCGCTACAGCCGGCTTACCTGCTTCTGCAACCTGTTCCAGGCCTGCAATCAGCCAAGCTCTTGTTGCCCGTGCACAGCACAACTTTTGCGCCATCACTGCGCTTGAGCACAGCGGCCGCCTGCAGACCCAGCACCTGAGCTCTCGCAGGCGCGCGCGCCCGCGCGCGCCAGCAGCGCGATGGCCGCGGTCGTGCCGCAGCGCGGCGCCGCCGCGCCGCCGCCGCACCGGCCGCCGCCGGGGCCGGGCCTGCAGGCGCTGCACACGAGCGGGCCGGACGGCGCCAAGCAGGCGAACGCGGGCAAGCAAGCAGCGCTGAACCCGGTGGCTGACACGGAGCCGGTGATCATCGAGGTGCCCGACAGCTTCCGCGCGAAGAAGGGCACCGCCGTCGGTAAGGGGTGGGTGATCGGCGAGGCGCTCGGCACCGGCCTGCAGGCGCGCGCGCGCGCGCCGCTCCCCGGCCCGCAGCATCCGCTCAGGCCCTGGACGCCGGGCGGACTGCCGCCATGGCTGCCGCGCGGCCGGGCTCAGCAGCGCGGCAGCTCCGCTCTCGCTCAGCAGGCTTGGATGCCCGGCTGCCCAGCACGACAACGGCCGCCCCTCTCGCGCCGCTTGCGAGCTCGGGGAGCGCGTGCCTGCAACAGCAAGAGCCGCTCGCGCTGCCGGCGTCCTGCGCCAGCCCCGACAGGGCCTGCGTGCGCCGCGCGCTGCCAGCCCGGCCTGTCGCCGAGGCTCCCGGTGCTGGAGCAGCGCCCGGCGCCGGCGGCAGAGGCGGCCGGCAGGCCGCGAGCGTGCTGCACAGCCGGCGGCCGAGATTGCGCGCGCTGCGGGGGCGCCAGGGCGGCGTGTACTTCCTCGTGGACGAGAACGGCAACAAGGACGAGAAGCACGTGCTCAAGGCGCGCCGCGCCCCGCGCCGCGCCAGGAGCTTGGGCCGCACATTTTCGCTGTCTTGCGGGGGCTGGGCGTGGTCTGGGGCCGCCCGCGGCAGCGCGGCGCGCAGGCCCAGCCGGCGGCGGCCGGCCGCAGTGCATGCATGCCAGGCGGCGGCGCCGCGCCGGCCCGCCGGCCTGAAACAGACGCGCTGATCCGCCCGCGGCCCGCGGCCCGCGGCCTGCGCCGAGGGGGGCTGCGCGCCCGCGCCGAGGGGAGCTGCCCTAACCCTATCCTACCCTATGCCGCGCAGGCCAAGCACCGCTACGCGCTGCTGGTCAAGGTGCGGCGCGAGTGGGAGGTCGGCCGGCGCGTCAACTCGCTGCTGGACCCGGCCAAGGCGCTGCCGGGCTACATGGGCACCGGCCGCGGCGTCGTCATGGCCAACGGCCACTTCCAGGGCGCGCGGCCCGCCATGCCCTGCATTGTACCCTATATCATACCCTATAGTTCTATTGACACCTGCTGCTGAGTAGAAGCAGTGCGGGTGCGGCGCTGCGGGGGTGCAGCAGGCGCCGGCCGCGCGCCGTGCAAGCAGGAGGCTGCCGCGCTCCGCGGGCGGTCCGTCGTCCGCGCGCGACACCGCGGGACGCGCGCGCGGCGCAGGCATGCTGCTGGAGCGCCTGAACGGCCGCTCGCCGGCCAAGGTGGTCGGCGCCAAGAACTTCCACGACATCGGCTACCTGCGCGACCTGCTCTTCAACGTTTTCACCGCGCTCGACGTCGGGCAGCGCCGCGTGGGTGCCGCCCCCGCCGCCGCGCCGCCGGCCCGGGTCGCCCCGTCAGCCTGGTCGGGGCGGGGCAGGGCCTGCGTGCCGCCGCGCGCGCCGTGCAGGCTCTTGCACGTGCGGGCGCGCGCGGCGTCGGGGGAGAGTGCCTCCCATCCCATCCCATGCGGCTGCTGTCCGCTGCTGGGCTGCGCGTGCTGACCGCGCGCGCGCCCGGGGCAGGCTTCCACCACGCCGACCTGCGCATCGACAACGTCATGGAGGTCGACGGCGTGACCGGGTGCGCCCGCGGCGCGGAGCGCGCCCCAAGCGCCCCCCCCCCCCCCCCCCCCCCGCCGCGCGCGGGCGCGCGCGCGCCGCGCGCGCCTGCGCGGCCAGCATGAGGCGCCGGGCGGCCCAGGCCCGGCACCGCGCGGCGGCCTCCGCCGGGGGAGGGGCGGCGGGGCCGCGCAGCCGGGCCTGCCGGCGGTG